>Ga0194039_1000717_pt1 | contig 19177 bp, 20 predicted proteins | sample JunL228m_MetaG_FD_148679 | JGI IMG/M metagenome (GOLD analysis project Ga0194039, IMG submission 148679) | Anoxic zone freshwater microbial communities from boreal shield lake in IISD Experimental Lakes Area, Ontario, Canada - Jun2016-L227-8m | ecosystem: Environmental > Aquatic > Freshwater >... | reverse complement strand
GCGAGGGGTAGTGTAATGGTCGCCGAACTATCGGGGAGTGTTAGGGGAGTGCTCGCCGAATTATAGGGGAGCGTTCGGGGAGTGCTAGCCGAGCTAACCTGAACCATAACCGTAGCGTTCGGACAAGGTATTATTTGGTCCAGGGTTATTTCAAAACTTGGATGAAATTTTGGATGTTTATCATTTGGCTTATCAACTTTTTGATGTTTTGACCAGGTAATAGCCCACAGGTACGTTTTTCCATCCTCCGTGCGATATAACTTTACAAGTTCATTTGTAATCAACTCTTTAACCAAGGAAATAATTACATCAACTTCAAATTTTTCGGCCGGTAAAATTTGGTTTGACAGCTGTTTTGCCGAATATGGAATAATGCCATAATCATCCATGAAATTCCACATACCAATAAACATTAATCTCGCGTATGCCGAGCAGTTGGTAATCTGTTCACTGATCCAAAACTCTGGTTTTATCGTTCGTATTCGTGCCATCTCGATGTAGTAGAATAAAGTTTTTCTGTTATTATCGTGATAATGATTGAAATTCATCGTGAAACGATACCTTATCTTTAAGCAGCATGCTTGGCGGCCTGGGAGATTAGGTTGTTTTGCTGTCTTGCCTTACGATCAGCATAAATTTCCGCCCATTGCATCATCAGGTGCATGGAACTTAGTAGGTATTCATCAATATCTTCCGGCAGCATATAATACTCCTTTAATTTTCTCTTTTTTCCATATTTGTCAGTATAATTATACCAGCGATCCCTTTGTATCTTCATTTTCAAAAACTCAATCAGATCACTGATGCGCCTTGGCAGGTGACCTATTTTAAATAAATCGTGTGCCTGTTCCATGTTAATGGTATTTTCAAGCAGCAGGTGATCGCGTATGTCATATACCTGTCTATCTATTAACCTTTGGGTTTCTTTCTCATCCGGGCCCAGGTCACCGTGAACTATAATTTCCTCACTCATATTCCTGTGTTTTTTATAAGTTCCAGCCTTGTTCCATCATTTTGCTTTCCAATATTCTTAACCATTACCGGGATTTTTAAAAAATCGCCATCCATGGCCAGGTCTATCAATTTATATAATGGGGTAATGCGGGCACCGGCTCCGGTTTCCATTCCGATAATAAGCAGGTGGATCAGATCATTTAGCCGTTTTCCACTCTCCAGCGATACCTTGATGTCGAATCCCTGTAACGATATGGTGTCCAACAATGGTTCGGCGCAAATAAACCGCTTACTCGCTGGTATTCTTAAAAGTTCAGGGATACGCTCATTGGCCGTGAGCTGGTTTTCTACCGATACGCCCAACCACATATTATATATGGTATCGATTTTGATGCCATTTATTACCGGCATGTAGTCGGTAAAAAATTCCCTCATCCTTGTCACTCGCTTGGTGAGCAGCATAAAGTCATGCTGCTGGCAGCTTCTGATCACTTTCAATACTTGGGCAATAAATTCAAAGGGAATGGATTCATGGAACAAATCGCCCATGGAGCAAACGAATATCGTCTGAGGCTTCTTCCAACTATTTGGGATGGCCATTTCATTGGGATGCACCATGGGTCGGAATCCATTACAGTACTTCTTTGCGGTGTTTGGCATATTTCTCAACCGGTGGGAGAACTTTTCAGCATTGCAGTTTAGGCACCCTGGGGAAACTTTCTCGCAACCCGTCGTTGGATTCCAAACCTTATCGGCCCACTCAATTTTTGGTTTTGCCATCAGTTTTCGTGGTATATTGATCTTACATTAATGAGCTTGCCTATTTTCTTTGTACTTATGGTGATAATTTGGATCCGAAAACTGCGTCCGGATGTGAGCTTACGGTTATTGTGCGAAGGCCGGGTCCGTAGGTTTTTCCCTGGCCGGTATAGTTCACCGGGTGCATAATGTTTTTTCTTGATCGGCCAGGGTTCCGCTGCTGAGAACTTGCCCTGTCCCGATTTTTGTAACTTCAGGTGTAACCATGACTGTAGTTTCCTGCTTAGTTCCTGGCCAAACAGTTTTTGTCCCAGACGGCACTTCGATAAATGCAGCAATATTTTTAGGATAGCTTCCATTTTACCAGTTTTGTATTGATGATTTCGACTTCCTGCAAGCGGTCAAGTCTTTTCGCACGTACGATTTGTGCGCGATAAAATTCAACCACCTGCCTATCGTGATCCGATAGCAAGTGCCCCTTTTCCAGCAGCAGGCTAAGTTGCCTCTGCATATCCTTTATGTAAACCTTTAGCGCATGATGGAGCGTGGCTCTATTTTCCTGGTTTCTTCTATGAAACTGTGCTCCCAGTGGCAGAATATCCATTTCGTCACACAAAAACTCCGCCAGCAGGTCGGCCTCAATATGTATTTGCCTTAACCGCAATGGGGTTTTAAACAATCGGGATAGGTAACTCATGGAAGCAGGATGTTTTCGTGCGGAACATACTGAACCATTCCGTTTTCATCGCGCAGGGTTATCAGATCGCGGTAAACTGTTGTGATGATTCCTTTCATCTTGTGAACGACCAGGCGACCCTGGGCTGGGTCATGATGCTTATATTTGAAGGTCACCTGGTCGTTTTCCCTTACCCCGCTTCGGTAGAGAGTCCCACGTTCTGCCCTGTTAATGCGAGTGATAAAAAATACCATGGCCGGGATGATGAAGGAGGTAATTTTTTGGTAAAGTGTTACCATGATTTGACGGCATTTCTACGCACATATTCGTCCAGGTCTTTTCCCCAAAAGTGTAAGATGCCATCCACGTTAGAGTGTGGAATACCCTTTTTATTCAAGGTCCGTTTAAAATATTCTTCACTCTTGGCTCCTAAGAAGGCCATAGCCTGTTTAATAGTCAGATGATCACCTACCGGAACATTCTCTATTTTATCAAATATGCTGGTTGCAACCTCTTCAATAAACTTGTAAATCTCTGTTTGTGTCATGACTATGGCTTTATCCAAGTCAATAGTTACTGCGATTGCTTCAATCCTTTGTTTGTTCATAGTATTTGTAGTATTTTTAGTTATTGGTAGTAATATTATTCTGAATCTTCTGCTTGTGCTGATAATAAATCCTGCGGATCAACCTTAATATAAGCACATATCAGTGCAACGGAATCTGCTGTAATTAATTCGGGCTTATTGCTGTGTAACCAATCCAGAAAGGTTTCTTCGGATATTTCATGTAAATCCATCAAGGCTTGGCGGACTTTGTAAAATGGAGGGGATCGCAGTATCTTTTTGAAAAGTTCTTTGAGGTGTACCTCGACGACGAAGTTCACTGGTTGGAGGTTCCCTTTTTTTAACGTTGTGACCATTTTTAAATGTTTAATTAAGATTTAACAATAGATAAGAATATAAAATATAGATTATTTGAGTAATATTTTCAACTTAAAGTACTTTAATTTGTTAATAACTTATGTCTAAATATTGATTGTTTTATGTCGTTTCCCTTGACATTCGTGTTTCTATGATATATATTTGCATTTTATAAAAGCAAAAATATATTATTTATAGTAATATATATTATTAATAGTATTATTTTTTATTAACAATATATAACCATGAATTTTATTGGCAAGAAGATAAGAAGCATTCGGCTAATGTTAGATATTCAATCACAGGTATTTGCAAAGTCGATAGGAATGAAACAAAGTGCCCTTTCCGCACTTGAATCAGGTCGTAATCAACCCACTTACAATACACTTTTCAACATTATTCATGTCTATGGTGTGCCCCCAGTCTATTTTTTTCAGGAGACTTACCGGATAAAATTGGTCGATGGAATCTTTTCCTTGGACTACGAAACAATATTCTCGGATGTCCGTTTATTAGATGAATTAGCTCGTATGAAAGAACGCCTGGATATAGCCCACCAAAACTTATCGATAAAGGATACTATAGTTATTGCGGATCGGAAAATAAACAAACCCCATCATATCGGGACAAAACGCATGACGGAATCAAAACAGGATCAATAAACTATTTCGGCATGTTCCTAGGGGCAAATTACGGGGCACATCGCTTTTTTAAATTTTTAAAATCATTCAAACACCTTGTTATTACTGATGTTTCGTAACATTGAAAAAATATTAATTTCATGCTCGAACGATACAAGTACATCTTCAATATTGCCCTCGAAGCGGTCTTTCTGAATAAGTTCAGATCTGTACTTACAGCGTTGGGCATCATTTTCGGAGTTGCCGCTGTAATAACCATGATGGCCATCGGGAGCGGCGCAAAAAAGGAGATCCTTGATCAGATGAAACTGGTCGGGGTCAATAACATCATTATCTCACCCAAACCCGAAAAACCCAAATCGAACACATCACAGAGCAGTGATGCAAATAGCCAGAGCCAGGATCAGAACACGGATAAAAACAAAGGGAAATTCTCTCCGGGTCTCAGCCTGAAAGATGCCGAAGCCATCAAATTGATCATTCCGACCGTCGCCATCGTAAGCCCTGAAGTCATCTACGAAACTGACATCGTGAAAGACGGCATCAAAACCACCGCAAAGTTCACGGGTGTCACCCCCGATTTCTTCCGGGTATTCTCACTGGAACTTCAGGAGGGTCAGATGTTCAATGAAGTGCAGCTTACCGATGGCAAACCGGTTTGCATCTTAGGTCCATCATTAAAATCCAAATTTTTTCCGACCGAAAATGCAGTAGGAAAGGATATTAAATGCGGCCCCATCTGGCTTCATATCATAGGGGTGCTGAAAAAAAGGGAAATCAGTCAGTCAAGCATCGAAAACCTGGGGGTCTCAGACTATAACAACTCTATTTATGCGCCGATCCAAACCCTGCTCAGAAGATTCCGCGACAGGACCATGATCACCGCGGCATCCATCCATGGCGGGTCGATGGAGATTTTCGACGGAGGATTCGTTTCATGGTCGGGAAGCTCAACCGAAGAATCATCCAGAAACCAGATTGATAAAATTGTGGTCCAGGTAAAGGAAAGTGAACAAATTGGACCCACCACCGAGATTCTGAAGAAAATGATGATCCGCCGCCATGCCGGTGTTGAGGATGCCGAAATCAAGGTCCCTGAATTGCTCCTGAAACAGGAACAGCGTACCAAGGATATTTTCAATATTGTTCTTGGCGCCATTGCCAGCATCTCCCTGCTGGTGGGAGGCATCGGGATCATGAACATCATGCTTGCATCGGTTATGGAACGCATTAAGGAAATCGGGATCCGGCAGGCCATCGGCGCAACCAAACGCGACATCGTTCTTCAGTTTCTGATGGAAGCTACCCTGCTCAGCATCAGCGGCGGGTTGATTGGCATCATCCTGGGCCTGGCCCTTTCGAAAATCATCATGGAACTTACAGGAATCCTGACGATTGTCTCTCCAATTTCCATCTTTATTTCTTTCGGAGTTTCTGCTTCCGTCGGAATAATCTTCGGCTACATGCCCTCACAGCGTGCTGCCAAACAAGATCCTGTTGAATCCCTCAGACATGAATAAGATGCAAATGAATTTATTTTCAAGACAAGCCTCCCTGGTTTTTTTTATCACCTTTTTCAGCAGCATTTTTTGCGCGATGGGCCAATATCAAACCCGCCGGTTAACCCTATCTGAGGCCATTAAAATTTCAAAAGCCCAGTCACCGGATGCCCTGAATGCAAAACAGACATTCCGCAAAAGTTACTGGGAATTCAGATCGTACAAGGCATCAAACCTGCCATCATTGGGACTCACTTCAACCCTGCCGAACATTACCCAAAACATCTCCCCCTATCTCAACCCCGATGGATCACAGAGCTATGTCAGTTCCAAATATATCAGTGCGCAGGCAAACCTTGCACTAACGCAAAAGATAGGGATAACAGGTGGTACCATTTCAGTAAACTCCTATTTGAGCGGGGTGAACAATGTCAATACCGAAAACCCAAAATCGTTCCTCAGCTACCCGGTAAATGTTGAATTATATCAACCTGTTTTCACATACAACCCCTACCGGTGGGATAAAAAACTTAAACCGCTCAAATATTCCCTGGCCAAACGTAAGTATATTGAAGACATTGAGCAGATCTCCATTACCACGACAAACTATTTCTTCACCCTGCTTCAGGCCCAGGTTGAAAAAAAGATCGCGCTGACAAACCTCTCCAACTACGACACCCTCTACAGGATCGCCAAAGGAAGATATCAGTTGGGTAAAATCGCCGAAAATGACCTGCTCCAGCTGGAGCTTAATTTTCTGCAGGCCCAGGCGGCCGTTGAAAATGCTGATCTGGCACTGGACAATGCGCAGTTCCGATTCAAATCATTTCTCCGCCTCCAGGATAGTGTGCCGGTACTCCTTCTGCCCCCGGGCAACATCGAATTTTTCAAAATTGACCCGGTCAGGGCAGTCACCCTGGCCGGTGAAAATTCTTCAACTACACTTGATTTTAAGCGGCGGTTGCTCGAGGCAGCCAGCGCTGTGAACTATGCAAAACTGAACGGAAGGTTCGATGCCCAGATTCATGCACTGATCGGACTCCAGCAATCCGGCCCCACACTTCCCGACGCTTACCTTAACCCGCTCGATCAGCGCCAGATCTCTGTCGGTCTGACCATTCCCATCGTCGATTGGGGCGTGGCCCGCGGCCAGATTAAAATGGCACAGTCGCAGGAAGAGATTGTGAAAAATTCGGTTGAACAGGAGATCATCGATTTCCAGCGCAATGTTTATCTCAAAGTCATTGAGTTTAATATGCAGCAAAACCAGCTTAAGATCGCTGCAAAATCTGATACCGTTGCCCGCAAGAGCTACGATGTGACCAAGGGAAGATATCTGATCGGGAAAATCAACAGCATCCTCGACCTGAACAACGCCCAGATCGCAACCGACAATTCGGAAAAAAACTACTATTTCGCCCTCCAGACCTTCTGGAGAAGTTATTATGAAATCAGGAAAATGACTCTGTTCGACTTCCGGAAAAATGAAGCCTTGCCCTTCGACCTCCGCGATTTTAAATAGATTTATTTTTTTAACAACTTATCCATACTGTTTCTAAATAATATCTATCTTTGCATCAAAGAAAAACATTAACCTAAATTAAATCATTATGTCAGTATTAGTAGGAAAAAAAGCTCCGCTATTCGAAGCTGAAGCAGTTATCAACGGTGGCGAATTTGTTGACAAATTCACCCTGGCCCAGTATATTGGAAAAAAACATGTTGTCTTCTTCTTCTATCCGCTTGACTTCACATTTGTTTGCCCTACGGAAATAATCGCCTTCCAGGATAAGATCGCAGAATTTGAAACAAGAAATGTTGCAGTTGTCGGATGTTCAGTCGACTCAAAGTTTTCACATTGGGCCTGGCTCAATACTGAGCTGAAAAATGGCGGTATCAAAGGGGTGAAATTTCCCCTTGTATCTGATCTATCGAAAACCATCTCTGCAAACTTTGATGTACTCGCCGGTGAATATGCCTATACCGAAGAAGGTATCATGGAGTTCGAAGGAGGCCCTGTGGCCTATCGTGGTCTGTTCCTGATTGACAAACAGGGTATTGTCCGCCATCAGGTTGTCAATGACCTTCCGCTGGGAAGAAGCGTCGATGAAGCACTGCGTATGGTAGATGCACTTCAGTTTTTCGAGGAAAACGGTGAAGTCTGCCCCGCCAACTGGCACAAGGGCGATGCCGGGATGAAAGCCACTGCTGAAGGTGTTGCTGATTACCTGGGCAAACTCTGATCTCCGGTCAGCTATTCATTTTTTTTAGCTTCGTTCCAGAAAACATCCATCTCTGCCAGGGTCATTTCATGCAAGGGTTTGTTTAATTCCTTTGCTTTTACCTCGAGATAATTAAACCTTTTAATGAACTTCCGGTTGGTGCGTTCAAGCGCATCTTCAGGATTTACATTGATGAACCTTGCATAATTGACCATGGCAAAGATAACATCACCCAGTTCCTCCTCTTTGCGCTTCTGGCTTGCGCCTGTTTCAACCATCTCCTTTAATTCTTTCAACTCCTCGAGTACCTTTTCCCAAACCTGCTCCGGCTTTTCCCAGTCAAATCCCACTCCGCTTGCCTTTTCCTGGATACGGTTGGCCTTTACCATGGCAGGTAATCCGGCAGGAACCCCCGAAAGCACAGATTTATTACCCTTTTCCAGCAATTTGATCCGCTCCCAGTTATCGTGGACCTCCTTGGCATCCTTTACAACCACATCTCCGAATATATGGGGATGGCGATGAATCAATTTGGCTATGATATTTTCAATAACATCCTTTATATCAAACGCATTGGTCTCGGATGCGATTTTAGAATAGAATACCAGGTGAAGCATTAGGTCCCCGAGCTCCTTTTTGATCGAATCCATATCCCTCTGCAAAATAGATTCCGAAAGCTCATAGGTCTCCTCAATGGTCAGATATCTGAGCGATTCAATGGTTTGTTTTTGATCCCACGGGCATTTGGCCCTGAGTTCATCCATGATCTCCAGCAGCCTTTTGAATGCCGCAATTTTCTCATCCATCGTTTATTTTTTGCGCAAAAGTAAGCATTTCGTTTTTGATTCGTTATTAATGAGCGGAATTGATAGATTTATGAAGGATAGTACTTCAGAATGAACAATTCATAATAAATTTGTCGTCCGGAACCTATCGGTTGATCCTTTGAATAAATATAAAAGATTTCACCTGCCATTTTACCTGCGCATACTCCTTGTGCTGGTTATCCTATTGCTTTCGGTGAAAGGCTCGGCACAGTTTCAGCACAAACTGTTTTCTTCAAATTTGATCATCGAAGGGAAGATCCATTATGGATTCCTTTATGCCCAGCATCTTGAAATGGAGGTGTTCAGCGCACATTTTCCTGCCTTTGAGATAAGTATTCAGCAAATTACCTTCGGAAAACATAAATGGGAAAGGGATTACAATTACCCGCTCATTGGCGTGACCTTTCTCTATACCGCGATGGGAAATAACCCTTCGCTCGGGAACATTTTTTGCCTGATGCCCTTCGTCAATTTCCCCTTGTACCGGCACAAGAACTTCATGTTCGGCTTTCGGTTTGCCCTTGGAGTTGGGTATGTAACAAAACCTTTTGATCGCATTACCAATTATAAGAACCTCGCCATTGGCTCACACCTGAATGCAGCCATCAACCTGATGCTCGAAGCCAGGTACCAGGTTAACTATTACCTGGCCCTGAGCACAGGCATCAGTCTGCAGCATCTATCCAACGGATCCCTGAAACTCCCGAATTATGGACTGAATGCACCGCTATTCAATATTGGCGTGGCTTTACGGCCTTTCAAAGAAAATAAAAACCTGACCGACCGGTTCATTGCACCTACCGAACCCTTTGAGGCCATCATCCGTCGTAACATTGAATTCGATATCGGTGCCTTGATCGGATATAAAAATATGCAGGCAGTCTTTGGCCAAAACTACCTGGTTTACCATCTCTTTGAAAACACCTTCTTCCCCGTCAGCAAAAAAAGCAAAGTGGGTTTCGGGTTCGATTTCTCCTATGACCCTTCTCATATCAAGGTCCTTGAGATGAATGGAATCGAGGTGACCAACAAGTTAAAGATCATCCGTCCCGGGATCAATGCAGCCTACCAGCTGATGATGTCCAGGGTGGGGATCATCTTCAATCTTGGGTACTACCTTGGCGGAATGGAGACCAGCAACGGCCCCCTCTATGAAAAATTTGCGTTCCAGTATAACTTCACCAGGGAACTGTTTGCAACGGTGATGCTTAAAGTTCACTGGGGACGGGCCGATTACATCGGCTGGGGACTCGGTTATACAATTAACAGGAAATATGGAAAAAAAACTGTCCGGTAACATTCGTTTTTCAGGAGCAGCCCTGGCTCTGCTGATGCTGGCATTGCTTTTCATCCCCCCCGGATGCGCAAAAGACGGTGGCGTATGCGTCACCAACTCCGGAACAACAATCATGGAGGAAAGAAAACTTGATGATTTTGACAGCATCAGCCTCAATGACAATGTCAATCTGATCCTCCGGAGTGACCTGGAAAACAGTGTTCAGGTAGAAGCCGGCCGGAATATCATCCAGGGAATTACGACCGATGTCGTTAACCGTCAATTGATCATCAATAATAAAAACACCTGCAACTGGTTACGCAGCTATAACAAGCCTCTCAACATCTACATTTCCAGCAAGAACCTTATTAAAATCATCTATAACTCCGCCGGTGACATCCTTGCCGACGGAAAATTAACCATCGATTCCCTGGAGGTGGAAGTCTGGGGCGGATGCGGAACCATCGATCTCACCTTCGATTCCCTTTGGAAGGGAAATTTCAGCCTGAACATGGGAACAGCAAACATCATTCTTCATGGAAAATGCGGGTGGACAACTGTTTTCGCCGGAAGCTATGGTTCATACGATGCCCGTGATATGAACGCATGGTACACAGGAATTACCAACAAAGGGACAAACGATTGTTATGTGAACGCAAAATACCTGGATGCCACCATCAAGTCGATCGGAAATATATATTACAGGATGGATTCTGTTAAATCTGTGAACCCCCAGATATTCGGATCAGGGCAAGTCCTGCCCTTCTGATCACTAATAGGCCCGGGCAAAAATAACACGCTGATCTGAAGGATTCCCCGAATAGATGCACTTACCCTTTTCCGCCGGATTGTTCAATGGAATAACCCTTATCGTGGCTTTGGTCGCCTCTTTGATCTTCTCTTCTGTTTCAGCCGTTCCATCCCAGTGAGCGGAAATAAAACCGCCCCGGTCGTCAAGGACCCTTTTAAACTCATCCCAGGTATCTACCCTGAAAGTGTTGTCCTCCCTGAAGGCCAGTGCACGGTCAAACAGGTTTTTCTGTATTTGATCCAGTAAATGAATCACCTTGTTCTCAATATCGGTAAGTTGCAGAACCTCCTTTTCCAGGGTATCCCTCCGGGCGATTTCAACCGTGCCCTGTTCGATATCCCGGGGACCAACAGTAATACGTAAAGGAACTCCCTTGAACTCATATTCCGTGAATTTCCATCCTGGTTTGTAGGTTTCCCGGTCATCATATTTGACAGTAATCCCCTTTGCCTCAAGTGATTTTTTAATTGGGATCACAATTTCTGATATCTGTGAAAGTTGTTCGGCATTTTTAAAAACCGGAACAATGGCTACCTGGATCGGAGCAAGCTTTGGTGGAAGAACCAGGCCGTGATCGTCGGAATGTGACATGATCAGTGCACCCATCAACCGCGTGGAAACTCCCCAGGAGGTGGCCCACACATAGTCGAGCTGATTTTCCTTGTTCAAATATTTCACATCAAAAGCCTTGGCGAAATTCTGACCCAGGAAATGTGATGTCCCTGCCTGCAATGCTTTACCGTCCTGCATCAAGGCTTCAATCGCATATGTATCAATGGCGCCGGCAAAACGTTCAGCCGGAGATTTGGTTCCCCTGATCACAGGCATGGCCATCCAGTTTTCAGCAAAATCGGCATATACATGAAGCATCGTTTCAGCTTCCTGAATGGCTTCCTCCCGGGTGGCATGGGCCGTGTGCCCCTCCTGCCAGAGAAACTCAGTGGTCCTGAGGAAAAGCCTTGTGCGCATTTCCCACCTGACTACATTCGCCCATTGATTTATGAGGATCGGGAGATCCCGGTATGATTTAATCCAGTTTCTATAAGTGTCCCAAATGATGGTCTCGGATGTTGGCCTGACAATGAGTTCCTCCTCCAGCTTGGCATCCTCATCCACTACAACTCCTTTCCCATCAGGAGAGCTTTTCAGCCGGTAATGAGTTACAACAGCACATTCCTTGGCAAAGCCTTCGACATGACTGGCCTCTTTGCTGAAAAATGATTTTGGGATAAAAATGGGGAAGTACGCATTGGAATGTCCTGTATCCTTAAACTTCTTGTCCAGTACCGCCTGTATTTTCTCCCAAATGGCATAACCATATGGTTTGATGACCATGCAGCCGCGTACCGCAGAATTTTCAGCCAGATCGGCTTTGATAACCAGGTCATTATACCACTGTGCATAATTTTCTGCCCGGGTAGAAAAATCTTTTGCCATTTTGAAAGTTTGGTATGAAATTTGCTATTTTGAAACGAATATATTGTTTGCAAAAATACAAAAATAATCCCGATTTTAAGAATACAACAGACCATTCCGGTATATTAAAGTTAACGCCTTATGAAAAAATCAGCATGTTTAATCGCAATCATCAGTTTGGCGATCAGCGCTTGCACTACGCAAAAACAGGCAACCTCTTTCGTCAATGATGATGTTTACAATTCTTCTTCCAAACAGGAGCTGCAACGCCCTGTCGCTATTCAACAATCAAACAACGGAGCTCAGGTCATTACCTCTCCGGACAATTTAAAAACTCAAAAGCCAGGCTCCTCAACTTTCGAACAGGATTATAACGATTATTCCTATTCAAACCGCATTGACCGGTTTAGCAGCAAGGATACCACCAAAGGATATTTCGATGAATCCTATACTGGTGGCTCTAACAGTTCAAACGCAGGTAACAGTGATCCCAATGTGAATATCTCTTTCGGCATTGGCGGCGGGTATGGTGGCCTTTACGGTTCATCCATGATGTTTGGATTGGGATGGGGATATCCCTATTCAAATTGGGGATGGGATTATGGCTGGGGCTATCCCTATTATGGCTGGGGATATCCTTACTATGGATGGGGATATAATCCATGGTATAATCCATGTTGTTACTGCTATGGATACAATGATTGGTACAATGGAGGATACCCCCCCTATTACACATCCAATACTTTCTATGGTGCAAGAAAATCACTTTACAGAACAGACGGAGGAACCAGTGCCCCCGGATCAAGGAACTCAGCCGGTCTTTCCGGGAATCAGACAAATCCAGGCAGCAGGAATGATTTATCACCTGCTTATTCAAGGAATAATGTAACACCTGCACCACGGAATGTGCAATCATCTTCCAGAAGTGTTCCTGCTAACCAGGCACAGTACAAGTATACCCGTACTTCAGGCAATACACAGGGGACTTACCAGAGAACTCCAAAACAGGTCCAGAGACAGGGTCAGGGTCAGACTCGTTCCCAGAGTTCAGCACCACGGTATGTCAGGCCGGAAAATGCAGGATCTGTCCAGCGTTCGGGAACCGCCCAAAGCTATTCATCCCCTGCTTACAGGCAGCCCAAATCAAGCCAGGAATATCTGACTCCGAGGTCGCAGGACCCGGGATCCTCCAGGGTAACAAATCAAAGCGGCGGTGACCGGAATAACGTAAGAACATCGGGCAATGGCAACCGGGTGTACAGCTCTCCATCAAGAAGCAATTCAACCAACAGTATCCCAACCCGGTCTGGAAACACCGGTTCCTATTCGCCACCCGTTCGTTCCAATAACAGTGGTTCTTACTCTGCCCCATCTAATTCAGGCAGTAGCGGAAGTTATTCAGCCCCTTCACGATCAGGAGGAAGCGGGGGTTCATCTCCATCAGGCGGCAGCGGCAGCGGCAGCAGCGGCGGTGGCGGAAGACGCAGGTAAAAACTACATTTAACTTTAAATCTTACAGTAATGAAAAAGTCATTCATTATATCGATGTTATTCACCCTGTCCTGGTCTATGATCAATGCCCAAACAGCAGAAGATGCCTTGCGGTTTTCACGTGTGTTCTACAGTGGTACAGCCAGGTTCAACGGACTTAGCGGTGCATTTGGCGCGGTTGGCGCTGATTTTTCCACCCTTGCTACGAATCCTGCCGGAATAGGCTTATACTCCGGATCAGAAATGACATTAACCCTTGCTCCCACCATCGCAAACGCATCTGCAACATACAATGGAACAGTGGGCACGGATAGCCGCGTTAATTTCGGGCTCGGAAATTTCGGATTTATTTTTAGTATCAGGCCCCATGGAAAGAATCAGAACGGGATTCTCAAAAGTTTCAATGTTGGGTTTGGATTTAACCGGCAAAACGATTTCAATAACCGGACTGTAATCACCGGTGTAAATGCAAAGAATTCATTGATGCAGAGTTATACAAACACCCTGAATTCCGAGCAAATTCCGCCTTCTACCGTTCAGGACACCTATCCGTTTGATCTTGGCCTGGCATATGGCACCAACCTCATCTATTATAATTCGGATAAACAATATGAATGTGATGCCGCTTTTGGCGGAGTTCTTCAGAATAAAATCATCCAGACGTACGGATCCATGAATGAACTTGATTTTTCCATGGGAGCTAACTTCAATGATAAACTCTTTGTGGGTCTTACCCTGGGAGTTCCCTCCATCAACTATTATGAGACCAATACCTATACAGAGGCAAGGACCAGCGACACGCTCCCGAATTTCATCGCGCTTAACTATCAATATAATCTCCAGACACGTGGAACCGGCATCAATGTTAAGTTTGGCCTGATTTACAGGCCAACAGACTGGGTGAGGATCGGGGCGAGCGTACATACGCCGACATGGTTTCCGGGTATGCGGGATGAATGGTTCAGCAGCATGCAATCATCCTTTGATTCGACCTATTGGAATTCAACGCAATATTCTCCGGTCGGTTATTATGATTATCAACTTACCACCCCGTTCAGGGCGATTGGAAGTTTAGCATTTATCATCGGACAATATGGATTGGTAAGTGCCGATTACGAATATGTAAATTATTCCCAGGCCCGTTTCACCTCAAGTCAGGACAGTTATACCGATGTCAACGGGAAAATTCAGTCAGATTATAAATCCTGGGGGAATATCCGCGTTGGAACCGAATGGAGATTGCAGAACTTCAGACTCAGGGGTGGTTTTGCCTATTTCAGTAACCCTTATACCGGTGGGACTAACAACAGTGAACGTTTTCAGGTTTCAGGCGGATTCGGTTACCGTGCAAAGCGGTTTTTTGCGGATGTGACCTATGTATGGACGAGGATGAATCAGGATTATTATCTGTATGACCCGACAATGGTCAATCCTGCTGCAATCACTTACAATACCAACACAGTTTATACAACGATCGGGATCAGGTTTTAATTATGCCTGCATGGCGTTGACGATACCATCGTCGACCAGGATCCGACCGCAATATTCGCACACAATTATTTTCTTGTGCATTCTGATATCCAACTGGTGCTGAGGAGGAATTTTATTAAAACAACCGCCACAGGCATCACGTTCAATCTGGACAACAGCAAGGCCGTTCCTGGCATTTTTCCGGATACGGGTATAGGCGGTCAGTAAGCGGTCTTCAATATATTTCCGGTTTTCATCGGAATTTTTTATCAGATCCTGCTCCTCTTTCTCTGTTTCAGCAATGATATCATCCAATTCGTTCCGTTTAATCTCGAGGTCGTTTTTACGATCCAGCAGTAATTTCTGATAGGTGTCGATTTCCTCTTTTTTAAGTTCCAGCCCGGCCTGATACTCTTTAATTCTTTTTTCAGATAGCTGAATTTCAAGATTCTGATATTCAATTTCCTTGGTCAGTGAATCGTACTCCCTATTATTCCTGACGTTCATTTGCTGATCTTCATACTTCTTGATCAGGGTCAGGGCATCCCTGATAGCATTCTTTTTATCCGTAATGGATTTATCCATCACTAGAGTTTCCTGAATGTAATTATCCACACGGGTTTCAAGACCAGCAATTTCATCTTCAAGATCCTGAACTTCCAGCGGCAGTTCACCGCGGATAATGCGGATCTTGTCGACCTGAGAATCGACCTGTTGTAAACTATATAATGCGATGAGTTTCATTTCGATGGTGATTTCACCCTTTTCATCCGTAACCTCAGGTTTGATTTTAGGAACAACCACTGCTGCAGCTTCTTCTGCAACAACCTCTTCAACTTTTGAGATACTTTTTTTTGATGGGGCGGTGCCCTTGGAAGCAGGTTTCTTAGCCAATTTCGATGGTTTGGAGGTGGCGATCGGCGTGCTTGTTGTTTTTGCCATAAACTCTGTGTTAAAAATAATGAACAGGATTGGTATTTACTTCTGAAATAAGGAATGCAAAATTAGGAAATTTTTCAATAAGCTCAGCATAAAGCCATTCTTTTACACCGTGTTCACTTTCATAATGGCCAATATCTAAGAGAAGAAGCCTTCTCCCGACCGAAAAGAAATCATGGTATTTTAGGTCTGCTGTCAGATAAGCATCGGCTCCCAACCTGACTGCTTCCGGGATCAAAAAATTGCCTGAACCGGTGCAGAGAGCGATCCTCCTGATACTTTTGGAAGAGAGTTCCGAATGCCGGATCACAGCCAGTTCAAGGTTATTTTTAACCAGTTGAAGAAATTCCGGCTCAGGCATCGGAACTTCCAGGTCACCGACAATGCCAGCCCCTGATTGAGCATGTAAATTATCAAGCGGGTAAATATCGAAAGCAATCTCCTCGTATGGATGGTTCGCACGCAGTGCTTTCATGACCTTCATTTCAATATGCCGTGGGAAGATCACTTCGATGCGGATCTCCCTTTCCTGGTGAATTTTATGTTTTTCACCGACAAACGGATTGGCCTGTTCCGAAGCTCTGAAAGTTCCTTCCCCCTCCACATTATAGCTGCAGCAATCGTAATGGCCGACATGACCTACACCTGCCTCAAATAAGGCATTCCGTACTTTCCCGGCATAGGCGACAGGGCAAAAAACGACCAGCTTCACAAGCAACCCTTGTTTAGGACTCAGTATGCTGAACCTGGTAATTCCAAGTTTCGAAAACACAAATGCATTCAACCCATGCAGCGTATTATCCAGGTTTGTATGCATGGCATAGATCGCAATGTCATTGAACAAAGCCATCTTTATGATGGCCGTTTCATCCATTTCAGGAGTCAGCCGCTTCAGCCCCTTGAAAATAAAGGGATGGTGGGAAATGACCAGATTGCATCGGTTTTTGATGGCCTCATCCATGACCTTTTCAGTAAGGTCGAGGCACAGAAGCGCTTTTTGAAAATCCTTTCCGGCATCTCCCACCAGCAGACCACAATTATCATAATCTTCCTGAAGGGATAAAGGTGAAATTGATTCCAGGTAGGATGTTATCTCGGAAATTGTCATGCAAGTCAGATTTTTCGAGAGCCAAAGATACACATTTTCAATACATAAAGGTGATTTTCAATGTTCATAAATTGTTTACAAGTTTAACCCGGAAACGACTTTTTACGATGCGGAAATTGCAAATTTTGATGTTTAATTTGAATACAAATATTGATTCATGAAATCACCAGTTATTTTTGTCGTAGATAAAAACCCGTTGCACCGCAACCTGATCAAATATCATCTGAATATCAACAAGTTTGTCAACGTACATGCGTTCCAGACCAGTGATGAGTGTTTGTATCGCCTGCAAAAAAACATGATCCCTGATTTTTTGATTACCGATTATGACCCCATGGAACATATCGGATTTGATTTTATTGAACAAATAAAAGAAGTATCTCTTTCCATTCAAATCATTGTCTTTTCCTCTTCTGATAACCCAATTCTTGCAATGAAGTTGCTTGATGCCGGCGTTTCTGATTTCATTGTCAAAACGGGCAAGCTGGACATTGGCATAAATGAATTGATCAAGAATGTAAAGTACCTCATAAAAGAGAAAACACTTTACTGAAAAAAAGAAAAAAGTACAACATTCCTTCATTGACAGTGTGAATTTATGCAGCGACCTATGTGCAGGTCGATTTTTTTAATAATTTAGGAGGTTCAATATGACAAAGGTCCTTCAAATTATTTTGTATCCGATTTCCCTGCTTTATGGTCTGGGTATGCAGATTAGAAATCTGCTATTTGACTTTGGGATTTTGCCTTCCATCCAGTTCCCAAAGCCTGTAATTTCAGTAGGGAACCTGAGTTATGGTGGAACTGGCAAGACTCCTCATATTGAGTACCTGATTAAACTCTTACATCCCCACTTTTTTGTGGCCACACTCAGCCGCGGATATGGACGAAAAAGCAATGGATTCATCATCGCCTCAAAGCGTTCAAATGTGAAGTACATTGGAGACGAGCCCATGCAATTCCTTAAAAAATTTGAAAAAATCAAGGTGGCGGTAGATGAAAAACGCAAGCGTGGAATCCAGTTCCTTTATCAGAAATATCCTACCCTGGGCGTGATCCTCCTGGACGATGCTTTTCAGCACCGATATGTTAAACCGGGGATATCCATTCTTTTAACAGACTGCGCGCTGCTCTACTCCGATGATTACGTTTTGCCTTCAGGAACCCTCAGGGAATTCAAGTCCGGCGTTGAAAGAGCCGACATTGTCATCGTAACCAAAACACCAAAAATATTCTCTCCGATAACCCGCAGGCGAATTCTGGAAGATCTGAAACCAATGCGTCATCAGCGGGTCTATTTTTCCTATATCAAATATGGGGATCCCCGGGCTGTTTTTGAAACGGCCAGCCAGCAATTTCCGGCAAAAGTGACCAATATCCTGCTTTTTACAGGTATTGCAAACGATTATCCGTTGAGAGAACATCTTGCACGTTTGTGCAGCGATCTGATTGTTATTAAATTTGCCGATCATCACGCCTATAAACCGAATGACATCGAGGAGGTTATAAAGAAATATCATGATCTTCCCACCCAGAAGAAGGTGATTATAACCACCGAAAAAGACATGATGCGGCTAAAAACACCTGAATTGAGCACTAATTTGAAGACTCTGCCGTTATTTTATGTCCCAATCGAGATAGATTTTCACGGAACAGACAAGGAAAATTTTGACAATGAGATAATTGACTATGTTAAAAAAAATTAAAGAGACCACCGAATATCTTGAAAGCAGGATTTCACTAAAACCAGAAATTGGGATCATCCTCGGGACTGGATTGGGGGATCTTGTGAAAGAAATTGAAATACAACAGACTTTTCCCTACGAGTTCATTCCCAATTTTCCTGTTTCAACGGTTGACGGGCATCATGGGCAGTTGATTTTCGGGACCATGAATGGCAGAAATATCGTTGCCATGCAAGGGCGGTTCCATTATTATGAGGGATACACCATGCAGGAAATTACCTTTCCCGTCAGGGTCATGAAGTTCCTGGGTATTGAAATGCTCATTCTATCCAATGCAAGCGGTGGAGTAAATCCTGACTTTGAAGTTGGCGACATCATGGTGATAGATGACCACATCAACCTGATGAAGGACAATCCACTGATTGGTACAAATGAGAATGAGATTGGTACACGTTTCCCTGATATGGGACAAGCCTATGAC
>Ga0194039_1000713_pt1 | contig 19242 bp, 19 predicted proteins | sample JunL228m_MetaG_FD_148679 | JGI IMG/M metagenome (GOLD analysis project Ga0194039, IMG submission 148679) | Anoxic zone freshwater microbial communities from boreal shield lake in IISD Experimental Lakes Area, Ontario, Canada - Jun2016-L227-8m | ecosystem: Environmental > Aquatic > Freshwater >... | reverse complement strand
GTTCAGGGTTGATGCCTACCCCAAACAGTTGTTCGGTAGAGAGATTGCTGAAAAACCGGGAGAAAATATACAACCTGCGTTCGTTGAATCCAAGGCCGTTCAGGAGCATCGCTTTGATAACGGCTGAATGCGGAAGGATATGATCCCGCGTCTTGGGCATCGTTTCGTCGATGATTCCCGATATTCCGAGTTCATCAATCATGCCGGCTACAAGACCCAAATGCCCGATTTGCTTCGACGTAAAATTCTGCGATGTTAATCCGGAAATATCTTGCACAATCTAATTATTGCTATACTAATATATATATATATAAGTATTGTATTTCTGATTTTGCTTTGACTTCCTGCGAAAGGTGGGAAATATCAAACGTCTTGAAAAAAATTATGAAAAAAAAGGGTAGGCAATTATACTATACTTTGATCTAAATTCCCTTCTCGTTTTACAGACATATCTACATTCGCTGTGAGTTTATTGCCATCAAATTCGATAATATAATTTCCAGCACTGTATACCGTTAAGTGGCGGCGGTTTTCAGTTCCATAATGTTTACTCTGGCCAAAACCGTCCTGAAGTACAATATTGCCTGTAGACTTTTCACGAACCGTCACTTCAAAATAGGCCACAGGATCAGCATATACTGTATTATTGAATGTCCATTCATTTGTGAGTACCCTACTCTTTGCAGAACTATTTCTTGTGGTATCAGTATTGGATAATATAAAATCAATCTGCATTGGGGGATTTTTCAGATCGAATGATACTGCCCATTTAGTGTAGGCAAATGGCTGATCTTTTATTGAATAGATCACCACATAATCATCCTTTATGGGAGAAACGATAGGCGTGATTGTCCAATATGCAACAGTTGGTGTAGGATATGGCGTCTCAATGTTTACATAGACTGGGGTTGGAACCGTTGTTACTATAGGGGGAGGAACAATAGCAGTGGTTTTGGTTTTGGTTGTTGTTGCGATTAATGGTGCTTCCTTCGGGGGCGTAATACACCCGGAAACGGCGAGAATAAAAATGAGTGCAACGAGAAAAACCACCACAACTACCTTTTCATTCATTATTCATGTTTGGGTTATCCATACTAATTAAGTATTTCAGCATTCTGTTTTTTAAATTTCAAATATTTTCATCTGAAAAGATTATCCCCACAATTCCTGCAATGGCCCCTTTTACAGTATGAAGGGTAGATTTCTGTATTGTCACACTCGATGATTGTCCATTTGTTTGATATAACAATCCTTTGTAGGTAGCGATGCCGGAACGTTTGAGAAGTTTAGAATCATTCTTACTAAAAATATCTCCTTGCCAGGAGCCACTTATTTCGCCATTGGTCTTTCCTGCAATCTCTTCAAATTTTTTCCCAGTCAATTTTTCAAATGCTGAATTACATCCAAGATATCGCCCCTGTAGATCAAGATAAAACAGTGGGTTTGGGAACGTATCGATCATATGCTGTAAAAAAGCAAGCTGATCTATCAGACCATCCTGTGCCTGTTTCCATTCAGTCATATCAGTTATGATGATATACCGTACGAGGCTCTCACCCCGTTCAATAGATGTGATACGGTTCGAGATATATCTACGTGTTTTATCTTTTCTGATAATCCAGAACATAATACTTAAAGGTAGAGTACCTGATGCAGAACAGTTGTCAATAATTTTCATTACGCGAATCCGCTCTTCAGGAGCAGCAAGATCGATGGGGGAACGGGTAGCCAGTTCCTCTTGAGAATACCCAAAGATCTCTTCTACCCGCCGGTTTGTATAGACGGCATTCCCGTTTTCATAGATAACAATCCCATCCTGAATATTATCGGCCATCAACCGGAATTGCTCCTCGCTTGTACGTAATGCGCTTTCTGCAGTTTTTCGTTTTGTAATATCTTCTAAAAGGATAATAATTCCCTGTTTACCATCCTCAAAAACTGTAGGTATGATTTTCTGGCAAAAAACCTGCTCTTTATCGTTTTTTAAAAAAAGTTCCGTATTAAAAAGTCTGGATTCAAGGCTGGTGCAGATGGATGAAAAAATTATTTGTGCCGGTTGATCAGGAAAGGACAGTGTTGCAGGATTTTTATTAAGAATCTCACAAAGGGGTTTTTTTACAAGATCTAAGAACTGATCATTGATACGGACGATACGTTGATCGCGGTCAAGTACCAGAATAAAATCATGTGCATACCCCATAAAAGAGTTCAGGGGAATACGAGAGGATAATGAGAATACTTTTGCTTTCCCAAAAGTCCGCATCTCAACATGACCGGAAATAAGTAACCTGTCGAGATAGTGTCCCACAGAATGTTTGTTTTTGTTGAGTGCACGTGCAATTTCTGTGACACTCATCCCTTGAGGAGAATTCTTTAAAATTTCTTTAATCAGAATGAATTCTTCTTTAATAGGTTCCATTGTCAGGTAACTTCCATTTCTTTTCTCATTCCATTATGTGTGTGTAACAAATAAATGTTTCATTCAATTGTAACACATGAAGGTTACATATAGACAGAATGTATAAATATCAATCCTACCTTCATTATTCACACATCAACTGCTTATAGCTAAATTTCACTTTGCTGGCAGCACAAAAAAGTAAAAACACAAAAACATTCACATGGAAATAGTAAGAATATATAGAGGATCAACCGATGGCAAATTATGTAAAAATATCCTGCATTTTACTCATTCTTTTTGCATGCCTGATTGCACCTGTAATGGCAGGCACGAAATACATGGCCGGCAGCCCGCAGTTATCAGCATTCATCTCGGGTACCAATGAGTTCAGCCCGGGAAACAGTACACAGATTACTATTGTAATTGAAAATACCGGACTCAATGAATTCAAATTTGTTAATTCCGGTATTGTTGACCGCGATGATCTTCCGAACACAGCAAAGTTCCTGACAGTCAGGTTACAGCCCGGTAATGCACCTCTTGTCATCAAATCAGATCCCCAGATGTTAGGAGATCTCAAAGGTGCAACCAGTGCAAATGCCATATTCACAACAAAGATCAATGCAGATGCGCCTGCAGGTAACTACAATCTGCCCGTAGATCTCAGTTATACATATCTCTACACTGCCGATCAATTTGGTGTTGATACCATACAATATTATTACAAAACAGTAAACCAGACAATTATCCTCCCTATAAAAATTAAACCAGATGTCTCTATCAAAGTCATTTCAGCAACACCTGAACACTTGAATGTGGGAACTGAAGGCTACATTAATATGAAAATTAAAAATACCGGATCTGATACCGGTACCAAATCTATTGTCAAAATTATCAGAAATGGCAACAGTCCCATCATTCCAACGGACAGCAGCGTTTATGTCGGAGATTTCACACCGGGTAGTGTTGTCGATTGCCGGTATAAAGTATCAGTATCGAGCGATGCACAAAAACAGACTTATCCTATCGATGTGGTTGTAGTATACCAGAATAATGAAGGGGACTTTGTCACTTCAAGAAGCGATACAGTCGGTGTTTCTGTTGGAGGAAAGGCGGATTTTGCAGTTGTATCACCCCCCACTGTGATGAATCCCGGAAATAAGAAAGTCATCACAGTTGAGTACAAAAATACCGGTGATACAACGGTAAAAAGTGCGCAAGCCCGGATAAGTGCTGTTGATCCCTTTACCAGCAATGACGATATTGCCTATATCGGGGATCTGAAACCCGGCGAATCCCGAACCGTATCGTATATCATGACTGTTGACAGGTCAGCAACAATAAAGGAATACGGGCTTGACTCGGAGATCAGGTACAGAGATGAACTCGATAATACGTATATCTCCGATACCATGAAAGTCAAGGTAAATGTGACAAACCCCGCAGGTATGACCGCTATACTTTCAAACCCAATCAATATATCCATAATTGTAGCCGTCATCATTGGTGCAGTCTATCTGGTTTACCATTTCCGTAAGAAGAAATAATTTTTTTTTAACTAAAACGAGGCTTAAGCGGTTTTATTCTGAAATTTCTCTCTAAACAACAATTCCGACCATTGACTTACGCCAAATAATCTATAATATGAAAAAAGCGGTGAAGGTATGATAGACACAATCTTTGAGGCAATCGCAGGCACCATCAACCGTCGCCCGGCATTGGTTGCAGGGCTCCTCATTGCCGTTTTCTGTATTGCATTATATGGTATGACGTTTATCAGCATGCAGACAGGAACAGAAGTCTATCTGGATAAAAATTCTGAAAAAGGCATTCTCAATACCCGGTATACTGAGACCTTTCAGTCAGACTCCTTAATCTTAATTATTGAGACAAACGATCCCCTCAACCCTGATGTCTTGACATATATCGATACCGTCGAAGCGACAGTACGACAACAACAGAATATCAAATCAGTCAATGGTATTGTTGATCTGCTTAAAACTGCCAATGGTGGAAAACTTCCCCAGTCAAAAGCCGAGATTGATACGATTGTTGCAAAGATCCCGCCGGAAGTTCAGAAAACGGCTGTACCGTCAAATGTCATGACACTGGTACAGATCCAGCTTGATGAAGGTTTGTCAGAAAAAGTCCGGAATGGAGCTCTTGCAAATGTCCAGAAGGTTGTTTCCACATCTGACCCGACACCGGGAACAAAAGTAACTGTGACCGGCAGTCCGGCCTTTTCAAAAGAGATGTCGAGCTCCCTGGGTAAAGACATGGGGATGCTCATCGGGGGTGCAATGGTATTAATTATCATTGTCATGGGCATCCTGTTTGGTTATGTCCGCTACCGCTTCATGCCCGTGGCACTCGTTGGTGTCGGACTTATCACTTCATTAGGACTTATGGGACTTGCCGGTATTCAGCTGAACATGGCAGTAGTTGGCGCATTTCCGGTACTTATCGGTCTTGGGATCGATTATGCCATCCAGTTCCATGCCCGCTTTGATGAAGAAGCGCGAAAGGGATCCCTTGACAATGCAGTTTTTATGACCATTACCCGGACGGGTCCGGCAGTCCTCTATGCCATGCTTGCGACCTGCATGGGTTTTTTGGCAATGTTCATTTCTCCTGTACCTATGATACGCTCTTTTGGACTTGTCTCAATAATTGGGGTGATGACCTGTTATTGCATCTCTCTTATCGGCATGCCAACGATTGCAGTTCTTCTAAAATACAAACCAAAAGGTCCTGCCCCCACGGTCTGTTATGCGGTCGGTGAAGGTGCCTGCGATTCACTTCCAGACGACAGCCAATTCCAAAATAATAGCGGAAAGAAAAAAAAATCTTTTTCTTATGCACATTTCCTGACCGAAACTTCCATGAAGATTGCCAAAAACCCGGTGCCGATTCTGCTTGTGGTTGGACTTATTGCCATCATTGGTTTCCAGCTGGATGCGGTTATTGCTATCGAGACCAATGAAAATGCATTTGTACCCAGTGATATGCCGGCAAAGATCCAGATGGATAAAGTCGGCAGGGTGATTGGATCTACCGATACTGCTGCCATATATGTCGAGGGACCGAGTGTTACCGATCTCGATACCATACGGTGGATGAATAAATTCCAGGACTATGAGCTCAGCCATCATGTAGAGCTGACCCGGGCAACAAGCATTGTAACCTATGTCCTAGCCTATAACAACGGAGTAATGCCCGAAACCCAGAGCCAACTGGATACGGTTCTTGATAAAATCCCCGCACAAGTAAAAAAACCTTACATCAGCGGCTCGATGAATGCAGTGATCCAGTTTGGTACGGTAAAACTCCAGTCCACCCAGCAGGCATCATTAAAAGAACAGGTGATATCAGAGATCGCATTCCTTGAACCCCCGGTAGGAATCACTGTGCAGCCAACAGGCCGGTTCGAAATTTTCACTTCCCTTATGCACGATCTCTCCTCTTCAAAAGATGGGATGACCATTTTAGGGTTTGTGCTGATATTCATCTACTTAATTTTAGTATACCGGCATATTCATGCCGTATCTCCACTCGTCCCGATTATTGCAATTGTGGGATGGAATGCAGTGGCAATGTATCTCCTCGGCATTGCTTACACCCCGATGACTGCGACAATGGGATCCATGACAATTGGTGTTGCCGCAGAGTATACCATCCTTGTGATGGAACGGTATGCTGAAGAAGAAGCTCGTCTTCACGACCCGATTGCCGCTATCCAGGAAAGTGTACAGAAAATCGGTACTGCGATCACGGTTTCGGGACTTGCAACATTTTTCGGATTCTCAGCTCTCTGCCTTGCAAGTTTCCCGATCATCAGCAACTTTGGTATTGTAACATTAATTGCAGTCGGATTCTCGCTGCTTGGTGCTATCTTCATCATGCCCGCAGTGCTGTCGATCATGGGCCAGTTCACAGCATGGCTTGACGCACGAAAGCACAGAACCTCTGATTAACATATCCCACCACTTTAGTCGTGGGATATGTTAAATAGGTGATGATGAAATCCCATCAACCACAAAAAGATATAAGAATGCTCACCGATAGTACCAGTGATATCGTGAATATTATGCAAGGCTCCGAAATAACGGATACTATTCCGGACATGCAACAGATCACTCCTATCATCAGGGAACTCTCCTTAAAAGACGATGTCATTGCTCTCGTGATTTTTGGGTCTGTTGCACGGGGCGAGGCGCGGAGCATATCAGATATAGATCTCTGCATTGTTACACCAAGGGATCTGTCGCAGTCCAGCCGATGGGATCTCCTCAGCTATGGATCTCAAAGGATCGATGTTAACCTTTTTTACGATCTCCCGATAACCATACGGTTCCGGGCAATCCGGGAAGGTCGCGTGATGTTTTGCAAAAATGCACTCCTGTTCCACCGGATCAAAGCAGAGACCTTACGTGAATATCTCGATATAGCTCCCCTTATCAGGAGGCACTGCCTCCATGCGATGGGTGTTAAGGTTGTGAGGGATCTTAATGGAAAACAATATCCTGTATGATGAGGAACGAATCGGGACGATATTTTCTGATATCCAGCGGTATCTGAAGGATTTTGAGGATCTCGGAATGCACAGCGCTCAGGACCTCCATGATAAACGTAATTTCTACGCATCCTCCATGATCCTTTTTTCCCTGCTCAACCGGGTTTTCGATCTCGGAAGCGAAATGGCCATTGCACATAACCTCGGCATACCCGGCACATACCGGGAAATATTTGTAATGCTCCGGAAAAACGGGATCATAGAAAATGATCTCGCACATGAAATGATTGGACTGGTAACCTACCGGAACCTCCTGTCTCACGAATATCATGGAATTTCTGAAGAAACCCTCTTTAACCTGACAAAAAAGATTGTCAGTATCAGACAATTCGTGGGCATCATGAAAGAAATGATACAGCAGAAGCAAAAAAAGTGAACGGTCCCCCACGATCGAGCCCGTCCAATCCAGGGTTTAGCACATAAACCCCCCACTCATTTTCGTGAAGCAGTGATCCCACAGGCAACAGACATGATTGCCGGTGTTGAAAAGATGAAGTCCAAGATTACTGCAGTGTTTGCGGATGGTGGGTATGATACATTTCAGATTCATGCCGATATTTACCAGTTCCTTAACGCAAAACCGTATATTCAGTTTCGCGAGACGGCTGCTGTACATGAAGAAGGAACTGAAGGCAGAATTGATCATTGGATCAACAAAATGTGGAAACTGGGAGGTCCACTTACTGCTCCCATCCGACAAAAACGTGAGTTCCTGTACGCGAATGGTCGGCAGGAACAGGTCGGGATGTTCCTGAGAAACCAGAATGTTGGTGGACACTCAATTCTCGGTTGTGTATGCAAAACGTGGGGATTGTGAACGGACGCACAATCATATCAAGTCCATCATGAAGTTCGATGTTAGACGACTGATAAACGAGAGTAAACGTCTGTATGTTCTGGCGAACTTTGTTGTGTACCAGATTCTGCTCCTCAGGCATTTGCAAAACAATATTTTACCGGTTCAACAACTTGCGCATTACTACTGATTGATTTGTATTGTCCGCTGCTGGACCTGGCACTTCAAGCGGATGCTTTCTTTTTAATCGAGATCTCTTTCGCCATTCGTTGTGTTTTACACCCCTTTTCGGCAGGATGCGCGATTGTGTGTCGGGATTTGTGCTTGTTGAATCTGCTGGAGGGTGTATCTGGAAGTTTCTCTGTACATCTGTCCAACGCGGATACTCTCTGATTGGACGGGCTCCTTTCGCACATTCCATCAAACGTCAAAAAATATTAATACCGTTCGAAACAACGTTTGGATACAAATTTAATTGATTTAAGTCAAGTTAATTTGCTTGGAACAATTCCGGGTTCAACGGGTGATCTTATGCACATTATGGAAGGGTTCTTACCGTGGCAATGGTGTCTTGTCTGGTGGATTGTTGCCCTGCCATGCCTCATGCTCGGAATATACCAGTTGAAACGAGTCCTTGCAGCAGACCGTGAGGCGCTTCCCCTGCTTGGGGTAACGGGAGGATTTATTTTTATCCTGTCATCCTTAAAACTTCCTTCCGTTACCGGCAGCTGTTCGCATCCAACCGGCACCGGGCTCTCAACCATATCCTTTGGACCGTGGATCACCGCAGTTGTTTGTGCAATCGTTCTCCTGTTCCAGAGCCTTTTCCTTGCCCACGGAGGACTCTCTGTTCTTGGAGCCAATATCGTTTCGATGGGAATTGTCGGGCCATTGGTTGGTTATACATTTTACCGGTTGCTGCGCGATACATCAGTCAATATCTACATTACAGTATTTCTTGTAACTGCTCTGGCAGATATTTTTACGTATGTGACAACATCACTTGAACTGGCACTGGCTTACCCGGCAGAGAGCGGGGGTTTTGTCAGCTCATTCATCCTGTTTTTAGGTATATTTGCCGTTACGCAGGTCCCCCTTGCAATTGTCGAAGGCATTGTCCTCGCTCTCGTGTTCAAATATATTATCGCCCTCAAACCCGATATCCTGATACGGCTGAAAATCTTCTCTGAAGAAAAGATCAATGCGGCACGGAATGAGATCTGATGAAATTCAAATATACGCTTGAAGTCCTGACCGTGATTGCGATTGTGGCATTCTGCGTAGTATTCCTGTACACGAGTTTAACGATGAGCGGGGCAGAATTTGCCGGTTCTGATAATGTCGGATCAGGACTTATAGCAAAACTTTCTAGAACTCCTTTAGAAAATTTCAAACCGCTCATCACACAATGGAAACCGCCAAGCGGTGAGATCGAGTCCAGCCTGTTTGCCTTTCAGGCGGCTGTCGGGGGAATTCTTGTCGGCGGTGTATTTGGTTATTGGATCGGGCAGAAGAAGAAAGCATGATCGATACAAGGAGTGACTATAATCTATGTTTGAGGAACTTTTAGAAGATATTGCTCAGAAGAACCAGCTCCGGGAGGTAAACGCATACTTAAAACTGGCTACCGGTCTTGGAGCGATCCTCCTCTGTCTCCTCTCTTCGAGTTACCTCTCTCCGCTTTTTATTGCCATTGTCCTTACCTGTGCAATTCTTATCCTTGCAAGGGTGGATGCTAAAACCTATGCAGAACTTTTCATTGTCCCTTTCTGGTTTGCTATAATGAGTGTGGCCGGTATCATCCTTATCACAGGAGGACAGGATGTTTTCTGGCAATGGAATATCCTGCCATCATTCTCGCTGTCCATCACACGGGAGAGTATAAACCAGGGACTGTTTGTCTTCTGCCGGGTTATTGGCGGAATGTCTGCGATGATATTTATTGCCTTAACCACTCCAATGACTGATATTTTCATTGTGTTTCGCCAGTGCAGGGTTCCAGAAGTAGTCATTGACCTCATGATGATCATCTACCGCACGATCTTTATCCTGATCGACCAGGTGATACAGATCTATCAGGCGCAGGTGATGCGCCTAGGTTATTCCACCTATCGTGAATCCTTACATTCCTTTGCCACTTTATGTGGAGCCGCATTCATTGCCAGCTGGGATGCCGGTGAAGATCTGATTCAGGCAATGGATGCACGGTGTTATAACGGGAAATTTGCCCTGTTGGGGGAGAGCCGGCCTGTTGAGCGGATTCCATGTTTTGCGGTTGCGTTCTTTTTATCACTATCGACAGCCGTTGTGATTGTATCCGGGACAATTACCATAATTTAGGATGAGCCATGAGCAGCATCATACTTGAAGCCCGTGATATCCGGTATCGTTACCCACGGGGATTAGAAGCGATCTGTGGTATCAGTTTCCATATCCGCAAGAAAGAGAAGATCGCTTTAGTAGGTCCAAACGGAGCCGGGAAATCTACGCTTCTTACTATGTTCAATGGTATGATACGCCCGGACTCCGGCCTGATGCTATTTGACAATCTGCCGATTCAGTATGATACCCCCTCGTTGCGGATGCTGAGAAAACGCGTAGGGTTTGTCCTTCAGAACCCTGACCGCCAGATCATTGCCCCGACCGTATACCAGGATGTGGCCTTCGGGCCTACAAATCTCGGTTACAGTGAACCGAAAGTAAAAGAAGCTGTAGCGCAAGCACTCCGGCATGTCGGGCTCGAGGGATTTGAGCGCCGCCCCCCTCACCAGCTCTCCGGAGGAGAGAAAAAACGGGTTGCAATTGCAGGCGTACTGGCAATGGACCCGGATGTGCTGGTGTTCGATGAACCCACCAGTGGTCTTGATCCATCAGGATCAGAAGATATTATGGAACTGCTTGATGAACTGAATCTTGAAGGCAAGACTATCATCATATCCACCCATGATGTTGAACTGGCATACCCGTGGGCTGACAGGGCAATCCTCATGCTTAACGGAAAAATCCTCAAAGAAGATATTCCCGAAGTGGCTTTTGGCAACCCGGAATCCGTTCGTAAAGCTCACCTCTCCCTTCCGACTCTTCTCGAACTGCACATGGAACTACAGAAACGTGGATTTTTGTTAAAGGGTAAAAAACCACGGACTGTTCTGGACATGATGCAATGCATTGAAACTTTATTTGAAAAGTCCTGCATTAACAAACGTCACGGAATGATTACCATATGCAATGTCGATCTGGACAACGGAGAGAATCTGTCTAAATGGTTATCGATGCATTCAGGAATCTGTACCGGAGCCATGGGCACCCGGGCAAAACAGTGTGCAGAAAATTTGAAGATTCATCTGGATTTTACCTATGGTGTCATTGATAAATGTATTCTTAAAGCATTACTTGGAGAAGATTCCCTGATCCTGACAACAGAGAGCATGGTTAAACGTGTATACTTAAGGGTAGATGCCTACGGCATCGAGAGTGGAGTTCACATTCCCGTACACCAGCTTACTACCGCACCCGAAGCGGTCAATAAAAAAAACGGAAGTCTGCCATGAATCCTATTCCCCGTATTGTTATTGCCGGCACACACAGCGGGTGCGGTAAGACTACGGTAGCAAGCGGCATTATGTCTGCACTTACCCGCAGGGGATTAAAAGTCCAGCCATTCAAGGTTGGGCCGGACTTTATCGATCCATCCCATCACACCCGTATCTGCGGACGTGATTCGCGGAACCTTGATCCTTTCATGATGGGAGAAGAGGGATGCGTTGACACATTTATCCGGGCAACTCAAGGTGCAGACATAGCAGTGATCGAAGGTGTCATGGGGATGTATGACGGAGTGGATGGTTCCGATATTGCGAGCACTGCCCATGTTGCACGGATCCTAAAGGCCCCTGTTGTGCTTGTTGTGGATGCTAAAGGTATGTCCAGAAGTGTCCATGCACTGATTGAGGGATACCGGCGATATGATCCAACACTCATGTTCAGTGGAGTGATCCTCAACCGTATCGGGAGCACCCGGCACCGCTCAATGATTGAACCTTCCTTATCCATCCGCTCGTTCGGGTATATTCCCCGGAAGGATGAACTGATCGTAGAAAGCCGGCATCTGGGTCTCAAGATGGCTCACGAATCTGCGAGTATGGGAGAGTTTGGAAAGATTATCGAAGAGAACTGTAACCTGGATGCACTTTTAGCAGCTGCACATAATGCTCCATCATTGACAAACACGATCAATAAGGTGGAATACGAAACGAAGGTTCATACAAAAATTGGTGTAGCATTCGATGAAGCGTTCTGTTTTTATTACCAGGATAATATTGACCTCCTGAAACGATCCGGCGCGGAATTGGTTTTTTTCAGCCCTCTCTCCGGTCCGCTTCCGGATGTCGATGCCGTGTATCTTGGCGGGGGTTACCCGGAACTCCATCTTGCTGCGCTCGAATCATCGCAGTGCACAAGAGAACTCAAACATGCTGCAGATTCCGGTATGCCTATATATGCGGAATGTGGCGGGCTGATGTATCTTACGGAAAAAATCCTTTCGGATAAAACCTACAAGATGTGTGGGATCCTTCCTGCCAGGTCAGAGATGACAAGTCGTATCCAGGCGCTTGGTTATGTAAAAGGTGAGAGTATCGGAAATCTGTCGTTTCTTCCTGCAGGTATTCAGATCAGCGGCCATGAATTTCATTATTCACGGATCGAAGCTGCACGCGATGCCCGATACGCGATACGGTTGTCTCGCGGGAAAGGGATTGATGCTGGATGTGACGGGTTGATCTCGCAGAATGCTATTGGCTGCTATACCCATGCTTATTTCACGCCGGCTTTTGCCCATGCGATGATCGTTCGCGCGGTCTTGTTTTCCCGACAATGAAGTTTTTTAAAACCTAATGTGTAGTCTTTCGCTCTCATCACGCAAGAGATAAAATTGTTGGACTGTGAATATATCCTTAAATCATGATTCTGGTGTGAGTATATGCGCAGCGAGGAAGTCAAATCCGGATACCAGCGGGCTCCTAACCGGGCCCTGTTGCGTTCACTTGGCGTAACCGATAAGGAGATGGATCTCCCGTTTATTGGAATTGCAAATGCCTACAATACGATAGTCCCCGGACATACGCATCTCCGGCAACTGGCAGAGAAAGTCAAAGAAGGTATTGCTGCGGCAGGCGGTGTTCCTTTTGAGTTTGGCGTGATTGGTATCTGTGACGGTATTGCAATGGGACATGAGGGAATGCGGTACTCACTTCCCTCACGGGAAAATATTGCTGATTCCATTGAACTGATGCTGCAATCCCACCGTATGGATGGTGTTGTGTGTATCGGCACTTGCGATAAGATTGTACCCGGTATGCTGATGGCTGCTGCACGAGTCAACATACCTGCGATACTATTAACCGGAGGCCCTATGCTTTCCGGCTTTTATGAAGGAAGAGATACATCCCTTATTGAAATTTTTGAAGGGGTCGGAAAGGTAGCTGCCGGCACAATGACCGAAGAAGCTTTGTGCGATCTCGAACGCTGCGCCATGCCTGGTTGCGGGAGCTGCCAGGGATTGTATACGGCAAACACCATGGCCTGTATGACAGAAGCTCTTGGGATGTCGCTTCCCGGCTGTGCTGCAATTCCGGCAGTTGACTCTGCAAAACTCCGTATAGCAAGAGAGACCGGAGAAGCTATTCTGGATCTGGTAAAAAAGGATGTAAAGCCACTGGACATTATCACCAAAAAAAGCCTGAAAAATGCAATCCGGGTTGATATGGCACTGGGCGGCTCTACAAATACGGTTCTGCATCTGATGGCAATTGCCACTGAAGCCAAAGTGCCGCTTGAACTTGAGGATTTCAATACTATTGCAGAATCCGTTCCTCATATCTGTTTTATGCAGCCGGCAGGTCCCCACTCAATGCAGACTCTTCATCGCGCAGGAGGTATTCCGGCCGTGCTTAAGCGCCTTGAGTCATATCTTGATAACTCACCTACCGTATCCGGAAAAACAATCCTCCAGATTGCAAAAGAAGCCGTTGTTAAAAACGAAGAAGTTATCCGGAGCAAAAAAAACCCGATTACTGCGACCGGAGGCCTCAAGATCCTATTTGGCTCACTTGCCCCAAATGGTTCTGTAGTGAAATGCGCCGCAGTGCCACAAGCAATGTGGAAACATACCGGGCCTGCCCGTGTGTATGACAGTGAGCAGCTGGCGATGAAGGCGATCCTTGCTCGTGAGATCAAAGAAGGGGATGTGATCATCATCCGGTACGAAGGGCCACGGGGTGCACCGGGTATGCCTGAGATGCTTTCCCCCACATCAGCGCTCATGGGACTGGGCTACACAAAGGTGGTTCTTATCACTGACGGGCGGTTCTCCGGAGGTACACGGGGTCCCTGTATAGGCCATGTGGCGCCGGAAGCCGCGGTTGGCGGACCTATTGCGCTGATCAAGGAAGGAGACCAGATTGCTATCGATCTCTTTGAAAAAACAATTGACATCCTTGTTGATGCACCAACGCTTGAACAGCGGGAAAGAAACTTCAAACCCTTAAAAAAGAAACTGACGGGTGTACTTGCACGCTATGCAAAAACCGTTGAACAGGCAAACTTTGGCGCGGTGCAGACATAATACCCCCCCAAAAAACAGTAAACCCTAAAAATTTATTTTTTCTGAAGCTTTTTAAGAACACGCTCCTTTTTCTGCATAGCAGCTTCAGCGGCATGCAGCACCCTTTCTTTCATTACCTCAAAATCACGCGTATCAGTGTCTACAACCTTTTTTACCGGGGTATACGCAGACTCCCGGAATCGTGGAGTGAAATCGCATTCCTTTCCATCCATAATGAGAACTGATTCCGGTTTACCCTGTTCAACATATCCAACCTGATGCATCCGGACACCTGCAGTTTTTACTACCCGACAGATCTCTGCTGCGGCATCAGGTGGAGCGACAATGAGGAGTGCATCGAGAGAAACCCCGAGGTAGTCAATCTCGAGTTTCTCAAGCATTGCTCTGACATGAGGCTCGACTAGCGTAGTGGTTGCAGATTCATCGATCACAATCCGGCAATTTGCCGTCTCTGCCATCTCAAAAACATCGCCTCTCAACCCCCCATTCGTCACATCAGTCATGGCATGAATGCGGGAGAAGACATCACTTTTCATGAGAGTCTCACATGCCATAAGGAAGTTGAGATTGATCGTATGTTCAACAACATCAGGAAATCCTGAGTATATCGCTGAGGTTGCAATAGTGCCGCCTCCTGCTCCTTCAGACATGAGAATTACATCGCCGGATTTGGTTGCCTTGCGGGCTGTGAGATGTTCAGCAACCCCTACAGCACCCACACAACCGGTTAACCGGCTCCCAAGAACCATATCCCCACCAATTCTTAATGTAGAACCGGTGACCAGCGGCACATCCATCGCTTCGCCTACCGTCGTTATCCCCGCAGTATAATCAAAAATCTTTGCTACATCCCCATCATCGGCCACATGGATATCAGAAAATAGCATGACAGGCTTTGCTCCCATAACATAAGCATCGCGGAGCGTTGCCCGGGTAACATGAAATCCTGCAAGGAACGGGTAATCGGAAAGGCGAGAGTGCATACCGTCAACAGTACAGATGATATATTTTCCCTCTGCACAGACTGCTCCTGCATCATCCATTTCATCCACACCAACGGAAGCCGAGGTTTTTCCTATGATTCGGGCGATCTGGCGGTGGGCAAAAAAGTCGCCCTGTCCACGGGACCCCACGCCAAACTCGCCCATCTTCACATGAGCGGATTCGAATTCGAAAAAGTCTCCTTTTAATCCGAGGGTGTTATTGACTTCTTCGATCACAGCCTGTGAGAATACTTCTGCATACGATCTCCTGACCTCTTTTATTTCGAGGATACGGTCAGTAAGATTTTTTTGTAAGGTTTTCCGGTCCGCACCAGCTGCAATATTTTTGCGGACATACTCCTCAGCATCCATACTCTTCTGTACGTGCAAGAGACATAAAAAAGCGGAGCACAATTAAAAAAATAAATCTCTCTAATCTTTAGAGATGGAAAAAACAAATTGAAAAAAATTACCTGAGAAGAACTCCATACACATCTGAAAAACACCGGAGTGCATCGTCAAAATTCCCGCGTTTTAACAATGAAAGACCCTTTACAACACCTCTGCGGACAACCTTTATATCAATAAAATAAGCATGGTCAAATGCGCGAGCAGATTCTTCAAGTCTTCCGAGCATGAAACACGAATTGCTCATTACAACCCATGCATCAGCAATTGTTGGATCAATTTCAAGCGCTTTCTCAAGACAGCTTATCGCTTCTTCATGATGGGACAACTTACTAAGAGAGAGCCCTTTCCGGTAGAGGGCCTGAGCATTTACAGGAAGTATAGTCAAGGCACGATCGAGCACATCAATTGCTTCCCGGTAGCGTTTGAGGTTGATGAGGGCCATTCCTTTTTTTAAGAGAGCGGATACGAAAAATGGATAAATTTTAAGGGCGCGATCATAGCAGATGATCTCTTCTTCATACCATCTCAGTTTTCCATAGGCAAATCCTTTATTTACCCATGCCGAAAGATAGCGGGGGCGAAGTTCAATGGCACGATCACAGCAGCTAACCTCTGCTTCAAACCTGCCCAGCATCCCTTGCGCAACTCCCTTGTTGTTCCATGCTAAAGCATTCTCCGGATCGATCAAAAGCGCCTCATCACAGCATTTGAGTTTATCCAAAAACCGGTCAAACTTCCCATAGGCAAATGCTTTGTTGTTCCATGCATCAATGCACTGTGGGTCCAAAATGATCGCTTTATCGCAGCACTCGATCTCTTCATCGTATCGTCCCAGTTTTCCTAAGGCAAAACCCATGCCTACCCATGCAAGCGCGAGTGTCGGGTCAGCAGCAAGCGCAAGAGAAAATGAAGTGAGTGCATCTAAGTGTCGTCCCTCACGTCCCAATGCAAGACCTTCAAGGTAGAATTCCTGGCCATTTTTCCAGGATTCAATTTTCGGGGAACCGTCAGGCAGAGTGGACATTAAATTGTAATCCATATATGAGAACAATTATCCTGTGGAAGTGTTTAGTGCCAGTAATATTTATTTTCGCGTTTTTCCCTCATCTGGATACAATTCAAAAGAAAAACGGATCTCTTTTATGATACTATGTTCACTGAAGTGTGCGTTCTTTACCTAAGCGAGCATGATTTCAATAAAAATATGACGTTGTGCCCTATATATTCTCGAATTGTCATTTTTTCAAGAGAGCACGGATGCAACATCTCCGGTAATGGGCGGGTTCCTCTGCAAAGCGATAACGATGATGCTTGCGGTGCTTTTACTCCTTCTCTTTCAGATGCTGAAGCCGATAACCGCAAATCACAGGTATCGCTTGTCTGTTTGAACTGTGGTCATGCTGAAAATGCAGATGTTAATGCTGCTCAAAATATACTCGGATTGGGGCTACAATCCGTTGCCAGTAACATATCAACAGTACTGGCATAAATGCCCACGACTTTAGTCGTGGGAGATGTCAATCATCCAGTCGTTTGAACACACCTTTTTTTACCTTAAGAATTTTGCATTCGGGGCATCGCCATGTATCAGGAACATCTTCCCATGCCGTTCCGCAGGCAATTCCGTTTTTTGGATCTCCCTTAACCGGATCATAAATATAGTGGCATTCTAGACATACCCATCTTGAAAGATTTCCAGCCGTTGTCAAATCAATTCAACTCCATATGATCGTTTCTGTTATTTTCATTTTCTTGCTAATATTTATGAATACTCTACTTGGGGCAATCCGCTTTATTGGTGAGAGGATAGTAAAATCCACAGTTTACCAGATGGCGTGAACAAAGGCGCGCTACTTTAAGGGGTTCAGGAATCTTTCCCTCAAGCGTAAAATCATTGCACAATTTCATAGCTTCCGTTGGGTTCATTTCCCAGGCGCGCAGGAAAATGGTCTGGCCTGTGTGAAGTGTGACAGGTATACGCTCGCCCAGTCTCCTGTAGGCAACAACTCTCTCATCATCACCTGGAAAATGATGCCTTATATCCGCTTCAAGTCCCTCCGAGTCTTCGTATGATACACAGATGACCGGTATTCCCGTCTCCAGTGAAATCCGTGAGGGGTCTAACACATTGAACCATGCAATAACACAACCGGAGAGCATAATCAGATTGATATCACGCCGGTTAAGCCTCCTCACCATTCCGAGAATCCTATCTGTCGCATCCATACCCCCGACAGTCACGGTACCAAAAGAAAAGCCATCAATACGGAGATCCTTTCGCATCACAACCCCTGCTAATGTAGAGAAGGTGCGGCCGGAATAACTCTCTGCAATACCAAATGCACGCAGCCCTTTTTTTGGGATGTGCATAGAAGCACTTATGCCCCCCCATTAAAAATACTATACTAATGAAATTCAACAAAGATGAGGTCTGCATATTAATTCCCACGTTGAATGAAGGGTTGACAATCGGTAATATCGTCCGGGAATTCACGGCGCTCGGGTACACCCACATTCTGGTCATAGACGGTAAGAGTACAGATACCACAGTCAAAAACGCCCGTGAAGCCGGGGCAACAGTGCGTACACAATCCGGTAAGGGAAAAGGAAATGCAATCATCGAGGCTTTTGAGGTGATAGAACAGCCCTATATCCTCATGCTTGACGGTGATGGCACCTATTCTGCAAAAGATGCAGAAAAGATGCTGACACCGTTATTTCTGGGATTTGATCAGGTTATTGGGGATCGCCTCATCAATGCTGAAGAGGGCTCATTTTCCCATATCAATCTCTTTGGAAACCATATGCTCAATCTTCTCTTCAAGGTTGCCCATAGCAGGGATCTGCACGATATCTTATCAGGGTACCGCGCTTTTACAAAACTTGCAATCCTCCAGATGCACTTAAAAGAGAAGGGGTTTGAGATCGAGACCGAGATCTCTGTTGAATCGGTCAGAAACGGCCAGAGGGTCATGGTAGTGCCGATAAAATATTCCCGCCGCCCGGGCACTGCCACCAAACTCTCGCCATTCCATGACGGCTTCAAAATTGTCAGCACCATATACCGGCTTGCACGGGTCAACAACCCGATGTTCTATTTCGGAATGATGGGGCTGTTCACCACCACTATTGGTTTACTCGTCGGTGTCTATGTAGTGATGGAATGGTTGCAACACATTGATCATATTCCGCTCACTATTCTTACTGTGCTCCTCATCGTTGTAGGTATTGAGATCTTCATGTTCGGGATGATCAGCGACATGCTGCTTATCTTTCACAGGGAGATTATCCGGGAGATCCAGCTCCTGCAGCCCCCAAAACATCCATAGTGTCTCGTCAACTTTCAAGTGTCGGATAAAGGCGGCGTAATTTTACCCTAGCATCTTCAGTCGTAAATTGCCAATTAACAGTTGCAATTTTGTTATTTCTAAATTTCTGCCACGCAGCCACCTC
>Ga0194039_1000712_pt1 | contig 19245 bp, 12 predicted proteins | sample JunL228m_MetaG_FD_148679 | JGI IMG/M metagenome (GOLD analysis project Ga0194039, IMG submission 148679) | Anoxic zone freshwater microbial communities from boreal shield lake in IISD Experimental Lakes Area, Ontario, Canada - Jun2016-L227-8m | ecosystem: Environmental > Aquatic > Freshwater >... | reverse complement strand
GGGCGCGCGCCATGTCGTGAGCAGCGCGCCCATCGAGATCCCCCACCGTGCCGGGTGGCGTCCGATCCTGGCCTGCGAATTTGATGGGGCCTACACTCCGCTGGCCGAAGTCTCCGTCGGCGGCGGCACCCTGACCATCTGCACGCTCGATCTGGAAGATCACGCGGCGGCTGATCCGGCCGCCGAACGCGTGGCGCGTTCCGTCCTCGCTGCCGCCTCTGCCGCCGCGCCCGAAGCTCGCGCCACCACCACCTATCTGGGCGGGGATGCAGGTGCCGCGCTCCTGGATGCCTCCGGTATCGCATGGAAACGCGCCGCAGCTTTGCCAAAAAATGGCACGGCCGTCATCGGTTCCGACGCCGTCATTTCCGACGCCGACCTGGGCGCTTTTCTGCGCCGTGGGGGACGAGCCCTGATTCTTCCTCGCTCCTCCGCTGATGCTCCGCTGGGAGTCCGTCTCGCTCTCGTGGACCATCATCCCGGCTCGCTCGATGTGCCTGCGTGGTCAAGTTGCCGCGGCATCTGGCCGGGCGAGCTGCGCCGGCGTGCCGACGGCCCGGCTTGGGTCGTTGACAGCGGGGCCGACGTCATCGGCGCGAATGGCCTGCTGGCCGAAGTCCGCCGTGGCAAAGGGGTGGCTGTTTTTTGCCAGCTCGACAGCGCGTCTCTCGACGCCGATCGCCTGAGCTACAACCGATACACCCGCTGGCGCTGGACGCGGGTGCTCAGCCAGCTCGCTTCGAACTTGGGCGGGCTCTGCGTCGGCGACAGCCGGCTGATCCTCCCGCTCGCGCCTCCCGATGAGATCTCTTTGAGCGGTGAATGGAAGGTGCTGCTGACCGGACCTCTGCCGCAAAAAGAAGAGAGCGAGGCACCGGCGGACAATGGCCCCAGCGCGGCGGCGCTCGCGCATGTCGCGCCCGATGCCGACGAGACGGGCATGCAGAAATTTCCGGTCTCCCGGCAATGGAGATCCTATGGCGGGGCTTGGGCCAAAGCCGATGGGGAAGCCCTTTACCGGAAGACTGTCGATATCCCCGCAGCATGGGTTGGCAAAGATCTGACTCTCGCTCTGGGCATCGTGGACGATTTCGACAATGCCTATTTTGATGGGGTCGCGGTCGGTTTAACCGATAAATCCACTCCGAAGTTCTGGACTGTTCCCCGCCTTTACACCGTGCCCGGACGCTTGGTGAAGGCTGGCCGACACACCATCGCCGTGCGCGTTTTTGACCGCTTTGGCGGCGGAGGCCTGGTCGGCAGGGCCAGCGATCTTCGGATTTCCCCCAAGATCCCGCTTGCAACGGCGCCCGCTCCGCTCTATCACCCGGACTACATCGCCGACTTCCCCTACGGGGACAACCCTTACCGATATTATCGCTGGTGAGCACGAGAAATTGCCCTCCGTGCTTCAGCGGACTTGATTTGGAAAAACTAAAATCTATGAAACTAACTAACCGAAATCCTCTGAAACTCCTATCATGTTTCGTTCTGGGCCTTGCAGCCGCAACGGCTGTCTGCGCACCTCCGCCGACGCCAGCCAATACGGAGGGCTGGGGCTCTTCCAAGGCCGATTTCCTCAAGGGCCCGGACGGGAAACCTTTTGTGAGGCTGCATCTGGAGGTGGACCGGGGGGGCTCGTCTCTGGGTAACTTGGTCAATCTCGAACCAGGATGCTCCTACGACCTGAAAATCGAATACCAGTCCAGCGATGAAGTCTCGGCCAGGGACAATGGGTCCTGGATTTATTTCGCCTACAAAGATGGCAAGGACAAGCAGCTTGGCGATGATTGCAAAACCCTCGAAAAGGCAGCGTCATGGGTGAGCAAGTCCTTTCCTCTTACCCTTCCGGCCGGGACAGAAAAGGTCGCCATCAGCATCCGCCAACAGAACCGCAAAGGAACCTTGGACATCAAATCGGTCGAGCTGAAGTCGAACGATGGGAACGCGGCTTCAACGCTCTCCCCCGCTGCCCTGGCAGCCCTGGAATACATCTCGACGCCGGGCGAAAAGCTGAGCCCGGAGGGCGAACGCTCGCCGCTCGATGGCAATATTTTCTCCCCTTACCTGAAGGGAATCGCCCCAAAAATCGTGAAAGACCTAGGGACAGAGACGGTGGACGACGTGCAGGTGCACAAGGTGGTCTTCCGATCGATGACGGTGGGCGGAGAAACGCAGGATGTCTATGCGATTATCGCGCGGCCTCCCGGCGATGGGCCGTTTCCTGGCGTCCTTTTACTGCATGGCGGCTACGGATGCGCGGACGCCAAGACGGCAATCCACTTTGCCAAGGCCGGGTATGTGGCGATTTCTCCCGACCTCCCGGGAATTGCCGACCCGAAGAACTGTCCCAATTCTGTTGGTCCCTGGGCCGCCCGCTTTGCCAAGCTGGGCAAAAGGGGGAAGCCGGATCCTACGGCGGATGAAACGTTTGATGCCGTGGTGGCTGCGCTCCAGGCATTTGATTTGCTCGCCGCACAACCTGGCGTAAAGAAGGATCGCATCGGAGTGTCCGGCATCTCGATGGGCGGCTACTCCACGACCATGATCACTGGCTTGCTCGGCAAGCGGGTGCGCGCGGCCTATTCCATATTCGGCTGCGGTTTTTATGATCGCGGAAGCGAGTGGAGCCCGGTTCTCAAGGATCTTCCTGATGACCAGCGCGAAGCCTGGCTGCATCACTTCGATGCTGGCCGCCGGGCCTCAGGTATCCAGGCCCCGTATTTTATCGGTGCCGCCGCCAGCGATCGCTTTTTTTGGCCGCCGGCCGTAAATGCCACCCTCTGTGCCATCCCGGGAGCCCGCAACCAAGTGTTCGCTCCAGGAAACCACAGCCTGAAAGGCGTTCCCGGGGGTGATAACATCGCACTGCTCTACTTTTCCTATTGGCTCAAAGGCGAAGGCGAACCCTTCCCGCAAGTCACGATCGAGAGCTGTGAAAACCTGCCCGACGGAGCGAAGAAAATCTCGTTTTTCGTGCAGTCCTCCTTGCCGATTGTGACGGCCACAGCGTTTGTCACCGCCGGAGGCGAGAGCTGGCAGAAAAGCGCCTGGGAGCCGATCCTTGCACAGCCCGACGGTGAAAAGAAATTCCAAGTGATCATCCCGGCCGACAAGATCAACAAAAAGGGGGCCTGGTTCGTGAATGTCTCCGACGCGAGGCCTGCAACCGCCGGCAGCCTCGTCTATGGCATGGATGCTTCGGGTTCCGGCCCTGCGCTCCACGCCCTGGGAACCCAAGAACAGAAATAAAACCAAAGAAAAATCGAGGGTGGGGCACGTTCTGACCGATGGCCGGTCAGCGATGGGTGTGTGACCTCCTATGTCGCAGAGGCGTTTCCTGATAAACTGATCGATGCAGGAATCGATGTCCCGGTGCTCTCCATCGAGAGAACGTTTTGGGAGAAGGCCTCAATCCTGCACGCAGAAGCACACCAAACGTTGGAAAAAGCGATCCCCGAACGGTTTTCCGGCACTATGTAGACGTTGACGCTTTGGCCAAAACCGAGAGCGGAAACAGTGCCCTGCAACGGGACGACCTGTGCGCCCGCGTCGTCGCGCACAAGCAGGTGTTTTTTCGGCAATATGGGCTCACACCGAAGCGGCCGTTCCAGGGACTTTTCGGATTATGCCACAAAAGGAGCGCGCCGAAGTTCTTGCCAGCGACTACGCCGAAATGCGCGACATGTTTTTCCAGGAACCGCCGCCGTGGAACGAAATTCTCGATGTGCTGGCGGACCTTGAAAGGCGGATCAACTCCGCCTCCCGTGTCATCTAACCAGAAGATTCCCGTGGCCATGCAACCTTCAGGGATTTATCCTGAAGGTTTTGGTGTGACAAATTTTTCTCCAAATCCAGTTGACTTCGCAATCTGCTCATGCCATTCATATGATCAGATGGGTTCTCCAAAGAATGAATCGGCGAGGCAGCGGGCGAATCGGCGGCTTCTGGCCTGCGTCGCACGGCTTTCGGCTGCGGGCGAGGAGTGGCTGCCGGGCGAGCGCTCGCTTTGCGCCGAGCTGGGCGTGAGCATCATCACCGTCCGGAGCGCGATCAAGCAGTTGGTGCTGGAGGGGCTTGTCGAATCGGTTCCGAGGAAGGGAAACCGTCTTTGCCGCCCGGTGAAGAAAAGCGCCAATGTGGGGATTGTTCTCTCGAACCAGGAGGATGTCTCTTTCGTCCATGCGCCCCTGATGATGATGGGGATTTTCGATGTCTTAGCCAGGCGCAGAGAATGCCTGCGCATCATCGAGCTCCGCGATTTTCAAAAGGCTCCGGGGGTTTTCAAGAAGCTGCGCCTCGATGCCTGCATCGTCTTCGTTCCGGAACGCAAGCTGTATCCGAAGATCGCCGAAGCGATGAAGGCGTCCGGGATCGCCGTGCTCCCGCTTCTGGGCGACTGGAGCGAAGGTGCCGAATCGCTCCCCTGTTATGTGACCGCTGACACGCGGGGGGCGTTGCGCGCTCAAGCGGAATTCCTGGCGCGTTCCGGCTGCAAAAATGTCGCGCGCTGGAATGCCTCGCAAAGTCCCACCCCGGGCCAGGATTTTCCTTCTTTCAAAAAAGCTTTTGCGAGGGCCGGACTCCGCTTCAAACCCGAGTGGACCTTGAGCGCGAATGCGGTTGCGGTCGAGCTGCCCGGGCTTTTAGATGCGGGGAAAATCGATTCTGCGATCGTGCACGGTGGCTTGGAGAACATGCGCAGAGTTTTCGAGATCCTCGACCGGCACGAGCGGGGAGGGGATATCGTTTTGTTGGTTGATGATGTCGGTGACTATCTTGCCGAATTCTGGGCTGCGTATCCGAAAGTGAACGTCGCGGGCGTTCACTGCCATCCGACCTACGAGATCGGCCTGGCTGCTGCGCGCGCGATCGGCGACTTCCTGGATAAGGGGAAGCCTCTCGGACGCATTGAAGTCCCCTATTCCATTCAATCCCTCGAATAGCGTTGGACGGCGATCTCAACCAAGCTCAAGAACCATCAATAATATGCTGACGATTTCAAACCTTCGCATCGAATATCAAAAGAATCCTCTCGGGATGGATGATCGCGCTCCGCGATTTTCCTATGAATTGACCGGCGGTTCGGCCCGGCAGATCGCGTGCAGAATCTGCGTCGTTTCCGAAACCGGCGATGAGGTATGGGACATCGGGTTTGTCGCATCCGGCGAAACCATTCAAATCAGCTACAAAGGGAAAGCGTTTAAGCCGTTCACCCGGTATGACTGGAAAGTCCAGGTCAAGGACGAGAATGGCGGCGAAAGCAACGATACTCCTGTGCGCATGAGCGACATTTACATGGGCGAGACCTACGAAGCGTGGCGCGAGGACGAGGATCGGGACTGGGCCTCCAAGCTCCTGCCCTACAAGAATGTCTATGCCGAAAAATGTGACTCGGTCGGCGCGAAGCTTGTTTGGCACAGCGGGGCAGCGATCCGGCGCATGGCTGAATTCAAGCCGGTTTCGATCGTCAAACGCCCCTCCGGCTCCTACCTCGTTGATTTCGGACAGAACTTTGCGGGTCGCGAGCGCATCCGCCTGGAAAACACGCGGAAAGGGTCAGTTATTCCCGCCGCAGAGGACTCGGTCATCACCGAAGGCGGCCAGCCAGCCGAGAAGGCTATGGGAGTCAAATTCCTGCGCCAAGAACCCGGCGCGGCAGTTTACGAGGTCCAGAGCGGGTGCTACGAATTCGATTCCTCTCAAATATCTACGGCTCTGCCAAGTCGCTCGGATGTCGCTCGGACGCCCGAGTCCACAGGCCGGGATGGAAAGCCAGCTCGCCAGAATCCGTAACCATAGAAATCATATGTCTTCGCTCTACGATCTTTTAAGAGATACCCGCCCTTCGTTCATCGGTCCCAAGCATTGGCTGGGCAATTTGCGCTGGTTTGCGCTGGAGGAGAAATCGCCAGGAACGTTTACATTCAAGACGGCACCGATGAATGCCACTGAGCAAGAAAGTGGGACCGCCTACCATGCCGCAGCCGAGGCGATTCGCACTCTGTTCGGGGTCGAGCTCGAAGGCACTGGGGAAATCCAATCCGTGACTTATCGGCCGGACGGCATGACGGCTACGTTCACAAGCGCCCAGTGCTCAATCGTGCTCCCTCTGGAGCGGTACGGCGCCCTGCTGACTCTGAAATCCCACTCAGGCGCGGCGATTACGGTCAAAACCGCCCGTAACTTGGGGAAAAATCCGGTGGTCGAGAAAGGGTTTCACGTGGATTCCGCTCCCGGCCGCGTCGTTTGGACGGATGGCGGTTACACGGTTGCCTTCCGCTTTTCGGGCGAAATCGAGCTAACTGCCGAAGGGGCCTTTTCCCTTCGCGCCACTGCAACCGAACCTTCAATTCTGGCGGTGGCATTTCACCCCGATGCCGCTGCCGCCATTTCCGAAACAGAAACGATCTTTACTCAATCGTCGGCGGTGGAAGCGGAAAGCCGGAATGCCTGGGAGGAATACCTGGTTTCGTGCCCGGTGGCGGAAATCACGGAAGATTATGTTTGGGAATTTGCCGGAGAGACGATCGTGCATTCGCGCGAGGAGATTCGTCAGCGGCAATACTGGCATTGGCAGGGCCTGCTGGCCAACGTCTACGAGCTGCCGTTCAATGACCTGAAGGCCTACATGTCCCCCGACAAGTCGAACTGGTACGGCGTCTGGAGCAACGACGGGCCAGATGCCCTGCGCGCCCTGTCTCATACCAGCCGGCACGGCCTGGCTCGCCAGTGCATTGTAGAATATATCCGCACAGCCATTTCGGCGGAGGGCGACCTCTCCTGGTATCTCCACGCCACTGGACAAGGCTGCCTCGGCGCGGCAGGCGACAGCGGACGTCTTTCCCATGGAGTTCCTTTGATCCTCAGGACCGTGGCTGAATATGTCGAGGTCACGGGCGATGCCTCAATATTGGACGAACCCGCCGGCAGCGGAGGCACGGTTTGGGACAAGCTCAAACGCTATATGCAGGTGGTATTCCAACACCGCGATGTGAATGCTGATGGCCTGGTCGAGTGGTGCAATCTCTGGGAGGGCGGAGCCGATGACAAAATTGGCTGCTTCTTTAGCGCGGCTCCGATCGAGGCCTGGGTCGAGGCGGTCGTCAACTTTCCAGAGGCGAAGCTGAAAGAATTCTATCGGGAAAATTCCCGGCCGGCCGTAAACCTTTACGAGCAGGCCTTCTTCCTCCATGCCCTGCGTGCGCTCGAGATCCTGGCCGTGCGACGCGACGAACCGGAGGTCGCCGAAGAAGCCCGGAAAAAGTTTGCGCATCTCGTGCGAGTCCTGGAAGACCGGCATTGGAACGATTCCGACGGATTCTATTATGACTGGGATGTCCGGGCCGAACGGCAGACTCGCGCGATGAACCAGGATGCGTTCTATCTGCTGAAATTTCTTAAACAGCCCGATCGTGCCGGTCGCGTGATCGCGCATCTGAATAACCCCGACGAATTTGCCCTGCGGCACATCCCCACCCTCGCGAAAAACGCGGAGGGCTTCCGGCCAGACGGCTACTGGTGCGGGGGGTTTTGGCCACGTGAATCGTCCTATATCGGAGACGGGCTCCGGGCAGCAGGCGACTTGCAGGGAGCGGATGCGGTAGTTCTCCGGGCGTTGTGTTGTGGCAAAGGAAAAGTGATGCTGGAGAATGTTGACCCGCTCACCGGTTTGCCGAACACCCCCATCTTTGCAATGGCCTACAATGCCCTCTTGAACCTTGTCCTCATCGACATCCGGAAAGAAATAGGAAAAAAGCCCTAAGAAATATTATGCACAAACTCGACCTCTGTAAAAATCTGGCCGGCATTGACCTGCCAAAATGTCACGTTGTCTTTCATTCCGCCGACAAGGTTCTCGAGCAACTGATGGCCAAGGCCGAGTTCCTGGCCGCGGAGAATATCAGACAATTCTCCCCGGACATGCCTGCGCTTATCGAAGGGGGTGGCTATTCCAGCGTTTACACTGAGACCCAGCCGATGGGCGGCGAAATGTATGCCAAGCGAAACCCGCGCGTGGCGCTGAACAACCAGCTCTTCTTCATGCTCTGTCAGCGGGCCGACGGACGTTTGCCGGGCCGCGTGATTTCTCTTGCCGATCCAGGGATATCCGCCGAATGGAAAACAGGTAATCCGGTTTACAAGTATTGCTCGGACGAATGGGAATCTCTTGGGCTTCTGGCTGATTTCGGTCAGATGCAAGGCAACGCCTTCCCTCAGCCTGCCTTCAAAATGTATTATTTGGCTGGCAAGCCTGAGGGATACTTGCAGATGCTGGGCGAGTGCCTCGAAGCCTTCGATGCTTATCTTTGGAGGACCCGCGATCCGGACGGGGAGGGGGTTCTCCAATCCTGGTGCATCTGGGATACGGGCGAGGATAGCTGCCATCGCTTCGACGGTTCGCCTAACCGCTGGCCGCACGACTACCCGCCCGTGGGCGAAAATACCCCGAAGCAATCCGACGCAAGCGATCGCGAAAGCTATTACCAATGGAGCTCGAAGCGTGAGCTCACCAAAATGACCCGGGTCCCCATGCGTTCGATGGACATGATGGCCTACTCATACGACAACCGGATGACGCGTGCGCGGATCTCCGACGTCCTGGGCGATGGCAAAGCCGGCTACTGGCGCCGACGGGCTGAGGAGGTTCGTCGCGCGCTCAAGCAAAACCTCTGGCGCCCGGAGAAAGGCGCGGCCTACGATAAGGATCGCAATAACCAGTGGATGGAAACCCTCATTCACAACAACCTGCGATGCATGTGGCACGGGGTTTTTGATCAGGAGATGGCCGACGAATTTGTCCGCCGGCATCTGCTGAATTCGGAGGAGTTTTTTACTCCTGTGCCGCTCCCGTCGATTGCCGCAAACGATCCCATGTTTTGGAATGCTCCCGATAACAACTGGAGCGGTCCGTCCCAGGGATTGACCTGGCAGAGGGCGCTTGGTGCCTTGGAGAACTATGGCCATTACGCGGAGCTCACGCTGCTCGGGCGGATTTATTTGAAGGTGCTCAAGGCGGCGGGCGCAATGCCCCAGCAGTTCGATCCGTTCGATCCGGAAAATGCCGCCAAGGAAAATAAAGGCCGCGATGGCTACGGGCCCACCGTTCTCGGGTTCATGGAATATGTCTCGAGGTTCTTCGGCGTATACTTGGAACGCGATCAAGTTTATTGGTCGGGCCTTGCCGACAGCGGGCCGGTGGAATATCAGCAGCAATTCGGCGACAGGATCTTTGAACTGCGCAATGACGGTCACGCCTTCGCCGGGAGCATTAACGGGGAAGTGCAATTCACCTGCACGGCAGGGGTTCGGGTTCACACCGACCTGGATGGTCGCGTCCTGGAGGTCATCGGGATCGATACGGAAACGAGGCATATCTCTATCGGAGCCGGCGGGACCGTCCGTCAGCTCACCGTCGCGCCCAACGAAGTCTATGACCTCACCGACGCGGAACCGAAACTTTTGAGCGCCGTGCCCTATTACACGCCGCTTCCCTTCGCAGGAAAGTATCCAGTTGCCGATGTGACCAGCGATTATTTTTTGCGATGGAAAATCTCGCCCGTGCTGCCCGGCGAAAGCATTGCCGAATTGTCCCGCCCGATTGAGAGCGAATCCCAGACCATCGAGCGGACGTTCCCACTGGACTTCATTAATCTGTCATCCGAGTGGAAGGAGAAAACCGGGCACGCCGCATTCTTCGGCTCTGTCGATGGGGATGAAGCGATGGATGTCGAAGTTCGCCTTGGGTATGATGGCCCGATTCGCATGTGGATTGGAGAAAGGGAAATCCACTGCGACCTCGGAGGATCAAATCCTGCATTTCGCGATGAATATCGAATTCCTGTAAAACTGCAGGCCGGAAGATCGCCGGTCACGATCCTGATGGCGCTGAATGGCGGCAAAGCCTGCGGCTTCTTTCTGCGAATGGCGAGATCCCATGCCGAGCCTGCGCCAGTTATGCCAAACCCTGTGTAATTCTTTCATACCTTTTATGAAAATCCTGATGTTTCTTGAGTCTGCCACTGTCTGAACAGCAACTGAACCGACGGCCCCCAATACCAACTCTATGAATTCAAAATTTCTTTTTCATGACGGAGCGTTCTCGCTCACAAACAGCAACGGTTTCGGATGGGTGAAATTCCTGTTCGAGTTCAACGGCGCGCTTTCCACTTCCGTGCCATGGAAAACCGAGGAGTCCGAGGGCTGCCTCAAGGCCGCGGCCCAGTTCCCAGACCATGCCGAGACACTCAGTTTCGCGCATGACCCGGAACGGCAATCGCTCACGGTGTCCCGGACGATCACGAACACCGGGAAATTTCCCCTGTGTTTGAAGTCCGTCTCCGACGGCTTGCTATCGGACGAATCATTGTTGCTGGTCAGCAAGGAAGGCTCGGGAGGATTTCATCAAAAATGTGGACAGTTCAACCATTATAACGAGGCCAACAACTTGCGCTGGTTTCACAGCGGAAACCTCCGCAACGAACACATGCCGAAGTCGCTCCGGCTGGACTACCCATATGTCCGGAAACTGCCGATCGAGCCCCTTCGCTTCAACCAGGGCGAGGCCAACGACGTCCCGGCATTCGGGGTCTGCGACAAGAACTACCGGGTCACTGCCGTTGAGGGAGACTTAAAGCAGACGCAATTCGCGCGCTCATGGGAACTGGCGGTGACAATCCCGGGCCGTCGGCTCACCTCGCCCGTCCATGGCATCTGCCGTGGGATTATGTCCTATCCGGCCTCCAACGGGTTCGAGCTCGCGGCCGGGGCGAGCATCGAGGTCTCGAAAGTCTTCTACCAGATTTTGGAGGACACGCATCCCCAGGACGCATTTACGGGTTACATCGAGGCACTGGGCCACGAATTTCGCCCCTACGGTTCGGTCTCGCCGCTCCTGCATGAGGCGATCTACTGCACTTGGAACTTCGGGGTCTTCGGCGACATCACCGAAGCAAACATTCTGGAGCGCGCCCGCATCCTTCGGGATAAAGTCCCGGAATGCCGCTATTTCATGATCGACGATGGCTTCCAGGCCAACGGCAACGGCCTCGACTCCTTCTACCCGGATCCGGCCAGAAACTATAATTCCGCGCGCTTCCCTCACGGCATGAAATTTGTGGCGGACGAACTGCGGAAGCTCGGCCTCGTGCCCTGCGTCTGGTCCTGCCCGACCGTCAAGCGCGACTCGGTGCTGGCGCGTGAGCACCCCGAGTGGCTGCTGCGGGACGCCGACGGTTCCACCGACGCGGTCTTCGGCGGCGGCTACCTGGACTTGGGCAACCCCGAGGCCCGGGCGTTCTTCCTCAAAGTCCTCGACACCCTGTATGTGGACTGGGGCTACAAGGGCATCAAGTTCGACTTCTCCAGCCATTGGTATCTGAAAGACGACGCGCGCTTTACCCAAGGTTCGGGGCTGGAGTGGCGCGAGTTCATCTTCCGGGAGATCCGTAAACGTGTTGGGGACGACGGCATATTCATGACCTGTCTGGCAGCCGGCATGGGCAACCCGATCCAAGGCCGACACGCCGACAGCTACCGCTGCAGTTGGGACATCAACACCTGCACATGGCCGGAGATCGCCTACAACGCCGAAGCCACCCTGCCGCAAATTCTGCAGGAGGGGCGGAAAACTTTGTTGCTGAACATGGACAGCGTCGGGTTCGGAGACAAGATTACGGAAACAGAACAGTTCTTCCGCTTCAATTGGGTGTTCATCACGCAGGGGCTCTTCGAGCTGGGCGGCAAGATGGAGGATCTCACCGACAAACAGTTCGCTATCCTCCGGAAGCTGTTCGCCAACATGGACCGCGGCCATCGGGTCCATTACGCCGACGAGCAGGCGTTCCGCGGTGAACCTCTGCCGGAATGCGTCCAAGTGAGTTATCCAGCGGGTTCCCGCATGCGCACGTCCGGAGTGAAGAGGCATGTCGCTTTCTTCAACTGGTTTGAAACGAAGAAGGTCGTCGGCCTTGAGGTGGCCGAGGACGATATCACGGACTTCTGGACGGGGGCACCGGCCATCAAGCGGGACGGCATGCTGACGGTCACTTTACCACCGCATTCCAGCGCGCTATTCACGGTAAGGAAAGGTGTGAAATGAAGAAAATGATTGTTTCGTTTGCAGTGATGTCGCTCGCGCCTGGAAGCCTTTGCGCTGAAGATATGGCGCAGGAGTTCACCGTTCAGAGCGTGTTCAGTTCTCACATGGTATTGCAGAGGGAACGCCCGATAAGCATTTCGGGGACTGCGACGCCAGGCAAAGCCGTGCATGTCGAGTTCGCGGGCCAGAAGGTTGCCGCAGTGGCCGACAGCTCCGGCAAGTGGGCCGCAGTGTTTCCTGCGATGGCTGCGGGCGGGCCATACACCTTGATGGTCACTGGCGGCAAGGGCTCGAATCCCGTCAAGTTCGAGGACGTGCTTGTCGGCGAGGTCTGGGTCTGTTCCGGGCAGTCCAACATGGAATGGCCGCTGGACAAGTCGCTCAATGCCGGGCAGGAAGTGGCGGCGGCGGCGCACCCCTCGCTCCGCCTCTTCCAGGTCCCCCGCACTCCCTCCGACCTGCCCATGGAAAATCTGCGCGGTGCCCGCTGGGCCGTCTGCTCACCGGAGAGTGCTGCCAAGTTCTCCGCCGTAGGCTATTTCTTCGGGCGCGAGTTGAATAGCAAGCTCGCTGTCCCTGTCGGCCTGATAAACAGTTCCTGGGGCGGAAGTTCCGCCGAGCACTGGATGACTGCCGCTGCCCTCGCTGGGATCCCGGAGACGGGTAAGCCCCTGAAAGACTTCCAGGCTCGGGCGGCTGCAGCGCGGGCCACCTGGAGTCCCGGCATCAACCAGGACAGCGTAGAAAACACAGGCTTACAACATGGCTGGGCCAGCTTTCAGTCGCCCGCCGACGGCGACTGGCGCGACATGGAATTGCCGGCAACCTGGCAGCAACGCGGACTGGATGTCAGCGGCGTTTTCTGGTTCCGCAAAGAAGTAGATGTCCCCGCCGAATGGGCGAACCGTCCCCTCAAGCTCGCCATTGGCGCCACCGACAAGGAAGACATTACCTATTTCAACGGCGAAAAAGTGGGATCCGTCTGTGAGGCAGACAATCAGATGTCCTATAGCTTCAAACGCGTCTACGATGTCCCGGGCAATCTCGTCAAGGCCGGGCGCAATGTCATAGCCGTCCGAGTCCGCAGCGACTTCTTCGACGGCGGCATGACTGGCCCTGCCGACTTCATGCAGCTCAGCTGCCCTTCACTCGACGTTCCGGCGAAACCGCTCGCCGGGATTTGGCGTTACGCCATCGAAAGCAACTACGGGTTCTGCCACCCTGGCATGCCCACCGAGCTTTTCAACGGCATAATCCGTCCCTTGCTCCCCTTCGCCATCCGCGGCGTCATCTGGTATCAGGGCGAAAGCAACACCACGAACCCGGAACTCTACAAAAAGCTGCTCCCGGCGCTCATTGCCAGCTGGCGATCGAGCTGGAACCAGGGAGATTTTCCTTTCCACATTGTCCAGCTCCACAACTGGGACCAGCCCGCCCCATTCCAGGCCGGGAGCAAAATCGCCGCGTTGCGTGAGGCCCAGGCCCTGGCGCTGAGCGTTCCCAACACGGCGATGACGGTGACCATAGATATCGGTGAGGTCGACTGCCATTTCAAGAACAAGCAGGCCGTCGGGCAACGTCTCGCCGCCAGCGCTTTAGCCAAGGACTACGGCATGAAGGATATCCCCTGCCAAGGCCCGATCTTCAAGGCCGTCATGTTCAAAGGCAGCCGCGCCGTCGTGAGTTTCGACAACCCCTCCGGCGGCTTGGTTGCCACTGGCGGCGGCCCCCTGCAAGGCTTCGTCCTAGCCGGGGCTGACAGCGTCTTCCACCCAGCCAAAGCCAGCATCGACGGCGAGACGGTCGTGTTGGACGCGCCCGAAGTTCCTGTCCCCAAAGCGGCTCGCTACGCCTGGGCCGACAACCCTATCTGCAATCTGCATAACCAAGCGGGATTCCCCGCAGCACCATTCCGGACGGACAATTGAGCGGATTATTGGGACAGGTTACCAAAAGCATAAAAAGGAAACCCATGAGAATCTCACTTCCCCACAACATGATCTGCAAAAACCTATTTAAATGAAAATGCCTTGCACATACGTAACCTCATCCATGAAAAGACCACTCTTTGCTGCGCTCGCTCTCGCGCTCGCCGTCTCTGCCCACGCGCAATCCCAAGATGCCAAGCCAACCTGGGAGCTCGGGAAGAATCCAATCGCCCCTGCCTCCAGCCAGGGAAAAGTCGAACTGGTCGACGGCGTCGTCAAACTCGACGGCTCGAATTCGTTTGCGATCCCAGCTTCGGCGCTTGGAGCCCAGAACGACTACACGATCGAATTCGAGGTGGAACGCGATCCGGGCGAGCTGCTTCCAAGCGACGGGCTCCTGCTCATGTCAAACGCCAGCGAGCCGGAAAAGGTTGGACTTGGTCTGGACTACACCCCGTGGGGTGCGGGGTTCATCCTGGTCAATGACGGAAGAATCGAGCAGGGAAAATTGCTCCCGAAGGGGAGTTGCTTCTACAAGCTTTCCTTTGTCGTCAAAGACAAACAACTGCAATTTTTCCGCGACGGGCTTTTATTGATTGCGGCGAATACGGTGAACCCCAGCCAGATGCCATTAGTCTTCGGCCAGATAAAAACCAAACCAGTCAAACCCTACGCTATCCGCAACCTCAAGATATACGATTCGGCGATCTTTCCGACCGGCTACGACCAGAGCGCCGAACGGATGCGAGCATTCGCCGGCCCCAACTACTTTATCTTAAGGGCCGAAGTGAAAGACCCAAAGCTCCCCCGTATCCTCGTCATCGGCGACTCGATTTCCATGGGCTACCGCGGGTTTATCACCGAGCATTTCAAGGGCAAGGCTTACGTAGACTACTGGGTAGGCGGCACCTGGTTCGGCTCGGACGCGCTCAAGGACGGCGACAAGACCCCCGCCAAGATCGCTTGGAAAGGCGTTTTCTCCAACGGGCCCTACGACGTGATCTCCTGGAATTCCATGACCCTCCACATGTGGTCTCCGAAGCAGGCCTGGCGATGCCCCGAGGAGAGCATCGTTCCCAACTTCTCGAACATGGTGGAATTTCTCAAAGACGAGGCACCGAAAACTCATTTCATCTGGGTACGATGCACGCCGGTACGGGCAATCCAATCCGATGGAACACAGACGCTGGACGGCCCGGATAACGAGCGCATGGTCAAATACAACGACATCGTTGACACGGTCATGAAGAAGGAGGGGATCCCGGAGGTCGATCTCTACGCCATCGCAGAGAAACAGAGCCTCGCCTCGTTCAAGGGGAGCCAGGATAACGTTCATTGGGGGCCGGAAGTTTCCAAGGTGTTCGCCGACGCCATTATCAAGGAAATCGAGACACAGCTCGAAATAAAAATGCAGGATTCCGGGAAATGAAATTAAAGAATAATGAAACAAGGGCAGTTTCGGGATTAGTTATCAAAAGTAAAAAACCAACGAAGAAGTGACAGGAAAAAACGCCTTCACGGATTCAAACACACATGAAAGGAAACTGAATATGGAAAAGACGAAGTTTATAGCACATAAAGATCACGAGCTCCAAACTACACCGTGCCATGGAGGGGAGGGGCTATGGTATTTCAGAGATATGATGTGGGCGGTGGACAGAAAAGACAGGCTGTTCATCAAATACATCCATAGCGACATTATTCCGCCGGGATCATCGTTCGGATATCACCAGCACGACGCTCCTCCCGAGGAGGAATGGTATATCTGTATTTCGGGGCACGGGGTGATGACTCTCGACGGCAAGGATTACGACATGGGCCCGGGAGACATTTCCGTCTGCTACGGCAATGGGTTCCACGCACTCAAAAACACAGGGAATGAGGACATCCGGCTGGTGGTCATCTACGCCAGCGCGATCAAATAAGGGTGACACATGAAAAAGGACAGACTCCGGGTCGGCGTTGTCGGGTTGAAAATCGGCGATGGCCACGTCGCGGATTATAAGGCCAGCGCTTCCGTTGAAGAGGTGGTCATCTGTGATCTCGATGAGCGGCAGCTCAACGAAGTCGGCGACAGGCACGGCGTCAAAAAGCGCTACACCGATCTCGCGGCGATGCTGGCCACGGAGAAACTCGACGCGGTCAGCATTTGCCTGCCGAACAAGTTGCACATGCCGATGACCATTCAGGCCATCGAAGCCGGGTGCCATGTCCTTTGTGAAAAGCCGATGGCAAGAAACGCTGAGGAAGCGGAGCAAATGTTGAATGCCTCCCGAAAGCACGGCAAGAAACTGATGATCAATTTCAATCAGCGTTTCGAGCCATTCCGGCAAATCCTGAAAGGCATGATCGACGACGGCGACCTGGGGGACATCTATTTTTCCAGGACTCTCTGGCATCGCCGTCGTGGCGTGCCGTGGTGGTATCCGCTGGCCAAGGGCAAGGAGATGTGTGGCGGGGGACCGTTGATCGATCTTGGCGTCCATGTCCTTGACCGCGCCATGTGGCTGTGCGGGTTCCCGGAACCTGAATGGGTGCTGGGAAACACCTTCTGCAAGATTTCAGGAGATGAGGCCAAGAAGCGTGGACTGCCTGGATTCGAACTCGAAGACATGGGCGTCGCCATGATTCGCATGAAAAATGGGGCCATGCTGGAATTGGAGGCCTCCTGGGCCGCCAACCGCAAGGACGAGGAAATCACCACGCAGTTGTATGGCTCCAAAGGCGGCGCCTTCCTCCGCTACATCGGGGGTGGCACCGAGTATCATGAGCTGTATTTGGACGTCAATGGCCGACAGCATAATGTTCAACTCGACCCACGCTCGATCAAACCGGTGCCAACCATTCGCCAGCTTTTTCTTGACTCCATCCTCAATGACACGGAAGTCCCGTGCACCCCCGAGCAAGGACTGGTCATCAACAAAATCCTTGATGCGGTTTATCAAAGCGCGGAAACCAAGGGGCCGGTAAGGGTCTGTTGACGAGAACAAGGCGAACCGATGTCACATACATTTATGAAAAAGACAATACTCAAAAACGAAGCAACACACTCATTCCTATAAATGTTCGAAATCCAATCCGTCTATTTAACCGGACATCCGTTTCCTCATCTATGAAAAAATCACTCTGTCCCGCCCTCGCTCTGGCGCTCAACGTCTCTGCCCACGCGCAATCCCAAGATCCCAAGCCACCCTCGGATCTCGGGAAGCCCCCAATGGATCAGGCCGCAATTTACGGCAAAAAGCGGACTGAAATTGTCCAGGCTCTCGGAGCCATGGAAAAACGTCTCGACCAGCAAAACAAGAAACTCGAATACGCGCCGGTCACCAAGTACGCGTCCAAAGTGGTCCGGCGGCAGCAAGGTGGCCGGAAGATCGCCATCTGGTCGGATGCGATTGACGCCGCGCTGGCCGAGACCGGCGGCGTTTTTTTCCCGGCTTCCGACGAGGCGTATTACATTGATCGCCCCATCATTCTGGACAGCGGCATGCACATCAAGGCCGATGCCGGCGCGACGATCCGGTTGGTCGAAGGCGCGAGGGTTTGCATGGTGCGCAACCGGAACTTGGAGGTCGTCCGCGGACTCGCACCCGGAGCCGTGCCGCCATCCGGCCACCGCGACCATGACATCTCTGTCGCCGGCGGGTCGTGGGACCATGCAAGCAGAAAACGCGACCACGAGGACGTGCGCGAGGACGCAGCCAACCCGACCCTATTCAATGCCTGGGGGAATTTCCTGTTCCTGAACGTTAAGGACGTCTCCCTCACCAATCTGCGGATCATGCGTTCTCCAGCCTACGCGTTCCTGGCCGGCAACGGCGAGAACTTGCTGTTCCGCGACATCTATTACGAGGAATGCTTCAGCGACGGCGTGCATATGCAAGGCCCGACCAAAAACATCGTGGTCAAGAACATGGCTGGCTGCACCGGTGACGACTTCGTCACCATGAACAGTTACCGAGACGAGGTGAGCGAAGGCCCTATCGACCACGTCTGGATCAAAGGCCTGCGCATGGAAGGAGGCATGCGCGGTATGCGCCTGCTCGCCAGCAACGGCGTCCTGGCCGACTACCCGCTCACCAACGTCGTGGTCCAGGACGTCACCGGCACGCGTGACTGCAAAATCACTCCGTGCGGGACGCCACCTGGCACCAAGGGAGGCGGCGACGTCGGCTTTATGGATTGGATCTTCCTGGAGAACATCGACTTCCTGGACAGCTGGGTACAGAATGGCTATAATAAATGGAACGGTTGCATCCAGGTGCACACGAACATCGGCCACCTCTACCTCAAGAATATCCGCGGCGGCAGGCCGAACATCACTGTGGGTCCTGCTGCCTACGCCATTCGTGCCGACACTGCGCCTGGCTACACCCTGAAATTCGCCTCCGAACTTGACTGCATGGTTGAGAACCTGGTCCTAGAAGGCTTCCCCAAGGAGGAACAAGACGATATCGTCGAGATTCTGCATGGAAAACAAGGGGGAAAAGGGGAGATAAAGAATCTTATCTTCCAGTAAAGACCAGCTTTAAAATGATGAAGCACCAACAAAGTGAAGGGCTGAAAAGCCGACCCGAATCCAAGATTAACCCAAGGAGTAAAATGAAGGAATTGATTGTTTCTTTTGCACTGATGTCGCTCGCGGCTGGAAGCCTCTGCGCTGAAGATATGGCGCAGGAGTTCACCGCTCAGAGCGTGTTCAGTTCTCACATGGTATTGCAGCGGGAACACCCGATAAGCATCTCAGGGACTGCGGCGTCAGGCAAATCCGTGCATGTCGAGTTCGCGGGGCAGAAGGTTGCCGCAGTGGGCGACAGCTCCGGCAAGTGGGCCGCAGTGTTTCCGGCGATGGCTGCGGGGGGGCCGTACACCTTGACGGTCACTGGAGGCAAGGGATCGACTCCTATCAAGTTCGAGGACGTGCTGGTCGGCGAGGTCTGGGTTTGTTCCGGGCAGTCCAACATGGAATGGCCGCTGGACAAGTCGCTCAATGCCGGGCAGGAAGTGGCGGCGGCGGCGCACCCCTCGCTCCGCCTCTTCCAGGTCCCCCGCACTCCCTCCGACCTGCCCATGGAAAATCTGCGCGGTGCCAGCTGGGCCGTTTGCTCACCGGAGAGTGCTGCCAAGTTCTCCGCCGTAGGCTATTTCTTCGGGCGCGAGTTGAATAGCAAGCTCGGTGTCCCTGTCGGCCTGATAAACAGTTCCTGGGGCGGAAGT
>Ga0194039_1000710_pt1 | contig 19280 bp, 19 predicted proteins | sample JunL228m_MetaG_FD_148679 | JGI IMG/M metagenome (GOLD analysis project Ga0194039, IMG submission 148679) | Anoxic zone freshwater microbial communities from boreal shield lake in IISD Experimental Lakes Area, Ontario, Canada - Jun2016-L227-8m | ecosystem: Environmental > Aquatic > Freshwater >... | reverse complement strand
ATTCAATAACCCGAACGGCTCTTTCGTCCGGGGAGACCTGTTTATATTCGCAGGTGATTACAACGGGACATCCCTCGCATCCATTGCCCTGCCCCAGCGGGTGAATACATCTTTCAACGACGAAGTCGATGTGACCGGCCAGTATTACATGCGCAACAAGGTCAACCTCTCACGGAGCGGCGGCGGGTTCATCACCATCTATTTCCCGAATCCAGCCCATAACTTCACGCCAGAACCGAAGCTCTGCTACGTGCACGATGTTGATGGGACCTACTGGATTGGGGCAGGCATGTATAACCAGTCAAACGTGACGGCCCGTCCGTGAGACCTGCCAACTGATGCTCAGTCTGGATACCTGGAGGAATTGCCCGGGAGCAGGAAGACCGGCAGGTGTGGCCATGTGCCCGGCCTGCCCTCTGCCTAAAAAATACCATCAGCAGGACCGGCTATCCTGGACCTGATTGTGAAGGATACCGGGGTTCCATCGTTTTTTTTGTTGTTTGAATAAACCCCTGGAACACATCCGGGCCTATGATGAAACCCGGACGTGACCCTGGAATCTGGGGGGATTCGAAAAGCGGGGACCGGGTGACGTTTTGGAACCGGAAGATTTCCAATCGCTGTATTGATTGGCAGGAATTCCGGGGATTACTCTGCCAATCCAACCGATCTTCAACGCGGGACAGGTGTATTCATTGGAGCATGAAGTACTACCTGCCTGATCGGGATTTCCACACCAAAATACCATGCAACCGCAATAATTGTTCCAGCCAGCGAAAGTATCAACGAAAAAATAAGAAGAGATTTCAAAGCATCATCCATTTTCAATACCTCTGATGAAGTATGTGAATCAAATCATTAAAAAGACTCTGTTTTGTAAAAAACAAAGGTATTATTTTCAAACTAATTCTGACAGGCCCACCAGGCCCGGTCTGTACAGGACCCCGACACCGGGTTCGGGGCACCGGATAGTACCTACCTGAGAACTCCTTACTCTTTGTTACGATACTCCGGCACTGCCTGAAACCGTGCAAAGGGTGAGCCTCCAGAAGGTACGGGCAGATAAGACCCGTGGTACGGTGCATATACTTCAATACGGGATAGGTGAATTCACCGGGGCATGAAGTACTACCTGCCTGATCGGGATTTCCACACCAAAATACCATGCAACCGCAATAATTGTTCCAGCCAGCGAGAGTATCAACGAAAAAATAAGAAGAGATTTTAAAGCATCATCCATTTTCAATACCTCTGATGAAGTATGTTAATCAAATCATTAAAAAAGACTCTGTTTTGTAAAAACAAGGGTATTATTTCAACCTTATTCTGACTGCCTGAAACTGTGCAAAAGGTGAACCTGCCGAAGGCACGGGCAGGTAAGACCCGTGATGCGGTGCTTATTCTTCCCGGGAACACCTTCTTGTTTATGGACTTAAAAATTTCATGACCGGCACATTGAGATCCCCGAAATTCTGCGTATTGAGCATCTTCACGTGCGATCCTGTCACTCTCTCGTACGTGGTAGTATAAAGGTCCCGGAAGGTAATTCCGGGATCTGCCTGGACCGTGATCAGGACGACTTCGGTAAACTCATCTGACAGCCACTGTTTGATATCAGGATCGTAAACGGCCCCAAAGGACGGTTCAACGCGGTTGGCCCCGGTGAAATATAAAAGTCCCTTTGCAGTAATATTCTCCGCGATACTCTCACCAAAGCAGGTATCCACGAAAAAAACTATCTGCCGGTATTTTCCTTCACTTGACATGGTGTTCGTGATGCGGGTGAATTCCCCGGTCTTGATCGATGAGTCCGGGAGGGGAAAAACGATATTCCCGGGAAGGCCATGACCTGCAATGTAGACAAATATATCTGTGCTGGAATTGCCCGGAATGACGAGCGGGGTCTCCCGGGTTTTATTCCCGGTAAGGACATTTATAAATGTTTCAGGAGTCACATTCCGGCCATCATAATCTACTTCGGCACCGGGACGGAGGTTCGGCCCTTGGGGCAGGTTATGGACATTGCCCTGGAGCGGGTTCTCCCGTACAGAGGGGATATCATCGTAGAGCATGAGGATGATGTGGTCATCGGGAACACCGTTTCGCCGCAGAAGCGTGTATACCGCGAGTGCATCGGATTCATGCCGGTAGTTATCCCAGCCCTGTGACGGTCCGGCGATAATTGCCCAGAAACCCGTCCGGTTCAGGGGGGGGACATACGCTCCCCCGGAAGGTAAGGGCTCCATGAGGCTGGAAGATGCCCCGGAAAGGGCAATTGGCTTACCGGCTTTTGTTGAAGTCCCACCCTTTGCAGAGTTCAGGACCTCAACGGTATGGTAGGTACCGTTCTCTATGATCCAGTGCGAGTAGGATGTGAGCAACGGGTCAACCCCGGATACCGGGTCGAAGTCGAGCGGGCCGCTCGCACCGGTTACGGCCGGGCTCTGCCCCCTCTGGATCGCCAGGATCGTATTATGGGGACCCTGCAAATTCCAGCTTTCGTGGGTCCCGTTACCGTCAACAACGTGCCGGATTGAATCTGCAGGCGATTCAAACGGACTGGTGTCCTGCCTGGCCGATGTGTAGGCAGCGAGCAGGAGTGCATCATAGGCCGGGGCTGCATAATCGGTGGGAGCATGCCCGAATTTTGCCTGGTATGCGGCCGTAAAGCCGCTTGACGGGTCTGATGTCGGCGATGTCCCTTCGAGCCCTTCCGCATCCGGCCCGAGGGAACTGACCAGGGCCGGCGTGGCAGCATCATCGATTAAGAATAGTTTTGCCGGTTTTCCGGAGCGGTTCATGGCCCTTTTGATCCTGGCTGCATCGGACGGGCCTGAGGCTGCGATAATATAGTCAGGGTTTGTACTGAGTGCACTGGCAACATCCTCGTCAAGGGTACCCGAACCCGGGTCGAACTGCCGGACATATGTGAGATCGATTCCGGATTCTGTTGCAAAGAAACCGGTCCACTCGTAGAATGTATCGCCGTAGGTAGAATTCTCGGCAAGGAGTGCCACCCGTCCGGCCCCCTTCGCAAGTAAAACCGAAACGATAACCTTTACCTGAGCTACATCTCCCTGGGCTGTCCGCCAGAAATAACCTTTCCCTCCGAAGGCCCGGATGATATCGCCAGAGGTCGCAAGGGGGCTGATAAGGAGTTTATGCTTCCGGATAAATGCCGGTGCAAGGGAATAGACATCATCGCTGGTCGGGGGGCCGATTACCGTCCTGATGGAATCATCCGCGAGCAGTTCTTCGCCAAGCTGCTTCGTATTGCCGGAATTAGTATCTTTGTACACGAGTTCGATCGGTCTTCCACCGATCCCTCCCTGTTGGTTGATGGTGTCTTTTGCCCATTCAAGAGGCTCTTTAAGTTCTACATCGCCAGTCAGGGGCAGGAGGACGCCGATCCGGACCGGCGTATGTGAATGGAAGATGGTGTAGCCAACCCAGGCTCCTGTTACAAGAATTACTATGATCACTACGATGAGCCCTGCCTTTTTTTTCGAAAAAATCGCGATCACCCGAGGAGCTGTACCGGACCAAAATGACCCCATGGTGAAATCACGTTTTACAGGGTAGCCGTTACATCCAGCCCGTGAGGAGAGGTGGTATGATCTCAAAGATAAGGATTTGTATCCGCTGACTGGCCAGTATTGACACTTTTGTTTAAAATGCCACAATGCTCAGGGGTCGTTGTGGACTCACCCTTTAGGTTTGGCAAGGCCGGGAGTGGGGGTTAACGGTGAGCCGGGGCCGATCAGGAGCATATATCCATTTCCGGTAGCGGATGCCGGTGCCGGTTTCATGCCATGGGCGTTGCATCCGCGGCAATACATGGATTATTAAATGTGCCTGATCAAAAAAAAGTCCGGATCTTTCCGGTCATTTACTGTTAATATAAGTTATACGGGTTCGCTCCTGATCCGGGATTTGGTTTATTCATGGGCGCGTGAAGCACTGCTGCCTGAAGGGCCGGAAGATCCACGGCGAAATACCATGCGAGTGCGATGATTGTGCCGATTATTGCCAGTGCAATAACGAATATGACGAGATTTTTCAGTGCGTCGGATTGTTGAGTTTCGGACATGGGATCATTACCTTACTGTCGTTTACTTTTGGAATAACTTATACATGTTTGAAGGTGCGTGGAACATTCCTCTGGAGGGAGTTCTTTGTCATTTTATTTTTTTAATTTATCTTAAACATGTTTATGGACAGGTGAAGCGCTACCTTGAGATCAGGAACAATGCGGTGTTTCTCTCCGGCAATGGCCTGCTTGTGACCGATCCTCCAGCAGGCCTTTAAAAATTCGATTTCCGTGCAGGATGTCCATGGATTCTTAAAAGACTATGGAGGGGCGAGATCGAAGATTCCCCTTGAACACAATCTCGGGTGTATGATGAGGCACAGCGGGCCTGGGATGCCGAACGGGTGATAAGAAAAGCGGGGACCAGGCGACGTCAGAACCGGAGGATTTCTTCAAACTTGCGGAACGGATGAATTCCTGGGCGTTAATGGTTGCGTTGATTGGTGAGGGTCAGGAGATTCATCTTGGCGAGGAATCCGGGTTGGCACAATGGAATGATGTGTTATCGGTGATGCAGAAACCGTGGACGTGTTCAATAGCCCGGAGAAGATTACCGATGTTTTTACGAAGGCCGGGAAACGGGAGAAGAATAACGTTCTGGACCTTTCCATCACCCTCCGGTCCCCTCTCGCCGAAGATGTCGCTCGAAATCCTCGATTCCAAGGAAGACTAAATCCCAGGAAGCCAGGAAGAATCCCCCATATCCAGCCCCATCTGTGACAAGTCTAGATATCTCCATCCAACCGGGTCTCATTGAAAGGTCAAATACCAGTCGGCATGCATTCCACTCCCTGTTGCCGGCATTATGCGGTTGAGTTATCTCCAGCTGCCAAAGGGGACTGTGGAGCTGTGCATCTATGCGGAATGTCAGCTAAGCAAGCAGATTTTGGAGAGGGATGGGAAGTAAGGAAAAGGGAGGCATTGTGCTATATGTAATACTCTCATGTTAGATTTTAAGTGAAAAATATCCGGATAAAAAAATTGACCCTTTTCCCACTCTGGGTTTCATGCAATTTCTAATATTGCTATTGTTCTACCGTTACTTTTTAATTGAGAACGATTATTTTCAAGATGTTTTTCCATTCGCATTACTTGTTGTGGAGAAAAAAACTGATCAAGTGGGAAACACGTCCAATAACTCATAATATTATTTCTGACGTCCCGATTAATCGGGATCCATGCTTTTCCATCCTTTGCATCGACCTGAACAAATTTGTCTGTTGAGCACGCATTATAACCCCAAATCAACGGAAATCCAAGCCATAGATCAATTGGTGTATCAGTGACATCATAGGAATCCCCATCAAATTCATTGAGATATTTTTGGCCAAGTAGTTGCTCAGCTTTCATTTTAGTTGCAAGGAGTTCGGCCTCTGTAACCCCATTCATTTTATTTAAATTACTCTTTAATAGTGGTAAATATAGAGGATTTCTTTTTATTCCAGTCTTATCTTTCAATTCGGCCATTTCTGCTAAACTACCAGCAAAACTTGCAAAAGTATGATTTAAACTCATAAAATGACCAAATTCATGTGTTAATTGAGAATCCCCCAACCCATAGTTTTCTCCATCTGAAATTATCGGACTCTGCCGGTATGGGTTTAATATAATTAAGGGAGAATCTAGTGCCGTATATGACTGCCCAGCTGGGCTATCCGGATACTTTCCACCCCCCCATCGATATAATAACACCACTCTGTGGTAAAAATCCTTATTTGTAGGATCATCTACTCGTTTTTGGATTTCTTTTCTAATAGCATCATTATCAGCTTCTTTTCCACCATCTAAGGTATTCATCGCATCATTATTCTCAAATACATACCTGATATCCTGGTTATCTAACCCAAAATTACAACCAGCACTTTCTAGTTGACGATTTGCAAGATTTATCCAATCTTTTATAAAATTATCATCAAGGGTTGGATGTCGTGTTAAACTTCTTAAGTAGGGTGTTTTTGGAATCACCTTTCCGTTTACAATTTCATACAGAGGTTGTGATCCGTCTTTTTTAGAAGTTAATATCACAGTCACTTTTAATAGAACCGCACTCCAGGTTCTTTTAGATCCTTTATCAAGAAGTTTGCGTAAAGAAATTGGTTGTTCATAATTCGACACTTTATCTGCAAGTTTACGTATACTCACCGATGGGCCACTTAATCCGCAGAAGGATGCCACTTGTCGTAAGGTTTTCATAAAGGTTATTCTCCAACGTTGTTTCCAGTCCCGATTCTGAATTATATTCCACAATTTACCTATTTGGGAGGATTTTTTATTGGATGGATAGCCTGTTTCTCCAATTTCTCTATCCTATCCTGAAGAGACTTAATTTCATTATAAACACTCATCAGAATGACATTTGATCCAATCGCTGGAACCTTTTGTTCGAATAAAATGTCAGCGCCTTCAATTTTCACAATCCTCAATGGATCCTGATTGGGTGTATCATGAACCACTAGTGAACCTTTAATACTCACAGGAAATTTTGCATCATTATTACAAACATCTGAAACGTTCAAAATGCCATTTACATTAACGGCGTTGTCGTCGAGTGTTATATCTGTCATTAATCTCATGTCCTGATTAGTATTCCATCAGGGCAGACAAACCAGAAAAAGAGTGAAACATATATGTATATTCAATCCAACCCCCCTCTGAATTGCATTACCCACAAGTCACTAATCAATTTGATTTACTATTGAATACTTGATAATAATTCCTATTTTCTATTTAGGAATATCCTCTTTTTGGATTCGGCAGGTATGCTCAGCATCGATCCCTAATATGGAGGATGTGATTTCCTTATAAAATGTGAAGACGAATATGAAAAATCTAGTTCTATCCCTGATTCCTGAACTGAAACCCCGGTGCACTCCTAAAAACCTCAAAATAATTCCCAATCAGATCATTTTCCAGTTCTTTCAGATTATGTGGAGGGACCGGTTCTTCCACATGATGATACGAAAAGTGAAGGTCTTTCCCATCCCAAGATTTCCTGCTATGATCCAGCAAACGGTTCTGGCAATTGTTTGATTGCCCGGTATAGATTATTTCCTTTGATCCCGCATCGCTAAGGAAATACAACCCTGCTCCGGGTGGCACAGCCCTGATATGTTTCGTATCAAGAGGATTTCCCGCACTCCAGGACAATCCCACCCAACCGGGTTCACCGGGATTTCCGACTATGGGCAGTGGAGCTATGCTGGGGCCACCAGCCGGATTATCACGGTGGATTTCTTCCAGCTTTCCACCTCTTTTACCCTCTTTTCCAGTATTCTCCTTACGGTTGGTGGATTTCCGTTATCGTTTATGAAACCGCCCGAAATTGCAGAGGGTTGATTCCCCGTATTCCTGCCGGTACCGATACAGGAGAAAACTCTCCATCCCCCGTCTTGTGTTTTGTGAAAACAGAGGACGATTCTTGATGCCCTTCATCTATGTGCTTAATTTTTGGGAGGTCAGGTTCCAAATAACCGGTATTTATCAGGAATAATTTTTGAATCCGGTTATTCCCATGTCATTTAAAACAAAACCTCATTCCGTAACAAATTCCGAATCAAACGTTGATTCATCAAAATTTCCCGCTATGGTTCCGTTAACCATGAATACTTTTAAGGTAGATAGTTTCAGGAATGACTACCATTCGACCAATGGATTTTCCATCAGGCAGGACACTGCCCGAAGAGCTTCGGAAGGCCATGCAACGAGTCGAACGCTATGGTGTCATATACCCACCAGGATACTATGATCAACTGGTGTTGAAATACGAGCGGAAAACGATATTGTATCCCCATATCCTCATGATAATCGGTGAACCCCGTATCAATACACACTTCTGTTATCTCAGGGTACTCTCAAATACAGGCAGACTTCTTGACTACGGCTGCGGAACCGGCGATAATGTCCGCCAGTTGATCCGTGATGGCTATCCCCGGGAACATATCACCGCGTCCGATATCAACCGGGCAAGTATTGACCTCGGTTTCGATCTCTATCGTGATAAAGCGGATATTGATGACCTTTTTACTGCATCTGAAGCATTTCCATTTGGAGTTGGGGAATTTGATTTCGTGTATTCCGCCTCGGTTTTACATGTTATTGATGATGATGATGAATTACGGGAGTACCTGGCCAATGCGTATACCACTCTCGCGGCAGACGGTGTGTTCTTTGGGTCCACATTAGGTGTTGAGGATGGGACCGTCCCTTCTCCGGACAGGTGGGGGCCCCAGCGGGTAATAACAGAACAGCAGCTGGCAGAGTTCCTTACCAGTGTCGGTTTTTCCTGCCCGGATGTGGTCCGGCGTGAACACGTTCATCACCAGGTCAATGAACAAAAAAATTTGTGCTATTTTGAGTTTTATACACAGAAATCACCCTGATGATTTCTTTTTATTTCTGATATCGAAAGGAATTCACTAACAAAAAATAATCCGAATTTGCCTTCCCCTGCCACAACACGATCAAAAGTGTGTGCCTTGGCGTACACGGGTATCTCTGCCCAGTCATCCACGCAAGGTCAGCACCAGGCCAGGAATTGTCATGGAGGCCCGGGACACCCGGGTTGCGGAACATGGGGACCGCACACATTTGATAATCCTCTTATGTGCAGCAATACAAAATGAGGAGTATGGGAACGGCGGGGACGACCACGTCACGGAACGAATTTACTCTCCTGATCATCTCAATCTCGCTTGCCGCTTTCATGACAGCACTTGACGGGACCATCGTGAATATCGCGCTTCCCACGATATCCGAGGCATTCGATGTCTCGACCAGCACGGTGAGCTGGGTATCGACAATCTACCTGCTCGTCATCTCGGGGTGCATCCTTATCTTCGGGAAGGTTTCCGACGGGATCGGGTTCCGGAAGGTATTCCTCTGGGGATTCCTGCTTTTTTCCGTTGGATCGCTGTTCTGCGGGATTCTTCCCGATTTACTCGGGTCATTCCCAGTCCTGATCGGTTCAAGGGCGTTCCAGGCGGTAGGAGCCGCCATGATCGCCGCGATCGGGCCTGCGATGGTCACAGCATTTTTCCCGATGGAGCAGAAAGGAAAGGCAATGGGGATCGTTCTGACGTTCTCCTCCCTCGGGACGATAGTCGGCCCGGCGATCGGAGGTGTGCTGTGCCAGTATCTCTCCTGGAACTGGATCTTCTTCATTAATATCCCGGTAGGAATCGTCGCGATTCTCCTTGGTTCAAAGGTGATCCCGGCGACCGGGGTTGTGAAGCGGACCGGAGGGTTCGACCGTGCCGGTGCAGCCCTTATCTTCGTGGGCCTCGCGAGCCTGCTCTTTGCCCTTTCCGAGGGTCAGACCTTAGGTTGGACAACCCCGGCAATCATCGTCGCATTCGCACTCGCCATAATCACGCTCGGTGGCTTTATTTACTGCGAGCTCAGGGCTCCTGACCCGCTGCTCGAACTCCGCCTGTTTACACGGAAGAACTTCCTCATGACCAATTTGATCATCGCCCTGATTTTCTTCTGCTATGGCGGGCTCAACTACCTGTTCCCCTTTTATCTTGAGTATGTCCAGCACTTCCTCCCTTCCACAGCAGGGTTAATCCTGACATCGCTCTCAGTTACCGGCGGGATCGCCGGGATTCTTGCGGGGATGCTGTACAACAGGACTGGCGGACGGTTGCTTTGCATCCTCGCCGGGATCTCTATAATTGCAGGGTTCCTCATGATGACGATGATCCGGGTAGACACCTCTACGGGATTCGTGGTTGCATGCCTCATGTTGTTCGGCTTCGGGATGGGACTTATGCTCACACCGGTATCCAATATGATCATGAACTCGGTAGCGAGGAACTACCAGGGAATGGTCTCCGGCCTCATCATTGTCGAACGGTTTGCACCGATGTCCATGGGAATCGCTTTATTCAACCTCGTTTTCATGCAGGGGATCATTACGGTTGCCACTCACAACGAGATTACGCGGACAGCCCCTGTGAATATTCAGATTGAGACCCTCATGGCAGGTTTCGACCTGGCCTTTATCTTTGCGTTCCTGGTCGGGGTCATCATCCTGGTCCTTGCAATCGTCGCACGACAGGAGACGCATCCCGACTACCAGAAGGGTGCTGACGAGCCACTCACCCCGCCCACGTTATAGGTGGGGAAATCGCCTGACATCACCTTTCAATCCCGGGATTACCGGGAGGACGTTTGGCGGAATTTGCCTGGACATCCTAAAATGGCGTATCGCTCCCACTGTAGCATTCTATGGAATACTCAGAAAAGAGGTCTTCAATTTGCCTGAGATCGGTACTATCAGGGGGTTTTACTTCCCTGCAACCATACGCTCTCCCAAGAAGACCGTATTTTGATATCCCAAGGTGATGGAGGGGTAGCAGGTTTACTTCATGTTTACCCGTTTCTGCAATAAATTCCGCAGTTGCCAGGATATTTTCCCTTGAATCATTATATCCGGGGATTACCGGTACCCGGAATATCAGCCGGCCCTCCCAGGATGTCGCCATTTTTTTTGCGTTTTCAAGGATGAGCCGGTTGGAAATTCCGGTACCGGCCCTATGCCGATCATCGTTCATGCACTTGAGGTCGAAAAAAACCCAGTCAAGGTAACCGAGGAGTGCATCGAAGTGCTCCCAGGGGGCGTGACCGGATGTCTCCATCGCCGTATGGATATACGAATCAAAGCACCGGGAAAGGAATTTTTTTACAAATGGATATTGTTCCATCGGTTCTCCCCCGGATACGGTAACCCCTCCCCCGCTTCCCCAGTACGGGCGGTCCCTCTGTATCTTTTTCATAAGGTCCTCTACCGTTATGAAAAACCCGTTTACCTGGAGAGCACGGTAATTACAGGCACGGACACAAGTAAAATCGGTACACAGGCTGCAATACTCTCTATGGATTGTAACCGGCAATCCGTCCCCCGTGATCGTAAGAGCATGGTCCTGGCAGGAGGAAACACATGAATAATTTTTTTCGCACTGGTCCCGGTAATACATCAACTCCCGGTGCGGGTCCTGGCCCTCGGGATTTGCACACCACCGGCATCTCAACGGGCATCCTTTTACAAAGACAACGGTCCTGGAGCCGGGCCCGTCATGGAATGAAAAACCCTGGAGATCGAAAAGCAGGCCTGTTTCATCATTCATCCGGTGCAACTTCCCATTCGAAATCCTCGCATGTTTTTGCTATCATATCAGGATACGCCAGATATTTCCCCCTGCAGGTCCCCGGTTCTCCATCGGACTCATGGTAGGAGGTACAGTACTTACATTTTTTTACCGGCAAGAACTGCTCGCACGCTTCTGCATCCGAAATTGTTTCATCCTTTTTCACCCGGCACATCCCCCGGAATACGTCTATCTGGATATACTCCCGGCAGTCCTGGTGGCATGGGGCCTTCATCTTCATGGGATCTCCTCGTATTCCGTTCTGGCAATAATCTCGTCCTGGATCGGTTTCCCAAGTTCAACCCAGTACTGGGTAAATCCGGCGACCCGTACCATCAGTCCACGGTAGTGTTCCGGGTGAATTTGTGCTTCCCTGAGGACTTTGGAGTCAACTACGTTGAATTGTATATGGAACCCACCCCGTCTCATGTATGCCCTGATAAATTCGAGGAACTTCCGTGCCCCTTCACGGCCTTTAATTACAGATGGGTGGATTTTTACATTCAGCTGGGAGTTCTGTGATTTGGCATGGTCCCAGCATGTTGCAGAATTACATAATGCATAGGGCCCGTTCCGGTCTGTTCCCGGGTATGCTGACAGGGAAGCGTCCGCGTAGGCCGTTCCTTCAAGGCGCCCGTCTGGACCTGCAAGGGTTACGGCACCCATGGGACCGTGGGTGGAGACCGAGATCTGGCACGCATAGAGTGGTTTCTCATAAAGGGACACAAATTCATGGCACACGGTACAGAACCAGTCTTCCCAGTCCGCAAGGATACTATCTACATACGGGTCATCATTCCCGTATTTCGGGGCATCGTGGCATAAGGTATGGACCCTGGCGTAGGTACTGGCATCAGGTCTCTTTTTCTGGTCAGATAGTGAATAGGAACCGGTCTCTTCGGCGGTATGGTAACCAAAATTATTCAGGAGCACCGACCTTAAGTCGTCAAGCGTGAAGTTCTTCTCCTCGAAAATATTCTTTTTAATGGACGCCAGGGAGTTAACAAGATTAATACCCCCTGATACCTCGACGTTGAACGTCGTGTTGTACCGCGACCCCATTTCCCCGATATGCTTTCCTTTTGTAAGGCAATCCGGTTTCAGTACTGAATTGATGACCGGGGGCGTAATCTTTCTCCATGCATCGTGCTGGATATTGTTACACCTGCAGAGAATATCGACGGTCTTTCTGAAGTGGTCCTGAAAGGTATCCATGAGATCGTCATACGTCTCTATCGGTTTTTTCCGGGGTGGGAAAATTCTCTGGCCCGTACGCATGTCCATTCCATCGAAGAGCATCACTTCCAGGAGCTTGGGGAGACCGATGAAATGCACACCGACGGATGTCGCTGCACCCGCCCCCCCTGGCAGGTAGTACGTGTGGGCACCAAGCCGTAACGGCATCCAGTTACCTGCCGAGGTTTCAAGACATCCGCCAATTGCCCACGCCCGTGCTTCCTGCGGGGTCATTCCTTCAGGGCCATAGTTATTCTGGATAAACTCCATGGCTACGCGGTTGTTTACCCAGGCAGGATATCCGGTCCCGGTTTTTGTGCATTCGATGCCTTTTAACAGGAACTCTTCCGGCAACTTTTCATCGTAGAGCAGGGTCAGCGTTGGCTGGGGGGTGGAACAGGTCATGGCAGATTCAAGGATCAGCATTTCCAGTTCGTTTTCCGCATTTGCTCCGTTTTTGTCAAGACCCCCAAGGCAGAGATTATTAAACGTGTTGCTGGAAAGGACACCCCCGATTACCCCGGTTGACGCAAAACAATCCAGTTCGGTGAATTTTAACCGCATGCATTCAAGAAGTTCGATGGTGCTTTCCCGCGTGATTGTCCCGTTATCCATGTCCTGTTTCCACCATGGATACAATACCTGGCCTAGCCGGCCCGGTGAGAGACCGGATATGCAGTCTTCATTCAGCACGGCAATATGAAATGTCCAGCATAACTGGAGGGCTTCCCGGAATGAACGGGGCGGGTGAGAGGATATCCAGGTAAGGGTCTCTGCGATTTCGGTATATTCCCGCCTCAATTCTTCATCGCGTTCCTTTTCTGCAAGTTCCCGGGCTTCCTGTGCATAATTCAGGATCCATTTCTTAATACCCTCAAGTGCGATACATGATGCCTGGTAGAAATAGAGGCGGTCCATACCCGGGTGCCCGGCAACTTCCGCAATTTTTCCTTTGCACCAGGTGATGATGCCATCGATCCCGTACCGGAGAGGATAGTAATAATTTATCACTTCCCGCCCCTGCGGTAGGGTGAAACCGGAATCGAACAGGCAGATAAGCGAACGCATTATCGATTCTTTTTGTGGATAATCCGGGACGAGCATCTCGTATTTATGCCCGATATCCTCAACCGACTGGTGCTCCCACTTCCTCACGAGTGCCATGAGAATGGGAAGTTCTTCTCTTCTCATGCCAAATTTGCCTGCAATAGAGACGACATTGCCACTGCTTTTTGTGACATTGCCCCCGCCGGTTCCCATTTTTGTTACCTGGTCATTACTGAACTGGCCGGCTTCCAGTGCTTCCCGGTACAACTCGTCTTCTTTGTCCAGGAGAAAGAGCTCGGATAACCATGGCATCGGGTAAGAACCCCGGAGATAGCAGGTCCTCCTCATGACCAGCAGTTCCCGGGGAAAGATGACGGGGGTCAGGTGTGAAAATGCTGATTTCAGGGCCTCTGCCCTTCGTATTATCGGAATTTCTCCTTCCAGTTCCATCCACCGGCGGGTGTACCAGTACGGAAACTCCATGGAAACTGAAGATTTTGATCCGAGGTAGAGGTCCCTGAGTGTCCCGGCCCGCATCGTTGGCTCCTTTGCTACCTCCCGGCCAACAGCAGGACCTGGTTTATGCTTATAATAATGGGCACTGTTTACGGGATTTTCCTGGTGTGAAGGTATACCGTCTGGCATGGGGAAAACCTAAAAAATTCTGCTCTTACTGGAGAATATATTCTGTCAGTATTAAAAAGTCACTTTACCGGCCCTTTGACTAAAAACCCCGGTGCTTTCCGAATAGACCTCAAAATATTTTCCAGCCAGGTCGTTTTCCAGTTCTTTAAAGAAAGGGGACCGGTTTTCCAGTGAGAGGATACGAACGTGGAGGACTCCATTTCCTGCGGGATCCAGTAAACGGTTCAGGCAGTTATGAGACCGGCCGAAATTGCAGGGGACATGCCACTTCAGAACCGGAAGATTTCCTTCGTCTTCGCGGAACGGGTGAATTCGTGGGCTTTAATGGTTGCCCAGATAGGTGAAGGTCAGGATAAATTATTGTTCAATTCCCGGTTCAAGCAGGATACAGGAGATGGTTTTGACGCAAAAAGGAATTAATGCACGAATACCGATCAGGTGCATATGAAATCGATCCATGTTCCCATCATTATTGAGACCGATGAGGATGGGATCTTCATCGTATCCTGCCCGCAGTTCAAGGGTTGCCATACCTATGTTAAAACCATCGATGAAGCGATTATCCGCATCAGGGAAGCTATCGAACTATGTATGGAAGATTCGCAATCCTCCGAAAATCTCAATACTTTCGTTGGATTCCGCGAGGTTGAGATCACCAAGGACGCATAAATGCTTCCTGTCATAAAGGGAAAAGATCTCGTTGCTTTTCTTGAAACGATTGGTTTTATGGTCATTCGCCAGAAAGGGTCTCACGTACGGATGAAATCTGATGATGGCTGATATACCACCGTACCAGTTCAGAGTGGCGAAGAGGTCCCGGAGGGGCTGATGCGTAAAATTATCCGGGAAGATCTTGAAATGAATCTCGAAGATTTTACCGGAGCATATGGAACTTACAAGGGGCGTTAAATATTCCAGGCGTAAGCCCACATTCCTGAAGTTCCCTTTCGGGGGAGATTTTTAGAAAGGTGAAACAATTGCACAGATTCCTTATCGTTATCGAGAAAGCAGAGAACAATTATTCAGCATATTCCCCTGATCTTCCGGGATGTGTCGCAACAGTGCAACCCGGGAAGACGCAGAGGAGATGATGCATGAGGCGATTGAGCTCCCATGTCCGTGGACTCGTCGAAGACTGAAATGCCAGTTCCGGGATTTCATTCATCGGCCTCGTATGTAGCAGTACAGTAATAAAAGGTATTACGAGACGATTACGTCCTGGCAATAACAATCACAGACCTATTTCTTTTTTCTCTAGGTAAAAAAAGCAGAAAAAATTTTACTACTTCTGCCGGGTGAAGATCTGGATAAAGGCCCTTGCGGTAGGACCGTCTTCCCCGTACAGGAGATTCATACTATCAGGTCCGGTTAACCAGCCTGTGGAGTACCCCCTATCACTATCGGCCATAATCAATTCCCCGTTTGGCGAAATCGCCCCGGAGAAATTCTCGTAATACGTATTTCCATCCGGCTTGATGTACTCCTTGTGTCCGGCGAATGCATATCCCTGCTGCTCGGTAATGATGTATGTCCCGTTATGGTGGCTGAAGAACCCGGAGCCCTGGACATGCCCGGTAGTAAGGCCAGTCCATCGTCCGGTGAGATTCGGGATGCTTGCATTTGACGTCCCTCCGGATAAGCGGTCCTGCGGGGCTACGGATGGGGCGGCCGGCGGAGATGTGGACATACATCCCGAGACAAGGACCCCGATGATAATGAACAGGATAATTACAGCGATCTTCATGAATGGAGTCGTTATCACCCGAGAGCATAACGGTTGCGATCTGGTGTCAGGCATGGATAAGAGTAATTGGTTATCTTTTGTATCAAGGCAATGAAGATTCGGTGCGCCGGCGTTTGGTGAACCAATGAGAATTTGCGGGATTATTGATTCACAAATTCAGTCATACAAAAAGATATAATTCCGGTCTCCAGATTTTTTTTAATACACGCTCAAACGCTTTCGGGTGCATGCAACATCAGAACCGGAGGATTTCCTTCGTCTTCGTGGGAACGGATGAATTCCTGGGCGTTAATGGTTGCGTTGACTGGTGAAGATAAGGAGATTCATCCTGGCGAAGAATCGGGGGGTCAATAGTCGGGGAATGTCAGATAGTAGGGTAAAAGGGGAATAAATGTAAGATAGAATACGGATGGAGTACATTGGTCTATATATCAGCTCTCGATGCAATGACCGATAATGTGTAGCCAGAATACGTGAATACCTATATATCATGCGGGGTTGCTATAACCAGTTCATATCATTTTTGGCAATACCGGTCATGGATGACGATTAAGAAAAGAGTCTGGTGAATTTTTGACAACTACTGCATATTTAGTGAAAAAATTAGGTGTAATGAGTGTCGCAAATGTTGGATCAATTATTGGTATGATTTTCGGAATTATCCTTGGCCTGATAAATGCCATTAATCTTGTTCCGGCCTCTTCAATACCCGGTGATTCAATTGTCCTGGGTTTGAGTTCCGGCATTATGACGTTTTTGATAAATGTTATCATGGGTATATTTTTCGGGTTCCTCGGAGGTGCGATCATTGCATTCATTTACAATTTCGCATTCAGTAAGAAGGGTGGCATCGAGGTAGACCTCGAGTTCAGGGAATAATAACATTGTTCACTCTTTTGGAATCTTTGCATTTTGTTAAAAAAGGGCGATCTCCATAGACAAGTGAGGGTTTCACCCCACTCTCTGCCCAACCCCTGAAAATATATTCTGTGGGCAGGTTAAACCTGATGTATATGAGATTCAGAAAACGTCTCTTTCCCAAACGTGGGGGCTATTGGAGGGGCTAGATCGAAGATTCCCCATGAATACAATCCCGGGTGTATGATGAGGCACAACGGGCCTGGGACGCCGAACGGGTGATTCGAAAAGCGGGGACCGGGCGACGTATGGAACCGGAAGATTTCCAATCGCTGCATTGATTGGCAGGAATTTTTGGTATTACTCTGCCAATCCAACCTTCTTCAATACGGGATAGGCGAATTCATTGGAGCATGAAGTGCTACCTGCCTTATCGGGATTTCCACACCAAAATGCCATGCAACCGCAATTATTGTTCCAGCCAGCGAGAGTATCAACGAAAAGATAAGAAGAGATTTCAAAGCATCATCCATTTTCAATACCTCTGATAAAGTATGTCAATCATATCATTAAATAGACTCTGTTTTGAAAAACAAGGGTATTATTTCCAGCTCATTCTGAAAAGGTCCACCAGACCCGGCCGGTTCCAGGACCCCGACGCCCGGTTCCGGGCGCAGGTAAGTACCTGCCTCCTTATTCTTTTTTACGATTGCCATGGTACTGCCTGAAACTGTGCAAAAGGTGAACCTCCCGCCCGGTGCGGTACTGATTCTTCCACCGAGAACGCCTTCTTGTCTATGGACTTAAAAATTTCATGACCGGCACATTGAGATCTCCGAAATTCTGCGTATTGAGCATCTTCACGTGCGATCCTGTCACCCTCTCGTACGTGGTCGTATAAAGGTCCCGGAAGGTAATTCCGGGATCTACCTGGACCGCGATCAGGACATCTTCGGTAAACGCATCTGACAGCCACTGTTTGATATCAGGATCGTAAACAGCCCCGAAGGACGGTTCAACGCTGTTGGCCTCGGTAAAATATAAAAGTCCCTTTGCGGTAATATTCTTCGCCAAACTCTCACCAAAGCAGGTATCCACGAAAAAAACTATCTGCCGGTATTTTCCTTCACTTGACATGGTGTTCGTGATGCGGGTGAATTCCCCGGCCTTGATGGATGAGTCCGGGAAGGGGAAAACGATATTCCCGGCTCAGGGTCGTTGTGGACTCATCCTTTAGGTTAGGCAGGGCCGGGTGTGGGGGTTAACGGTCAGCCGGGCCGATCAGGAGCATATATCCACTTCCGGTAGCGGATGCCGGTGCCGGTTTCTTGCCATGGGCGTTGCATCTGCGGCAATACATGGATTATCAAATGTGCCTGATTGAAAAAAGTCCGGATCTTTCCGGTCGTTTACTTTTAAAATAAGTTATACTGGTTTGCCCGGCGCATGGAGCGCCGTTCAGGTTTAATCGGCCCCTGCCCAGGGATTTGGTTTATTCATGGGCGCGTGAAGCACTGCTGCCTGAAGGGCAGGAAGATCCACGGCGAAATACCATGCGAGTGCGATGATGGTGCCGATTATTGCCAGTGCTATAACGAATATCACGAGGTTTTTCATTGCGTCGGATTGTTGAGTTTCGGACATGGGATCATTACCTTACTGTCGTTTACTTTTGGAATAACTTATACATGTTTGAAGGTGCGTGGAACACTCCTCTGGAAGGAGTTCTTTGTCATTTTATTTTTTTAATTTATCTTAACCATGTTTATGGACAGGTGAAGCGCTACCTTGAGATCAGGAACAATGCGGTGTTTCTCTCCGGCAATGGCCTGCTTGTGACCGGTCCTCCAACATGCCTTAAAAATTCGATTTTCGTGCAGGATGTCCATGGGTTCTTGAAAGTCTATGGAGGGGCGAGATCAAAGATTCCCCATGAACACAATCCCGGGTCTATGATGAGGCATAACGGGCCTGGGATGCGGAACGGATGAACTCCTCGGCATTAATGTTGCGTTTGATTGGCGAAGGACTGGAATAAAACATAATAGCGAGCAGGATTTTTTCCTAACCATAGTAATTATCTGATTTATTTTATTTTCCTTGGGCAGGTCTGGGTTTTAACTTGTCTACGAGAACCGCGAGGGATTTCCGATAACAGGGAGTAGCGCTATGCCTGGGCCACCAACCGGATTAAATCCAAGGGCATATGAACTTGAATTGCTGAGTCAATTCATATGAGATCCATTATTCTGACATTAGCCATCCTGGCACTGGTCTTTGCAATGGCGGGGGCCGGGTGTACCACGACGAATCCCCCGGCCACCACACCAACCGCACCATCCACTCAGTCTCCGACTGCCATCCCGACATCCACCGTGACGGTGAAGCCCACGGCAACCATGTCTGCCGATCAGCAGCGGGTGTTCGCGTTTGTCTCCGAGGGGGTCGTATACGGCCGTGAACACGGGAGGCAGGCGTCGCTCGCTGAATTCAATAACCCGAACGGCTCTTT
>Ga0194039_1000708_pt1 | contig 19295 bp, 12 predicted proteins | sample JunL228m_MetaG_FD_148679 | JGI IMG/M metagenome (GOLD analysis project Ga0194039, IMG submission 148679) | Anoxic zone freshwater microbial communities from boreal shield lake in IISD Experimental Lakes Area, Ontario, Canada - Jun2016-L227-8m | ecosystem: Environmental > Aquatic > Freshwater >... | reverse complement strand
CTCCGCTTCCCTCGAGCATTTTGCCTCCCCAAGGTTGGTCATGCCGATGACGTCGTGACCGAGCTTGCGGTTGGTGAATGACTCCGCGCGCGTGCTGAAGGCCGGTCCCTCCATGTTCACGTAGATACCGCCGTCATGGACGCGCGCCTTGAGCGCCTGGGCAGTTTTCAGCAGGAGCAGGCGCAGTTCCTCGCAGACCGGATCGGCGAACGGGATGTGGCCAACAATGCCGCGGCCGAAAAAGGTGTGCGCGGAAGATTGCTTCGTGTGATCGAGAAACTGGTCAACCAGCACGATGTCACAGGGTTTGTATTTGGCCTGAAGCGAGCCGACGGCGCTGACGCTGATCACCCAGGCAACGCCGAGCTGCTTCATCGCCCAGATGTTGGCCCGGTGATTGAGTTCGCTGGGCAGAATCCGGTGGCCACGACCATGACGGGGGAGAAATGCCACTTCGCGTCCCGCGACCTTCCCGGTGAGAAAACTGTCCGAGGGCGGTCCGAAAGGGGTCTTGACTTTAACCCACTTCTGATCTGTGAAGCCTTCAATATGATACAGGCCGCTACCGCCGATGATGCCGACACGAGGTTGAGACATGCGGAGAGTTTAACGGGCGAGAGGGGATTTGAACATTGAAAACTGGGATAATTTCCGAATCCGCGCCAAGAGGCGGAGGGTCCATGCCCTGACGTAGCGCGACAGCGATGCCCCGAAACACCTATTCAACTCGTCTTCCGCGATGAATACTTCCGCGCGCTCACGGAGAATGCGCCACCCGCGGGGAATGGCCTGGTTACGATGAATTAGAGCGAAAGTCGTGCCAACTTTGTGCTTGTGTTGCGTTCGCCTGCATTTACAATACCGGCATGGCACAAGGCCTCTATTTGTCTCAGCGGTTGACCCAGTCGCTGGTGCTGGCACCGCAACTGCAGCAATCACTCGCCCTCTTGCAGGCGCCCACGCTCGAACTTAAAGCCTTGGTCGAGCAGGAATTGCAGCAAAACCCGGTGCTCGAGGAGGTTGCGGTGGCCGAGACGGAGCTGCAAGAGAAGGAAAACCGCGATGAGGATCAGCCTCCTGCGGCCGCTGACCTCGCCGAGCCCCCATCTGATTTGGACTTTGATCCGACCACGGAGAAAAACGCCAGCGAACCGATGGATGACTTCCAGGCGGAATTCGAGCGTTTGGTACAACTGGATCAGGAGTGGCGCGATCACTTCGCGCAGACCAACCTCCCGATGCGCGCTTCCGCCGAGGAAGAAGAAAAGCGGCAATTCATGTTCGATTCCCTGGTTGCCAGCACATCACTCCAGGAAATGCTCATCGAGCAGATCCGCGAATCTGCCCTGGCGGAAGACCAATGGCCGGTTGCTGAAATGCTGGTCGGTAACATCGATGAGTACGGCTATCTGAAAGCCACGAATGAAGAACTGGCGATGTCCACCGGCTTGCCGGCGGATAAGATTGTGGAGGTTCTGAAAGTCATTCAAACCTTTGATCCGGCGGGTGTCGGCGCGCGGGATCTACGGGAATGCCTGCTCATCCAGCTCGAACGGCGGGGCCAGCAGAGCACCCTCGAATATCGCATCATCAACGAATTCATGGATGCCCTGGGCAAACGGCGCATTCCTGAAATCTCCCGCGGCACCGGCGAATCATTGGACGCGGTGCAGGAAGCGCTGGAGCGCATCACCCGGCTCGAGCCCAGGCCCGGCCGCGCTTTTCTGCCGGACAATGACCAATACATCCTGCCGGAGGTCTTCGTCCAGAAGTCCGGCGATGACTACATCATCACCACCAACAACGAACATATCCCTCATCTGCGCATCAGCAACACCTACAAAGACCTGATGTCGCAGCGGGAGAACTCGTCCGAGGTGCGGAACTACATCCGCGAGAAGATCCGCGCCGGTAAGTTCCTCATTAAGAGCCTGCATCAACGGCAGGAGACGATTTTGAACATTGCCAGGGAGATTGTGCATCGCCAGCGCGAGTTCATGGCCAAAGGTGTGGCGGCCCTCAAACCGCTGACGATGGTGCAGGTGGCACTGGTCGTCGGCGTGCATGAAACCACTGTCAGCCGGGCGGTTTCTGGCAAGTACATGCAGACGCCGCAGGGCATATTCGAGATGAAGTATTTCTTCACTGCCGGCATCCAGACCGCCAGCGGCGCCGGCATGTCCAACACCAGCGTCAAGGACATGATTGCCGACATCTTCAAAGCCGAAAACACCACCAAGCCTCTCTCGGATCAGGAAGTGGTCCGGATGCTGAAAGAAAAAGGCATCGTCATCGCCCGCCGCACCGTGGCCAAATATCGCACGGAGCTGAATATCCTGCCTTCCAATTTACGGAAGGTCTATTAGCTCGGAGCGTATCTCAGAGCCTTCGGGGAAGTCTCATTTTGGATTGGAGCGCGGACATTCTTGTCCAATGCCGCTAGGATTTGATTCCCAAGAATACCCCCGAAACGTAAATATTCGGTGAACACGTTTGCTAGCCGTTGAGCCTGGCAATAAAATCCGCGCACAGGGGATAAACAAAAACCCATTTTACGGGGGGCGCTGGTTGACCCGTTATTTCCAACTTATCACGACCTTTGGTCAACCCCAGGCACTGCCAGTTGGCCGCCTTGTAGCAAGCACCCTCAAAGCGATCTTTCTCTACCAAGCTTTCCAACCACACCGGACAATACCCATAGCGCTTTTGCCATTGGTTGGGCAATTGTCGGCTGACCTGGGCTAACGCACAGGAAGGATTCAAGCGGAGCATCTCGACGATGGTGCCCACACTCAACAACCCCTTGGGGATCAAGCGCGCGGGAGGCGCGGCCACGATCCGGTCCGGCCCCCCTGGGCAGTCGCAGGTCCGCCGATAGCGTTGGCACCGATAGCCTTTGCGCACCAGGCGCACCTCCCATTGGATTTCCTCGTGAGCTCCCTGCGTGCCCGCGGCTTCAAAGGGCAAACCGCAATGCGGACAAATCCGTTGCCCCTCAGGGGCCTGGACCACCACCTCCTCCCTGGGCAAGGTGGTGCGGGGCTGGCGACCATGCCCCCGAGTTCCGCGCTGCTGGCCACGACAACGGCGGGGTCCACGTTTGGCCAGCCACGCCTCCGAGGAACATACCCGTTCCCTTTTGCGACCAAACAGACGCTTTTGCAATTCGGCGAACTTGGCTTTGAGGACCTCGATTTGGTCCTCCAGCTCCTGTTGCTTAGCCAGAGCTCGCGCATGCAGGCTCTTGTAATAACGAGCCTGCTTGCGCAACTGGATGTTTTCCAACCGAAGTGTTGCCTCAGCCTCAGTCACTGGAAGGCAAGGCTACCAGGGGATGAGGCGGATGTTCCGAACAAAATGGGTTCCCCTGAAAATAGTTTATGGAGCCGATGTCTCCGCCGTAACCCCGTTCTTGTCATTCACCGAATATTTACGGTGATGACGTCCTTGAGAAGTTCTTTCCAGTCAATGTAGCCAGAGGCCATCGAAAGCCCGGCACCGGCAAAGACGGCGGCATTCCTATTATGGAGCTCGCGCGTGAATTCGCGGAGGAAGGTGGATTCGGAGATGGCCTCGGTGCTCATAATCTTGGATTTTGGTGCTACTCTTGCTCAAACGAGTGGGTGGTGAATTTCAGGGTGTGGGCGTTTTCCGTGATTACGCGTACAGTGGTGTCGGCGGCCCCTTCGGGGATTTGGGCCTGGATTTCGAGGGTGACTTCGACGGTGGCGCCTGGCTGGAGGGTCAGGTGCTGAATGATCTCCTCAGCGATTTTGCCAGCGTCGCGGCCAGCGCGCTGGGGATTCAGCTTCACTGAACCGAAGAACCGCTTCGGCTTTTGCTGCGCGGCGGTGGCGGTCGTTCCTGGCGCCGCCCCCGTCTCGCCGGTGTTGGCGAACTGAGCCTGGCCGGTCGGGGTTGCTGATGCCCCGGCTCCCACCGCGACGGCAGTGGCGGCTTGTTCGGCCTGAAACTGTTTCTGAGCCGCATCGGGCTTAACCAGCAGGCCGGACTGGGTGTCGTCGGTGATGATGATGTGCTGACCAAAACGGAGGCCTCGGTAGCGCTTGGCCGCGTCGTCGAAGCTGTCGGCGTAGGCAAAGGAGTCCTGCTGCCAAGTGAGCAGGGTGACGCCGTCCCGGATGGCTTCGACCAAGACCTCGGCGTTGCGGAGGCGCGGCAGATAGAGGTAGCGGGCGAAGTCTTCACCGAGTTGCTTGATGGAGACGTGATCCCCGCGCCAAAGGGGGACGTTGTCGAGCTCAAGGCGCAGCCGTGAGGCCGCGAGCTTGGGGATAAGCAACTCGTCGTTCTTGAGCTTGCGGCTGGCGCGAACAGCGAGGGCCTCCTGACCTTGCAGCCGAAAGGCCTGCCACTGCACCAAGTCTTGGGGCTTAGTTTGTGTCGGTACAAGGAGCCACTGGTAGGTCTCCTGGATGCGCGCGTTGACGGTGGTTTGAGCACTGTCTCGCTGGGTCTTGGCTTGGCGGCGCTGATGGGCGTCGAGGTTTAGCGTTGGCTCTTGGCCTTCGGATTCCTCGGACTCCTCAACGATGGAATTCCATGCGAGGTAATGCCGGACGGATTCATCAAGATCGGTAAGACGTGTCTTATCCGAGGCGAGAAAGACGAGGGTGTTCTTATAAATACGCGGGCTGCTGCCGCGGTTTTCGAGCATTGCTTTCGCGGCGACGATAGCAGGGCTTTCCTGGTCCTTGATGTGCGTATATTCGACACCAAGGATGACGAGCCGGGCGACGAAGTCGTCGGGAATGTCCGCACTTGTGGGCGGGAACGGATGGACGCGGCTGAAATCGCCACGCTGCTTGGACTCCAGCAAAATGCGACTCTTCACTTCATCCACTACGGCGTCCGGGTCGGACTTCATCAGCTCGGCGCGGTCCTCGGCGAGCTTGGTGACGGTGGGCTGGGTGGAATACCAGTAGCGTGCGCCGTCCGCGTAGAGGTAGGTCGCGAGGCGAGTAAGATGCCCCAGCGCATCGGCGAAGATGGCCGGAGACTCGCCCGGCTGTACGCAGCCGAGTTTCACACGCCGCTCCTCCAAACCCCGATTGGCCACTTTCGCAGTCGGCGCCGAGCCAAGATAAATAGTGCGCGCAACCCGGCGACAAACGGCGTAGCGACCGAACATTTGATGTCTTTCCTGGTCGATTCGCAGTGGCAGGGAGTTAGGCCCGTCCACGTCCTTCTCAATGACCGGAATCCAGTTGTCGGGCAGATAGCGGGTAAGTTCGGATTGCACCCGGGACTCATCTATCGGAACGCTCCCCGGCATGATGAGTGGGTTGCGGTCTTGCTTTTCCCATAGCGAATGAATCGCGGCAGCCATGAGGCGCAGCACGCCGCGGGTACGCTGAAATTTCAGCAAGGTGGACCAATCTGAGTAGAGACGGTCGAAAATCTCCGGATGAATTGGATAAGCGGCTTTGAGGCGCTTCTCGTAATCGGCCTCGCGACACTCCGGTGGAAACTCCTGTTGGTGCGCGCGATAAAGCTCCATGAACGCCTTGGCAGTCGCGTCGCGGGCGACGAACAACTGCGGGTCGGTGATGGGCTCAAACAGGCGCCGCCGAACAATCTCGAATCCTTCTTCCGCGCTGGCGGGCCGCCAGGAGGACTCCACGCGACCGATGGCGTTCTTCAGGCGTTCGAGCGCATGGCGCCCGCGTTCTCCGCCAACCTCCACGTCGGCGATTTCGCTACCGTGTGGGCTAACGACGCCACTTTCGCTGGAGGGGATGCTGACGACGAGGAGGGTGTTTTTGGCCGCCTTCGCGGCTTCGCTCAAGGTTTGCGCAAAGGTGAAATGCGTCTCGAACCGTCCACCGGGCAGGTCGGCGGCTTCGTGCAACTGGCGCGCGTAGGCCACCCATTCGTCAATAAGAATGACGCACGGCGAATACTTGTTGAACAGGAGGCGCAACGTATCGCCGGGGCTGGTGGCGCGTTCGTCGTCCTCCTTCACCATCGCATAGCCTTCCTTGCCGCCAAGCTGCCAGGCCAGTTCTCCCCAGAGCGTCCGAACCAGGGTGCCGTCTGGCTTACGATTGGGGGAGCCGGGAGAAATCTTGTTGCCGACGATGACGACGCGCTTGGCGGCGGGGATTTTGCTCAGGGCAGACTTCTCGAACACCGGCTCGAGGCCGGGCAAGTCCGCTGCCTTCATCCCGCAAAACATGTGGTAGAGCGCAAGCATGGAGTGGGTCTTGCCGCCACCGAAATTGGTCTGAAGCTCGATGACGGGGTCACCGCCCTGGCCGGAGAGACGCAGCAATGCACCGGAAAGCAAATCGCGGAGACCCTGGGTCAGAAATGTGCGCCGGAAGAACTCAACCGGATTGCGGTACTCATCTGACCCTTCGCCGATGTGGACTTGCCACAGGTCCGCAGCGAACTCAGCCTGTTGGTACTTGCCGGACGCCACGTCCCGGTGCGGCGTGACGACTTCGCGCCACGGCTTGAGGCCGGCCACGTTCTCCCCTTCGACCACGGTACTGGCCGACTTGCGTTTTTCGGTGCGAACTTGTTCGTCGAAGCGGACGCGGAGGAGCTCCAATTTGATTTTCTCAACCTCGGAAGCCTCGGGCGCAGAAACGGCGGTCAGCAACCGGGCGGCGCTATCAAGGGCACGGTAGGCGTCGTCGGTGCTGAACGGCCGCTGGTGAGCCCAGCGGTTGCGCACCTCGCGCAACTCACTGATCAGAGTGCGTTCCGCCTGCCCGAGGGTTTTGCGAAAGACCTCGTTCCATTGATTCCAGAGGGTGAGCAAAAGCGCCTGGGCATCCCACTGCGGGGTGTCGGCACTGCCGACAAATTGCAGTTGGCTGGCGGCCATTGTCTTTCGAGTCTCCTCGAACCAATTCTGCTGGTAGGTGTTCTTGAGCTCGCGCTCGACAAACGGCTTGAGACCGCAGGTCAAAAACTCCAGCGCCTTGCCAACTCGTTCGTGATTTGTGATGGCCATATGTCAAAGGGAGAGAACTTCTGCAATATCATGGCCATTCCTGGAGAGCCTTGGCCGAGGGCCCCAGGATGCGAACCGATTCTGGAGATCGGACGCAATCCCGAAAAATTACCAGGTTGATGCCGGGTTGTCCAGCGGCAACCGCGGCTTTGGAGGGGTAGCGGATAGCGGAAAAAAGTTTGGTCTCGGTGACGGCTTGGCCGAGGAGCTGCGTGAGGGTTGGGCGCGTGGCTCGGCGCCAGGTCTTGTACAGCTCTTTATCGCTCAGGCCCAGAGCCCTGCGTAGAGCAGGCCGGGTGAGGTTGAGGACGCGTGTGAGCGAGACTTCGGCGGTGTAAGTGATGACGGGTTGATCGGCGCCGCGCCGGCCCTGCCACATGGCGTCGTATTCGGTCTGGGCAACGTCCCTGGCCTCGGCGAAATAGGCGCAGTGGATACCCGCGGGGTTGTAGCGGTTGGGCTTGCCTGAGGTGAAGAGCCAATTAGGCGGATCGTAAGCGACGAGGTCGATGAAGGGGACCAGCCGAGAGAGTTGCGTTTTGAGCGCAATGGGGGTTGCGACGGCGAGAACGGCTTTGAGAGATTCGAGAGGGTCTTTCAAGTTGGTGCTCCTGTGAGCATGTCGTCCACCAGATCTGCGACGACCTGCCGTTCACCGCTGGCGAGCAGTGCCAGTGGCGTCTGGTCGTCGAGTTCTGGGTTTGGCATCCGGAGCCATTTGACAAATTGGCCTTCGGACAGGACGGCCCGGAGGCGGGCGACGCGCTCGAAGAAGGCGAGTTGGTCCTGGAGGGCGGCCGCGTCGGGCGTCTTGCTTAGTGCCTGCCTAGAGCGACCAAGTGAGGTAGCGAGTTGGTTGAGACTCAGGCCGAAGGCGGTGGCAACGGCCTCGGCCGAGAGCTTCCCGTTGGAAACTCGGAGGTCCTGGGTGGCTTGAAGAGCCTCCTTTACGCCGTCGAGGGGGCTGGGGCGCGGCGCAGCAGCCTGGGGGAGGTGGAGGTCCAGTATTTGAAGTGGAAGATCGAGTTTAGAACGGATGTGAGCCAATTGCGCAGCTATATCGGAAGGATTCTGAGCAAAGGTGACATCAACCAGTTGTGGGTTTGGGAATGCCCGTAGATGGCTGTTGATCTGACCGACTATGGCCGAGGAGGTGAAGTGAAACTGGCGGCCACTCGGCTTCGTCTTTGCCGTCTTGATGGAAAAGAGCACGTACGACCCTTTGAGACCTTTTCCCTGGATTTGAACCAAACGCGGCATGATGGCCTTTAGGGCGGCGGGCTGGGTATTGTCGTCTAATTGCACCAGGGTAACGTCGGGGACCTTGGATGCCTGCCCGAGGGACCCCGAGGGCAAGGTTTCTATCTGCCAGCCTGCCAGCTTTTTCGGAACCAGATCGCTGACGGTTTTGGCTTTGATCCTGGACGTCGGCGATGTAACCAATAATGTTCTCATGAACCAAATGTAAACCCTTTGTCAACCGTTTGTCAACCTTGTTGTTTTTGGTTCAAAGCAGCTTTTCCTGGGTTGGGGTGGTGGCCGCCGGACGCTCCTGCGCCAGCCTTAACAGCTCTGGCCAGCCGAGAACGAGGGCGTTGTAACCCTGGGCCTCGGCGCTGCGCTTTTGCTTTTCGCAGACGGTGAAGAGCTTGTAGGCCAGGTCGCGGGCCACGTCCGCTTTCCTGCCCAATTTGCGCAATAATGCAGCGGTGGCAGCATCGCCCTGCTTTTGATGGTAGTAGATCCGCAGGAGATGGTGTGTCATCTCCCAAACCGTTAGCCGGCGGTCGGTCTCGGGAGCCCAATCGGCGGGAAGGTTTTCCGGGCTGATCAGGCGGACGCGGTTGCCTTCGACTTCGAGAATGCCGGCTGCCACCAGGCCGTTGACCGCCGTGGCCTGCGCGTTTGCCAGCAGGTTGGCTTTCCCGGCTTCGCCCCAGTTAAAGCCGTCTTCAGCGTACCACTGAACAGCCCAGCGGGTGTCTTTATCCAGCTCCTCGATGGATTCGCCGAGCAACTCGTCCTTGAGGCTGTTGATCAACGCGAGCGCCTTGCGAACGCTCATGGGTTTGCCATTACTTTCTAGCACCGCCGCATAGCGGGAAAAAACGGCCATCCCCGGCCCAATCGCGGCCTGGGCGAAGTCCACCGGCGCGACGCTGCCCTGCTGCAAGTGTTTCAGCGCGGGCGGCAATTCGCGCTTCAGCTCGGCGACAAATTCGTTGCGTCCAACACGTCGTGCATCCGTTGAACGCGGACGACAGGCGAGCACGATGTATGAGGCGAGGGCATTCGACCCCATCGAGCGCATCCTCCACGCCTGCGAAGCGCGCACCGGCCATGTGGCAGTGATGGTGAAGCTGCTGGAAATCAGCGCCTCCAGGAGTGTTTCCCAGCCGGTGGTGAGGTCAACGCCGTCATTGTTTTCGCCGTCGTCGAGTCCGGCGGCGGTATCCTCGTCATCTTGTTTGAATGCGTAATAGACTGTGAGGGGAAAGCGCGGGTCGAGCCGGTCGCGGAACTTGGAGAAGGTCTGACGGAACCCGGACTCGAAATGCTCTTTGGCTTTGTCCTTGTCACCACCGAACAGCTCGGGAGAAGCCGTGAGCTCCGGCATCTTCGGCACGAGAACCGTATCGAACAGTGGTTTGTATAGGTCACCGATTGTTCGGCGCAACCAGATATAGAAAAAATCGCTCAACACCGCGTAGCCGATGTTATCGTAGTAGGGCGGGTCGGTGCTGACGAGGAGCGTATGCCCGGTGCCCTTTGAGTCCGTAGCATTCTCCTGCTCTCCATGTGACCTTCCATCCGGAACTCCCAGAACCTCGATGCAATCAGCGACGTATCCGCTACATGTTGCCCAGGCGCCCACGGCGTCGCCGAGCGTGTTGGCCTCGGCGAAGTCCCAAATCATCGGAATCGCCTGACGGGCGAACAAATTCATCACCTTTTGGTTTGTCGAACTCCAGCGGGTTAGCGAATTGCCGAAATCAGCGCAGCGGTCGCAAGCGAGCGCAAGAAATGTCATTACCGCTTGAGCGTAGCTTCCTGTGTCGGCAGCGTTCAGCTTCGCTGCGCCGGCGTCGCGCGCGATGTCCGTTCCGACTTGCCTCACCAAACCGGTCAGCATGACGAGTGAAGTGAGTTGGCGCGGCGTGAACATCTGCCAGTGCTTGCGAATCCCGTATTTCTGAACGCGAAATCCGAGTGCTTCGTCTGGCAAGTCCGTGTCCGGGTAGTCATCCGGCAAGTCAAGGCGTGCCGCGGCTTCTTGGTCCGCCGTCGGGGATAAATAGAGCTTCCCGCGTTTCGCTTCTGCCACGACCGCGAGCAATCGTGCGCCGAGTCTGCCCGCGCGGCCTTCCGCTCGGATGTGCTCGAAAGGGATTGGCGTATCCGAAAGGAGGCAGCGAGCGCCCTTGCGCTCGACCGTGCCTTTCAGCGCCTGCTCGCCAGTTGTCCGAACCTCGAAATGGAATGACCGGCTCGCTTTATCAATGACCGGCTCCACCCAGACACGTTTTCCCTTTTCACTCGAAAGCGTGAATGACCGAACGAGCGGAACATGTGCGCCGCGAGACGCTGGGTCGGGGCTCGCGACAGTGCGCGCCCAGAGCCAGGCGATGATGCTTGTCTCACCGCCACCGTGAGTCTCCGGAAGGTGAGCTTTCGGATATAGTTTGCCGATCTTCCTTTGGGCGCGTTCGCCAATCACTTTGCCGTAATAGCGCACGTCTGCTGCCAGGCCGTGGGTCCCACGCCAACTTTGCACGCCGCCTATGCGCTGGCGGTCGTCCGGGTTCACCGGCGCGTGGCCAGCCCAGCGCGGGGCTATTTCCAAATTGCACCTGTTGAGCAACACGGCTACTGGATTCAAATCCGCCGCGTGAGCCTCGAATCCCAGGCGAGCCGCCTCAAGCGGTATCGAGCCACCACCCGAAAAAGGATCGAGCACGGGCGGGAGTTTACCACCGCAGTGTTTCAGCATTTCGGCGCGCGCCTCGGCATAGACCTCCGGGTGGTCGTGGAGTTTCTTACCCATGAGCCGCCGCACGATGCCAAACAGGCGTTCACGCTCGACGTCCTGCGTGGCTTCGCTTTTGTCCTTCCACGCGGGATCATCGGACGGGTCGGTGACAACGGACGCAAACAATACTGCGCGGGCGCACGGCAACGGCAGGCGCGCCCACCAGTGGTGGATGCCCTTGGGATGCGGCCCGATGCCGGGCATTTTGTCGTAAGACGAAGCGTCGTTGATTTCCGGCAGCGGCAGCGCGACCTCGATGAGTTTCTTGGGCTGTACGGAACTCATGGGGGACAAGCGGCTAGCAATTTGGGATTGCTGGTCAATACTTCGATCCCGCCCAACGTCATGTCGGCATCGTTGGTCAGCAGTTTCCAGCCGCGCAAACGGCATGTTTCAACCAGCATGCCGTCATTGAAGTCGAGCCGGCCCGAGGCGGTTTCGTTCAGAATGTCCGGCAGATTAACGAGATGCAGAGGGGAGAATTCCGGGGTAGAAAGCTTGATGATCTGCCCAGCGTCGGCTATAGCCGCCGCGCCCAACATGGCAAAATCGGAGGATAGACGGAAATCCTTGAACTCGGGATAGCTGCCCCTCCAATAGGCGTCGTATTCGAAGCGAATATAGCGATTCAAGTACTCGCTCAGAACCAGCGCCTCAATGACCGGCTTTGATTTGGCGGTGAGCAGATTCTTGAATGCGGCGCTGTAGGCCATGGAAAAGCGGGGCGGTGGCTGAGCGGCGGGATGCCGCAAGTAAAGCCAAACATTGGCATCAACGAGGATGAATTCGCCGGGCTGAAAAGTGTAGTTAGCCGTAGCCCGAGCCTTATTCTTCGTCATGATCAATCTCCTCCTTCCAGGCTTTGTCGGAGGCTGATCGGTTGGCGAAATACCGTTTGGCGTTTTCGACGACGCGCTTCAGCAGGGCGACGTCCTCGGGGGCCATGTCGCGGACGGAGAGCAGTTCGCGGACGCGCTCCTCGGTGAACTCGCCGTAGATCTGGCCGATGGCGGTATTGAGGAAGGCCGAGATGAGGGTTTGGACCTGGGCGAAGGACAAGGCAACCTTGCGGCCGTCGCGAACCAGGGGGGCGAGTTTGTCGTAAACGAGCTGGCCGTCGGCGGACGAGACGCAGAGCGGCGACCCGACGACGTCAAAGACGCGGATGATGACAGGTTCGGACATAGGCACAGTGATAGATCAAAAAATACTCTCTGGCGAGATTTCGTTCGCCAACCGATAGGACTTGTTGTCCGCCGTGTTGATTTCCAAATTGACTACCGTTCCCGAAAACGGGCAGGACAGAGCAGGAATGATAACCTTGCCGACGTTCAATTCCCAATAGGTGCCGCCGCTCGCGATTTGCAGCCGTCCTTCGTTTAAGGTAACGAAATCCCGCAGCAGTTTCAGACCGACGCCACCGGGTTTGCCTTCGCGCTTGGTGGTGTTGCCATCCTTGAGCGCCCAGGCGATGGCGTCGGTCGGGCCAAGATTCCAGCCGAAGGCTTCGTTAACTTTGCGCGGAATGGTGATGCCGGCGTCGGCGATTGTGATGTCCAGGCGCTGCTTCAATGGGAAGAACTGCCCGCAGACGAAAACCCCGAGGTGCGAGCCGGAATGGACCGCAGCATTCTCGAATACCTCGAAAAGGATCTGTTGGAACAGCTTTCCCAAGCCAGTGGACATGGTAGGGATACCTTTGCCGGGAAGATGGGTCTGCAGGTACTGAGCGAACAGGGCCGTGTCCTGAAGCTTGAATCGCTGATAGGGGAGGGCCGTAGGGCTGGTGGTGGAGGCCGGTGGGTAGCCAAAGGCGGTGAGCAGGCCGTTCCGGCGGAGTATGGCCTCGGTAGGTGGGGGAACGGAGACGATGGTGACCGCTTTGAGGTCGCCAATGACCGTGTTGAGTACGACTCCAAGTGGCGCAGCCATATTCGCCTCGAACCAGGCAAGGCGGGAGAGATTGATCTCCGCTTCCGGGGACGTATCCGCAAGCGCCTGCGCCGACAGAGAGGCAAGGGCGCCGAAGCCGGCCCGCTAGGGGTGCGCGAGGACGGAAGACTCCCCACCCCCTGCGCCGACAGAGAGGCAAGGGCGCCGAAGCCGGCGGCGTCGCTGCTGATGCTGGGCAGGTAGTAGATCACGCGGGCGGTTGGAGGGTCAAGGGTTCGGGGGATGGCTGCATGCCAGCCAGCTCAGCGACGAGCTCGTCCATCGCGTGCCAGGTGGACTCCACGCTTTGGGCCTGATGCTGGACCGCGCCGAGGCCGAGGTTGCCTGAGACGCGGTCGGCCTGCTGGCCGACAATGTCGGCGAGTTCGCTCAGGTCGTGACTAAACTGGAGGCCCAACTCGACGACGCCCTCGCTCAACCCGGCGAGGATGTTGTCGAAAAGCTGACCGCAAGACTGGCTCGCGTGGCTGGTGATGGTGTTGAGCATCCGGCGTTTCATGCCAGAGCCGGATTCGTCCTTGGCGGCGGCATAGGCGGGGAGCATGGAGTTGCGAATGGTGTGGGAGATGCCGTCGGCCAGGTCGCTACGGACCCGTTGGATGGTGCGCAGGACGCCGGTGGCCTTTTCCTCGACGTGGAACTCGATATTGCGCTGGGACAGTTCGATGTCGCTGGACAAGGAGGCAATGCGCTCGGTATCGAACACGCCGGACTGGGATGCCTCGCTTTTCAGGCGCTCCAGGAACACCTCGCCGCGAGCCTTCAGGCGCTCGCGGACTTCGGTGAGCGTCTCGCGAAGGTGCTGACCGAAGAAGTCGTCCCAGGTGAAGGGGATGGATTCGAGCAGCGGGAGCGCGATGTCCTTGTTGAAGTCGTAGTGGTTGCCGTTGCTGCTCTGGAACTCGCCGTCGCGCACCATGCAGGCGCGAAGGGTCATGTGGTGCATGGATCCCCAGCGGTCGAACCGGTCGTCGAGACCGCGCCGGGCACGGTCGGCGGCAAGCTTGATGCCCGACTCGAACGATTCGCGGCGAGTGGCGAACCGCAGGTTGGCGCCATCAGTCACGCGGCCGGTTTCGGATGCGAGATCTTTGCGGGGTCCCGCGAGGCGGGCTTTGAGATTGTCCGCCTTTTGCCGGAGGGCGCCCTGCTGGAGCTCGATCTGGCTGATGCGAGCCAAAAAAAACTTCTTACTTCCTCGGAGACGAAGCCGAGCCGGCGCTCGATGTCCTCGTGGTGGGCGCGCATGTCCTGTTTGCGGCAGACATCAGAGAGATGCTGGACGACAGCGGGGACGCCGGAATCGTCGAGGCGCTCGATGCCGTAATCCTTGCGTCCCTGACAAATTTTCTTGAGCTGCATGTAGGCGCGCGTGGAAACCACGAACACCTTGGTCTGGGCGAGCGTCTGTTTGAGCCGTTCCAGATCGTCGAATTTCGCGTTGGCGACACGAGCCAGTTCCGTGGAGATGTCCTCAAGGTCGGAGCGGACCTGTTTGACGACGCGCCGGCTGCGCTCGCGGATGATCTCGGCATTGGTGGCATCGGCGTCGAGGCTGAACTCGTCAATGGCCTGCTCGGGATCGAAGTCATCGGCGTGCGTTCCGATGAACGTCACTGCGTCGTGCTTGCCGTGCATCAGGAACTGGCGGAGCAGGTCCTGCTTGACGAGCAGTTCGTGGATGTCGCGGGTCATGCCACGCTTGGTGTTAAAGGCGATCCAAATAAATGGTGCGTCGCGCAAGAATGAGCGCGTAACATCCTCGCGGGCCTGGTTAGGATCGTTCACGCCGGGCAGGTCGATAAGAACCGCGCCGTGGCGAAGGGCGTCGAACGGTCCGGAAATCTCGACAGTTTTGATTAGCGGCCAGAAGCGCTCCTCGCTGCTCAGGTAGCCCCGGAGTTTTTGTTTGAGTTCCTTGGTGGAGGCCGCTTCGAGGAAAACCCGGCTACCTTCACCTTGCAGACAACCGGCCATTTGGGCGTCGAGGTGGAGCGAGTCCAAGCCCGGCATGGTTTCGAGCGCTTCCTTATCGAGGCCATAGACAGCGCAGATCTTGTCTTTGGTGGAACGGCTGATGACCTGCCATTCGTCCGCGCCCTCGGCATCATCTTCCCGGTCGCCTGGCTGGAAGGTGTCTTTGAGTTTGCGGAGTTCTTCGTCCCAAGCCTGGCGAGACAGGAATGTAACCGTGGCCTGATAGACGGCTGCGGGCGAGTAGCGGACGCTGGTGACGACAGCCGTGCAGGGCTTCATGTTGCTGACCGGCAAGACTTCAGCGCCGAGCAGAGCGTTCAGAAGCGTCGATTTGCCCGAGCCGGTCGAGCCGACGAGCGCGATAGGAACGATCGGTTTGTTGCGAACATCCTCGAGGAGGGAGGAGAGCCGCTTCTCCCAACCGGGGAAGACCTGTCCGTTGCTGTGCGCGAGAAGGGGTCCGGCCTTCTTGCGCAACCAGTCCTTGAAGACGCCAATCTTAATTTCGAGGGGCGACAGTTCGTTAGGTGGAGATGGCTGGGTCATGGTGCGTCAGTCCGGAGCGGTGGCACGGGCGAGCAATTCCGAAAGGTTGTAGTTCACGCTGGTGACGGCGAAGTCCGGCTCCCGCTGGAATGGGGTGCGCACATAGCGCGGGTCGGTGGAGTCGCCATTTACCGTCACGATAGCCAGGATGAAGGCATCCGGCTTATTGAGGGCGGTCATAATTTCGTTGCGCGTGATGGTAACCGAGTCGGCGCCGATGGCGCGACCTTTTACCTCGAGAAAGCGAAGTTTGCCGGTCCCGGTGATGCGGGACTCGACATCATAGCCGCGATTTTCGGCGCTGACATCGGTGGGTTCGTAGCCAAGCTGACGTTCGGCGGCGATGACAGCCGACATGGCCAGCAATTCGATGCGGCGGCGCGCCTCAGCGTCGCAGGTGTTTGGCGGCGGCGTCTCGGCGAGGCGAGGAGTGAGATCCTGGAGGCGGCTCGCAGGGATAACGATCGCGCCGCCCAAGACAACCGGCGGCAGCGGGGAGAGCTGGGCTTCGAGGTCTAACTCGTGCAAGCGGTTCTGGAGGCGGGCTTGAAGATCGTCCGCGCGGCGTTGGGCGAGGTCGGAATTCAGCCGCGCGTTTACCTGGCCGGCGCTCTCCTGGAGGCGGAGTTGCTGGGCACGGTGGTCCCAATGGTTGATCTCTTTGGTGAGGCGCTCGGTGACTGCGGCACGCGTGCGGTCGATGAGTTCGATCCGGTGGTCGCGAACTTCCATGATGTGGCGGGGCAGGAGTTCGGCGATGGCGTAAGAGACGGCCTTGGATTCCAACTGCTGATTGAGCCAGGGCTCGGCGAGCAACTGTTGGAGGGCTGGAAGTTCCTCGTCCTTGAGGGGGCGATAATCGAGATAGGGCGCGTAGCCGGCGGGGCTGCATTTGCCCTCGGAGTCGATCTCGACAAACTGCATCTGCCGCGAAACTGCGCGGCGGTTGCCGGCGCGGTCGGTGCGGGCGTCCTGGATGGAGTGCTCCAGGCAGAGGAGAGCCCGCAGGCCGGACACGCGGTTGCGATCGTCCACCAGGACCGCGCCGCGCTTAAGCAGGTCCCGGTGACGTTCCAGGGTGACGTCGGAGACGGCCTGGAGCAGAGGGTGGCCGGGGCTGATGAACTCGGCGAGGGGTTTGCCGGGCACGGTGATGAGTTGTTTCTCGAACGTGGCGCGTTCGTAGCGAAGAAGGACGGGGTCGCCACTACCGGTCTGACGATCGCGCTGGCGCAGGGCGGCGGGGACGTGGGTGATCTCGTAGCGGCGCGGTTCACGCTCGCGAATCGTGCCGCCGAGCTCCTTGAAGGCCGCCAGGAAGTAGGCCTCGATGAAGTGGGGCTGCAACCGGCGAGCTTCGATGCGCTCCATGGTTTCCCGGATGCGGCGGACTTTGGAGGCACCCATGGAGTCGTGAGCGAGGGCGCGTTCTTCGATCAGGTCGAGGAGCTTAGCGTGGTCGAGGGCGTTTTCGACGATCTGGAAGAGGCGGGCGCGAACTTCCGGACTGTCGCCGTAGCGGATAGCTTCCATGAGCAACTCCCGGAGCGGGCGGTTGTCGAAAGTGACTTTGCCGAGGACGTCGAAGACCTGACCGCCGAGAGCTTCGCGCTCCTGGCCGAGTTTCTCGAGGAGCCGATCATAGACGGCACCCTCGCGGGTTTCCGCAGCGACCAGATTCCAGAGGTGGCAGACCTCGGTCTGACCGATGCGGTGGATCCGGCCGAACCGCTGTTCGATGCGATTGGGATTCCACGGAAGGTCATAGTTAACCATCAGGTGGGCGCGCTGAAGATTGATGCCCTCGCCGGCGGCATCGGTAGCGACGAGAATTTGGACGTCCTTGTCCTGTGTGAATAGCTCCTGGGACTTGGCGCGTTCTTCCCGCCCCAGGCTGCCGTGAATGATGACAACCCTTTCGGGATTGCCGAGCAAGGCACGGATTTTGGCGGCGAGATAGTTGAGGGTGTCGCGGTGCTCGGTGAAGAGGACCAATTTGCGGCGGTGGCCGTGGGCATCGAACATCTCCTGATTGTTCTGGAGCAACGCGGAGAGTTCGTCCCATTTGCGGTCCTTACCACTGCGGCGGACTTCGAGAGCGAGATTCTCCAGGGTGCGGAATATGCCGATTTCCTTCTCCATCTCGGCGATGGTCCGAGCGGCGGTGGCCTGATCGATGATTTGATTCTCGGTGTCCTCGACTTCGACCTCCGGGGCGTCGTCGAGCTCGTCGATGTCGTCCTGGGAGAGAGTGGGGCCAGCAGGGTCTAATGGGGCCAGGGCTCCGCGGCGGAGGAGCTGCTCTTCGCGCAGGCGTTTTTCGAGCCGCTCGCGGCGACGGCGAAGGGATTGGTAAATGGCCTCGGGCGAGGATGCCAGCCGGCGCTGGAGGGAAGTCAGCGCGAAGCCGACGGTGCCGAAGCGACCATTGCTGTTGAGGCGCTGGGCAAGGTTGAATTGCTCCTGCACGTACTCGGTGACTTCCTTGTAGAGCCGGGCTTCGCCGTCTGAAAGGGTGTAGTTGACGGTGTAGGCGATGCGCTCCGGGAAAAGCGGCGTGCCGTCGAATTTGAGGAGGCGCTCTTTGACCATGCGCCGCATGAGGTCGCTGACGTCGGATGTGTGGACCCCGTCGCGGAACTTGCCCTCGAAGCGGTCGCCGTCAAGGAGGGCCATGAAAAGCTGAAAATCCTCCTCCTTGCCGTTGTGAGGCGTGGCGGTCATGAGGAGGAAGTGCCGGGTGAGCCCGGAGAGCAAGCGGCCCAGATGGTAGCGCTTGGTGTATTTGACCTCACCGCCAAAGAAAGTAGCGGACATTTTGTGCGCTTCGTCGCAGACGATGAGGTCCCAGTCGGTGTCCTTGAGCTTGGCCTGAGCGTCCTCGTTGCGGCTGAGCTTGTCGAGCCGGGCGATGCAGAGCGAGTTTTCGCGGAACCAGTTGCCCGTGCGGGCGGCTTCCAACTTGTCGTTGGTGGCGATTTCGAATGGCAGGTTGAATTTGCGCCAGAGCTCGTCCTGCCACTGCTCGACCAAATTGCCAGGGCAGACAATGAGGCACCGGAGCAAGTCACCGCGAATGAGCAGCTCCTTGATAAAGAGGCCGGCCATGATGGTCTTGCCTGCGCCCGGGTCGTCCGCCAGGAGGTAGCGAAGGGGCTGACGGGGCAGCATGGCCTCGTAAACGGCAGTGATCTGGTGTGGCAGGGGTTCAACCAGCGAGGTGTGGACGGCCAGGAGCGGATCAAAGAGGTGCGCGAGACGTATGCGATTCGCCTCGGACACAAGGCGGAAGAGGCGCCCATTCCCGTCAAAACTCCAGGGACGTCCGGCGGTGAGGAGTTGAAGGGCTGGTTCTCGGTCGCGAAAGAGGATTTCTGTGCCAACGCGACCAGCTGGATCTTTGTACACAACCTCGATGACGTCCGAACCGTGCCACTTGGCACTTACGTGCTGTCAGTCGCTTCGCTGAATGGTTTTAGCCAGCAGCCGGGGACCAAACTGTGGGAGTACTTTTTGGGGACGGGTTCTGGCATCGACGCTCCCGCACTTGGGCCGGACGGTACGATTTACGTGAGGGGGGGCACCTCCACTCCCACCCTTTGTTCTCTTGATGCGTAAATATTCGGTGAACACGTTTGCTAGCCGTTGAGCGTGGCAATAAAATCCGCGCACAGGGGATAAACAAAAACCCATTTTACGGGGAGCGCTGGTTGACCCGTTATTTCCAACTTATCACGACCTTTGGTCAACCCCAGGCACTGCCAGTTGGCCGCCTTGTAGCAAGCACCCTCAAAGCGATCTTTC
>Ga0194039_1000707_pt1 | contig 19298 bp, 24 predicted proteins | sample JunL228m_MetaG_FD_148679 | JGI IMG/M metagenome (GOLD analysis project Ga0194039, IMG submission 148679) | Anoxic zone freshwater microbial communities from boreal shield lake in IISD Experimental Lakes Area, Ontario, Canada - Jun2016-L227-8m | ecosystem: Environmental > Aquatic > Freshwater >... | reverse complement strand
ATGGGTGTCGTGAGTTGGATCATGGGAGAAATGGAGTGGTGGAGTGGTGGGGTGATGGAGTGGTGGGGTGATGTGCTGAGGATGGGAAGTCGGAATCGTGGCGCATCGGGATGAGGAGTTGGTTTCTTCAGCACTCCGATACTCCATTACTCCAGCACTCCGTTTCATTTCAATACAGCCATTTCTGGATTTGGCCGGTTGGATCGAGCGTGACGCCCTGGCGCCGATAGGCCCAGCACATGTAGCTGATGCTCACAAAATACGATGCCGGCAAACGGTTGAGAACGCCGATCTTCGCGCCCAGCAGCGTTGTCTTGCCGCCAAAACCCATCGGACCGATGCCAAGTTTGTTGGATGTCTCGACAATGTCCTGTTCCAGTTTGCCTAGTTCAGCATTTGGGTTGTGGTCTTCCAGCTTTCGGAGAAATTGCTGTTTCGAGAATTCATAGCCCGTGGCGCGGTCGCCGCCGATGCAAACGCCGAGAATGCCCGGGCCGCAGCCTTTGCCTTGCGCCTGGAGAACGGCATCCAGAATGGCCTTCCGGCAGCCGTCCAGATCGCGATTGGCTTTAAGCTTCTCGTTCGGCAGAGAGTATTGGGCACCGACGTTTTCACAGCCGCCGCCTTTGAGGACCAAGCGGACGCTCACTTCGGGCGAGCGATGCTGGTGAAAATGAATAGCGGGTGAGCCGGGGCCGACGTTCGTGCCGTCGTTCTTGCCGGTGATCGAGTCCACGGAGTTCTGGCGCAGAAAGCCTTTCCTGGTCGCAAGCTTGACGGCCTCACGCGCGGCGTCCTCGAATGCCATCTGATCGAAGCTGCCCGGGCAATCGACGTAAAAAATGATGCTGCCGGTGTCCTGGCAGATGGGCTGCGATTTCTTCTTCGCCAGGGCGATATTTTGCTCGATAATCTTCATCGCGCTCTCGGCAATTGTCCCCTTCTTCTCGCGTTCGAGCGAATCAAGGATGGCCTTATGCACGTCGTCCGGGATTTCGGCCGAGGTGCGGCGGATGAGTTCGAGCAGAGAGTCTTGCAACACGTTCATCGTAAAAAGTCTAAGCGGGCGCGGATTTGAAGTCAACTCACGGCGCACTCACGGCGCACAATTGCGGCATTTGCCTGGTTTGGCCGTGCTGGCAGGTGGCCCCTCCGGAGAACTGGCTCTCTGTGGGCTTTCATGCATTGCAGAAAACAGTCGCTACGACTGTATAAATGATTCGCATTTTCAGGAAGCGATGAGCACTTCCCCAGGCGCTTTTCTTAGTCACGGCTCGCCCAGACCTGCCTTTTCAAGCGCCGCGATCGGCGTCAATTGATCGTGAATTACGGCACGCAATGCCAACAGGGCGCGGGTGGGGTTGGACGCGCTCCAGACGTTGCGGCCGATGGTAGCGCCTTGCGCGCCGGATTTGACGACCTCGACCATCATTTCCAACGCGCTGAGCAAGCTCTCGGTGCGGGGTCCGCCGGCAGCGACGACCGGCACCGGGCTGGTGGAGATGATATCTCGATAAGAAGCGGCGTCGCCGGTAAATGGAACTTTGATGACATCTGCGCCGCACTCAATCCCGCATCGGACAGCCCAAAAGATATTCTCCGGGTCGTAAACGACCTTGCCTCCGGCTGAGAAGTCGCGCGGATAAATGTGGGAGATGACCGGCAGCCCGAGCTGATCGGCCTCGGCAACCATTTGCGACAGCAGCTTCAGGAACTTTCCTTCATTGGGGCCGCGCACTCCGATGGAAACCGCGATGGCATCCGCGCCAAGCCGCAGCACTTCGGCCGGGCAGGAGGTATTCTCGATGACAGCGTCGTCGGCCGTGAAGCAGACGGCTTGGATAATCAACGGCACGCGTCCGGCATAGGGAAACCACGCGTTCTTAGCCATTCCCTTGAGCATGGTAATGGCATCAGGTTTGCCCTCGACCAGCTTCTTGATTGTCTCGGGCACGTTCAGCAAGCCCTCGGGCAATCCCTTTTGGTAACCGATGAAGTGATCGACTGCAACCGAGCAAAGGCGTTTGGAGGGATGAGAGAATATCCGGTTGAGACGAATCTGTTTTGCGAGTTCCATAATTAGAATGTTTCAGTTGATTGGCGCGATGTGCCGAGACCCGACCCGAGAAAGGCGCGGGTCTTGAGCATTAGAATCTGCGACCTGGACATGCGCGCACGTTGCATTTAATCTATTGCTTAAAGGATTAAGCAATCGAGTGCAAGAACAATTAATAACAAATCATTAAAGGCGGTCGAACGCGCCCGGGTAATTTTAGAGGTTGTGCAGGCGAGGTGACCGATCTCGAGTTGAGATGAGTCAATGGTTGTTCGGCGCACCTGACGTGTTTCCGCCAAATAATGTCAGATATCCTTGGAAAATGAGGCATTGTTGGTCAGAACAGCATTACCTCCACAGCCCGGTCGGTGGGTTGCTCCATGTGCCTCTTGAACTTATTTCTGAAAAAATGCAGGCGAGACTTGACGGGTGCTTGGCGATTTGGAAGGATGAATCGGTTAAGCAATATTATGCACATCGAAAATGGGCGGAGATTGTTTTTTGGCAGTTTTCTGACGCTGGCAGCGGCAGGCATGGATTTTTCGGCCCGAGGTGCGGTGCTCGGTTTATGGGGGATGGAATACGGATTCACTCGAGCCTGAACGGAACACTCACAGGCCTTTTTTCATCAAGACTAAAACAACACAAGTAGGATTAGTTGATTACGCATGGATACCACAGTTTTGCCATCATTTCGGACGCAGGGCCTTCCGCTCTCACGCCGGCAATTCGTCAAGACATCAGCTCTTGCCGTCGGTTCGGTCTCCCTGGCCAGCGTGCTTCCCGCTGCGGCGTTCGGGGCTAACGATCGAATTCGAATCGGGGTTATCGGTTGTGGAGGGCAGGGGACGGGCCATGTTGCCAGCCTGGTGAAGCGTTTGAGCGAAGACAGTGTGAGTGTCGTGGCGGTCTCGGATGTGTATCAGCGGCGAGTCACTCGGGCCAAAGACATCTGCCACGGGGATGGCTATTTGGATTACCGAAAGCTGCTGGAGCGCAAAGATATTGACGCAGTTTTGATTGCCACGCCCGACCATTGGCACGGCAAGATTTCGATTGAGGCAATGGAATCGGGAAAGCATGTCTATTGCGAGAAGCCCATGACGCATACTGTCGAGCAGGCGCTGGAAGTTCGGGATGCGGTGAAACGGTATAAGAAAGTGTTTCAGGTTTGGCCCAACGCGACGGCCAGTGACAGCTACTGGAAGGCGCACGAGGCCATTGCCCAGGGGCGGATTGGCAAAGCGACCTGGGCACACGGGCGCGATTTACGATTTGTCCAAACCTGCCAAGAACGCGATGAAGCCGGCTGGTGAATGGAACCACATCGAGGTGAGGTGCGCGGGGAGCCAAATCGATGTGACTCTGAATGGCGACAAAGTGAACCACATCGACCTGGCGGCCTTTACTGAGCCCCAAAAGCGCCCAGACGGCACATCGCACAAGTTCGACATCGCCTATAATAAGCACCCCCGGACTGGCTATATCGGTTTGCAGGACCACGGCTCGGACTGCTGGTTTAAGAACATCAAACTTCGGCCCTTGAACTGACTCCACTCGCACTTCCTTTTACCGTATCAAACAGGTCAGAAGAGTATCGGCATGGCACGAAAGAAAACATTTGACGTTCTGGGTCTGGGCGCAGTGGCGGTGGACGATTTTATTTATGTGGAGCATTATCCGCGGCCGGATGATAAGGCCCGGGTGTTGGGTCGCCAGCGCAAGTGCGGCGGGCTGACTGCGATTGCGCTGGTGGCGGCCGCGCGGCTCGGGGCGCGATGCGCTTATGCGGGTGTTCTGGGCCAGGATGAGCTGTCCCATTTTGCCATCGAGTGTCTGAAACGGGAAAAGATCGACGTATCTTCAGTGAAGCAAACGTCGGGCGCGCGGCCTATTTACTCGAATATTGTGGTGGACCAGCAGGGTGGCACGCGCAACATCTTCTTCGATGTCGAGGGTTTTGTCGGCGCAAATATCGCGGCGCCGGCTGCGCTGATTGAGTCTTGCCGGGTGTTGTTTGTGGACAACCTTGGATTGCCGGGCATGATTCGAGCAGCTCGTTTGGCGCGGCGGGTTGGCATTCCCGTCGTGGCGGATTTTGACAGCCAAAGTGACGCCCAATTCTCAGTGCTTTTGGGGCTGACCGATCACTTGATACTCTCGCAGGGGTTTGCGGCGGAGCTGACCGGGAAGCGATCGCCGGAAAGAGCCGTTCGTGTCCTTGCGGGTTCGCGCCACGAGACGGTGGTTGTCACTTGCGGCGCAGAGGGTTGCTGGTTTTGGTCCAAAGAATTGAGCGCTCCCTGTCATCTGAGCGCCTTCAAAGTGAAGGCGATGGACACGACTGGCTGCGGCGACGTGTTTCACGGCGCGTATGCTTTTGCGTTGGCCCGCGATCTGCCGCTAATCGAACGACTGCGTCTGGCTTCCGCGGCCGCCGCGCTGAAGGCGAGCGGTGATGGCGGACCGACGGCGATTCCATCCTTTTCCAAAGTGCAGAAGTTTTTAGAGCATGAACTCAACCATCCAACTCGTTGAAGAAGCCCTGGCCGGAGTGCCGGTGCTCGATATTCACACCCACCTGACCGGGGGCCAGCTTGGCGCTCGAGGCCTGCACGATGTGCTGCTATACCACATGGTGGTCAGCGATCTCTATTCGGCCGGCTGTCCTAGCGGCGGGCGTTTGACACAATATCCCGGGAGGCCCGGCGATGCGGAGGCCGAGGCGCGCATCGAGGAAGCGCTGCCGTTTCTGTCGTCGATCCAAAACACCAGCGGTTTTTGGGCGGTGCGCATTATTCTGCGCGACCTTTACGGCTGGCAGGAACCGATCACCGCCGGGTCGTGGCGCAAACTTGATGGGCTGATTCGCGAGCGCGCTGACGATCGCGCGTGGCAACATTCATTGCTGGACCGGCTCAAGATTGGGCGCACCGGCACAGAGATCGCCCGCCGTGGCAAAGGGGAGGACGATGAGCGTTTCCAATACGCGCTGGAGTGGGGTTTTTTCACGCGCAGTCAGTGGGGTGAATTTGACACCGCGTTGTACGATCTGGAGCGCTGCTGGGGGCGGCGGCCGGAGAGTTCCGCCCCGATTGGCGTTTGTGGACGGCCGCCTACTGACCGAACGATTCGGACGTTGTCGGATGTTCATGCCGCCGTCGCGCATTACGTGGAAGTCATCCCTTATGACCAAATCCTCTCGACGGCGACGCATATATCCACCGACATTGATTACCGGCTGGTGGGGGATGCTGAGATGGAAGCGGCGCTGGTGCATCGCGCCCAGGCGGGACCGGCCGAACGGGATGTGTACGCGAGCTACATCAACGAGTTGTTTCTGACGCAACTCGAGAACCGCGCAGATCGAATTGTCTTCCAGTTCAGCTTTGGCGCGGAGCCGCTGCCTTATGAGACTGGCAGCCGGCTGAGGCAGGAAACCATTCGGCAGTTGGCAGAAATCGTCGGGCGTCATCCACGGTTGAAATTCATGTGCTTTCTGTCCAGCCGTCATGCAAATCAATCTTTATGCACAGTTGCCCGCGAGCTGCCGAATTTCACGCTCGCCGGTTATTGGTGGCACAACTTCTTCCCTGATGTCATGCGCCAGATTATGTCTGAACGCCTGGACATGCTGCCGACCAACAAACAGGTCGGTTTCTTTTCGGATGCCTACTGTCTGGAATGGACCTATGCCAAATCGATTCTTGTCCGGCGGCAGTTGGCACGCGTCCTCGCCGAGCGGATTGACCAGGGCCAATACTCGATGGACGAGGCGCTGAAGATCGCTGAGGCGATTCTGTACCACAGTCCGCAGCAACTCTTAGGCATGGTCCCGCGGGAAGCGCCGGCGCTCAGGCCATCTCCGCAGTTCTCGTAATCTCGCCTGGATGAGGAACGAAGAAGTCGAAGCGAGACGCATCGTCGGGCGCAGGTTGAAGTCAGCCTCGGCGATGGTCGTATTTTGAAATAGGGCTCGTTATGATCCTCCCAACCCGAGTATCCGTCATGTTGCCGAGGTAAAACTCGATGAATCCCCGGCCTGGCAACGATTCGTATTGGCACCGGATAAGTTCAAAACGACGGAAGGGAACCCCCTGGGAGCTGGGAACGTGTTGATCGCATCAGCTTTATACCGGGTGGTACTAAACGTTGGGAGGAGAGCGGTTGTGGTTATCAGGCTTTGACTTATGTAAGCCACGCCGCGCATGTCCGGTTGGTTCCATTGGGCGTTGGCGGGGCGCCGGGCGCGAAGCTGGCGTTCGACTGCAAAGGTGGTTTTGACACCAACGGGCTGACGCTAAGTCTTTCCGAGTCGGAATGGATGCCGGCCGGAGTCAATTAAGCCGAGCGACGGTTTCTATCTCGAGTCCCGATCGGGCAAGGTGTTTTGAAATTCCCAACGGCGAAGCTTACTGGGCCGATGCGGCGTGGGGCGGCCCGCAAAACAGCGAAGCTGGGAGATTCAGTTACCAAACCGATTGGTTCAAGCTCGGCTTCGGCAAAATTCCGCCCCGCACGAGCGCAAAGGCAAAGGTCGAAGGCCTGAAAGCGCTCAAGGAACAGCCATCGGAACTCAAGAATCCAACGGTCCGTGTCGAGCAAGGCAGCCTGACAATCGAAGGGACCGTGAAAACAGGCGAGTATCTCGAATACGTCGGTCGCGACGATGCCAGCGTGTATGACAAGAATTGGAACCGGCTCCGGCAATTGCCGGTTCGGCGGCGCGAATATGTCATGCCCACTGGGTGGCACAAGCTTTCGGTCGTTTCCGAATCCTCCTGGGCGCGCCCCTGGCTATCAGTGCGCTTTATCACCGAGGGCGAACCGCTGGTTGTGCGGGGCAGCAGATCCGGCTAATGATTTGTCCGTTTCGTTTGACGAGCAAGCTATGAAAGAAATCGTTCCGTCACCGCCGCCCATTGTGTGCAACGAGGTGGTCGGACGGAACACGGCGGGCGAGGCTTGATTTATTCCGCAACGGCCATAACTTGACCGTATGAAGAACTGGCTTGTCGCTGACCCGGAGCATTTGGGCGGGAGCCTGCGGGTGCGGAGCACGCGCATTTCCGTGGCGCTCATCCTGGAGTCGCTTGCCGCCGGCCTGTCTATCGCTGAAATTGTGGACGCTTATCCGAGTCTGACCGAGGAATCGGTGCGGGGCGCGCTGGCGGAACTGGCGCATCAGAAGGAACTGCACCCGGCGTGAGAATCCTGCTGGACGAGAATCTGCCGCGCAAGCTCGTCGCCGCCCTGCGCGCGGAGGGCCACGAAGTCGAGTCGGTCATCACGCTGCGGATGCAAGGTCTGGACATTTGCCAGGCCACCATAAGTTGATGGTGATTACTCTGGCAGGAAACTCCTAACGCCTTCTGTTTGGCGCGTCCCAGGGTCGGCAGGAGCAACGCCGCCAAAATGGCGATGATCGCGATGACCACCAGCAATTCGATCAGAGTGAAGCCGCTCTGGCGCGAAGAGAGATTGAAGTGCGGCTGGTTAGCGGCAACTCTCCTGCGAAGGGATCAGGCTTCGCGCGCCTTGGCGGCGCCGCTGGATTCGCGGACCACGAGTGTGGGTTCGAGCACGATGCGCCGGCGAGTTGCGTTGGCACCGGTCTCGCTTAAAGGACGGAACAGCAGGCGTCCGGCTTCCATGCCAATCTCGCGCATTGGCTGGCGCACAGTGGTCAGTGGTGGCTGAAAGTAGGCGCTTGGGTCTTGATCATCGAAACCGACCACCGCGACATCTTTGGGCACGCGCAAGCCCGCTTCGGTGAGAGCCCGGATCGCGCCGTAAGCCAAACCGTCGTGAACCGCGCAGACGGCGTCAAAGTCGCCGGCACCTTTGTTCAGGAAGGTCCGCATCACCTCGTAGCCGTATTGCTCATGCACGGCAAAGCCAGGCGGATCGGTTCCCAGGACGGTTGGCGCCGGCAAGCCAGCTTCGCGCAAAGCGCGGTCGATGCCTGATAAACGATCTCGCACCGAGGTGGACCTGTGTTCAGGCAAGCGGGTGGCAACACAGACCAGCCGCGTGCGGCCCAGCTTGACCAGGTGTTGTGCTTCCATGTAGCCCCCCTTCTCGTGGTCAGTGGAAACCACCTCTGCGTTCAGATCCGGAATCTCTCGGTCAACGAATACCAAGCGGACCCCCTTCTTCAGCAGACTCTTATAGAATGCATGATTCTGGGTCGGATCAGAGGGCACCACGACGAGGCCATCGACGCCCTTTTCCAGCAGCACATTGACCAAGGAACGTTCCACATCGGAGTGGCCGTGGGAGCATGCAACGAGGATCGCATGCCCATGCTGCTGGGCAACGCTCTCCACGCCTTCGAGCAGGTGTGCGTGAGTGGAGTTGGTTAAGGTCACCAACACCACCCCCAGCGTATCGGTTCGGCCTCGGCGAAAACTGCGAGCCAGTCCGTCGGGTCGATACCCCATTCTATCGACCAATTTGAGCACTCGCTTCCGGGTCTGATCGCTCAAACGGCCAGTGTTGTGGATGGCATAATGGACCGTCGTCTTCGAGACCCCCAATAGAGTCGCGATTGAGTCCATATCCACTTTCTCAGTTTTTCCTGGTTCTGTGTTCATTTTGTCTTGGGAGTCTATAATGCGCTTGGGGTCTTCACGATCAGCAATTGCACGGTGTCGATTCACCTTCCGGGCGGCAGCGTGGATGCGTGCGTATCGGGGTTCGGCGCCAATGTTCACTTGCTCAACGTGACGATTACTCGCACGGACAATAACGGCAATCGGCTAGTGGTCGGCGCGGCCGAGCAAGCGCCCCTTACGCTTTACCGCTATAAACCGGTACAACCGCCGGACTGCTTTTACAATGCAGTCTTTGGTTTGGCGCACCGCTGCGCTTCAAAACTGGTTGTTCAGAGCTTCTAGCGAACGGCGACCTTCCTCGGCCATGGGAAGCGATTTTGCCTGGAGGAGTTTGGCTCCGAGTGCGTTGGCGAGTGGTTGCAGGGCACGAATGAGGTTGATGGAGTCCATCTTGATGACGGCGGGTCGGTAGCCGGAGGCTTGGATGGCTTGGATCAGGCTGCCGGCGGCGGTTTGGCCCATGGTGTCGTTGATGGTAGCGAGATGAAATGCCAGGATCATTCCTGTTGCCGCATCGACCGTCAGCGCTACTTTGGGAAAGTAAGGGCGCGGCGACTCGTTGACGGCGAAAGGCGAGTAGAAGGCGGTTAGTTCCCAGGCGGTCTTGGGTGGTTGAGGCAGCGCGAGCAGAGGAGGCAAATCAAATGCGGGGGTGTCGATGGGCGGGTCGCCGGGAGGCGGGACGGGCAAGATGGTGTGCCATTCGAATTGGTCCAAGGTTAAAGGCTCGGCGACCGATGCGGGAAAGAACGGGAATTCGGTCTCCTGACGTGAGTCATAAAGTGAGAGGTTGGTTCGCAGGAGTTCCCCAAAAAGGACGGCTTTTCGCAGATCGTCCAGCAGGAGGCAGGCTTCGGCTTCATCAATAAACCACGGCACGTAGCCGGGTTTGTAGCTTCGGAACTCGGGAAAGAGCTTGGGTTTGCGGACCGGTGGTTGGAAATCGAGATCTTGGATGATGGCGCGATCTTCCTTCCGCAGGCTCTTCTTGGAAACGAAATCGACCAGCAAGGCTTCCTGGTAAAAGCCGGCGCCGGGGCTTTCGGGGGGGAATTCACCGCGCCGCAGGCGCAAGAGGAAGTTGGCGCCGGCCCCACCGCGGTAGCTGGCCAAGCCGAAGACCTCACCCATACCGCCAAGCACGGTTGCCAGGCGAACACCGTGCTCGTTATTGATACCAAAAATGTGGGTGTCATCCATCCAGTGCCAGGGGGCTAAAATCTGGAAGCTGGCTGCCGCCTGGTAGAGTTCACGCCATCGGTCAAGCGGGACCGTGGGAGCATGTTGAGCTTTTTTCTTCGCCATGGCGGAGATTCTACAGGAGGTGGGATTTTGAGCAAGGTGGTTTTGCCTCTCTAAACGAGTGCCAAGCGGGTAGGGTAGGGGAGTTCAACGACAAGAAGAACGTCCCGAAGCCAGGCTGGGAGTCGGATTTGTCCATAGTAGCCCGTGGCAAGACGCCAGTCTGGAAGCGGGTGAAGGGACGAACAAGCTAACGAAGCACGCACAGGCATACAGCCAGTCCTTGCCTTTGCGCAGGCGCTTGAGCAGGGCGACGCCAGAAAGGTCGGCCAACTCCGCCTGTCGGGTGGGGACTGCGGTTTCGCACAAGGAAAAGCAGCCTCCCAAATGCATCAAGAGAAGCCGCAGGCAGGCAACCGGGCCCCTACCTCGACATCATTTCAGCCGCCGACCACGGGTCTCAGTGGGACACAGGAGCCCGACAGAATGGTTAGCGGGTTGGTCGGGTAGGGCCGCGCAGCGGAAGCAGTTGACACGTAGTTTGACTCCTAGTACTGTGTATTGGAATGAAAGTCCGTGACAACCAGAATTTTCTGTCTCTCTACTTCGATCCGTGCGCAGTTGAAACGGCAACCGGTCAGACGGACCCGCACGCGGACGCCGCTACCTGGAAGCGCGAGACAAGATCCCTTGGCCAAGTCCCCACCCCTCAGCCAGTCGCTCAGTTGATGGCCCGCTGGGTCATGTCGGCGAAACCAGTCACGGTGCTTGATCCTGCCACCGGTCTCGGGGGCCTTCTGCACGAGTGCCACCGCATTCACCGCCACACAAAACTCGTTGGCGTTGAAATGGACCAGGAGACGCTGCTCCAAGCGAAGAATGCGGCGCCCAGCGGCACCAAGCTGATCCTCGCTGATTACCTGCTTTCGGACGCTGGGCAGTTTCAGGGGATCATCGCAAATCCGCCCTACGTCAAAGCCCACCGCCTCGACTACCCAGAGGGCACTTGGCGCACCTTTGAGGAATGCTTTGGCACTCCCATCGACCGCCTCACCAACCTTTACGCCCTCTTTCTCCTCAAAATCTGGGAAGACCTCGCGCCCCACGGGCGCGCTGCCGTAATTACTCCCGCCGAGTTTCTCAATGCAAACTTCGGGGAGGAAATCAAAGACCGCTTGCGGAAAGCTTTGCGGCCTCCGGGCATAGTGGTCTTCAATCCGGCGCTGAGCCTTTTCGACCAATCCCTCACCACCAGCGCCATTGTCTTCCTGGAAAAGGGCCGCCCCAAATCCGCTCCTTGCAAACTCACCAAAGCTGATTCCATTGCCGAGGCAGAGGCTTTCCTCCAAACCCTCATCACCGGAACCACTCCCAATCACAGCGTCACCTGCCGCGACTTGGACGACCTTAACCCCAGCGACAAGTGGCTCAACACCCTGCTAAATAGAACTTCCCAAGGGAGCGCGCGTCACCTGCCGAAAGTCATGGGCGACTACTTTGACTGCCGGCGTGGAATTGCCACCGGTGCTAACGACTTTTTTTGTCTGAGCAAGTCTGGCCTGGAACAGAATGGCCTCGCACTATCACACGTGGACCCCTGTATTGCAAAAGCCATTGATGCCACCGGGTTCGTGTTCACTCCCGAAAAGCTTTCTGCCCTCGTGGGCTCCGACCGCAGATGCTACCTGCTCAACCCGCGCCACAACGGTCCAAGCCTTGCCAATTACCTCCAAATCGGCGAGCGCTCGGGCATTCCTCAGCGCCACCTTCCGAGCCACCGGCCAGTGTGGTATTTGCCCGAAAATCGCGCCGTGGCTGACATCTGGGTCGCGGTGTTTTCCCGGGAAACCGTAAAATTCATTCTAAATACGTCGGGTGCAAAGAACCTGACCTGTTTTCACGGCCTCTACCCGAAAGCGGGGCACAAAAATCTCGCTCCTCTCGTCACCCTCTACCTAAACAGCTCATGGGGCAGCGACGCATTTGCTCAGGTGAACCGTTTTTATGGTGACGGCCTCAACAAACTGGAGCCGAAGGACGTTGAAGCATTGCCCTGTCCGAAGCTACCCACTTGGCACGCCACCGAAGCCGACAAACTCACCAAACACTTAGCGGATTTGCAGATATTGCCAGCAGGGGAGCGTAATCAGCAGGTCGACGCTCTGGTCGCTCGCTACCTCGACGTGCCGTCGCGCTCAGCCGTTTAGGCAGTTCACAGGCATCAGTGCGCGAGCAGGACCTGTTGCACTTTGCTCGGTTCCAGCACAAATCCGCCACCGCACGGGACCACATAAGCGTCGTGCCGGCCAAGTTCCGTGGTGCGGTGCTCAGCAGCGAAAGTTGGCAAGCCCGTCGCCTTTCCCACCTGTAAACCTTGCGTGATCGGAATCATTATTGTCGATTTCTCTTGGCTCTTTGCGGGCGTTTCAATCGAGTAGCCGGAGCCGCTGGCGATTGCTGCAAAGCCCGCTGCAAACAGGAGCAAGTCAGGGCGCTTCCCAAATACCCGCGTTTCTTCCATACCAGCGAGATAGCGCGCCTTAAACTCCGGGTGCCCTGCCGCGATGCGGTCCGTGTTGCCGTATGCGCCACCTTCCACTCTGGCAGGGCAGCAACTAGCGCGGCGGTCAACATCCTCTCGGCCCAGTCACCCATCGCTCGATTCGCCAGAAACTCGGAACGTGCGTCGGTGGGCACCCTCGGCTTCTGCGACGGCTTCTCACCCTCTCCCCCGAAAGCTAGGTGGCGAGGCTCGATGCCCTTCCCGGTCAACTTGGCAACAACGCCATCCAGGGTTGCATTCAACCTCTCGAAATATTTGCTACTCATCGCCGTTTCCCTCCGTTAGCTGGTCGCTTCCCCACATCAAACGTGAACAGATCCCGCACTTCGACCTTAAGCACTTTGGCAAAGTCCGCGAGACCAGCAACAGATGGCGCGTTCACCCCGCGCTCCACCAAGCTGATAAAATCGACTGAGCAGCCGAGCGCCTCCGCCAATTGCTCTTGCGTGAGCTTCCCAGCCCGGCGAAGTTCGGCGATGCGCCGCCCTAGTTTCTTCTGAAGCATCCGGTTTCACTACCACTTGCCGCCTCATCACGCCACCGAGCTAAACTACGTGTGGTCTCTCTCGCCCTCAGCAGCCCGCTTCCTCATCAAGCAAGCGTTCTCACCATTGTGGCTGTCTTTGCCGTGATCCCCTGTTACCAAAATCGGACACTGCCTCGGTAATACGACCTGTGGCCAGCCCTCCCACCGCTCCATATTCGATGGTCAGGCCCTCATGCAACCATTGTAACTTCTTTGGTTTCCGGCAGCCCCTCGTTATACTCCCGCCATGTTGCCGCCAATGGTCGAACGGGAGCTGCGGGTCGCCTTGCTTCGGCGCAAGGCCCACTTCCAATGGATGATCGCGGCGTGGAGCGCGGGAGGCAGATGCCATGGAACCTCGGACTCCTGGTGCTGACCGGGCTGCGGCCGCTGGAGATCTTCGCGAACAAACTGCTGGGGGCGGGGCTGCTCGCGGCCTACGCGTTGCTCGGCGGCTTGCCGTTCTTCGCGATCCCTTTTCTGGCAGGGGGCGTTTCGACGACGCAATTCCTTTGCGCACAGACGTTTCTCGGCAATGGGTTATTATTCTGCGTCGCGGTCGGGCTGTTTGCGTCGGTCCTCCATCGTGAGGGCGGCCAGGCGCAAATCACAGCGGTGGGTCTCACGGCCATCCTGAGCCTGGCAACGCCGCTGATGTGCTGGTTCAGCGCCGCGGTTTGGGTGTGGATAATGTCGGGGAGCATGATTCGCGGGCTCCCCATTGGGATAGCTGCCTTCTTCGTTCTGGCACTTTCAGGCGCCGTCTTCATGAGCTTCGGAAGACGGCGGGCTCTGCGCGAGAAACTCGCCCGCGAACTCAGGCTCATCGCCTGCGCGTCGATCCCGGCGCGGGGCGACAAGCGGCTCCGGAAATGGGACCCGGACATGGTCTTCCCTCCGGGCCGCTGGGGCGAGTTCCAACTCTTCCCCGCCAAGCGGAAGAAGGGCTGGTGGAAGTAGGCGTCAGGAGATCAGGGAGCCATCCGGCTGAGACTGCCGGGTGAGTTGAACGGACTCTTCGTCAAACACCACGGAATGCATGATGATCTTGAAGCCACCTAAAACGCTTTTGTGAATAGAAGTTGCAATCTGCCCGGAAAGGCGTAAGGAAGGGGCAGATATGCAAATTATGCAACGAAGGATTGTCCCAATCATTACAATGTCGGTACTGCTCTGGCTTCCGGTTTCCGGAAGTGGAGCCGCGCTGGGGACACGCCAGCGGACGATCACGCCGGTCGCCGTAGCGCGCTACACGCCGTTTATTTACCCGGCGGACGTCGCCGCCTACGATATCTATGGCTACAGTTGGTGGCAGTGGGATGCCGGCACGAACCAGGGCCGGAACTTCCTGACATCCTCCGGCTACCCAGGAGCAACCAATCAGGCGCGGCTGTTGTCTTTCTTCTCCATGAGCGACATTCATATCACCGACAAAGAATCCCCGGCCCAGGTACCCTACATGGGTTGGAGCGCGGATTTTGGTGAACCGGGTCCGGGCGGGCTTAATCCGAACTCTTATTCGCCGGTCATGTTCGACACGACCTACCACCTCGATGCCGCCGTCAGGACTATCAGTTCGTTGCACCGGCTGACCCCTTTCGATTTCGGCATATCTCTCGGCGATGATTGCAACAGCTCCCAGTATAACGAACTACGCTGGTTTATTGATGTTATGGACGGGCAGTATATTACGCCCAGTTCCGGCACCAACGCCGGAGCCGAAACCATCGATTATCAGATGCCCTTTCAGGCCGCCGGGCTCGATCACTCCATCCCTTGGTATAATGCCATTGGCAACCACGATCAGTACTGGATGGGGATCGGCTTACCGACCCCGAAAATCCAGCAAGCCTTGGTCGGCAGCAACATCCTCAACATGTCCACCAACCCGTTGGCCCCGAGCGCCTCAGAGGGGGTCGGCATGTATGTGGGCACTATTGATGGAACCACCCCCTTCGGTACCGTGATCAAATGGGGGCCGACGAACCTTTTCGATACGCCCCCGACCGTTGCCGCCGATGCGCGCCGCCACACCCTCACGACGGATAACTCTTCGCCCACGAACTACGTGAACGAATTCTTTAATACCACATCGTTCCCGCAGGGGCACGGATTCAACCGGGCCCAAACGGGAAGCCTGGCGGCCTGCTACACGTTCCTACCGCTGCCGAACATGCCGATCAAGATGATTGTGCTCGACGATACCTGCAAATCGAACACAACGAACCAAGTCCCGACGTTTTATGGCGGCGGCTGGATTGACGCGGCGCGCTATAGCTGGCTCACCAACGAACTTCAAATGGGACAGGATGCAGACCAACTCATGATCCTTGCGTGCCACGTCCCCATCTGGCCGCAAGCGGATCTCTTCGATACCACCAACATCTCGGCATTCTACTACAATCCCACAAACGAAACGTTCTCTTCCGTCGAAACGAACTTGATCGCCACCCTTCACAACTATCCGAATCTCCTGCTGGTTATGGCCGGGCATCGCCATGTCAATGTGGTGACACCGCAGCCGTCACCTGACACGAACCATCCGGAAAACGGCTTCTGGGAGGTTGAAACCCCCTCGCTGCGGGACTTCCCTCGCCAGTTCCGCACCTGGGAGATCCTTCGCAACAGCGACAACAGCATTTCCATCTTAACGACCAGTGTTGATCCCGTGGTCGAGACCAACTCGCCCGCGTGGAAGTCAATTGGGTATGGTGTCGGCACCGGGCGGGTATTCGGTAATATGGAGCTCACCGATACAACGTCGCATACATACAACGTGGAGCTGGTCAAGACCTTGACCTTCAGGATGCAAGAGAAGATCGCCGGTTACGGAGGGCCGCTGGGTCATAATGTGGCCATTGATCGCATCGGGACCGGAGTGGCCATCAACTTCCTCGGTGAATTGCAATCCGCAGACACCGTCCTCGGACCGTGGAGCGACCTTACGGATACCAGCCCCTACGCGGTATCTGCTACGAACGGTGCGAAGTTCTACCGCGCCTGCGAAAGCGATAGCTCAAATCCTACACCAAAAGCTACTGATTACTCAAAAACTAACCATTGGTTGACGGTGCCGACGAACAACATGCTGCCGGTGGACATCTTTTACCTCTATCCGACGTCTTGGACGAGTACGAACCCAAATCCGGAGGTTTGCGCTATTGACAATCCTTCCATGCTGGCCGAGGCGCCTGTCGCGTTTGCGAGCCAAGCGACCGCCTTTGAAACCATCGGTAATGTTTATGCGCCCTTCTACCGACAAGCGAACTTGACGAGCAACAGTCTCTCCATTGAAGCAGGCATACCCACACTGGATGCCATTGCGGCCTTTGACTACTATATCCAACACTACAATCATGGCCGTCCGTTTATTTTAGCCGGACATTCACAAGGCGCCAATGTCCTGAGCAACCTGTTGGCCGACTACATGAAAGACCATCCAGACGTGTATTCCAGAATGATTGCGGCATACGTGATCGGCTTTCCAGTTACGGCTGAGTATCTCGCGGCCAATCCGCAATTGAAATGTGCCGAAAGTGCCGACGACACGGGGGTGATCATTTCGTATAACACACAAGCCCCCGATGTTCTTCCGGGAGCCAATCCCATCTTATTTGGGATGGTGGGTATGGTCATAAATCCACTCACCTGGACGAGAGCCGAGACCTTGGCGACCACGAACCAAGGCTTCGGGTCATTCATGCCGAATACCAACGGGGTATATGTCCGAGTACCGCAGTACGCCGATGCCAGGATTGACATAAGCAACGGGGTGTTGATTTGTAGTTCTGCCGATGAAGGCACCATCGGTAGGCATGGCATATACCATGAGTTCGATTATCCGTTTTATTACTTCAACATCAGATCCAACGCCGCCAACCGGGTTACGAAGTTCTTGGCTGCCGAGCAATAAACGTGAACTTCAGCTTTATCACGCTCTGCACCGTCGGCTACGGCGACATCACCCCGGTGTCTCACGTGGCGCGGATGCTGGCGGCGATGGAAGCCATCACCGGCACGCATTATGTGGCGGTGCTCATCTCCCGGTTGGTGGCCCTCTATTCGTCCGAGAAACTTCAGTCGGGTACGCAGAAGCATTGATACTAACACAAACAAAAGTAGTCCCACTATGAATCCGATCACTCCAAATACCGAGCCCAAACTATCAACCAAACGCCGAAAAGCAGTTGCCGGAAGTTCCCTTAAAATCGTTCTGACGGGCCTTTTGCTCGCCGTCGCCATCGAGAGTCCTGTGCTGGCCCAGACGATTAAAGCGGTGGATGATGGCACAGTTCTTAAAGAAATCATCTTCTTTGGCCGTCACAGCATACGCACCGCCACAAGTGGCACAAACAGCTTGGACCAGTGTTCAGCAAATCCTTTCCCCGACTTTGTCGGGGTTACAGTCGGCTACCTGACCACGAACGGACAGCAGGCGGCAGGTTTGCTCGGCTCCTACTTCCACGAGTAATTGCTCCACGAACGGCTTCTGACTGGCGATGCCAGTTCCGATCTGGCTCGCTCGTATTTCCGCGCCAATACCATTGAGCGCTCCTACATGACCGCTGCCGGGAATATCGCCCACAAACGGCGCCCTACCAGGCTCGTTTGATCCAACCACCGTGCCAATTACCCTCACTATCAGTGCGCCACTGACTAACGGTGGTCCACCGTATTATACGGGAAATGTGATTGCTATGGGCGGGTTGGCCTCAGTGGCGACAGCCGCCGACCCGTTTATCATGCTCGCGTATTCTATACCGCCCAAACCTTCGACCAACTGCGTAATCTGACATCGCTGACCCTTGCGGAGCCCCCGGCAACCATGCAGCTTCTGATTCCGGGCGGCAGTAGCCCGACCACGAATCTGGACATCAGTTTCATCTCCTTCAGCAATCTTCTGAACGCAGCCATTGGCCTGGAATATGTGCAGCCTTTCGATCAAGAGACCCCGCCTGGCGTGTTAGACCCCTACACCGCCGATAATCCGACGAACATTACGGCCAGCGTCAGCGGCAAAACGCTCACGATCGCGTGGCCGGCTGATCATATCGGTTGGATTCTCCAAGCCCAAACTAACGGCTTGATCACCGGCCAGTGGTTCGATTTGCCCGGCAGCAGCGACGTCAATTCGGTGGCCCACCCCATAGCTCCGGCCAACGCGGCGGTATTCTATCGCCTGCGGCAGCCATAAGTTGAGGGTTCACTGCGATATGATGATGGATGAAACCAAAACCAGGTATTACGGCTGGTCGGTGGTGTTTGCCTCATGGCTGGCGGTGTTTTGCCTCTTTGGGTACCGGGCCACCTTTGCCATCCTCGAGGGGCCATGGCCATCACCCTGGGATGGACTGCGGAGCAAGTCACCCTGGGTTTCTTGCTCATGATGGTGTTCTACGCTGTGGTGGCCTGCTTCAGCGGCATGATTGATCTGGCCGTCCGCCCCCTGGTGGAGAACAATGCCGCCCTGGTTCCCAAGCAGTTGGTCCTGGCCCTGCCCGCCGTCAAGGATGCCCTTGGGGGTTGGAGCATGCATGGCGCCACCAAATGACCCTCCTGGGCGGCATCTTGCTCATCGCCCTGGTGGTGGCCGTACTCGTGGCCAAGCAATCCCCGGAGAGGTACGGCATACAGCCCTTTGGCGCCGGCCCCGCCGCCCCCGGAATCGCGGTCCTGGTGGAGCAGGAATGGACCACCGCTGAAGCCTTTTCAAGAGAAGTGTTTGGATTTGTGAGCGCTGACGGTGACGGAAGCGGGTTCGAAGGTGTAGCAGGCGGGCGGGTTGCCATTTTCGCGGAGGGCCTCCTGGGCGTCCAGCACGCCGCGGCCAAACCGGTTGACATAACCAAGCACCTTGAGGGCTTCGGCCACGATGGGATTGCGGTAATCGGTCTGGCGGGGGAAGTTGGCGGGCGAAACATCCCCTAAAGGCCGCCGGGATTGTTGATTTCGAGCCGACCGACGAAGCGATGAAAGCGGACAGGGGCATTGGACTCGTAGTTGCGGTGGGAGATGGCGTTGAGCGTGTCGGACATCAGGTCTAGCAGTTCATTCTCGCTGATCATATTGGTGAAGTCTAAGCGCGGTCGTGCAAGGCTTCGCGGGGGAGATTGTCGGTGGCGCGGAGACCCTTGCGGGCGGCAAAGAGGCGCTTGCGAACCAACTGCTCCTGGGCGGCGAGGCGGTCAAACTCCGACTGGCCGCTGACATTCGTGTCGTTAGGGTCGCTGGCTCAGGCTGACGTTCTGAGGTGCTGCATCGAGTCCACAGGCGCTTACCACATGCCCGTTCTGC
>Ga0194039_1000706_pt1 | contig 19311 bp, 12 predicted proteins | sample JunL228m_MetaG_FD_148679 | JGI IMG/M metagenome (GOLD analysis project Ga0194039, IMG submission 148679) | Anoxic zone freshwater microbial communities from boreal shield lake in IISD Experimental Lakes Area, Ontario, Canada - Jun2016-L227-8m | ecosystem: Environmental > Aquatic > Freshwater >... | reverse complement strand
GCGGGAGAGCCACCGTGGGTAGAGAGCTTTGGTATGCACAAGCCCGACTTCTGATAGCGCAGCATCGATGATCTTCTCTCCATCGATAATGCCGAGGTTTTTTAATCCGAATTCCACCTCTTCTTTTACGGTATCAGCAAAGAACATGTGATCCGGGTTCTGGAACACGAGGCCAACATGACGAGCAAGATCGGTGATACTGCATTCACGGGTATTTTTCCCATTTACGATGACATCGCCTCTTGTCGGGGTTAGCAGCCGGTTGAAATGTTTGACGAGTGTGGTTTTCCCAGAACCGTTCTCTCCCACAAGTGCAACAAATTCCCCGGGCTGGATGGTAAGACTGATCGTATCAAGGGCAAGTATGTCACCATATGCGTACGAAAGTTCCCTCACGTTGATAATGGGACTGGGGATCCCATCGGATTTCATAGGGACGGTGGTCTTTTCCATGGGATTCCGGATGCCCGAAAAGTCTGCGATTACGATCTTTTTTAAACGATCATCTGCGAGCAGCACATCCGGTCTTCCAATCGCACTGATCTGACCGTCTTCCATCACAACGAGAGTATCCACCATCTCTTTGAAATGCGCATATTTGTGTTCCACGAGCAGGATCGTCTTACCCTGCGCTTTGAGATCCTGGAGAATTGCAACAATCCGCTTTGTTGCATGTTCATCAAGTTCGGAAGTGGGTTCATCGAGAATCAGGATATCGTTTCCCAGCGCCAGCGTTGCAGCGAGTGCCACCCGCTGCTTCTGTCCTCCTGATAGATTATGCGGAGACCGGTTGCGCAGCTCATCAAGATACGTGATAGTCATGATCGATGCGAGCCGTTCTTCGGTTGCAGCAACATCCAAGCCCCGGTGTTCAATTGCAGAGAGTATCTCTTCTTCGACAGTGGTAAAGATCATCTGGGCTTCAGGATCATCAAAAACAATTCCAATCTTCTGTGCCAATGCAGTAAGATCGGGGTAATCCTTTACATTGATAGCATCAACAGTCACCAGGCCTTCTTTTTTGCCGCCATATTCATGGTGAAGGATTCCTGATGCCGCAAGACAGAGTGTGGTCTTACCGGCACCGGATGGCCCGGTCACCATAACGCAGCTACCCTTTTGTAAGGATAAAGAAAGATGGTGCAGGGCTTTCTGCACAGTATGGGGATAAGTGTAACTGATGTTTTCGAGCTTGATCATTCCTGTCCTCGTGACAATACCCTGCTGGCAGGCATGTAGAGGATTTGAACGATAACGGCATTAAATACCGCAGTTATGACGACGATCGGCACAAAGATAATAATAAAGCCCTCCATGGTGGCGTACTTTGCAAGAATTTGTGGCGCTACGGCTAATAGCGCAAGTGCTGCAAAGGTAAACCCGCTTGCAAGAGTTGAAATGAATGTTGTGACAACAGGTGCAAATTTTGATCTGTTTTGTATGATCGCATATATGCCAAAACAGACCAGTGCCCCGACAGGTTCACTGATAAGATTGGCGGGAGGGAATATGGAACCCGATATCAACATCGAGAGGATACCGGCTACAAGCCCGATACCTAATGCCTCAAAGACTTTCGGGCGGATAAGGATGATCGCAAGACAGTAAAATGCGATGATCATGTTCGGGGTGAGCGGGGTGTGGAGCATAGCTAAAAAATAGCGAAGGATCGCTCCAATAGCAAGCAGGATTCCGACTATAGCAATATCTTTTGACTTCATGGTAAACACTTCATATTCTGGATTCTGGTAAACAGACGAGAGTAAGCATAAGACTTCGGTAACCACTTTGGTTGACTGAGTTATGCACCAATGTATATTTTTGTTCATCAATGTATTAAAATGTAACTTTTGGGCTGTATCTCCAGATCGAAAAAGATGAGGGGTAGTCCTGTTTTTCAGGATCGGCTGTTCCGGTATGGGACAATAGGTAACCTGCCCTCCAATCAACTCATTTTTCTCATGCGAGTTGAGGAATTCTACAGAGCCATAATTTCAGGGATTTATTAATAGAGTTCTCGGTTTTTTATTTCAGGGGGTTTTGGACACAGGAGCGTAAATAATTGCTATTCCGTACTCCCCCTACCTTGAAATAAGCAGGGGCAAGCTATTTCTGTAACAACTCCAGAAATATCTGTCCTGACACTTATGGCTGAAGATAATCAGAATCCACAAACCTCCCCGAATTCTCAAAACGTCCAGAGCACACGGAGAGATGCTCCACGGTACCACGGCAACCACCGTCGCAATACCTACAGGGAACAGGCACCACGGCCGGCAGAAAAACCAGCTGAAAAACCGCAGGAGTTAAAAGAACTCAATCCGGATGATGAAGAGACTGAGCAGGATCGGAGCTCTGCCCCGTCCCGGCATTCCCGTGGAGGCGGTCGGGGTAAGCCGCCGAAACGGGTCATCGAAGAATGGGCCAATGATATCTACTGCGAGTGAGGGAGCCGGGCGTTGATGATGCCCTGAAATTACGGATCTTTTTTTTAATTTTTTTTTGGCGTGGATAATTTCCAGGGCCGTCATCAATTCGCGGAATTAAAAAACCATCACGTCTTCTTTTGCAGATAATTCGTAATGATCAGTTCGTTGATATTTCCACGACCGGCGCCGTTGCTATTGATCATCCGCTTTGCAGGAACCCTTTCAATGTAATAATCGGAATAGAGATCGTCAAAGAATGAATCATCGGGATTCTCGTTCTTTGGATCGGAATTACTCAGCATAATTTTTGCACCAATCCCATCAAGCTCCTTAAAAAAATCCTTGAGACGTACCTGATCTTTATCGTAAAAACCGTTCTTTGAATAGGATGTGAAGAAAGAAGAACTGTTAAGCGGCCGGTAGGGTGGATCGAAATAAACAAACGTGGTGTCATCCACAAATTCCCGGCACTGGGTGAAATCCCCTGCAAGGATCTCTGTGGTTTTTAGCACCGTGGCGATATCTTCCAGATTACTTTCGTTCAGAATTACCGGATTTTTGTATTTCCCGAATGGAACATTGAACTCACCTTTCTGGTTTACTCTGAAGAGACCGTTGAAACAGGTACGGTTGAAAAAAATAATCCGGGCAGCACGGGAAACCCATTCGGAGCTGTAATTTTTAAAATCGATTGCCGACAATTTCTGATTGAATGCATCCCGGACTTCATAATAGAATGATTCTCTCTGCTCATCGTTCTTACAAAGATATGTTGATTCGAGTGTTTTCAGTTCAGAGATCAATTCTTTTACGGAATGCTTAATCACGCGATAGCAAAGAGTCAGTTCTTCATTCGCATCGCAGATGTAGCACTTTTCAAAAGAAAAGTTCTCATTGAGATAAAAGAAAACCGCTCCACCACCAATGAACGGTTCAACATATTTTGTAATTTTTCCTTTTGTTAATTCTTCAGGCAAACGTTTGTTAAACTCATAGAGTAACTGGGTTTTACCTCCGGCCCATTTGAGAAATGGCCGGGCAGAGGATCCGAATTTTGTCTGTTTTGCTATGTCCAAAAGAGCACCAGTCTGTATGGATTTCCTTTCAATAATGTTATCTTCCCTGCATTAATCTGTCTAACGAACCATGACCATTCTCAGGCTCGCTCTACAGGCTTCCCAGCAGACCGCTCACTTCCCCCGACTTAACGATCCGAACCCCGATATTTGCCATGTCCCGGATATTTGCCCTGTGCACTTCTTCTGAGGCAGCCCCGGTCGCATCATCGACCAACACCACCGGGTAATTGTACGCAATACCATCAAAGACGGTAGTCCGGATACAATTTGGGGTCTGGATACCGCAGACCACAAGTGTAGTAACGCCAAGAGTCCGGAGCATCAGGTCGAGTTCAGTACCGATAAACGCACTCATCCGGGTCTTGGTGATTACATACTCCCCCGGCCGTGGTGCGAGTTCATCGATGACCGTGGCTCCATGAGTGCCGGCAACGGCAAAGGGCTGCTTCCGGAAAAGATCCTGCCGGATGATCTCCACATCCGAACCGTCCGGCCTGTGCACACGCAGGATATGAAAGACCGGCAGGTTTCGTTTCCGGAACTCCGATAGCACAGACTGGATTTTTGGAATTACAGCAGAAGCTCCCGCAACTCTTAGCGGCTTTGATTCCAGCACGAAATCATTCTGCATATCGATGATGAGTAGTGCAGCTCGTCCCATGATTGTTTCCCGTTAGACTATTGAGACCCGGAACATAATAACTCTGCAGCAGTGGTGTAAGAACACATGGACCCGATCCTGTATTTTGCCAGCCTCATTATCACCGGAATCACGGCCGGGACCGCTTCCGGGCTCTTTGGGGTCGGCGGCGGGTTCCTAATGACACCGGTCCAGTACTGGCTCTACTCCACAGGAGGAATTGACAGCACGCTTGCCACCCGTCTCGCATTTGGAACATCGCTTGCCGTGATGATCCCAACGATGATCAGCGGGGCCGCTGCACACCACAAACACGGGGCGGTCGACTGGAAGGCCGCTGTGCCTATGGGTTGTGCTGCGGTCTTCGGGGGTCTTGCCGGGGGCACGCTCGCGGCTCACCTGCCGGGCATCGTGCTCCGGACGTTCTTTGCGATCCTGATCATTGTGATGGCCATCCGTATGGTCTGGCATATCCGGGCCTGCCCGATCTGTGAGCCGCGGGGATCGACCGGGCTCTACATTGTCATCGGGTTTCTGATCGGTATCATCTCCGGCATTGCCGGGATCGGTGGGGGCATCCTGCTTGTGCCGGTTCTCGTGATCTTACTCGATTATTCCATGCATTCCGCAGTCGGCACCTCTTCGGCCTGCCTCATCTTCTCATCCGCTGGCGCAGTGACTGCATATATTATCAACGGTCTCGGAGTTTCCGGGCTGCCGGCGTACTCCATTGGTTACGTGGATCTCGTTACGTTTGTAATCCTCGCCGCAACCACCATCCCGCTGGCCCGGTTTGGGGTGCGGTGCGCTCATGCTTGTTCCGGGCGGAATTTGCAGATGGTGTTTGCCGGGGTGCTCATCCTGATTGGGGGGATTATGCTCGTGAGCGGGTGATTATTTAAAAAACATGCGTTACAATTCAGTAATAATCCGACACTTTAATCTCTGGAGGGATATCCCTGCAGGAACCGGGGATATCTCTACACCATCTCTTGTACATTTGAGGGTTATGCCAGTGAGCTCATCGCTCGAACAGATCAGGTGCTGTTCCGGGTGTGTCCCCCGCTGAATCGAGCAATTTGCAGAGATCTCCGGTGCAACGGATACCACATAGGAGATTCTTTTTGATCCAGGATGGCCTTTTTTAAGAACGAGAAGTGGCATATGATATGTTCTTACAAGTTCGATGAGCATCATTGCCGGTTCAACTGCTCCGCCTTCGGGTGCTGAAACCACCACAAGATCCCCGGGTTTAACCCCTTGGACATATTCATCGGCCGGAGTTTCTATACACAGGGCAAACCGTGTCCTGCTTTTTGCAACCAGTAAAAAAGAGTACGTCCCTGAAATGAGCAGAAGCTCATCCTCAAGGGGAAAGATCATATTTCAGTCACTTCTTCTGACTGGCAGCTCGGACAGATGGGATTTTTCCCGATCCCTTTGAATCGCTCACTGCATTCATTGCACCGGTAATCCTTCGGCTTTAAACGATCCGGGGGAAGATCGATATCCATAGGCCCGCCAACACTACACATGTCCAGTTCACCTCACTACGAAATTACTCCTGCATTATTTAATTCTATCTTAAACGGATCTTTTTTTATGGCTCTTTCTTTTGCTCTTCATATAACGAGTACGAAATTGAAGGTAACCAGAGTGATTATGATAAGAATACAGGAGTGTTTTATCCCCGCTTCAAGCGATACCTCACTCATCTGCCCGGCAATAATACCAGAGAAGAGTGCCTGTATAAGACATGCATGATACAGGATCCGGTTGATACTCTGGATCGGAATTGAACCAATACCCGATAATGCCCCGACCTGGGGAATTCCTGTGGTCGTGATATTTGCGAGCACCGGAAGGAACTGGGTAGCCATTACACCCACGACAAAGAGAAAGACAAAAAACGAAAGGTACACAATCGCCGTGTAGATAAACATCTCGATGAGACGCTCTTTTTTGAGCACTTCAGTCATCTTTGCATCGCCTGCAGCAATCGATAGTACCACAGAGATCTGTCCGCTCATCTCGCTTGCTTTGGTAATCAGTGTCACTGTCCGCGCAATTGATGGTGTGCGGACCCGTTCCTCAAACCGCACCAAGGCTTCAGTGAAGTTGGCCCCCCATTCCATATCCCGTTTGATCTTCCGGATTTCATAACTCAATAGCCCAAGGTTGGTATTCACCATGATTGCAATAGCCTGTGCGATGGTAAGTCCCACCTGGTTGATGCCCGCCATACGTTCAAGGAAGTCAGGCATGAGCGATTGGATCCCCATCACTTTCCGGGACCAGATCGCATAAAAGACCGCATAGGGTACGAGCACGATGAGGAGGCCAATAACTATGTGATCATCAATGACAGAGATATAAAGTTCCTGACTTCTATAACGGGGAACGTTCAACAATACGACCCCGATATATATGAGAGCAAGGGGCACCGTCACATAGAGGGTATGATCCACATTATTCACAAAATTTTCAAACGGGTGCTTAAGATAATAGATAAAATCTCTTAGCTGGTCGTATTTTTTTATTTGTGAATACAGTTTCTCATCGCCCTTCTTTTTAACAATGGTAACTTCAGAATAAGTGTGAAGCCACTTTACTTTTGTGTATCGCTCAGCCTTTTCCGCTTTTAATGAGATGAGATCGAGAATAAGAATGAACACAACAGAGCCGATGGGAATGATCGCATAGGTTAATATTGCCAGCTGGAGAACTGCACTCCCGCCCATCATCCCCATAACAACCATAATGATGATCAAAAAAAGCGGGCCTGCCACAAAAAGGGTCACATAAGATTCCGCAACAAGGGACAAGACGTTAAGAAACTGTTTTTGCTCTAATTTTGCTTCTTCCTGGTAAACCCTGACCCGCATGGAGAGAAAATCTGTCATGTCCCCCCCGCTTTCAATAATTGACAGGAGATCTTCAAGAAAAGTTTTTAGTTTTGCTGAGGGGGTGGTAACAGACAAATGATGGATCGCGGTAACAACATCGTACCCAAAAAAATCTGCATCTCTTACGACCTGGCGAAACTCTAACGCAACCTCACCATAAATACTCGCCCGATCCGACAGCGATCGAAAGATTGTCATGAGCTGGGCACCCCCGCGCCTCATCGCATACATGTAAGCTACTGCATTATGCAGAGTCAGATTAATCTTAACCGAGCGGTTTTTCTTCTCAACATCGGGTAAACTTAGCATGAGAGCAAAGCCAAGATATGCCCCGATAAAAAGCGCAACTATGATCAAGATTACCAAAATATACTCTGATGGATAAATGGAATTGAAAAAGACCGGTAACTGGAGATTAAAGACATTATAGATACCGAATTTCCCATTCGGTATCTGAATGCCAAACAAGGAAACGATTAAGTAACCCATAAGGGCAAAGAAAACGGCAGCCACCAGTGTGATCTTAACCGAACGCCAGAGATACTGATCGAGGGTCATCCCGAGTCTGGCAGATATCAGATTTGCACGCAGTCCGTCATACCGCTGAGGGTTGCGCATTATCCATTTCCGGAGGTAGTTCCTGACAATCATTGAATTACCATACGAAGATCCGAGATATTGGCTATCACTTCTTTAGGATCGATACTATAGGCATGGAAGAGGGATGCAACCGAGACGTAATCCTTAATCCCCTGTTTTCTCATCTCTTCAAGGAGATTTTTCCGGATTGCGATGTCAGCCTCAAGCTGTTCACGAGTCCAGCCTCGTTTTTCTGCTATATCTGTATAGACCTGGGAGCGCCCGGTAAAATTTATCTTATCGTGTATGGGATCATAGACGAAGACGTTGTTGACACGCATATTTCCAGAGGATGGATCGATGCCGGCAATCTCGACAACTTCCTGAACGCGGCGGACACGTTCTGTTCCATGGAAGATTAATCCCTGTACACTGATGATGTTGAGTGCCTGCACCATGTTTCTTGGTACATTCAATGGTTCACTCTCGAGACGGTGGATTGCTGCATCAACACCGCCCGCATGCATGGTGGAGAACGTGGTGTGCCCGGTATTCATCGCTTGGAAAAGGGTCTGGGCTTCAGCACCCCTGACTTCTCCAACAAGGATGTACTCGGGTCGTTGTCGCATTGCTGCTCTCAACAGATCAAACATTGTGATCGCATTGCTGCCTTCAGAAAGGGCTTCACGGGTGACGCTCGCGATCCAGTTATCATGAAACAAGGTGATCTCACGCGTATCTTCAATACTGACTACTTTTGCAATCGGGGGGATGAAAAGAGAGACGGCATTTAACGATGTGGTCTTTCCCGATGCAGTTCCACCTATAAAAAGCAGGCTTTTATTGTTCTCAATAGCCATCCAGAAGTAGGCGAGCACATCTGCATTGAATGTTCCAATCTCTATGAGTTCAACAGGAGAGAACGGTTCTTCCCTGAATTTACGTATTGTAAACGATGTCCCCCGTGTAGTCACTTCAGAACCAAACGTCAGCTGGAGACGCGAACCATCAGGGAGTGTTGCATCGATAATCGGAGAACCGGTGGAGATGTGTTTACCCGAACGCTGGGCAAGGGTTATGGCAAGCGAGTTGAGAGTCTCTGGTTCAAAGGCGATATTTGTCCTGATGTTCCGGTAGTGCCGGTGATAGAGGAAGATCGGGACTTTATTGCCATCGCAGGAAATATCCTCAAGATTGGGATCCTTCATCAGGGGGTCAATACGCGACCAGCCTAAAAAATTCCGAACTAAGAAATACTGGATCTTGTGGCGGGCGGAACGTTCAAGCGTAACGCCATAATCATCAAAGAGTTCATTCATCTTATCGAGTAAGACATGCTTGCGATCTTTTTTGATCTCAGTTGACGACAGGATCAGCACACACCGCAGATCCTCATACAGTCGTTCTAAAAGCTCATATTCAAAATCGGACAGGGATGGTTCAAATAAGAGATACTCCTGCTGGTTGGTTTTTTTATTCAGGGCGATAATAATGAGCGAACACCCGTTTGTAACCCAATACTGGTCGATCTGCTCATACACCTCATCCACATTCACTTCTACAAGCGTACCGTCCCGCTCAAAGTCGTATTCGTCTACAGCCGGATTTTTAATCCCTTTCAGCAGATGAAAATAGTGGAGGAATCCCGCGCTGGATTTTTTTGATTTCGGTGCGGGGGTTTTCTTTTCATCACCACCCGCAACGGTTTTTTCTGGTTCTGCGGGTGGCTCAGCTGGTTCCTGTGCCCCTTTTTCCGACTTGTTTTTTTTAACCGAGTTTAAGAGTTCAGAGATCTGCATACTGCACAAGCTCCCCATCCGAAAAATTACTATGTTCCCGAGCTATAATTCGGGAGATCATTCTATATAATTATGTGTCATTCTGGGAAATTCGGGAATTTTTATCGTTTTTCCCGAAGGTGAGTTGATCATTTTTAGCGAATAGATATATTTATAACACTATCCATGAGAGTTTCTGTGAAGGAAAATTCTTTAGTAATAATGGGGGTTTATGCAGGAATTTGCCAGTAAAAAGATGCCTACCGGGATCTCATCACTTGACCCGATTCTCGACGGGGGGGTTCCACCGGGTTCTGTCATCCTTTTCCTTGGGGATCTCGGGGCGGGCAGCTACGAGTTTGTGTACAGTTCTATGATAAATCTGCTGGATGCAAAAAATCGTGATGAATTAAAAGATAAGGCCGCTCCAAAAGAGATCCGGTATATCACCTTTACCAGGCTCAAGGATGATGTGAGGCAGGAGATCGTCAATTCGCTGCATATTGATAATATTAGCCAGATCGTGGATTCAATCCAGTTCGATGATCTCTCTGAACTCTATTTTGACAGAAGTGTTGTTCCTGATGAGTGGTATAGCCACAGTGATATTATTACAAGAATGCAAAAGCGGTCAGGTCATGAAAATGTTTTTGTCCAGCTCTCAAACGTGATCAATACAGCACAACCGCAAAGTCTGATCATCATGGATTCCATCACCGATATTGCAACACAATCCTTTAATTCCAATAGCTGGTCAAACCTTACCGGATTTTTACGGGGTTTGCAGCGGGTGTCAAAACAGCGGGGTCTTACCTGTTACATGCTGCTCACTCAAGGCATCCTTAATTCCGTTCAAGAGAAAGAACTCTCAGACATTGCCGATGCTGTGATGCTCTTCAAATGGGAAGAAAGCACCGGTTCTCGCAGGCAGCGGGTGATGTATTTTGAAAAGTTTAGGGGGGTTATGTCCCACTTAGAGGAGCAGGATCTTGTGAAATTTGCTGTCCGCATTTCGACAACAAGTGGTTTTGAAGTGAGCAATATCCGGATGATTGTATGAATTCCGAACGGGTTAAGGTAGGAATCCTTGGTCTTGACGATATGCTTGGGGGAGGGTTGATCCCCGGCAGCATCTGTGCAATTATTGGCACGTATGGTACAGGTAAAACAACCTTTTCACTTCAGTTTGTCTGGGACGGGCTTACACGGGGAGAGCGCGTCATTTACATAAGTCTTGAGGAACGCGAAGAAAGAATCTACACATACATGAAACAGAAAGGATGGGACATCACACCCTTTTTGAATAAAGCTCTCTATGTCATCAAGCTCGATCCCACGGACTTCAATGTGGCAAACAACCGGATCAAAAATGAACTCCCCAAACTCATCGAAGAAGTGAAGGCCAGCAGGGTAGTCATCGATCCGATCTCCCTCTTTGAAGATCTGTTCAATACAGACTCTGCACGAAGAGAAGAGATGTATCGATTTATCGAAGGGCTCCGTGACCGGAACTGCACGATTATGATGACTTCTGAAACCCACCGGGACAATGTGTTTTCCAGCCGTCACGGGCTGATCGAGTACCTGGCCGATACGGTGATCCTGCTCCGGTATGTCCGCCCCTCTGATCTGACGGATGTGCACCTTGCGCTTGAAGTGGTAAAGATGCGGATGTCTGCCCATTCCCGTGAGATCAAACCGTACGAGATCGAGCAGGATCAGGTGATGGTCTATTCAGAAGCAAATGTATTCTGAAAATATTAGCGTTAACCTGAAGAATTCCTTTTTTAATCTCAAAACCAAAAATTCCGAGCATCTGCAATTTTGAGGGGTCGGATGCAAACTCACCGGTCATAGATGTTTTGAAAAAAAATGTTTTAAAGATTTAAAGGGCAAATCCAAAAATATCCAGCAACACGAGGATGCAGACTCCCGGCAACCCTCCGATTACAGAGATGAGTACTGTCGCCAAGTCCCACCCGAGGTCCGGTTTTCCCATCCACTGCATTACATGCAGGAAATTGAGAATAAACAACAGGATAAGCCCTAGGACAGCATTGATCAAAAGCACTGATAACTTTTTTACCAGATAGTAAACGATCGCAACAATTGCCACAACCAGAATAATTGTAATAAGTACTGCGCTCATATTTATCCCAGTTTCCCTCTATTTACCAATGAAATGTGGTTGACAACGCATTATTTGTTCAAATTGCGTGTAATTTGCCCGGATTCTGCATAGAGAAAAACCGGTATCCATGATTGTATTTCCACATTAATCCATAAAATGTTACCTCATGCACAAGACATTCGGTGCCTTAAAAAACAGTCAAATTCTTCTGACACATACATCTGGAAGAGCAGAGACATACCAGAGAAACCCTCTCGTTGAACAGGCATCATGACTGAAATGGTGATCCGTGAGATGGCTGGATACAGTTTAGGCAGGACTACTGCGCAGATGCGGCTGATCCTTTGAACTCGCAAATTTATTTCCGTCTCCCGTACATAAGGAAATCGTGTTGTTTCTTTTTGCGATACTGCACCCATCCGACATAACCAATCCCGATTACGATGATGCCGATGACTGCTATGAGAGGGTTATTCATAATGAGCCCGCTGCCCCAGAGGCCCAAACCTGCCATGATCTCTAACGCGTTGGCCGGGGGTTTTGACGTCTTTACTACGGTGGTGGTGGTCGGAGATGGATTACCAGCAATAACGGTCAGACCGGGTTTCGTGGTCAGAACCGGTGTGGTGGTCAGAAGCGGGGTTGCGGTAGCGGTCCCCTGATTCAGCACCGGTTTGCTGAATATTGCAAAGTCCGAGAAATGGGTAACCGATGTCGAAACAGTCTTGGCAGCGGGATCGGCCATGGTTGGGAGGGACTCCCAGGCATTGGTAGAGGTGCTAAACGTCCGGATGATCGGTTCCTTGTTATTTGCATGAAGGGTATTCCACTGGTCCTGAGAGAGGGTGAAGGATAGCGTGACGGGGTGGCTGAACTGAGCATGGTCCGGCCGGCAGTGGTACGCAAGACCGCCGAATGTGTATTGGGATCCAGTCTCCGGTGGGGGTACCATACTGTTGTCCATCGGCAATACGCTGACTTCAGCAAGGGTCTGACCGAACGTGTCGGTTGCCCGGATACCTCGCGACAGGGTCAGGAGCGCTATCTTGTCGATTGACTGTATATTAACATCTGCCGCAAGCTGCTTGGATGTATCGGTTTGGAGCGGTGCGGTTTCTTTGAATAGTTGTGGGGTCGCTTGTTGGTTTACTGCCGTCGAACTAGTATCCCCTCCTCCTGTAATCCCCGAACTCTGGCTTGCACTCGCCTCCTGGGCCGCAAACCCGATCATACCGAAGATCGAGAGGCCGTTCGGAGAGTCTGCTTCAAAACCGTCAAGGTTTGATGATGAATTATAACTGATGAACCGGGTGGTCAGGACCTTTGAACTACCGGTCTCGGGGTATCGGATAATAACAATCGAATCACGACCATCATTATTCGTACTGGTCGCGAACTGGGATACCCAGCTATGGTTGATATTCATCGAGATGATCGCGGCCTGGGATTGACGGGTAGAGTTCTGGGTCAGGTTGGCGTTGATGGCTTCGGTGTTAGTGAACTGGATGGTATATGCGATAGCCTTGATGTTAATACTGTTATCCTGTGCTGCCAGCTGGAATGCATTGGTTGTGTCTGTTGTTGCCCCTTCGGTGATCGTGATGTTGGCTACAGCGTCCGGGACGTACTGTTTCAGGGCAATATCAAGCGAGACTGAGACATCTCCTATCGTTTTGTTCAGTGATGCTGAGACCGGAGCACTCTGCATGACGACCTGGGTTGTATTTGTAATGGTGTAATCGCCGGTGGTTGTGTTCATGGCAACGTTATCTGCAAAGAAACGGGTTTTCGTCCAGAATGAGTTACCGCCCGTCATGGTGAGTATCGTATTGGTTGTCGTGACATTGCCGCCGGTATTCTGGAGGGTGGTTGTGTTAACTGAGAGAACCTGGTTGCCGTTCACGATCGATTCAGTGGTCCCGTTCATGACCATGTTCGTATCGGTCTTTACCCCAAATACCACGATCTGATGCATGGTCTGGTTGGTCAGCCCGCCGCTGTTTGCGACATTGAGCTTGACATTGTTTACCTGCGGCTTGAGAAAGGTGTGGACCGGGTTCTGCTCTGTCGAGGAGGTATTGTCACCAAAACTCCAGTCCCATGATACCGGTGACCCGGTTGATGTGTCGTTAAATGCGACCGTAAGGGGAACCACTCCTGAAGTGACGTTGTAAGTGAAACTCACTTTTGGTGCATTTGGATCTGCCGATACGGTGATATATTCGGGTATCCGTTTACTGGTATATCCAGCGGTATTGTATGTCTGCAATGCTACCTTGTAGGTCCCAGAATTGGTATAGGTATGCGACGGGTTTTGGGTCGTTGATCCGACCGGGTTGAATCGCCACACATCATTCTTCGCACCGTAGTCACCCTTTCCGCCCATGAGGACGATGCTGCCGTCCGGCATTACCACGCTGGTATGACCCGTTCTGGAGAACCACTCGACGCTCAGGTTTGGTCTGCCCCATGAAAACCCTTTATCCTTCGACCTGAACATATCGTTTCTGACACTGCCGTTGTTTAAACCTCCCATGACAAGGATGCTGCCGTCCGGCAGCATCACGCTGCTGTGGTCCTCTCTGGGGCCCCACCCGGCAGGTGAAGGCGCCTGCGACCATGTGGCACCGTTATCCGATGACCCCCACACGTCGTTCCCAAAATTGATGCCGTTATAACCCCCCATGAGCACAATGCTGCCATCCGGCATTACCACAGTGACGTGCCCCTCTCTTGGCGACCACATGGGGCCACTCGTAATCACCTGCGTCCAGGTAGCACCGTTATCAGGTGATCGCCAAACGTCGTTCGCGAATAATCCGCCTGAGATCGCTCCTCCCATGAGTACAATGCTGCCATCCGCCATCACCACCGTTCTGTGATCAACTCGGGGAGCCCACCCGGGACTTGAGTTCACCATAGTCCACGTTGCGCCCTTATCGGTCGACCGCCAAACGTCATTCTTTAAGATGCCGCTTGTATTCCCTCCCATGAGGACGATGCTGCCGTCCGGCATTGCCACACTGCTGTGCGCCATTCGCGCTGCCCATCCGGAACTCGCGTTCATCAGCGTCCATGTAGCACCTTTATCGGTCGATCGCCAAGTATCATTCTTCCTGTTGCTGCCTTCATTGCCGCCCATGACAATAATGCTGCCGTCCGGCAGCACCACGCTGCTGTGAGCAAATCGTGCCGTCCACCCTGCATGTTCGGTCTTCTGCGTCCACGGAGCTGTGAAATTCTCGTCGCCGAAGAACCATGCCCAGCCGGTGGGGAGGTTCAATGATGAATCGGTAAAAGAGACGGTCAGCGGGGCATTGCCGGATGTTGGTGTTCCAGCGAAGTTGGCGACCGGTGCTACTACACCGGAACTTACCGTGATATAATTTGTCCGTGTGGAGGTATTGCTCCCCGCAGTGTTATTTGCCTTCAGTGAAACCGTGTAGGTGCCGGCAGTTGTGTAAGTGTGAATCGCGTCCTGAACTGTTGCGTTAACGAGTGAACCGTCTCCAAACGACCAGTTCCATGAGGTTGGATCGTTCGTTGAACTATCTATGAATATAACCGTCAGTGGTGCGTTGCCGGATGTAGGAGAGCCGGTGAAACCGGTGAGAGGAACCGGGTTAATTAGAGTGACAGTATAAACCAGCGATATCGTCTTTCCGGTGTACTCAACCCCACTATTTTTGTAATTGTTCCGCATGTTGTTGAGCCCGGATTCAACCCAGACGGAGTATGCCCCTTGGGGATATTCATATCCACCGGATCCGCTCATGACACCCACAGACCAGTTAGCTGAAGCAGAAGGTACATTGCCCCAGGTCCATGGCTGGAACGATACGTTCTGCTGGAGGAGGGAATGTCCAACCCCGCTCTTGTCTTTCAGGCTAGTTATGAGAGTTCCGGATGGGTTTTTCACTCTTATATCGAGGTATCCGTCCCTTGTATCGTTATAGACGGGAATCCGGTGAGGACTATCTATCGCGTCAATCATGTTGGTAGATATCCAGAACCCGAGATCATCACTGCGTGACACTGATGACCCCGAGACCGTGGCACTCGTGGTAAAGTCCCATACACTCACGTCAAGTGACGGATCAACAACTTTGAATATGGCTGAATTTGCAGCCCCTTGTGCAGTTTGTGATCCATTTATTACATACCACGTACCGGTGTAACCGACAAAATCCGCGGGATCAATAAATATACTCCTGTAACGTGTCGACAGATCGATTGTTTTGGTTGGTGCACTGCTATCGATGCCTGCTGCTGATGCCCACCATCCGATTGTTGTGTTGACCGGTATCCCATCAATATTACCGTCATTGGGGGATCCCTCATTCAATGAATGGGTTACGTTGAGACCCTGTTCACCGATATATACGGTAGCACCCGGGTTGATGATTTGTCCTACGGAATAATATGCAGTTGAGGATGAAACTGTGATGTAGCCGGTAAGGGTTTTGGTGTTGCTGCCCAAGGCATTTGTCGCATTTAGTGAAACCGTGTAGGTGCCGGCAGTTGTGTAATTGTGAATCGGATCCTGAACAGTTGCGTTAACGATTGAACCATCACCGAATGACCAGTTCCATATAGTCGGGTCGTTCGTGGAATCATCCCTGAATTTCACGGTTAACGGGACAGTGCCGGAGGTGGGTGTGCCATTCAAGTTTGCGACCGGCACTCCTCCTCCCGTTACGATAATATATCCGGTCTTACGCATGTTGTTGTATCCGCCGGTATTGAATGCCTGTAGTGCTACCTGATAGATCCCCGCGGAGGTATAGGTATGCGAAGGGTTTTGTGCCGATGACCCGGTGGGTACGAAGCGCCACACATCATTCTTATTACCGCCACTATAACCGCCCATCAGCACAATGCTACCTTCTGGTAGTGCAACGCTGCTGTGACCGTATCTTGCCGTCCACCCAGAACTTGCGTTCAACTGTGTCCACGTTGCGCCATTATCCGTAGACCGCCACGTATCATTCTTATTGCCGCCGCTGTCATAACCGCCCATCAGCACGATGCTGCCGTCCGGCATCGCTACGCATGTATGACTCTGTCTTGCCGCCCACCCGGCACTCGCGGTCATCAGTGACCAACTTCCGCCGTTATCCGTAGACCGCCACGTGTCATTCTTAACACTGCTACTGTCATAACCGCCCATCAGGACGATGCTGCCGTCCGGCATCGCTACGCTGGTATGATTGGCTCTTGCTGACCACCCGGCACCTGCAGTCTGCTGTGTCCAGGTTGTACCTTTATCTGTCGACTGCCACACATCATTATAATAGACGCTACTACGACCACCCATCAGGACGATGCTACCATCCGGCATCGCCACGCTGGTGTGACCCTGTCTTGCCGACCACCCCGGACTTCCGGTAATATTTGTCCATGTTGCGCCGTTATTCGTAGATCGCCACGTGTCATTTAAATTGACGCTGGTACTACGACCACCCCCGATCAGCACGATGCTGCCGTCCGTCATCGCTACGCTGCTATGGTCGTATCTTGCCAACCACCCGGCACTTGCGGTCTGTTGCATCCATGTTGCGCCCTTATCTGTTGAACGCCATACATCGCGCCTGGTAGTCATGATATTAGTATACCACCCGCCCATCAGCACGATGCTGCCATCCGGCATCGCTACGCTGCTATGATCGTATCTTGCCAACCACCCGGCACTTGCGGTCTTCTGCGTCCAAGGCGCTGAGAAATTCTCGTCTCCAAAAAACCATGCCCAGCCGGTGGGGGTGTTCAGAGATAGATCGGTAAACGAGACCGGTAAGGGTGCTGTGCCGTAGGTGACGTTAGCGTTGAAGCTGGTGACCGGAGACACAGCAGTTGCAGTGACGTTCACAAATGTAACCTGTGTTGAGATGTTATACCCTCCACTATTGCTGGCGTTCACTGCGATAGAGAAGTTCCCCACTCCAAACGTCTGAGTGGCGTTTCTTACAGTACTCCACCATACCTGCGTATTGTTGCCGGGCGTTACGTTTTTAAACGACCAGTTCCAAGCCGTTGAGCCGGTTGAAGTGTCATTGAACTGAACGGTGAGCGGAGCGGTGCCGGTTGTTGGGGTGCCGGTGAAGCTGGCAACTGGTGGTGCTGCAATGACTGTGATATACCCTGTTTTCCGCGTGCTGTTGTATCCACCGGTATTGAATGCCTGCAATGCTACCTGAAAGACTCCCGCTGCGGTATAGGTATGAGAGGGGTTCTGTACCGATGATGTGGTGGGCACGAATTGCCACGTGTCATTTCTATCACCGCCGTTGTCATCTCCTCCCATCAGCACAATGCTGCCATCCGGCATGATGACACTGGTGTGAGCGTATCTTGCCGCCCACCCGGCACTTGGGGTCAGCTGCGTCCACATAGCACCATTATCTGTTGACCGCCACACGTCATTCATGGGGTTGCCGCTGTTGTCACGACCGCCCATCAGTACGATACTGCCATCCGGCAATACCACGCTACTGTGATCGTATCTTGCCGCCCACCCGGCACTCTCGTTCATCTGCGACCATGTCGCGCCGTTATCAATAGACCGCCACACGTCATTATAATTAATGCCGTAGTCAGTCCCACCCATCATTACTATGATGCCGTCTGGCATTACTACGCTGCTGTGACCCCATCTTGCCGCCCACCCGGCACTCTCGTTCATCTGCGACCATGTCGCGCCGTTATCCAGTGACCGCCACACGTCATTCTTTAAACCGCCGCTGTTGGTCCAACCACCCATCAGGATAATGCTGCCGTCCGCCATCGCCACGCTGCTGTGACTGTCTCTTCCCGCCCACCCGGCACTTGCGGTTTGCTGCGTCCATGTCGCGCCGTTATCGGTAGACCGCCACGTATCATTAAATTCGGTAGTGCTGCCTGACGGGTCGTCCGCACCACCCATCAGGATAATGCTGCCGTCCGGCATCGCCACGCTGCTGTGAGCAAGTCTTCCTGACCATCCGGCACCCGCAGTCTGCTGTGTCCAATGTGCACCATTATCAGTTGACCGCCACACGTCATTCTTTAAGCTGCCGCTGTTGGTCCAACCACCCATCAGGATAATGCTGCCGTCCGCCATCGCGATGCTGCTGTGCCAGTATCTTGATGACCATCCGGCGCTCGCAGTCTGCTGCGTCCATGGTGCTGTGAAATTCTCATCACCAAAGAACCATGCCCAACCGGTGGGACTGCCCGATGATGCATCGGTAAACAATACCGGCAATGGTGCGGTGCCGGTGGTGACATTAGCCGAGAAAATAGGGATGGGTTTTGGAGAGGGTGCCGTGACGACAATATAATTCGACCGCGATGATATGTTGCTCCCAGCGCTGTTACCTGACGTCAGGTTCACGGTGTAGGTGCCAGCGCTCGAAAACTTATACGTTGCGTTTGCGAGTGCGCTGCTGGTTGTGTTGAACCATGTACCGTCACCGAAGCTCCAGTTCCATGTGGTTGGCGTATTTGTTGAGGTATCGTTGAACAGAACGGTGAGCGGGGCGGTGCCGGAAGTTTTGTTGGCGGTGAAGCTGGCGACCGGTACCGAGGATGATCCCGATGTTACGGTAACATACCCGTTCTTCCGCGTGCTGTTGTATCCGCCGGTATTGAATGCCTGCAGCGCTACCTGATAGATCCCTGGCAGGTTATAGGTATGCGACGGGTTCTGTGCCGAGGATCCGGTGGGTACGAACCGCCAGACATCATTATAATAGACGCTGGTATGACCCCCCATCAGCACAATGCTGCCATCC
>Ga0194039_1000703_pt1 | contig 19354 bp, 19 predicted proteins | sample JunL228m_MetaG_FD_148679 | JGI IMG/M metagenome (GOLD analysis project Ga0194039, IMG submission 148679) | Anoxic zone freshwater microbial communities from boreal shield lake in IISD Experimental Lakes Area, Ontario, Canada - Jun2016-L227-8m | ecosystem: Environmental > Aquatic > Freshwater >... | reverse complement strand
GACCCTGAAGGACGTTACCGGGAAGAGCGTTCCGGGTGGAGATTTCCTTGTCTTCCGTATGGAAACAAATCTTAACGTGATTCCGGGAGAACGTAATTCTGGAAACACAGGATTCATGACCATCAAGGTCAAGACCTCTGACGGGACGGTATATACCGAACTCATCCAGAACGAAACTATCAAGCAGCCCCTGACCGGTCAGGCACCGAACACAATGCCATATTACTGGAACAAGATTCCGCTCGTTATTAACAGCGAAGAAGGGTGGGCAACCGGGTACGTCGGCACTGAAGGCCAGAGAGCCTACAAGGCAGGCGGCTACACGTTCTGGTCAGAGTGCAACCTCAACGGGATGAAGGATAACTACAAGGACGCATCCGGTAACGACTACACCGGAAAGACGATCACTGCAGTTAAGACCGTTACCATTGCAACTGACACAGTAAAGATCGAGGCCAGCAAGGACTCAGTCGTTCGTGGCAACCCATTCGCCGTGACCATCACGGGTAAGCCAAACACTCCATACTACCTCTGGCTCAAGGGCACTGGCTCCATGAGCGGTAACCCACTCGACCAGCCCCCCAGCCTGGTATCCAACCAGGAAGGCGTTGCAGTTGATGCAATCGGCGGATCATATCCGATTGGTCAGTACGTATTCCAGGGTTCAACCAAGACCATCCAGTCCGATGTACCCAAGTACTACGGCTGGACTGATGTGTTTGGTACCACCTACTATGCACTTGTCACACTGTCCAACTCCGGTACCCGTACCGTAGGGTTCTCGACCACTAAGGATACGAAGGACAAGAAGTACACCGTCCGTGTAGAGCGGCCAGAGCCATACAACCCGCCAACATCCAACACAGGCGCAAACAGGCAGTTCAAGAGTGACGAAGTCGATATCAAGGTTGAGAAGGGCGCAGTCACCATTGTCGCAGCCGGTACCCAGAACTACTTCCTCGGAGAAGAGGTAAAGTTCACCGGGACAAACTCAGAAACTGACTACACCTACCTGTTCATCACCGGTCCAAACCTTCCATCAAACGGTGGACAGATGACCAACCCACGGTCGCCAGTATACTATAATGTTGTAACCGGTGACGCATCGTCATTTGCCCCATCAGATGTCCTTGAGGACAACACCTGGGAATACAAGTGGCAGACCGCAAACTTAAACCTTGATGCAGGTACCTATACCGTCTACGCAATTGTAACTCCAAGCGACAAGAGCCAGCTCGCCGACACACAGTATGCAACGGTATCAGTCATCATCAGGAAGCCATTCATCAGCGCACAGGCATCACAGTCTGTAGTAGCAGCCGGTGATAAGCTCTACGTCCGTGGGACCGCTGCAGGACAGCCGACAAACGGTATTGCAGTCTGGATCCTCGGTAAGAACTATGTCCTCTACGACACCACCAGCGTGAACGCTGACGGAACGTTCGAGAAGGAAATTTCACAGGGCGTAACAAATGATATGTCCCCGGGACAGTACTTCGTGGTCGCACAGCACCCGATGTATAACGAAATCTTCGATGTATGGCCAGCGTCCGTACCAGGCTCCTTCACCAAGGACCTCGTCGTAGGTTCCTACCCGGTTAACGGAAACACCCTGTTCAAGTTACAGGGGCCCGGCAGCCTCCAGGGATCTGACGCAGCAGAAGCACTCGTCCAGGCACTCAACAACCCAAGCGTTGATGATACCTATGCGAAGCTCCAGTTCCTCGTTGAAGTACCAAAGATCACTGTTCTCCCGGTAGGCGAGAAGCAGGTCGGCGACAAGTTCACCATCGTAGGAACCACCAACCTTGCAATCGATGATGAGCTCCTCGTTGAGGTAACCTCCTCGTCCTTCAAGCCAACCACAAAGACCCAGAGCGGTGAATTCAGTGGAGCAACAGGAACCGTAAAGGTCCAGAAGGGAACCGATGGCCTGAACAAGTGGTCCTTCCCAGTAGATGCAGCAGCATTCAAGCCCGATGAGTACATCGTGCAGGCAGCAGGCATCACTGTAACAGCACAGACCTCAACTCTGTTCAATGTCGTCGAGTTCAAACCAACACCCGTGCCGACCACCGTTGTAGTAACCACTGCACCGGTCGTCACAGCACCCCCGACCACCGTACCAGTGACAACAGCGACACCAACCAAGGCACCAACTCAGCCTGGATTTGGCGCACTGATTGCACTGATCGGTCTCGGAGCTGTAGCATTACTCGTAGTGCGCAAGCACTAACCTAAAAATCTAATTTTTTTTAGAGCGGCTTCCCGTAGAACTTGTGAACCGGGGCCATTAAAAACAGTTTTAGATGGTATTCCAGCAGAGCTGGCATTTCTTTATCAGATTTACACCTGTTCTCGAAAATTTTTGGGGCCATTCGGCAGGATTCTCATGGATGTCCTGTTCCTGCAAGGGATGACCTGGTGATTACTACACCCGTGGAAAATAACCGCCCCAAACGTTGCACTTAAACATTGGGCAGAAATGCTCGTTACCCGGGCTCGTCTCTTTTATGAGGTATAAAAACCCAAAGATAACACTACATATGATTAGCATTGCGATTGAGAGCCTGGCAGGGATTGGGTAATGAAATTAATATCACGGTTACTCGACATTGCAGACAGGGGCGTCCTTCTTAATACGACCGATGCGAGGAACCTCGGGGTCCTTCATGGGGACCGCGTACAGGTCCTTAACGAAGCATCAGGGATATCAGTGGCGGCCTATGTCGATATCACGGCGAGCCTTGTCCCCCCGGGAACGGTTGGTATCTACCGGGTCTGTAACGAGCGGTTATGCGTCGTCGATAGTGTCCCCCTTGAAGTCAGGGAAGCCGCACGACCTCAGTCACTTGAATATATTACGAAAAAGATGAACGGAGAGCGGCTGTCGAAAGAAGAGACCTATGCAATCATCAAGGACGTCGTCTCCGATGACATCAGCCCTGCCGAACTTACGGCATACATCACCGCAACGTACATCAACTCCCTTGATATGGATGAAGTTGAGCACCTCACCCGGGCCATGGTGGACACGGGCGAACGCCTGAATTTCCATACCCGCCCGATTGTGGATAAACATTCTATTGGGGGTGTTCCCGGGAATAAAATATCCCTGCTGGTCGTTCCGATAATTGCAGCAAGCGGGTTGAAGATCCCGAAAACCAGTTCAAGGGCGATTACCGGTGCCGGGGGTACAGCTGACCTAATGGAAATTCTTGCTCCCGTGTCATTCTCCGCAACCGAGGTCCAGAGGATGACGTTGAAGGTCGGGGGGGTGATCGTATGGGGTGGTGCCACGAATATTGCCCCGGCGGATGATAAGATCATTGTCCAGGAGTACCCGTTTAAGATCGATGCACGTGGGCAGATGCTCGCCAGTGTAATGGCAAAAAAACTGGCTATCGGTGCAGACCTGGTCGTCATTGATATCCCGGTCGGGCCGAATACCAAGGTTGCAAATGTCCAGGATGGGCGGAAACTGGCCCGCGAATTTATTGAAATCGGCGACCGGCTCAATATCCGTGTGGAATGTGCTGTTACGTACGGGGGGTCCCCCGTTGGCCGGGCCATCGGTCCGAACCTTGAAGTGGCAGAAGCCTTAAAAGCGCTTGAAGGAAACGATGAACCTGGATCGCTGATTCAAAAAAGCCTGGCGATTGCAGGGATAGCCCTTGAAATGTCAGGGAAAGCAGCTGCAGGAAACGGGTTTAATGTTGCGGGCGAGATATTACGAAGCGGGAAGGCGCTGGAAAAATTACGACAGATAATCGAAATCCAGGGAGGTGACCCCAAGGTGACCTCATCGGATATCGTCCCCGGGAAGCATGAGTATGTCGTCAAGACACAGACGAGCGGTTACGTCACGGATTTCAACAATAAGTCTTTAATTACTATAGCCCGTTTGGCTGGCGCCCCGCATAATACCGGCGCCGGGGTTCTTCTTCATGCAAAGAAGGGTAACAAGGTACAGGCCGGGGACCCGATCTTTACCATTTACGCCGAGCGAAAATGGCAACTTGACAAGGCGGTTGAGGAAGGGAGGAGACTGATGCCGGTCGTGGTCGAGGGAATGCTCATTGACCGGGTACCCGGAGATTACAAATGGCAGTAACAGTTATACATGCGAATGGGACCGATCAAACTAATTTTATGGTCGGGAATCAGATAAAATATAAATCATGGGCTCAAAAATATAATCCCTGGAGATTTATTGTATGAAGGTAACCTGTCGTCTGATATTCCTGGTCCTCTGCCTCCTCCTCCTTGCCGGTGGTGCACAGGCTGCTACCCTCTATGTGAATGTATTTGAAAAAACAACGAATGTTACTGCAATACCATATGCCTCAGTCTTTGTAAACGGTGCCCTTGCCGGGAAAACCGGTGAGGATGGGATCTTCACGTTCTCACACCCTGGTACTAGTCCAATCACCGTTAAAGTGATGAAGGCCGGGTATGAATCATGGGAAGATGAAGTTGGCATGGCAGAGCCGTCCATCCTCGTTCAGCTCAAAAAAAAGGAACTGGTGTTAAACATCGGTATTTTTGATGCCGACAGCGCCATTCCTATTGCAAATTCACAGGTACGGGTGAACGGGCCGAACATCACAGAATCCCAGAAAATGACAGATATTGAGGGGTCGGTCACGTTCCCGGCGCAGGCACTGGGTATCTACAATATCCAGATCAGTGCCCCGAATTATCAGAACCGGAACGAAGTCCTCGAAATGGGCATGGAAGGAAAAAACATCCAGTACCTTCTTATCCGGGGTGACAGGTTTTCAATCTTCGCAAAAAGTGCGGCTGACCAGACCCCTGTCGCGAATGCGGACGTATTCATCGATGGCGTGTCCAAGGGAAAAACGGATGGGAAGGGGATACTCTCTCTTGAAATTCCGCGGAATAAAGTCTACAATATAAAAATAACAAAGCCTGGCTTCACGGATTATTTTGAAAAAAAGTTGATCAGCGAGAATGAGGCAGTTGTCACCGCTTCGATGGCCATTGCACCATACCAGGCCTCAATATTTGTGTTCGATGAGACGAAAGCGCCGATACAGGGTGCGTCCATCATAATCGACGGCAAGATACTTGGTAACACAAGTCCGTACGGAAAGTACACGTTCCATGACCTCCTATCCGGCCAGTATGTCCTCGAAGTAAAACACCCTGGATTTTCTCCCATGAGAAGGGAAATCGGGGAGGATGATCTTGGGAAGGATATTACTGTGGAATTGCCTTTCCAGCAGGCAGACCTCAGAATATTTGTTGAAGATGAAGGCTACCATGTGATACCCGGGGTTTCGATCTCCCTGAATGGCAGGAATGCAGGGGTTACGGATGGCAATGGGGCATTTAACACAAAGGTCAAGGTGAGCACCGAGTATAATATTACGGCATCAATGAAAGGCTACAAGCCTGTCACCATGATTGCCGGGATTGACCCCGGGAACACCACGTCGACAATTACCCTCTCCATGGAAAAAGACCTCAATGTGGGTATTTTCCTGACCGCAGGCCTGATTATCGCAGTTATTATCATTATAATCCTCGTGATATTGCTGGCTGTCAGGCGGAAACCAAAAACAAAGACTTCTCATGGCAGCAGCAAAAGCCATGGGGGCAGTGGTGGCGGCAAAAAAGGTGAGATCTGATCAACTCCGGTACATCATTCGTTTTTTTTATTATGGGGGTATAGCATGTCTGGTAGTACCGGCCTAGAAATTGATTTTCCGGAGGATTACCCAGAAAAACACACTAGATATTGTCTCAAACGATCTGAAAATAAGTCAACGGACCCAGCGGGAATCGAACCCGCGTCCTTGGGTTCGAAGCCCAAGAGGATGTCCTCTACCCTATGGATCCAACCCTTCCCATATTTCAATCGTAACCTATTAAGCATTTTTCTACCGACTGAGTAATGAAATGATTCTCTCCGCCATTGAGATATCTAAAAGACTGCATGCATCAGGATGCATCAACGACCGGTCAGACGATAGCGGCAGTGATATACCGGCCCACGTATGTCATAGCACTGCGGCATCTGCCTGTGCAGGGGATAAAACCATACATCCTGTACAAGCAGATGGTCTCGACCTCATCATCACCCCATTCTCCCGGGAATGCCTCCAGCCTGCATCCTATGATCTCAGGGTAGCGCATGACCAGGTCCTGCCACGGGGTGCCTGTAGCCTGGTATCCACGCTGGAATGGGTGGAACTACCGGTGGACCTCGCAGCCACGCTCCGGTGCCGGTCCTCGTTTGGGCGGAAGGGATTACTGATTGCAGCGGGTTTTGTCGACCCGGGGTTCCGGGGGCAACTGACACTCTGTCTCGTTAACATGGGGGCAGAAGAAGTTCCCCTGTATCAAAATAACCGTGTTGTCCAGATGATAATCCATGAAGTGAAAGGTGGAAACAGGCTCTATGATGGCAATTACCAGGATAGCTACGGCGCAATCCATTCAAGGGAGTGGTCCGGTACATGATAATTTCAGAGTCGTGCATCCCTCCTTTAGTGGATCAGGCAGGACGAAAGGGTACAAACGGTTGATCCTATTTGACGACAGATCAACTATTAAGGAATACAATCCAGAATTAACAGGGAAAGGGTACACGTGCGTGGAATAAGTGGGGCATCAATGAGGGCAGACAGTATATTCCGAATATTTGGGATTTTGTGAGGCCGTATGATCCGTACAGAACGTAAATATATCGAGATCCTCCGGATCCTTAAAGATCACAGTGAACCCGTTGGTGCCAAACGTCTCAGCGAGATCATGGCGGAACGTGGTTTTATTCTCACTGACCGTGCCGTCCAGTATTATCTTCAGTACCTGGATGAGATGGGCTTTACAGAGAAAGTAGGCAACTTTGGGCGTATTCTCACTGCTGCCGGCATCGCAGAGACCAATTATGCCCTGGTAGGGGACCGTATAGGATTCATCATCTCAAAACTCGAACGGCTTGCGTTCAGGACCACGTTCGATCCCGAAACCGCAACCGGAGATGTTGGTTACAACCTCTCAATCGTGCCAAAAGACCAGGTAGGACTGGCAATTTCAGTTTTCGACGAAGTAATAAAGGCTGAATGTGGTTTTTTTAGTTCCTACCGTATCGTTGATCAAGACCCGCGGGTTCCTTCCGGTTCCATTGGTATCATGACGATTTGCAGCATCAGCATGGATGGTGTATTCCAGAGAAATGGTATCCCGGTAAAAATGGCCTATGGTGGCAGGCTTTCAATCGAAAATGGAGCCCCTACTGCTTTCCTTGACCTTATCGGTTACCGTGGGACCACGATCGACCCACTCCAGTTGTTTGTTTCTGCGGGTCTGACGTCAATACGGACCCTTGTCCGTACAAAGGCAGGAATTGGGCTTGCCAATGTCCGTGAAGTCCCCTGCACCGCAGAAGTCCGGGTAAAAGAGTTGATCATTTCAATGCGGAAATGCGGGTTTGTATTCCCGATCCAGATGGGGAACACAGTCCTCAATCTCCAGCCTAACCCGCACCGTATCTCAATTGCATCATTCAGTGGAATGAACTTCGTTGCGAATGCAACAGAACAGGGTGTCCGCATCACCACGGAGATTGGGGCGGGTAATATCAGGTTCTCGAAAATTGTTGATATGGAGTAACGGCAGGGTCGGTAGTCCCGGGAAACGTCGGCAACTATTTTTTCCGTTGCCCAGGCAAAGGTTTCCGGAATCAACTGCAACGTCATTCCGAAACGTGTTATAAAAACCCATTTTCAGTGTTTTTCGTCCATCTTTTTCAAATCTTCGCGGGCCCGGGCGACAACCGAGGCGAGATCTGTTTTTATCGTTTCTTCAACAGGTGGCGCAGGTTCTTTTCTATTTGTGAAGGGGGTGTCCTGGCTACTGCGTTTCTCATTACCGGTGATATTATCTACGATCCCGGTACCTGGTGTATACGCCGGAATTTTGGGAATGGCTGACACCTGCTCTTTGGTATCAGGAAGTGGCTTGCTGATCTCATGCACGGGGTCGGACTCATTTTCTGCACCAGGAATACCAGGTCCGGAGGGAATCACTGTGTCATTTTTTACCGGCGTCTTGTGCCTGCCAAAGAACGGGATACTTTTTACCAGCCCCTTGTCCTGCCCGGGTACCGGTTCAGATGATTTCTGTTGCCCCCGTTCCGGGGTGCGGGTACGAATAAATGCCGGGAGATTCTCCTGTCCGGCACTGATTGTACCTGCAAGGGTGCCCTGGCGGCTGGTGGGGTCCGGCACACCTGCGCCGTGATCCGATTCCTGGTACGCCTGCTTGTGCCACTCTCGTTCCCATCCGGGGTTTTCAATCGTATAGTCATCCCGGATTGCCCTGATCTCCTTTATCCGGGGAATGTTAGAAAGGCCGGCAAGGATGATGATAATGGCAATATGACGGGTATTTTTCACCGGGTAATCACCCGACCGCATCTCCAGGCCCGCTATACTACGGTCAATCCATTTCCTGACCGTCATAAAGCCTTTCATGCTGATTGCCTGTGAGGGTCCGGCAACAAGAATAAGAGCTTTTTCTGCGCTTGTTAAATCGCACGGTACAGAAATATTCTCGTATATTGCCTCTTTCGCAAGGTCAACCAGCCGTTCAGCTTTTTTATGACCTGACTCTACCTGTGTCCCCAAAGGGCGGAAGAGACTGCCGATATGGAATCTCTCACCTGCAGTGTCGGCTGCAGCATATCCAATGGCAACAAACCCCATCCCCCGGATGGTATTGAGGATTTCTCCTGCGTCAAGGACCACTTCCCCTGTTTCAATCTCCCCTCCTTCGCTGATCTCACCCGCCCGGAGCAATAATCCCAGGCGCCGTGCAATGCCGGTATTCTGGGTTTTATATTCCATCTGCATGGTAATTGCTAACCCTGTTTTCGACAGGGGATTTAGTTTCCGGGAGGCGACCTTCTGGCTTTTATTCCCTGCCGCCGCATGACCGGACAGTTTTTCATTGTCGAATACGATGACGCCTTCGACCAGCGGGAGAAGCCGGTCAATATCCTGCGCGGCCTTTGCGGAAGTCCTCCTCCCCTCTCCAAGAGCTGGCAGGGTAACGAGTCCGAATACGGGTTCAACGACGGTTGACCTGACCTTTTCCAGGATGGCAACACCCACACCGGCCATGGTCCCACCCGCCCCGGTGCAGAGAATAATTGCATCTTTGTCACCGGTATCGAGATTGTGGAGCAGGTTGATGATCTCATCGGTTGTAATATCATCCGTGATATCATCTGTCTGCAGCGACACAGTGGGGAAATATATTCTCTTCCCCGCGGGGATGTGGACCAGGTGGTTGAGTGTACCTGCATCGCGATCAATCGCAATGGCCTCCACACATGAGACGTTACTGAACTGGTGGTCCTGGCCATAGAGCATATCTGCTATCCTGCATCCTGCTCCTCCCAGCCCGATCGCAAATATTCGCATGCGTAACCTGCTCCCTTCCAAATGGTTTTTCCCTTGTTATGCAAGGTTACAGGTGGCTCATGGACACAAGTTAACCCCATTAACTGGCAGGGGGCCACTTCCCTGACCTGAGCAATTGCTGGTAACCCGAAATACTAGTACAGAGAGAATTCACGCTTTTGTTTCCCGTGAACACTATTCCTCTCCAAGATTTTTAATTAATCTCTTAAAGTGTTTGTGATAGGCTGATAATTCCCCTGCCCAAATAATTTTTTAGTTAATCTGTGAGTCCTATTAGAGTAGAACGCCCTTCTCCTATACCCGGATTGTCCAGATCTCCCTGCGTCCCTGATATTTTTACATGGTAATGGCTCCTGGTGCGAATGGAATCTCCCTAAATATGCGAAGGCCTGTTAGTAATTGGTCCCTGGGAAGAATGGAAAATAATAATTTATTTAAACGCAGGGACGAGAGTACACAGTGAGGTGAATTAACCTTGACGTATGGAATAGAATTTGTACCAGGAAATGTTAATGTCAAGCAGGTAGTTAATTTCTGCAAACTCGCAGAGTCGAAGGATATCGACTTTGCATGGATTACCAACCACTACAACAACCGCCACTGTTACCCCGTGCTTGCTGCAATTGCACAGGCAACCACCACCCTGAAGATGGGACCAGGTATCATGAATGCATTCACCGACACCCCGGCAGCAATGGCATCCTTTGCCTGCACCCTGAATGAGATTTCAGACGGACGTGCTGTAATGGGTATCGGACCCGGCGACCTCTCAACTCTTCCAAAGCTTGCAATAAAGGCTGAGAAGCCAGTTGCGCGGCTGAAAGAGGCAGTAATTCAGATGCGCAAGCTCTGTGCAGGAGAGGAAATAAAGAAGTCCGGCATGGAATTCTTTGACTACGACGGTGCCAAGCTCACCGGTGTCAACCTGCCAGGAAAGAAAGCTATCCCTGTATACATCGGTGCACAGGGGCCAAAGGTCCTCGAGCTCGCAGGGACCATCGGAGATGGCGCGTTAATCAATGCCTCAAACCCGAAGGACTTTGCCATTGCAATCCCGATCATCAAGGCTGCCTGTGATAAGGTCGGCAAGAAGGGATTCGATATCGGAGCCTACACTGCGATGTCTATCGACATGAACGAGAAAAAAGCCCGCAATGCAGCAAAAATTGTTGCGGCATTCATCGCAGCCGGTTCACCACCAGACCTCCTTACCCGCCATGGTCTTGACCTGAACAATGTTGCAAAGATCAAGGACGCACTCGGCAAGTTCGACTTCAAAACTGTGGGAGAACTCGTCAGCGACAAAGAGATCGATGCATTCACCATTGCCGGAACACCCGAAATGGTAAAGGCAAAATGTGCAGACCTCACCAAGGCAGGGGTTACCCAGATTATCTTCGGCTCACCACTCGGCCCGGACATGACAACTTCAATCCGGCTCCTTGGTAAGTACGTTGTATAAATGGTCTAAAAAACAATTCACTTTTTTTTGATAATTTCCGATCGAGACTTTTAAATTTCTGATTGTCCTAGTAGGCAGTATATCCGCCATGTTTACGGTAAGGGAGTTACGGTTGGAAAATTCGGTCCTCCAGTACCGAGAGGAACGACTGACTGGTCTTCGGTGCAGGATAAGCCCGGGCCGCATCAAGCGGGGATTGGATGTCTCCTATTCCTATTCTCCTGATAGGGATGGTTGTCCATTTTGTCCGGATCAGGTATTTTCTGTGACCCCTAAATTTCCCGGGGGTGCGAGAATTTGTCTCGGGGAGAGTATCACATTTCCGAACCTGTACCCTTTTGCCTCGTACCATACGGTTACCGTAATTACGGCAGAGCACGTGGTGAATACCTTTAGCAAAAAGCAGTTGACTGATGCATTTCGGGCCCAGGTATGTTCGTTGTCCCAAGCGGGGGGCTACCCCAGTATCAACTGGAATTATCTCCCGTCAGCAGGTGCAAGCCTTGCACATCCTCACCTGCAGGGGATTGCAGATGAACAACCGTCTGTTATCGCCGGCCTTTATATGGATAATGGTAAGCGCTACCTGGAGCGTCATGGCGGGTGTTACTGGGATGCATGGAGGGAGCACGAAGAAGGGTCTGAACGGTACCTTTTCGGGAATGAAATATGCTGGACTGCACATGCAGTGCCGCTTGGAGAACGTGAAGTTCGTGGGGTCCTGCCGGTTGCAACGCTGGAAGATTCCGAAAACTATCTTGATACCCTTATCGAGGGTATACTTTCTGTCATTGATCTCTACCGGGAACTTGGAACCCACGCTTTTAACCTATCATTATTTTTTGACAAGTCTTGTTCAGACCATGGATTTCGGGCATTCTGCTCGATTATTTCAAGGATTAACCCAAACACCCGGTCACTAGCGGACTCCGCGTTCATGGAGAGGCTCCACCTGGAACCCGTTATCCTTACGCTCCCGGAAGACCTTGGAGCGTGGTACAGGGAAAGAGAATAAATTTTATTTTCTGATCATTCCTGTTATTTTGCTTTTTCGTAACCTGTTACAACAGAATTCTGATGATGAAAATACTGATACCTGTAGAGTTTTTCATTAATTCCCCGTCCTACACGTATTCGGGAATTCAATTAGGCAGAGCATCTTTTTAGATATCTCCTGGTATGGGGTAATTCCATTACAATCCCATTCAAACCGGTGACTGCTCAGAAAGGAGGCAGAAGTCCTGGGGTGTTGATCACCGTTTTTAAAATAATGACGGTGTGCGGATCCGCCTGAACCGAAGGATACAAAAAAAAAGAATAAAATTTGGTTTACTCTGGTTTCGTGACCAGTTTGGTCTTTGAAACAAGCGTACCGTCTTTCTTGTGTGGCTTGCGGATTACGCCGTCTACTGCCTTTTCGAGTTCACGTGCTTCGTCACAGAGGATTGTTGCGGCCCTCATCATTTCGTGGGCACTTGCGACAATCGGGACGTACTGTTCCCATTCCTTCGTCATAAAGCAGCCCTTTACGTTAACCATTGCAACAGCAGATGCGATCTCATATGCCGCGCGTGCCTTTGCAAGGGCATAGGGGTTTGAAAATTCTCCGGCGACTGCCTTATCGGAGGTCATGACGACCTTTGGCAGAACGATTTCTGCGCCCTTTTTGCCGGCCTTTACCTGGTTGATTACCTCATCAAGTGCGAGCTGCATCTTGCGGAACGCACCGGTGACGGAGAGGACTTTTACAAGGTTGCCATTGTAGTCTGCCATCTCGACTGGGTCGAGGAATTCCCTGCGTGCACCAATCATGGCATCTGCCTTCATGATGATGTAACCGAATTTGCTCTCCTTGAGATCTGCCCATTCTTTCTTTGTTGTAACATCATCGGTGATAACGACAACAGGGATACCTGCCGCAGCGAGCTGCTCACGGGCACCGGTTGGGCCTGGAAGGACACCATTTGGGGAGACTACAATACAAAAGTCCGGCTTCCATGCCTTCATATTGGTTACTACACGATCAATATCTTCTGGCTGAAGCTTTGTACCGCTCGTTGCCATAAACGTCTGCATGTCCTCACGGTCTGCTCGTTCGTCGAGAAGAAGTTCGGCCATTACGCCGCTTGCAATGTTGCCTAATTTAGCAACTCCAACTTTAACTACCATGTTTACACCTCAAAAATTTTATATCACGTTTATATGACCTGACAAATATAAACATTTTGAAATCTGCCTCGACGTAACGGTGTTTTCACTCCCGGGATCTGAAAATTGATCTTCGACGTTCTACCAAAGATGGTTTACCGGTTAACCGAAAGCGTTTAATTATCTGTAGTCAAACTAACCTGCTATGAAAGAGGGGTTGCTCACCGACCGCCAGAAAGAGGTGCTCAGGTACAGGAAGCAGGGGCTGACGCAGCAGCAGATTGCTGATATTATCGAGACTTCCAAGGCAAATGTATGTACTATTGAGAAATCTGCAATGGAGAATATCAGGCGGGCAAAAGATACCCTCGATTTTTTGTATACCCTCGATGCTACTCACCTGTGTACGATACAGGCCGGCACTGACCTGTTTGAAGTTTCCCCCTTCGTTTACAAAGAAGCAGAAAAGCTGGGTATAAAAGTCAAATACGATACGATATCCCTGATTAATAAAATCCGTGAATCTACACCTGAACGATTCAAGGCAAGACACGTGCGCGAGAATATTGAGGTGTACATAAACGATGAGGGCGAATTATATTTCGGATAAGTGTAACATTTTCAGTGTGGTCCCCCTGCCTGAAATAATCCCGTTTTTTGAACGTCCGTGTTTACAATAAATATATATTTGCTTCCCTCCAACAGTTATGGAAGCCTATATGAGGATTTGACTACGGACTGGGTACAGGTTTATCTGGATAAGGGCAATTACGTGCATGTTGTGCAGATTGCTTTCGCTGGTGAAGGCTGTACCTTTCTGCGGCCATATGATTTCTCATAGGTGAGTAACTCCCCGCGGGGAGTTACCGAGAAGGAGTTGTGGACTAATTCACAACGGGCTGACATAGCTGGATCTGATGAGTGTGTTAAGGGTGGACGAGTACCAAAACGGCCCGCCCTGAAAAGACCGTTGCTCTATTCAGGGGACGCATGAATATCAGGATCTATTCGCGAGACCGGGTAGTCTGGTCCATTGGAGGACCAATAAAAGGATACATCCCCCATGTTTTTCCCGTATCGAATGGGAATATGCAGAAGGGACGAGGTCTGAAATACGAACGATCGCGGGTTATATCAGTACTGAGCGTGGAGCATCACATCAGTCTCGGATCCAGTGGAAATCCACCGGAAAATCCAGGAACGGAGACCTGTTACCAGGGAGTTCCGAAAATGATTGTACCGGGAAAACCCCGTGTTATGATCACGAAATGCGAACGAAGGATTGATTGAAACATGGTAAAAATAAACAGGCCGCGCAGAGGCTCTCTTGCATATAGTCCCAGAAAGCGTGCAAAGAGCCCTATTCCAAAATACCAGTCATGGCCACAATATAATGGGGCTCCCATGCTGCAGAGTTTTGCAGGTTACAAAGTGGGGATGACGCATGTTGTCATGGTGGACGATCACAAGAACAGCCCGACAGAAGGCAAGGACATCATGGTACCAGTGACCGTTATTGAAGTTCCTTCCATGAGGGTTGCCGCGGTTCGTGCCTATCTCCGTGATACGTATGGAAAACGACCCCTTTGTGAAGTATGGGCTGAAGAACTTGACCGTAACCTCGGTCGCAGGATTAACCTGCCAAAGGACTACACCGGCGAAGTGGCAAAGAAGTGTATTGCCGATGCCCTTGCAGCCGGACAGGTGGCAGAGATCTTCGCGTTGATGTACACGGTTCCCGCCGGGCTTACCGGTGTCCCGAAGAAGGTCCCTGACCTCATGGAGACAAAAGTGGCAGGCGGGACTGTTGAACAACAGTATGAGTTTGCAAGTGGTCTCCTTGGAAAGGAAGTGTTCCTGAACAATGTCATACAGACTGGTGCATATGCCGATATCACGGCGATCACCACGGGGAAAGGGACCAATGGGCCTGTAAAAAGGTGGGGTACTGCATTAAGGAAGAGAAAGCATTCCAGGGGTGGGAAAAAGCGGCACGTTGGTACCCTAGGTCCATGGACCCCGCATCACATCCGCTGGCAGGTCCCTCAGATGGGCCAGCTGGGATACCAGCAGCGTACCGAGTTCAACAAGCGTGTCCTGAAAATGGGGGATAACGCCGCGGATGTTACACCTGCAGGTGGTTTCCTTCATTACGGACTTATGAGAAGCCCGTATGTGTTGATCAAAGGGTCTATTCCCGGTCCTGTAAAGAGACTTATACGGATCAGGCCGGCAATCAGGCAGGGCGAGCACCATGTACGTCTACCGGTTATCGAGTTCATGAGCGTTCAGAGCAAGCAGGGGTAAGAAAGAGATGAAAGCAAACGTTAGAACACTCGATGGCGCGGTTTCACGGGAAATTACTCTCCCCCGGGTCTTCGGGGAAGAATATCGCCCGGACCTGATCAGAAAGGCCGTAATGGCACTTCAGAGCACCCGCCGGCAGCCCCATGGGACACACCCGTATGCTGGGATCAGATCTTCAGCAGTAGGCTGGGGAAGTGGCCGGGGTATGTCTCACGTACCGCGTATCAGGAACGGTTCACGTGCGGCAAAAGTCCCACAGGCGAAAGGCGGCCGTGAAGCACACCCACCGAAAGTGCAGAAAGTCCTGTTAAAGTTTATCAACAAGAAGGAAAAGGAGAAGGCTTTCTGCTCTGCAATTGCCGCAAGTATCCTTCCGGATCTCGTCAAGGGTCGTGGACACCGGTATGAAGGGGAAGTCCCCGTGGTCCTGGAAGATCGGTTTGAGGAACTCCTAAAGGTAACCGAGGTCATTACTGCCCTTACAAATGCAGGAGTCTATGCAGACATCGAACGGTCGAAAGCGAGCAAGAAGGTACGCGCCGGTCGTGGTAAGATGCGTGGACGCCGTTACAAACAGAGGAAGAGCCTCCTGATTGTAACAGCAAATCAGCCGCTTCGTGCAGCGAAGAACCTCGCAGGTGTCGATGTTGTCACGGTTGATCAACTTAACACAGAACTCCTGGCTCCAGGTTCACAGGCTGGCCGTCTGACGGTCTGGACTGAAGGAGCACTTCAGATGCTGGAGGGGAGATAAATGGTTCTGAAATACCCATTTGTTACAGAAAAAGCGATGATGATGCTTGACAAGGACAACAAACTTCAGTTCATTGTCACCAATGAGGCCAACAAGCACCAAATCAAGCGCGAGATACAGAAAGCCTTCGAACAGGAAGTGACCAACGTCAGGACAATAATGACGACGCACGGCCAGAAGAAGGCAATTGTAAGTTTTACGAATGAGAAGGCTGCCGAGGAGATCCTCAGCAGGCTAGGAATTATGTAGGTGTGAAAAATGGGACATCGAATAACTACCCAGGCTCGTGGAAAAGGCGGTCCGACATACAGGGCACCTTCACACCGGTATAAGGCAGCCCTTAAACATGTGGGCAATGTGGATGTGACTACAAGGGGGACGATCTTTGATATTGAACATGACCCGGCACGAAACTGCCCCATTGCATTGGTAAAACTCGACAGTGGGGAAAAAGTCTACATGCTGGTCACAGAAGGTATCGGTATCGGCGATATTGTCGGATGGGGATCCGATATTGAAGTCAGGAACGGCAACACGCTCCCACTGTCAGGGATACCGACTGGTGCGTATATCTGCAACATCGAGGCGAAACCCAATGACGGTGGAAAATTTGTCCGTGCGAGTGGTGTACAGGCAATTGTTGTTGATAAGACTGAAGATAAGGTCGGCGTACAGATGCCGAGCGGAAAGACAAAATGGTTCAATTCACGGTGCCGTGCGACAGTAGGGATTGTCGCCGGTGGCGGCCGTGGAGAAAAACCGTTTGTGACGGCAGGTAATAAATTCCACAAGATGGCGAACACCGCATCGAACTGGCCTCGTGTCAGGGGTGTTGCGATGAACGTTATCGACCACCCGTTCGGTGGTGGCGGTCACCAGCACCCGGGTCGTCCGAAGACTGTTGCCCGTGGGACATCCCCGGGAAGGACTGTCGGGCATGTTGCGGCGAGGCAGACCGGCCGCGCGAGGAAGTGAGGGGTAAATTATGGCAAAGAAAACTCAGAAGAGGTTACCGAGGCGGCGTGAGGAGTTCACCTATCATGGTTTCCGGGTCGAGGAACTCCAGGCTATGGCAATTAGTGAGCTCCTCCCCGTGATGCCATCCCGTGCCCGTCGCAAAATTAAAAGAGGCCTGAGCCGCGGTGAGGAGCACCTCCTTACCAGGTTCAGGGCCGGTGATGAAAAGATCCGGACTCACCTGCGGGACATGATCATCATGCCCGAGATGCTTGGAAAGGAGATCGAGGTATACAACGGTAAAGAGTTCATGAAAGTTGAACTTCAGCCTGAATCTGTCTTCCATTGTCTTGGTGAGTTTGCATTGACACGAAGAAAAGTCGCCCACGGAAGTGCCGGTATCGGTGCTACCAGGTCGAGTAAATATGTCCCGCTGAAGTGATCGTGATGGCAAGAACCGCATATTCACAGGATATTTCCGGGGACAGTTTTGCCCGCGGAAAAGCAAACGAGCTGCCGATCTCACCGAAGCACTCAATTGAGATTGCAAGTTACATCAGGAACCGAAATATCGATGACGTGATTGATTACTTAAACCTGGTAGTCGCCCAGAAAAAGGCAATCCCGTTCAAGCGGTTTAACCGTGATGTCGCTCACAAGCGTGGTCTCGAGGGCTGGGACGCAGGGCGGTACCCGAAAAAGGCATCCCTAGCGTATATCCGGCTGCTCTCGTCGGTAAAGAAAAATGCAGAGTACACAGGACTTGACCCAGAGAAACTCGTCATTGTCCATGCGTCCGCAAACCGCGGCCGTGGACAGAAGGCATTCTTTCCACGTGCAATGGGTCGGGCAACCCCGAAAAGACGGGAAACTGTCAACATCGAGATCGTTGCAAAAGAGGTGGAATGAATGGCAGTAGAGAGAAAGTTTGTTGCAGAAGGCGTTCGCAGGGCCAGGGTTGAGAAGCACCTTGTAAAGGAGCTCAAGCGTGCCGGCTACGGTGGCATGGACCTTGTCCGGACGCCACTCGGTACCCAGGTAACGATCTTCGCTGAAAAACCGGGGATTGTAATCGGCAAGGGCGGAAAGCTTGTACGCCAGCTTACACAGGACCTTGCCACTACCTTTGGTGTAGAATCGCCCCAGATTGAGGTCCAGCAGGTTCAGAACCCGAGTTTCAACGCCAAGATCATGGCAGAGCGACTTGCAAATGCCCTTGAAAGAGGCTGGTACTTCAGGAAAGCTGGTTCCAGCATTATCAGGAGGGTCATGGACTCGGGTGCGCTTGGTTGTGAAGTCATTATTGCAGGAAAACTCACCGGTGCACGTGCCAGGACCCAAAAGTTCGTCGAAGGGTATATCAAGCACTGTGGTGAGCCTGCAATCACGATTGTCGAGACTGGCTACGCGGTAGCAATCAAGAAACTCGGTACCATCGGAGTCCAGGTCAGGATCATCCCGCCGGATGCCGTGCTTCCGGACCACTGGACGATGACAGCGGCACCAGCAAGGGCTCCAAGGAAACCAGAAATTGTTGTCACTGATGTCGGTGAAGAGATCGACGAAGAGATTGACCTGTCCATGGGAGAAGAAGAGTTCCTGGAGGACCAGTAAATGGCAATACTCCGTGCGAAGGATGTCCGGCAGCTCTCTGACGTTGAGTTGCAGGAACAGATGGGCAAGATTCGGCTGGAGCTGATCCAGCATAACGGAAAGGTCAGCGCCGGGGGCGCAACAGAAAACCCCGGGCGTATAAAAGAGATCCGCAGGACCGTTGCCCGAATGATGACTGAAATAAACCGCAGGAGAACTGTATGATAGTCCCCCGGAACGTCATTCGCCACGAATTGATAGGCCTTGACGTTCTGGTGGTGCATGCCAGCAATCCAACCTTCCAGGGTGTTACGGGACAGATCGTGGATGAGACAAAAAATATGCTGATTATTCGCACGGGATCCGGAATAAAGCGGATCCAGAAGAATACCGGTGTATTCAGGCTCACACTTCCTGACGGGACACTGGTTGATGTCCAGGGTTCAGTACTGGTCATGGCACCAGAAAAACGGCTCAATCTGCATAAGAAAATATAGAGGTTCGATATGGCAAACAACATAGGATTAAACGCTCCGCAGCCAAAAGAGGCTTGCAGTGACGTTAATTGTCCGTTTCACGGCACTTTGTCTGTGCGCGGCCAGGTGATCACTGGCAAGGTCGTGAGCGATCGTATGATGGGGACGGTAGTGGTAGAACGCCAGTACCTGCATTATGTGA
>Ga0194039_1000700_pt1 | contig 19379 bp, 19 predicted proteins | sample JunL228m_MetaG_FD_148679 | JGI IMG/M metagenome (GOLD analysis project Ga0194039, IMG submission 148679) | Anoxic zone freshwater microbial communities from boreal shield lake in IISD Experimental Lakes Area, Ontario, Canada - Jun2016-L227-8m | ecosystem: Environmental > Aquatic > Freshwater >... | reverse complement strand
AAAGAACATTGAGACCTGCTGGTCGATATACAGAGAGAATAACATGAGGATCTGGACGGTATACGGGATGCTGTGAACGAGAATTACAGAAATAATTGCAAAACTCTTGACAATATCGATCTGCGGGTAATATTTCCTCGGTAACGTAACGATTTTTGCTGAAACTCCTATAACGGAGAAAATCGAAGAAGTAGGAGTAAGAGCAAAATGTCGAAACTATTTACGAGAGAACAAGCGAGAGACTGGTTAAGACAGAACGGCCTGAAAGACGGAAAGAGCATAACGACCGCGTTTATAGCCGAGATCAAAGATGTCCTTCAGGAAGCCCTTGAAGAAGAAATGACAACTTCGTTGGGCTACTCCCGGTATGATTGGAAAAACAAACGGACGGACAACTCACGGAATGGCCACACCAAAAAGACGTTGAGAAGTCAGTTTGGGGAGATTGATCTCCAGATCCCAAGGGATACGGCTGGGGACTTTGAACCGGTTATCGTTAAGAAACACGAACGAACGATGTCGAACGATCTCGAAGGCATGATTGTATCGTTATTTGCCCAAGGTACGAGCACCCGTGATATAGGAGCCCATATGCAGAAAGTGTATGGACTTGATGTATCGGCAGAAATGGTAACGAGGATAACCGACAAGATCCTGCCTATCGCAAAGGAATGGCAGAACCGGCAGTTGAATGAACTGTACCCCATCATCTACCTTGATGGCATTGTCTTCAATGTCAATAAGGATGGCCACATCATCAAGAAAACCGCATACGTCGTATTTGCAATAACGATTGAAGGAAAAAAGGATATCCTGGGCATCTGGATCGGCGAGGCAGAATCTTCAAAATTCTGGATGACCGTACTGGCCGACCTGAAAAACCGGGGAGTGAAAGATATCCTGATCGCCTCGGTTGATGGACTGAAAGGATTTGAGGAGGCCATTCGAGCTACCTTTCCAAAAACGGAAATCCAGAAATGCATTGTTCACCAGATCCGGAACTCCACACGATTCGTTAATTACAAGGACAGAAAAGCATTTTGCGGCGATATGAAGGAGATCTATACCGCTCCAAACGAAGACGCCGGTTTGGCTGCCTTGGATCGGTTCGATGAACTGTGGGGGAGTAAGTATTCGCATGCGATTAAAAGTTGGAGAGATAATTGGCCATGCCTGTCCACGTTTTTCAAGTATCCTCCAGAAATACGGCGCCTTATCTATACGACGAATCCTATTGAAAATTTCAATCGGAGAATCCGGAAGATTACCAAAAACAAGAGTTCATTCCCAACAGATGATTCCCTGTTTAAAATTCTCTACCTTATCGTCATGGATGCTTCTGAAAAGTGGACCATGCCTATTCAGAATTGGGGGATTATCCTGAACCAACTTCAGGTTTATTTCGGTGAACGGGTGGATCCTTATTTATGATCGTGAGGTAGACCAGAATGTGTAGTTTCAGCAAAATATGTTACACTACCATTTCCTCTCCGCTGCTTCACAACTATTGGTCATTATCCTGAACTATCGTCAGGATCGCGTATAAAAATGCCAGAATCATAGCGGGTTCTTTCATGAAGACCCCGCAGTTATTAATCCATCCTTCCTATAGTATGATAATGCATCGCATTCTCGGTATCATACCGGCACGGGGGGGATCGAAAGGGATTCCACGGAAAAACATCCGCCCGCTGGCAGGAAAACCTCTAATTGGCTGGACGATTGAGTCCGCATTGAACAGTAAGGTATGTGAGCCGCTCCTCGTATCCACAGATGATCCGGAAATTGCGGCTGTAGCCCGGCAATTCGGAGCGGATACCCCTTTCCTCCGCCCACCCTCATTATCCTCTGATACCGCAACATCGTTATCTGTTGTGGAGCATGCGATTGACTGGTTGAACGAAACGGGTTTGGAGTCATTCAGCCATGTATTGTTACTTCAGCCAACATCACCTTTCCGCACCGCTGAAGATATCCAGAATGCAGTAACTATTGCCAAAAAAACCGGTGCGGCAGTTGTGAGCGTTTGTGAGCCCCAACAGCACCCATATCTTTTCAAGATAATCCGTGAGGATGGAACACTTGACAATTTAATGCCAGAATCAGCCCAATGTTCCCGCAGACAGGATTATCCTCCCGTTTATGCCCTCAATGGTGCAATCTACATTATTTCTATGGATTGTCTGATAAAAGAAAAAACATTCACTCCGGAAAAGACTGTACCTTATATCATGCCCCCCGAACGTTCTCTCGATATTGATACACCATGGGATTTTTTCCTTGCTGAACAAACAATGCAGGGAAGAATGAAAATCTGATATTTTTCAGGAATTAAAATTTTCGAGCAATACTGAAATTTCCTTTTTTGTGATTAATCGGGTATTATTGGAAGAAAAATTAGTTAACGCCGATTTTTTGAATTCTTCTGTCATATGGTAGTGCAATGGTTCTTCGATAGGCAAAGTATCCGGCAGAATGATATACATTTCTTCGCTTTCCAATGCCCTGATAGCTTCAGATTCAGTCATCAGTTCTTCGAATAATTTTTCCCCGCCTCGTGTACCGATATAGTTGATTTTAATTTTTTTGGGGTTATGTCCATGTACAACCGCCAGATCCTTAATCATTACTTCAGCAAGATCGATAATTTTTAATGCAGGCATTTTCAGGATAAAGATTTCCCTGCCCTGAGCCAGCTCGCCAGCTTCCAGAATTAGATTGACCGCTGCGGGAATATCCATGAAAAAACGTGTCATATTCTTATCGGTGATTGTAACGGGACCGCCATTTTGTATCTGCTTTTTGAACAATGGAATAACCGATCCCCGCGAGTTCAGCACGTTACCAAACCGTATACTGGAAAAAATGGTTCTTTTCCTTCCTTTGTAATGATTTGCAGAGATTGTAAGTCGTTCCGCGAGAAGCTTTGTTGCACCCATCACGTTCGTAGGATTTACGGCTTTATCCGTACTTACATTAATGACTTTTTCAACTTGGTTTATGAGAGCTGCTTCAAGTACATTCTGGGTACCCAGAACGTTGGTCTTGATAGCATCAAATGGATTAAATTCGCAGAGTGGCACATGCTTGAGCGCGGATGCGTGAAAAACAATATCGATACCATCCATTGCCATAACAAGGCGATCTTTATCCCGTATGTCTCCAAGAAGGATCCGCACTTTTTCGGAATTTGTCTCCTGTTCGAAATCAAAAAGACCCGTTTCATTATTATCTAAAACGCGGATTATTTCTGGCTCTAATGTAATCAGTTTCCTTACAAGTTGACTACCAATTGAACCAACGCCTCCGGTTACAAGAATTTTCTTACCTTCATAATAACTTTTCATGCGCTTGAACTCCCATAGAATTTTTCAATCTCGTTAATAACATAATCAATTTCCCCTCGCGTAACCCCCGGGTAGAATGGCAGGCTGATAATCTCGTTAGCGACATGTTCTGTCAACGGCAAAGAATCATGGTATTTCAGAACATTTTTGTAAAAATGCGTCTGGTGGACTGGGGAGAAATAGACCTTTGTCATGATTCCTTGTTGTTCCAGGTGATGCATCAGTTCGTCCCGTTTTTTGACTAATATGGAAAAAAGTTGGAAAACATGGTGATAATGGAGAGGGGGTTTGATAATTGTGCAAGCGGGTATTTTCTGGAGATTATCCATGTAATACGCTGCATCAGATCTGCGCATAGCAATTATTGTATCCACTTTTTTCATCTGGGCTAACCCGAGTGCCGCGGTGATATTTGATATTCTGAAGTTATATCCCAGTGAAATATAATCCATGGTTGCAGTGGTGGAGAAATAATCTGCTGTTTCAAGCCGGCCATGGGACCGAATCAATTTCATCTTCTCATAGAGATCCCTTGAATCGGTAACCATAGCCCCGCTCTCACCCGTGGTGATGATCTTGTTCTGGCAAAAACTCATCATTGCTGAATCGCCGAATGTTCCGATCCTCTTCCCATCAATATCCGCACCGAACGCCTCTGCAGCATCTTCAATAAGAAGGATGTCATGTTCATCAGCAATCTCCCGGAGTTCCTTTATTTTGCAGGGGCATCCGCCATAGTGAACTGGAAGGATCGCACGGGTTTTTTTGGAAATTTTTTCTTCAACACTTTCAGGAGAGAGTCCAAAAGTCTCTCTCTCAATATCAGCAAAGACCGGTTTAGCCCCCACGAACTGGGGTGCATTGGCAGTGGCGATAAAGGTAAAGGAAGGAACAATAACCTCATCGCCGTGTTTTATTCCATATGCAAGAAGTGCTGAATGTAATGCCGATGTTCCGGAATTGAACGTGAGACAATATTTTGTTCCTATGAATTCTGCAATTTTTTGTTCTAATTCAGTAATAAGAGGACCCGCAGCCCAGTTCATGCCGGATCGTATTGCCTCATTCACCAGAGTGATATCATCCTCATCCCAGTACATTTTAAAGAGCGGTATTTTCCAGGTCATTTTAATTCCTTGTCCTGTTTAATAATTTTAATTTGCACCTGGTATATTTCACCATTCTCTTCAAAAAACGCCGCCTCATCGATGGTATTTGTTGTTAAGGCTTTTAATTTGATAATGAGATCTTTTATGGGGGCATTCTCATTTAGGTCAATTTTCTGGATGTTTTTAATATCATTTTTCTTATGAACTGATCCTTTCAAATTTTTTTGTGGAATTCTTGTAAAATTTTTTTGCAGAATTTTTGGAAACGCCTCCGTAAATACTTCTATCTCTAAATCAAGTACTTTCTGATATAATGAATCAGCAGTGTCTTCAAGTGATATTGGTAACTTTTTCTCGTGAATGATATCTCCGGTATCTAACGAAGTGTCCATAAAATGTAATGTTGCCCCGAAAGGAGTGTTATCAAAAATAGCCCATGTCGGAGTATGCCAGCCGCGGTTCCAAGGAAGATATGCAGGGTGCAGATTCAATACCCCAATTTTCGGTATCGACAAAATTGATTCTGGAATGATATAGGGAAAATGGATGCAGATTAAATAATCGAGATTTAATGATGATAATTTGGATTTAGTATCTTTCTTTGGAAGTTTACTTCCGGGAATGATTAAATCTCTCTCTAAAAATGGGCAGCGGGATACCAAGTGTTCTGAATCTGTTGCGTTTACATTATCCGAAACCAACAAACAGGAAGGATAATTATCATTTTTTAATAAGAATTCTAGAATTTTTACTGAAATATTGCGATCTCCGGCATATCCAAATTTAATGGTCATTCCAGAACCTCTATAATTAGTACATCATCTTTTTTTGAAGTAGTTGATCGTCAATTACAATAGTGCTCATAATTTCAACCACTTTTTCTCCGCATGACCCATCCCCATAGAGATTTTTACATTTGCGGATATAAGTTAAATTCTTTTTATCTTTGGTAGCTTTCAGAATTGCATCGATAATTTTTGTTTTATCATAGATCGAGTCAATAACATTATCACCTCTTTGCCTCCCCTGTTGCCGTGTCCCTATATTCACAACCGGTGTACCGAATGAGGGAGATTCAATAATCCCGCTACTTGAGTTACCGATAAGAGCCGAAGCGTATTTTAAGAGACTCAGAAAATCACTGTGAGGGAGATTTTTAAACGTTTGAATATTGGGGTATTTCTCGAACTTTTTAATTATTTCAATCATACTTCGACCGCCAGAGTCAGCATTGGGGTAGACAATGATGGTCTGGATATTCAGCTCCATAATTGCATCTAATGTCTCTTTTATCTGCATTTGTGCATCTTCAACCTCAAGAGTCACCGGGTGTTGGACTACCAGAAAAAATGGTTGCTTAAGATCCAAGTTATATTTAGTCATTATTTTATAACGTGAGGATAATTTGGTTAAAAATATTTGATCAAGTCCGGGCGCACCTACTACGAATACACGTTTGGGATTTTCCCCCATACTTATTATGCGATGTGCACTTTCTTCTGTTGCAGGAAAGTGGATATGAGCAAGTTTGGTGATGGCGTGACGTACAAGATCATCAACAGTTGATGTTACTTCCCCCCCATGAAGATGAACAACTGGAATACTAAGGTATGACCCGACAATCGCCCCAGCAAGCATTTCTGCCCGATCACCAAGGATTAAAATAAAATCCGGACGATATTTTTCAATTTCTTTTACAAGTTTTTGAATGAAAACTCCAATAAACGAAGCCATCGATTTTTTATTATCATCTTCAATTACTGCATCAATGGTAATGCAGGAAAAACCGTCATTTTGGATCTCAACTTCGGTTTTTCCGAATTCCTCCATAAGGTGCATACCAGTTACAGCAATTTTAAGTGATAATTCGGGGTGGGATTGAATCCTGAAAAGTACTTCACGCATAAGACCGTAATCAGCGCGAGTCCCTGAAATATACAGAATTTTTCTTCTCATTCAAGCACGTCCCATCTGATAACCGAGTCTTTTTTTATTAGTTCTTTTACTTTTTTGCCAATAACATCTTTGAAAAATTTCGGTTCGATACCGGTACCTGGACGTTTAATAATCAGATGTTCTTCATTTAGGATTGAATCACGAGCAATATCTTTGGATGCAACAATACTTTTTCGGGCAACGTTTATATTACCAATTTCACATTTTTCCGGTATTTTCTCTCCATTTCCCATGGCAGATTCTACACGTTTTATGGCATCAACCAACATTCTTAATTCATCCGGATTTAAGGATGCCTGATGATCTGGACCTCTACGGTCTTTTTTATCTAATGTAAAATGCTTTTCTATTACACATGCACCTATCGCAACAGCAGCGATTGGTATGATAATTCCTTCAGTATGATCGGAATATCCCACAGGGCAGCGGAATTTCTGTTTTAATGTATACATTACCCGCAGATTTGCTGAATCGAATGGAGCTGGGTAGCATGTTGTACATTGAAGGAGGATAATGTCCTTAATCCCATTTTGCTTCAGATACGTAATAGCATCCCGAATTTCATTGATCGTCGACATACCAGTTGAAAGAATAACTGGTTTTCCTTCTGAAGCAATTTTTTTAAGATAGGGGAAATTCGTAATTTCACCGGAGGGAACTTTAAAGCAGGGGACATCAAGTTGGGAAACAATATCGATACTTTTGTTATCAAAGGCTGTTGAAAGAAAAATTATCCCTTTTTTTGCGGCGTGTTCGGATAATCTAAAAAAATCCTCTTCATGCAGTTCCAGTTTTTTCAGCATTTCAAACTGTGTCTCTTCTTTAATATCGTTCTTTTTCTGATATTCTGCTTTGGTAGCATCAAAGGTAACAAGGTTTTCCGCTTGGAATGTCTGGAACTTCACCGCATCGGCTCCAGCTGCACATGCAACATCGATCAATTTTATGGCATCGGTAAATCTACCATTATGGTTGACTCCGGCCTCAGCAATTATGAAGCATGGATGACCATCCCCTATTATCTTCTGGCCAATTTGTGTCATAAATAAAAGAATCTGTTATTTTTGGGTAGTTCTGCAAAATAAATGTTCGTAATTTTTAATCTATTCATACTTGTTCTCATTGCAAAGAAAGCTGTTGACATAGTAAAATAATCTGAAACAATTATATCTGGTCCCTTATGACTATATATAGAGAGTTTAATAATTATTATCTCACAATTTCAAGGATTTAGATTTGATAAAAAGATAGAAATGTTAAAGTCTAGGTTATAAAAGATATTTTCTTCCACAATCATATGCTTTTCCCACAACTCCTCCCATTGAATAATATTCTGATCGAAGAATATCAAACCCGAGAGGGTTGATAATTGAGACCGTGGGATACCCATCTGAATCTAATATGTTTTCATCGATTTTTAGATCCACGATTTCTCCGATTATCTGGATATGCGACCCTATTGGAATTGTTTTTATCAACCGGCACTCCATTACGACTGGAAACTCACCAACATATGGGGCATCAACCTTTTCAGCTTTAACGGGTGTTAACCCTGTCTTTTCAAACTTATCGATATCGTCATTTACCGATATCCCGAAAGCGTCCGTTTCATTCACATATGGAGCCGACGGAATACTGATTGTATATTCTTTTTTTTCCTGAATGTGCTGATAAGATTTATGTGTGGATCGAAGAGCTATGGCAATAGCTGGGGGCTCTGAGCAACATAATCCCCCATAAGCTTCAAGCATTGCATGTGGTTTTCCCGAGATATTATAAGTCCCAATAAAAAAAACCGGAAGGGGATAAGCAACTGCCTGTGCACCGAATGATCTTTTCATAAAGATACTATATTTTTCAAGATTTTAAAATGTTGTTTATGGAAATTTTCTTAAATTCGCAAAAAATATATTGAGAGGTTGTATTGAAAACAGATCTTGAAACAATAATAACAACAAGCAATTTTTAAAAAATATGTCTGAATTGGATTTTAGAAATAATAACCATTTCCCATGATTATATAGTTATTCAATACCTAATTGCTGTAGGGAGATTAATATGTTTAATGTCCGTGTGATTCCCCGACTCGATATAAAAGGACCTAATCTGGTCAAGGGAATTCACCTTGAAGGACTGCGTGTACTGGGGAAACCCGAGCAGTTTGCCCGTTATTATTATGAAAACGGGGCTGATGAACTCATTTATATTGATGTTGTTGCGAGCCTGTATGGCAGGAACAGTATTCTGGAAATGATCAAAAAAACATCCCAGGAAATTTTCATCCCCCTTACCGTAGGCGGAGGACTGAGAACCCTTGAGGATATCCAGAATGTCCTTCGGGCCGGCGCCGACAAAATTGCATTAAATACCTCTGCAATCCGCGATTCCGCACTGTTACAACAGGCCTCAAGGAAATTTGGATCCTCCACAATAGTCGTTTCTATTGCCGCAAAAAGAAAAGAAGCCGGGATCTATGAAGCCTTTACAGATAATGGCCGGGAAAAAACCGGAATCAACGTAATTGAATGGGCCAGAAAAGCAGAGGAACTCGGTGCCGGGGAAATTTACCTCATGTCTATTGATCGTGACGGGACGGGGCTTGGATACGATACCGAACTCATAAAGACTGTTGCAAAAGCGGTTTCAATCCCCGTTATAGCGGCCGGGGGGGCGGGAAAACTCTCACATTTTTCCGAGGTAATCGAAAAAGGAAAAGCCGATGCGATCAGCATGGCATCAATTCTCCACTATGACTATATCGAGAAAAATCACCATGATGCCGACTATTCATCGGAAGGGAATATTGAATTTTTACGAAATTTAAAAAAATTCACAACGGTAGAAGGGGCAACAATTCCCGATATAAAAAACCATCTTTTAATGTCGGGAATATGCTGCAGGCCGGAGGAGGGTCGTGAATATGGTTTCTGAAGGTATCCCCTCGGTAGCGATTGTGGACATGGGAATGGGAAATCTCTTCAGCATCAAAAATGCCTGTAGCCATGTCGGCCTTCATGGATTTCTCACACATTCTCCTGATGAGATCCCCAATGCTGATGCGATTATTCTTCCCGGTATGGGTGCATTCAGCGATGCAATGAACGCACTTGAATCCTTGTCTCTCATCGATGTATTAAAAGACTGTGTTCATGCAAAAAAACCTCTGCTGGGCATATGTCTCGGTATGCAGATATTGATGACCAGCGGAACGGAGTTCGGATTTCACGAGGGTTTAGGATTAATTGATGGCCGGGTTGAACGTTTCCAAGACCCCATGGCAAAAGAGACCCCGTTAAAAGTCCCCCATAACGGCTGGAACCGGTTGGATAAAACGACCGGGATACCCGATCGATGGGAGGCGACCATTCTGGTGAATCTTCCCGACGGGATTTACATGTATTTTAACCATTCTTATTACGTGATTCCGGATTCTCCCGAGGTTGTCATAGCTACTACGACTTATGGCGATTGTAAATTCTGTTCAGCAGTCAAAAAGGATAATCTTATCGGGCTCCAATGTCACCCCGAAAGGAGCGGCAAAACAGGACTTGCAGTTTACCGGAATTTCTCCGGTATGATCGAACAATATATGTAAACTTAAAACCAAAATATTATCACCTATGGATAAACTGAAAGATATCCTCGACAACCAATTCCAGAATCGTCCCAAACACGTTTTTTTTTGCAAGAGTTGCGTCCTTTCGAATCAGCGGCCAAGACTAACATTTAGTAAAGACGGTGTATGTACAGCTTGCCAGTTTGCAGTAGAAAAAAAGAATTCGATTGACTGGACAGAACGCGAAAAGCAACTCCGGAAATTGTGTGATATGTACCGCAAGAGCAACGGAGATTATGATGTTATCGTCCCCGCCAGTGGAGGGAAAGACAGTGCCATTGTTGCACATAAATTAAAGCACGAGTATGGCATGCACCCTTTGACCGTAACGTGGTCGCCATTCATGTATACCGAAATAGGCTGGCTTAATTTTCAGAATTTCATAAAATCCGGATTTCCAAATATTCTTGGTTCCCCAAATGGACTGCTTCACCGGAAATTATCACGTATTGGTCTTGAGATAGTGGGAGATCCATTCCTCCCCTTTATTTATGGACAGATGTCGTTTGCCTTCCACATAGCGACAAAATTTGATATCAAACTCATTTTTTTTGGCGAAAACGGGGAAGCTGAATACGGGGGTTCCACTAAAAACAACTATAACCCGTTTATGCCTATTGAAGACTGGGCCGATCTTTATTTCAAAGGTGCAACAGTGGATGATCTCATCACTTGGGGTCTTGAGAATAACATCCTGAAACTGGATGATTTCAATAAAAGCGATCTCATGTTTTATCGACCGCCCACGGTTAACGAACTTACGGGCAAGGGAATCCAGATGCATTGGTTCTCATATTATCAAAAATGGGTGCCTCAGGAAAATTATTACTATGCTGCCGAGCACACAGGGTTCCAGGCGAATCCGGAGGGACGCTCTGATGGTACCTATTCAAAGTATGCCAGTATCGATGATCGACTGGATGGACTGCATTTCTGGCTAGGTTTTGTAAAATTCGGCATCGGTCGGGCAACATCAGATGCAGCACATGAAATTCGTGATGGCCATATAACCCGGGAGGAAGCAGTCGCTCTTGTTCACCGGTATGATGGAGAATTCCCGGCAAAGCATTTCAAGGAATCTCTGGAATACCTGGATATTTCTGAAGAAAAATTCTGGGAGATTGTTGATAAATATCGTGTTGCATCCCCCCACCTATGGGAAAAGCGAGATGGAAAATGGGTTCTTCTTCATAAGGTTCAAAAAGTATAGAAAAAATTTTAAGAGGCTGTTGGATAGTGTAAACAAATTTCTGTAAAATCAAAAACGCCCTGATCTCTAATCATGCAACAGCCTCTTATGTGCGAGTTTAATCTCTAACCTTTATGTGCTCTAATACAATTCTCCTTACACATGCAGTTACTGGGATATTGGAATCATAATTCATAAAATATTTCCTCATATCTAATGTTTCCATTAAAAATTGTTCTCTATTCATATGAATGATTTTTTGTAATTTCTCTTTGAAAATGTCGTAATCAGCAATATCTGATGTGCATAAGTCCGGACATGTGAAATTAAACAATGGGTTATCGGAATGATTACAAAGCAATATTTTCTTTCCCCATCCGAAAGCCTCAATTGCAGCGGTTGAATGATTTGTAATTATGACTTCACTGTCATCCATTGCCATATACGTCGAGAAAGCAGATTGATTTTGTTTAATAATTGTGACACTTTCACCGAAAACACATTGGAAATACTCATACTCGTCTGTTGATTCGGAGGCGGTAGCAACGCATAAACTTTCACCTGTTTCCTCGACAAATTTTTTAAGGAATATCTCTATTGTCTTTAAAGATTTTTTATAAGGGGGTTCTACGGCAAGCTCCTGCCGGTTATATATCCGGTATTGAGAAACGAGGCAGAGGGTGTATTTCTTTTCTGGAGGATCTCGATTTAAAGCATACTTATAGTAACTCCCTATGATAGAACCTACACAGCGATAGTTGTCAATTTTCGCACCGTGTTTTCGATAAAAATCTTCTTCATTTTCACCAAAACATATGAAGTTAGTGACGCAGTTTGCACGACCATTTCCACCGAAAACGTAAATTTTTTCTAAATCAGAATCCGTGTAGTTCCATGAATTATTCGCTACCCGCACCCCATTTTGAATCGCATAAAAGGTGGCATTGGTATACACCCGTGATAACCAGTGAAAAATTGGATCATTATCAATAAAAGTTAGTACGACTTTAGGTTTAATACAGTGAAGACAACCTAAAAAATAAGCTTTATTAAATTCCGATACTATTTTTTTTGATTTAACGAGATTGATGACATTGACACTCAATAATATATACGCAAGGACTTTTAGACCCCAATAAAAAAATTCCTGTCTTGAATGAAGAACACTATGATCAATGCCATATAGCACATGTCGGGACAAAAAATCACTCGCCGATGCATCGTAAATGAGGACGTCAGATTGTTTTGGGGATTTCAATTTAATTTTTTTAATAAATTCAAGTAACCTCATAAACATATCCTACTTATACGAGCGTGATGGATTGCTACCAGTATCGTCTAATAAGTCTATTGCACTACAATGGATAGCGATGTCGCAGTATCAGATGAAATGGCAGAGGGCATGATGAAAGGAATATCGATCACGAATTTGTGGAATTTCGAAGCGATTTCAGGATGATCTATCGATACAATGAGTCGTTTGCATAACTGACTTTCCGCAGCGCCCCCAATCGTCCAGTTATTAAGTGATTTTACAACTAGCAGTCGGATATTCTTTTTGAAAATTCCCTTTGATCCACCTCGTGCAGATATAATTGCAAGAATATTAGGTTTCAAGATATGCCCCCGATCTTTTTAACCATTATGTCAGAGGAACATATCGACTCACCAGTGATCCATACACCACAACTGTCCGTAATTTCTGCATCGCTCCCACTAAATATCCAACGGTGCATCATCAGTTTCCTTCTCCTGTCCCAAGTATAATTGATAATATTCACCTTTCTTATCCATCAATGCATCATGCGCACCACTTTCAACTATCGCCCCTTCTCTCATCACATGAATAACATCCGCGCCTTGAATAGTTGACAACCTGTGGGCAATTGTAATAACCGTCATATTTTCTGATAACTGGTGAACAGAATCAATAATTTTCTTTTCTGAAATATTATCTAAGGAACTTGTCGCCTCATCCAGCAGTAAAATATCCGGATTCCGGAGTATAATCCGTGCAATTGCAATCCTCTGCCTCTGCCCTCCAGAGAGTTTCATACCCTGATCACCGATAATTGTGTCGTAGCCCCGGTCAGTATTAATGATAAAGTCATGGGCATCAGCAAGTTTTGCAGCCTCAACTATTTCCTGATCACTGCGTTCCAGCCCAAATCTGACATTTTCCTTAATAGTATCATGATAAATAAACGTCTCCTGACCAATATATCCAAGAGACCTCAGATAATCAGCAGGGTCAAATTCATCTATATTGACCCCATCAACAAAAATACCGCCCGACCCTGGCTTGTAAAGCAATGCCAGAAGATTTGCCGTACTCGTCTTGCCGGAACCTGAATTCCCCACAATAGCAACTTTTTTGTTTTTGCCGATCTCAAAAGAAAGATTATGTATTGTATCTTGTTGGGCCCCGGGATACCCAAACGATACCTCCTTAAACTCAATCTTGTCTTTAAATGAAAATGTCCGTTTTTTATCGCTGGTTTTTTCAGGAATCTCCTTACCGCTATCTGCGATCAATTCATCATACACGAGCGTGAGTGCCGGAAGCGATTGTATAATACCAGACAAATTATTCTGGGTTGCAGTTAAAGAGGGGATTAATCGGTACAGAGCAAGCATAAATGTTCCAAAAATTCCAATATAAGCAATAAAATTTTCCCCGGTAAAAAAGTATAAAATGATAGCACCAATAGAAATAATTGAGAACATTATTAAATCATTAACAATCGTGGGTATCTTGTTAAGGGCCATTATATTTGTAATACCTTTGAAAAGTATCTTCACCGCAGAATCATATTTTACCTTCCATACTCCGACAGAACCTGTAATAAAGATAGTTTTCACTCCAGATATGAACTCCTGGTATACAACCGATTTTTCCATTGCAGCACTGGTTAACTCGATACTATTTCTATAAATTCTAGAAAATAAATATTCCTTGATCAAGAGTGCGTATATAACGCCCAAAATGAGCAATCCGATTGTAAGCCAGAATGAGAGATAAAAAATAAACAAAATATACAGCAGAGAAGTCAGTGAATTTTTCACAAATTCAATAAAATTATTGATTGCATTCGCACTGTCATTCACAGCCCCCTGACCAATATATAATAAATCACCCTGTTTCTTTCCGGCAAAATAGCTGTATGGATTATTCGTAATTTTATCAAAAACACGTCGATCCAATGAATCGCGCACCGCTGAAAAGAGATATGCTCCTGCATATGCAGTGATTCCATAAAATACGGCAATAACAATAGTGACAAGAAGCAAAAGGATTGCTGATGCGATAAAGGGATCAATCGATGACGGTAATATCATATCATAAAATGCATCGAGAAGTTTCGGCTGGTTTTGCACCCCAAGCCCATAGTTAATGAGCGGGTATACCAGTGATATCCTGAACACCTCAAGCCCGCTGAGGATGATAACTCCGATCAGATACAATATAAGCAGCTTTTTGAAAGGGCCGAAAAGATAATGTAAAATCTTTATTGAATCTCTAATCCCCGACAATATTGAACCTCCTTGCTATCTCATATTGGTACTTGTATTCCCGTCACCCGAGTCTCGTGCATATCATGGCGCGAACTGTTTCTGATATCACATAATCCTCTGCGTCTTGTGACAGGTAGTCTTTGTGGATTGAAAATCTCTATTGTTTGACTTTTTTCCAATCATTCAAAAAAAGCTCCAGTCCCGCATCGGTCAGGTTATGTCTGGACATTAATTCGATTACTTGCGGGGGAATTGTTACAACATGAGACCCCACTTTTGCAGCGGATAGAACATGCATAGGGTTGCGTACACTTGCTGTTATGACTTGTGTCGAATAATTATGCAGTGTAAAAATTTTGATGGTATCCTTGACAACATCTATCCCATTGTGACCAATATCATCCAGGCGACCTACAAATATACTCGCATATGTTGCCCCGCAATTTGCTGCTAATAGTGCCTGATTGGCTGAAAAAATGAGAGTGACATTTGTTTTAATATTTATCCCACTTAATTTTTTTGTCGCTTTTAAACCCTCAATTGTCATGGGAACTTTGATTACAATATTTGGAGAAATCCGGGATATTTTTTTAGCCTCTTTAACCATCTCACTGGCTTCATGACTCATAATTTCAACGCTTATCGGGCCCTGCACGATTTTTGATATTTCCATTATTAATTCTTCAAATAGATATTCTGGTTTTATTTTAGCAATTAAACTGGGGTTGGTGGTGACACCATCGATAATAAAACTGTATTTCCTAATCTGATCAATATCTGCAGTATCCAGAAATATTTTCATAATTCTTCCCTCTATATCAATCTATGATTTTGATTACATCTATCTTTTCGTTCGTAGAATAAAATTTTGAACCGCATCGAGTAAATCTGCTGCAATATAATCAACAGGGGATTTTTTATTTTCTAATTCTAAAAGACCGTGACCCGTTTTAACCAATATTGTTTTACAACCCACAGATCGCCCGGCTTCAATATCGCTCCATTTATCCCCAACCAAAAAAGAAGATTTGAAATCAATATCGAACTTTTTTCCACCTTCTATGAGCATGCCGGGTTTTGGTTTCCGGCAATCGCAATTCAGTCGATATTTTTTAATCTCCGCTTCGGGATGGTGAGGACAATAATAGATTGCATCGATGTGGGCTCCTTCTTTCGTTAGTAAAGATTCCATGCCGTCATTAAAGATTTTCACATCTTCCTCTTGATAATATCCGCGAGCAACCCCGGATTGATTTGAAATGGCAATTACATGAAAATTGTGAGTATTTAATAATTGAATTGCTCGTACGCTACCCTCAATGATCCGCAATTCATCAAGTCGATGTGCATAATGGGGTGGATCTTCGGTAATTACTCCGTCGCGATCCAGGAATACTGCTTTATTCATATCCATAATCTATTCCACCTCATTCAAGTAATGCCTGATATTTCCTGATGAATGCAGCGCCGATTCGTGAATATATTTTCCCGTGTACTTCACTCGATTTATAGAGACTCCAGAACCTTCTCTGAAGATCTTCATCCTCTTCCGTTGTCACCCATGTACCTTTAAGCCTTTCTTCCATCTCAATAGTTACTTCACGAATTTCCTCGGGGGTGTTTTCAAGGAGTGTAATGCCCATATCAGTATATTGATTAATAGAATAGAATCTCCCTGCGCCGGATTCGATAATTTCTCTAAATGACATAAATCTTTGTTCATTATTGAGCCAGTGTTTTTTTGGGATGAATATACTATTTTTATCCCATGAATGAACATGTTCTAATGGACAAAAATTAACATATAAAATAGGTCTCCGAAAAATTTCTGAAATTGCATCGATACCAGTCCCAACACTGATGAAGAAATGGCATTTAGCTCCTAAATATATATCCATGAATTCGTTTCTATGTCCATTGGTGGCATAATCAATTATTCTGGGATTATTACTTTCCAAAGTCTCTACTACATCTGAACCCATTCTTATTGCGTAATATCCACGACTCGCCATTTCTTCAGTCGCAAGAAGATAATTTTTCACATCCACATTTCGATGATCATGGTAATCAAAATTTTTATCGTGTTGTGTAAGCTGTAAGTATTTTTTGTCTCTCCCAACAAAGCAAATGAATAAAGATCCGGGTAAAACTCCCATAGATTCTAATGTAATTTTTCCAAATTCATCTTCGTCCTTCGTGAAAGACAGATATGGTGGAACAAGTGCGAAAACATTATTAATATCACGTCCATTGTTAAATGGAATTGTATATAATTCGCCATCAGGCAACTTGGAATTTATTAGTACAATAAGAAATGAAAGGTGTGTTGGCCATATTTTTAAAATACGGTCCCACATTTTTTTCAATTGCATATTACAAATATAGCCATTGTAGTAGCACCAGATATCTACAGAATGTTGATTTGGATTATTAATTCCTAAATCCTTTTCACAAAGGTATATTTCAGTGTTTGCTGCAAAATGTCCGATCCTGCTTTGCACTAGATGCCTAAGTCGAATAATAACCCACGGTCTGATAAGGCGAAAAAGAATTACAAAGAAAAGGGCAGGTATAAGCCATAACAAATAGAGTAATATTCGAATAATTAAAAAAAAATCTTTGCTTTGATTTTTTTGGAGTTGACCATTGACCATAATGATTTTTTTTAAATTGTGCCAAATCAGTTTATTAGGATACTTTTTTTTACCACTCATTTGAATGCACTACCATCTGATTGAAAAATATCGATATTTTTTCCGGACTATTGTATTTTTGTTTGAAGTAGAACAAATTTGTTCCAACTATAAATAATATTCTCTAGGTAGAAATCCGACAATATTATTTTGATAGCATCTTATATATACATTTATTTATTATATTTTACAGATCCCCCACCAATTCTTCTTGTAGAAACTCTCCAATCTTGAAGCTCTTCCATTGTGACACTATTCATTAAAGCAATTTTCTTTCTTTTTTCATTGGTCTTAAAATTTATTCTATCCCATTCTATTATTCTTAGCATAGATAATTCATCGGGAGTGAATTCTTCTGTGGTAATGCATCCATGACCAAATCCAAACCATTTAAAATCTGAAAAACTAAAATTTGAGTCAAGATATCCCTGTTCTTTGGCAATATTGTAAAGTTCAGTTTTAGGAAATGGCGTTGCAATAGAAAAAACAACCCAGTCCACATTTATTTTTTCAGCAAAATCAACAGTTTCTAATATTTGGTCCCATTTTTCTCCAGGCAAACCTATTACAAAAAGACAAGCAATCTCAAAACCTAACTCTTTTGCTTTATTGATGACAGTGAGTGCTTTTTTCAAATCTAATGGTTTATGCATTATATTCTTTAAAACGTAAGCGTTTCCTGATTCGATAGGCAATGTTATCTGATAACAACCACTTTTTTTCATAAGTTCTAAAAGCTCATCATCCAATGCAAAAGTCGGTACGTTTGTTGCCTTCCAATGCAAGTCATAATCTCTTTCGATTAATCCATAAAGAATTTCATTGATTCGTTTTCTATCTAACAATAAGTTGTCATCTAGGAAAATAATTTCTCTAATTCCATATGTTTTCACAAGCCAATCTATTTCTTTCAAGACGTTCTCTGCTGACCTCATGCGGCATTTCTTTCCTTGTATGTACCTGCAACAACAAAACACGCAATTAAATGGACAGCCTCTTGAAGTTATTGTTACGGCATAAGGAAGATATCTAGGGTTATTGTAAGGAGAGTATTTATTATATCTATTGGTGTATTTTGTAAAATCAACCAAATTATATGCCGGAAAAGGTACAGAATCTAAGTCATCAATAAATCCTGTATGCATCTGAATGATAGGCTCGCCATCTTTTTTATAAGCAATTCCTTCAATGTCCTTGAGATCTGTTTCATTCTCTAATGCGTTTAAAATTTTTGGAAAACGCATTTCTCCCTCTGAAAGTATCAGAAAATCTATATTTTTATCCATTATGGCAAATTCAGGAAGAAGCGTTGGGTAGGGACCCCCCAGAACGGTTATAATTTCTGGTAATTTCTGTTTCAAAATGCTAGCAAGTTTATGGCAGGATTCTGCATATTCCAAGGACATGCCACTTATTCCAACAACATCTGGAGAATATTTCAAGATTTGTTCTGTTGTTTCTTCTAAGCTTAATCCCTCAAAATCTGCATCCAAAACCATTACATTATATTTGTCTTTAAGGATAGCACCCAGAAGACATAAGGAGTACGGATGTATGTTAAACTTCCTTGTTCCAGACCATAATGCATTAGGTAGAACAAATAACACTTTATTGATTTTACGCATTTTTTATAACCTCCATATCATTTTTAAGTCTCTTTAGCAGGGATGCAAAAAAATTCTTTGCAGTATATGGATCGGATCCATCTGGCGCCCATTTTGGAAAAATACTATCATCTTTTCCTAAAAATGGACCCAGTTTTGATTCGTGAAAAATCACAAATTCCGTAAGGGGTATTGAAACATGCCATGCATTGGCAGATATTCTATATATAAAATTTTTACCAGTACTTAAAACATTAGATTCTAATAATTCCCCATCATCATTAAAAATAAATATCCCCATTTTGCCTTTAATCATTTGATACGATTCAACTTTTCTTTGGTGTCTATG
>Ga0194039_1000697_pt1 | contig 19405 bp, 20 predicted proteins | sample JunL228m_MetaG_FD_148679 | JGI IMG/M metagenome (GOLD analysis project Ga0194039, IMG submission 148679) | Anoxic zone freshwater microbial communities from boreal shield lake in IISD Experimental Lakes Area, Ontario, Canada - Jun2016-L227-8m | ecosystem: Environmental > Aquatic > Freshwater >... | reverse complement strand
TAGAGATACTCCGAACAATTCCTGTTCCGGAAAGACGTACCGGTAACCGGTACCCTTCGCTCGGGCAGATTTCTCCGTGCCTTTCGTTGTTAATAAGAGACTATGGTTCATCATCAGCCCGGCGTTCTTAAAACGCGAAAAATCAGTTCGTGCCCGGAACATTCTCCATCTTGTTCCTGATCGGTTCGGGCCATGGATCCGAATTTTCTGCCTGAACGCCAGAATATCTGTTATCTCAATGTGCACTTGGGGAAAACGGGTATCCTGCGTAACGGTAACGGAAGTAACAACGTCGGGAGCCTCGGTTTTTTCACTCTTTGCCCATGCCGGGTACGGAAGAGCACCCGCTTTGAGTATAATGCTCGTCCGGCTGGTTGGGTGGGAAATTATTATTCCGGTACCTGGTCCACTCTGGCTCATACTTCCTCTCCCGTTAAACAGATTTCTGGAATTTTGCCGTATCCGAAGCTACCTTTCTGGCATAACGGTTCGCATCGGCCATATCCTGTGCAACCAGAAAACACGACGATGAATTATCTTTACAGGCCTGGGCTACATCGGATGCCTTTTCTGCCGTGCCATGAACCACATAATTCACGTTCTGTACCTGTGCTGTAAGGGTCATGACCGATCGTTCAGAAACTTTTGAGGCCCTGAGAACATCTTCCATGTTCCGGTTGATCTCCTCTACAGAACCGGCCACGCGGGAGAATTGCTCAGCAGTCTTGTTGAAAGCATCACTCTCTGTTTTCAATTTGTTTTTCATGATGCCCAGTACGTCTTTTACCTGTTGGGATTTTTTTGACAGGTCCTTAACCAGACCGGAAATTTTCCCTGCAGATTCCCGGGTCGCCTCGGCAAGGAACGTTACCTCCGGAGGAGCTGCCGGTGCGGTATTCTGAAAATTCACCAGTTTCCCATTTTCATCAGATGCATTTTTTGCCTGCTTTTTTATACGGTCCGACAGGGTGAGGATATGACCCGTAGAATCGCCGATACGGTCCACAATGAGGGACAGCTCGGAAATATAAGCCTCAACTTCGTCTGAAGTCCTGGTGATTTCTGTAAATCCTGATGTCACTTTTCCTGCCCGTTCAGCAGCGTCTCCGGAGAGCTCTGCGGTCTTTTTTGTAAGACGAAATACTACATCGGTGTCGGATGAAATTTCCTGGATACCGGCCGAGAGTTCTTTCATTCCCTTAAAGATCTCTTTAACCTTCTCATCCCCTCTTCCGGCATGATAATGAACCACGCCTGCACTCTGGGCTGTCCGGGAAGTATCCAGAGCCAGTTTCGTTGTGCTCTTTTTAGTCCGCTGGTTGTGGACGGCAATCTCGGATACCTGCCCGTTGATGGTGCTTATTACGCCGGGAAAAATCCCGTTGGTATTTGTAATGTGATCCTGCAGAATAGCAAGGTCTCCGGGAAAGTACGCAGTACTGTCCGTTGGTCCGTAAAAATTAGAATTTTCGTTCAATGGTTTCGGTCTCTTGTCTGGGTTCAAAGCATCTGAAACGCTGGTGCGGGTTAAACTGCCAAACGCGTGGAAAGTATCGATGCAGTTGTTCAGGTTATTTTTGATCTGATTATTGTCCCCATGACAGATACCGGTGATCTTGGGAGGAAGGATGCCCCGGCTCAGCTGGTCTGTGTACTCCATGCTCATTTTTAATGGCCCGGTAACTGCATCGAGCGTTGCATTCAGACTCTCGATAATTTTTTTGTATTGACCGGAATATTTTACCGTATCCGCCCGAACATCCAGCCGCCCATGACTGATTGCGCCTTCAAGCATCTTCACATCAAGCAACAGGCTGTCATGAAAACGGGACATATCAACAAAATCCCGGGTCACTTTTATCTGGGCATTGGCATCTCCTCGATAGGCTTTTGATACCAGATCGGTAATTCTCTGTGCGTTCATATCTCCATCTCCGTAATCTTTTCAGAGAATTTTCTCTGTTCGTTCAACATCTCAGTACCTGTTTTTATGGACAGGATAGCATGCCCGGTTGCTGCCGCATTCACGTCCGGTGAATCAATCGTTCTCCGGCGATACGGTAACTCCGCCATGTCCTGCTCATACGCAATGGTTTGAGGAATCGCTGTATCAGGATGAAGAAACCGCAACCAGCGGTTGAGTATGATCATTCTGCCGATTTCAGATCCATTATCCGTACAATCAACCAGACATTCTGTATCAAAGAGTCCGGATCGCACAACCAACAGGTTATCAGGTTGCATGGTGAATTGCCCCCACGGCATCTACCGGCTTTTTTAGCAGCAATGCCCGGAACTCATCGATGTTATATTCGCGGTCTCCCCAGGAGATGACACCTCTGGTCTGCTCAATCTTCTCCAGGATTTGGTGGGGCATTTTCCCATTGGTGCCTGTCGAGGCATGGGCTTTTTGCATCTGCGCAGTTTCGTCAATCGAATGAGAAAAATTGGAATGTTCGTTTAACGTTTCAGAGGATTTTTTATCGTTGACTATATCCTTTCCACTGCTGCTGGTGTCCTTTGCGAGTGAATTGAACGTATCGATACAATTATTCAGGTTATTTTTGATCCGGTCCATATCTCCATAACAGGTGTCAGTGATCTTTGAAGGCGGGATACCTCTGCTCAGCTGGTCGGTATACTCGATGCAAATTTTTAATGGTCCGCTGATTGCATCCAGAGTTGCATTCATGCTGTCGACAATTTGTTTGTATTCATCGGAATATTTTGCAGGATCAATCCGGATATCCAGCAGTCCATGATGAATTGAATTCTCAAGAACCTTCAACTCAAGGTACAGGTTTTTATGAAAATGGCTCGTATCGATAAGTTCCCGGGTCACTATCGTCTGGGCACCGATATCCCCGTGATATGCTTTTGATACCAGATCTGTAATTCTGTCAGTGTTCATTTTTTCACTCCGTTATCGTTATTATTCCACCCGGGTTTTTTTGTCCGATCAACCCGTGAGCACCTGTTTTTTCAGAAGGGAGAGCAGGACCGTGTGCTGATGGATTCAGATCCGGTGAATCAATCGATCTTTTACAATGCAGGAAATTCTCCGCGTCCGGTTCATCCGTACTGATTTGAGGATTGGATGGTTCTGCCGGAAGAACCTGCAGCGTGCGGTTGATGATGATCATTCTGCTGATCGCAGCAGCATTACCCGTGAACTCAGCCAGACATTCAGAATCAAAGAGTCCGGATCGTACGATCCACCGGTTATCTGGTTCCATTATCGTCCTCTCCCATGACAGCCCGGTCCTTCTTTTGTACAAGTAAACGGAACTCATCGACATCGTACTCGCGGTCTCCCCATCGGATGACACCTCTTGTCTGCTCAATCTTCTCCAGGATTTGGTCTGGCACTTTCCCATCGTTACCAAATCCATTAATACCTGAATTCTTCACTTCGTTCACCTCTCGGGCTGAAATCTCGCAACTTATGACCAGAGCAGAGTTACCTTTTTTTTGTTTTTGCACTGTTCACGTGAATGAATCCTCTAAATCCCACTATATCAATCTAATTGAAAAAAGGACGGAGCATATCTATCAGAATTGTAATTCGGATTCAATTACCGTAATGGATGATATCATTGTAATCCATTGAAAAGAAAAAATCTGAGGACAAAGAGCACATGATTTTTTGATTCGCAGCAGACTATCGGTTTAACAAAATTTATCGTCGATGAACTGATACTTAAATGACATACAACAACCACAGCGGGGTTAAAAAAAACTGCTTATCCTCTGCCGGGAATCGGGAAACTAAAAAGAAGAAGATCGATATTAATCCCAATGGTTTTCGCCAATCCCTCTCCTACAGCATAACCTCTGCCATATTCTGCTTATACCCCGCATTTAATTCTATTGCGTGCTCCCTTACGCGACAAACAAGTTCCCGGTAACTCAGTGCGCCCCAAATCGGCAGGCACTCATTCGTGCGCTTCTGTCGGCTTTTCCAACTGACGGACTACATGTGACGAAGTGAGTGTCTGCATCTGGCGGATTGCAATCCCGTTGAGCCGCTTCAGGCGTTCGTGCTGGGGCAGATCCATATGGATGAATTCGGCATTCATACCCTCGATATTGGCAAGCACCAGCAACTGTTCGATGCCGGCGTATTCACGCAGGTTGCCTTCGAGTTTGGGATTGGCGTCGCGCCACTGCCGGGCAGTCATGCCGAAGAGTGCCACGTTCAGCACGTCCGCCTCGCTTGCATAGACCTCAGCCGCCTGCTTCGGGGTAACGGCGGCGGGAATAATGCAGGCTTTGATTGCATCGGTATGAATCCGGTAGTTCAGCTTCGAGAGCGTGCGATTGAGGTTCCACGCGAGCGAAAGCCGGCGGTTCTCATCTTCCTTGAGGCGCTGGAACTCCTTGATGAGATAGAGTTTGAACTCCGGGCTGAGCCATGAACCAAACTCAAACGCTATATCCTTATGGGCATAGGTACCGCCGTACCGCCCGGCAGAAGCCACCAGCCCACGGGCGCCTGTCGCTGCGATCCACTTCTTTGCGGATAAAAAGAAACTGTTTCGCCCGGCTTCATTTCTAATTCCCTCGAATCCGGGGGAATTAAAACCGGGATTATTGATCTGCTCCCACACACCAAGGAACAGCACAGTATCCTTATTTTTCAGCCATTGCTCGATAAGCGCACTGCCGCCATCGAAGTGCTTCACCATATCGGTGATCGAGATGAAATCTTCAAGCTCTTTTGAGAGGACTGTAATTTCCGTACCCTGGACCTCAATGGTCGTCTTCTTTTCTTTTGTCATAGCACAAATCCCATTCTATGTAAGTGTTCATCCACGCAAGCGGAAATGTCGGGGACATCCGTCATGAGTTCCGTCAGCGGCGGGGTGTAATCATTGTATTGAGACACGTACCTGCCATCACGTAATTCGACTTGTGAGGTTTTTAAAATCTGCTGGGAAAATTTGACGTTTTGTCATAATCGTGCAATCTTTTGTGGATAATTTTTAAGAATGGGTGGAGTCCGTTTATTTATTTTATTTTTCCGATTTCGTGATTTATTAAGATTTTTTGATTCGAAAATATTTACAATTTTTACTACCATGATCGTAAACGTTTGCCATCCACTTTGCCCTTCTCTAAACCCTCATCCATATAAGGTCACTTTACCCCGGTTATGGGCATTTTACCTGCACGTTTCCAACCCGGAAAGATACACTATTCCGGGCTCAATTCGGGCTCCGATTGCCTTTTTTCCGGATCCGGAACTCCATTTCCCACAGGGAGTGTCCATATCTTAAAAAAAATATCGATTATAACGCTTGTTTTTGAAAAAGGAGCGATTTAAACCGTTTAAAACCATGTAAGATTATCGGGCGATTTAAGGGCGTCTTTCTTTTACACAGAGTTTATCTGGTTTTAGTAGAGAAACGCTGCCGGAAGCCCCTCTGTTGCCCTGTATCGCGATCACGTCGGAGAAACTGGGATTTTGGGGGGGGTTTTGTCGGGTTTTTCAGTAATTTGGAATAATACTTGTTTGCTGTTGAATGCGTGTACAAATTTGCCGGGGAATTTTTTTTTAATTTCTCACGCGAAAAAATATTCTCCAGAATTTTTCTGTGAGCCGCTAACAATTATCTTATGGAAATTGTTTTGATGTTCTCTCCTGTTGTCAAGGCAATTGCCATAATTCCTTACAGAGTCCGTATCACTTATTTTTTGTCTGATGAGAAGAGCAATGGAAGATTCATCTGACAGATAACAAAAAATTCTGCTGGGATAAAAATTCCACTATTCCGATTTTCTATTCCCCGCTGGGCAATCACATTCTTTAAACCCCTCCTGACAAAGTCCTGCAATCTCAGCAGCCCGTGCAAGGGATACTTTCTCATTCCGATACATCTCGATTGCCATGTCAATTTTTATTCCGGGGCGGACCTCTAACAGAGTCCTGAATGCGTCTTCTAACAAGGTTTCCCGATCTTTATAATATCCTGCCCGGATCAGGCGTTAATTCCTTCCTTCACAGATATGTTTTCCTTGTTGGCTGATACAGAGATATCGGTACATGTTTTGCGTAGAGAAGGAAATCTTTATCCGAAGTAAAGATTTGCATTTTTGCAATTGCCGCAGTAGCACAGATCAAAAAATCGATCTGTGAACCCTGAACGCCGTTTTCCCGACACATATTATAGAACTCTGCGGCTCTTTCATAATATTCCCGGGTCAAAGGACGATCTTCGAAGGAGCGCAGTTTTTTTTTAAGATTGGAATATTGCACATGAGATGAAATGCCAGATAGCAACTCTTGTCGAACAGGTCCAATCATCACTACTCTCACTTCATTTATCAGTTCAGAGAGTTCCCAAACGAGGCATTGATCTTCCTCTGTAAGTGTACCGGACCTTCTCAAAGCCAGAGACCATATGGAGGTATCTACGAGAACGTTCATACGCGTGATCTGGTTTTCTTATAGTCGTAGTCTGGATCGTAATCCACTTTTCCAAAGAGTCGGGTAATCTGGATCTGCTTTCTTCTTTGTATGTACTCTTCAAGTGCTTCAGTGACAGCAGCTTTTTTCGTTTTTGCGCCCCCGATTAATTGTGCATCAATTATGAGTTTGTCATCCAGTGCAAGATTAGTAGCCATGTTACACACGCTCATACATAGTAGTTTACACACAATAGTAGGATTTTCTGACGTTTAAAAGTTTGTTTAAAATTGTGTAGTGATTCATATGATCTTGAAATCTCCTATATATCATATCCAAAAAATTCTATTGCGTCAAATGATCGACTAAAGATACGATCCACAATTGAATGATCTCACGGTTTGACAAAAACAAATGAGACCACCTCTTTAAATTTTTTATGAACAACGAAGTACCCTTATGTAAATATCTTTGAAAAGATTGCCGGGTATTCCGATTCAGGCTGCCGGTTCGTGAAGAATAAGATAGGAGTCAGAGATCGTTTTTGTTCTCGATCGTTTCTATCTCATCGATAAGCGTCTTTACTTCATCGTGGGTCATGCAGCCGGAGGTCCAGAATGACCGGAGGATTGCATGGATCGAAAGTGTTTGAATATCACAGGTCCCGGCAAATTTCAATGCCGCTGCATCCATTGATGAAAAAATTCCCTGGCGTCTCCGGCAAATGCAGAGTGCTTCTTTGTTCGCCCTTTCCCAACGTCTTTTTTGTATTCAGCAGATGGTGATAATCAGAGATTTCGTCGTTTGTGGGAGAGAGTATCTTAATATTTTTTTAAAATCTGATTTGGAAAAGAATACCCATATTCCTGCGAGACGACAAGTTCTTCATATATGGCAGGACATATCGCGAGCTCGTAACGGGAGAACAGTTCTTTTAAGATAACGATCTTCTGAACCTTTGCAAATGCGCTGGCTATGTCAGTATCAAGGATAATAATTTCAGCCAACGATCAGTTTCACTTCTTTTGAGAGTTCTGATTTGGATGGTGCGTGGATGATTCTTTTTATTCCCCGCTGGGCAATCACATTCTTGAACCCCTCCTGACAGAGTCCTGCAATCTCAGCAGCCCGTGCAAGGGATACCTTCTCATTCCTATACATCTCGATTGCCATGTCAATTTTTATTCCGGGGCGGACCTCTAACAGAGTCCGGAATGCGTCTTCTAACAAGGTTTCCCGATCTTTATAATATCCTGCCCGGATCAGGCTGTTAATTCCTTCCTTCATGATATTTGTTCTCATTGTAACCCCCGGATTAAGATATCTTTTCTGATTATATTGTGATCTATTTTGTATCATGAGTCATAAATATCTGCTCTCTCTATTGAGGGAGTTTTTTTTTAAATTACCCTGCTATAAAACGGGTCCTCGTAACACCGATGCACTCCCGGACTTAACCCAGCCCGATCACCCATTTTCATTTTCTCACGCAGATGTAACTTACATACGCATAAGCCCGGTGAGCGCCTGAAAATTCCAGGTCTTTTAGCAATAGTACTCCTTTGGATGCACACTCCTTGTTCCCCCCTTACAGATGTCCTGAACAAAGAAGTACCCCTGGAACTGCCCTTCTAAGATTACCGGGAATTCCTCGGGATGGTTGAGAAAGCCAAGAACGGGTGCCCGCAGTTCTACGAGCTCATAGAGGTGATTGGTGGTTGTATTTTCCAGGGAGGCCGTTTGGTCTTTTCTGACGTGCCTCAACCGGGACTCCGGTGGATACAGCGGGTTTTTAGTAAATATTCCGGTGTTCATCTCGTAAAAGGCTGCTCCGCGAAGATCTTCGTATGCCTTGTAATCGCTCTGGAACGCGGATGAGACTAAGTTTGCCATCTGGAGAACGGTTGTTTGGGAAGGATTGATGGTGACGTGACCGTATCCCGGAGGGATCACCACAACGTCTCCGGCTTTTGCCGGAATCATTACAACATCTGTTAAGTCCTTTGACTGGAGGAGGTAGTGTGCATTGCCTTCAAGTACTTCATAGATCTCCGGGTAGCCAGTACCGGCCGGGTTCTCCGGGTGGTAATGTCCTTTGGTCTTCATGTATTCCCCGTTGAGATCCCGCGGGGGAATGACGGTGATATCAAAACGGATCTCCTGTTCGGAAAGCCACCGGCGGTCTGAAGAGGATCGTGCCACGTCCCGGTACATGGAATAGACCGGGCCAGTACAGTCACACGCCGGGTCAGCAAGAACGCTGGTAAGTTCGTTGGCATTCCGTACCGCGGGGGCGGGCAGGTCGCCCTTCCAGCAGACATGTTCTTTATTCCCTGCTACCGGCTGGGAAGTGTTCTGCAATGTTATCAGATGTTCCGTTTTCCCACAGAGCGGAGAGTTTTGTGTCATTTTTTCCTCCTGTTAATTAAAAAAAAGAATTATTCAATAGTGATCTTTGTCTTGATCTCCTTCTCCACCTTCTTTTCCAGTTTGCACTTGCAGGATATCTGGAGCGTCTGCGGGTTGATCAGGTCAAGGGTGATATCTTTTTTTACAACAGTTTCAGTCATCCTAATCACACATCACTTTTATGAGATCCCAGTCATAGAGCATGCCGACGAGATCTTTATCCCCGCTTACGGGCAATTGATCGAATCCTGCGCGTATCATTTTCCGTGCACATTCGTTCACATCTGCATTCTGCGGGACTGCAACAACATTCCTCACCATCGCGAGCTTAACAGGACGGTTGGGAAGATGGATTCTGGAGATCCCAAAGCTTTTCGAATGGCTATCCCTGATACCCTCAAGGTTCCATTCATCTTCAGCATTTCCACTGGAGAAGTCGCTGACCTGAACACAGTCCTCAATGTTTGAACACCGTATTAAGTCCCGTTCGGAAATGATGCCCTGCAGATGGGTTTCAGCATCCAGGATGGGAATCGCGTCAACACCGGAGATCTCCATCACCCTCGCAACGACCGGAAGTGGCGTCTCTTCCCAGAGAGCGAACGGCTGGCTTGTATACCGTTTTCTGATCTCCTCATTCTCCCTGAGCCTGGCCAGTGCACGGATGAGATCGGTGACGGATAACAGCCCGACAAGGTGACCGTCTTTTTCAACCGGAAGCTTGCGGACCTTGTGCCTTATCAGCAGGTCTGCAGCATCCCGGATATCCATATCCGGCCCGATGATCACAGGATCGGGTGTCATCAGGAGACCGAGCTGGGTCTCTTCTGGATTTCTCAACAAATCCTTTCGAGTAATCATCCCGACAATTTTTTTATTCCTTGTCACAGGAATTCCGGAAATTCCTGTACGCCTGAAGATTTTCAGAACCTCGTCGCGATTGCCGGGAATTTCTACCGTCATAACGTCTTGCGTCATGAAATCCGAGACTTGAGTTGCGGATTCTACCATAATACCGGCACAGGATTGCAGGTTAACCACCCACCCGCGAGTAGGTATCGATCATCTGCCGGCCTATCGGTTCCCAGAGGAACTGCCGTTCCACTTTACTCCTTCCCTGTCTCCCAAGCATCTGCGCTTTCCGTGGTTCATCAATAACCGTGCTAATCCCCCACGCGAGTGACCCGGACTCCGGCTGTACTTTGATACCATTGACAAACGTGTCGATATTCTCAGAGAGACCCCCGACATCACAGGCAACAACCGGTTTCTCCGCACTCCAGGCTTCGAGAAGCACAAGACCAAAAGGCTCGTTCCGGCTTGGGATCACCACAAGATCGCAGGCATTTAAGAGGCGTATGTACTCTGAATCCGGAATATAACCAACAAAATTCACCGGCAGATCTCGTGCCCGATCCTGAAGGAACTGCCGCATTCCCCCGTCGCCGGCTACGATCACCTTTGCATCCCAGCGGGTCTGGCAGACTTTCCGGATCGCGTCAATGAACAGGTCCGGCCCTTTCTGGTACGCAAGTCTCCCGATGAACAGGATCAGCGGGGCATAGGGATGGATTCCATACGCCCGTTTCACCTCGCCAGGATCGACATTGGACTGGTACTGGCGTGGAACAATCCCATTTGGGACCACGTCACACTTCCAGTCGGGCACATTGTAGAGTTGCATGACTTCGTTTTTCATCACCGTGGAAACGGCAGTCACTTTCTTTGCAATCAGCCCGCCGTACCACTCCTTACCTGAGACTTCCCTGTACTCCCACCAGTCTCCGTGCTGGTTGCCGTTCCTGCCGAATTCAGTGGAATGGAACGTGAGAATGGTGTCCCTGTCCTGAAGCTGGTGGAGGGCCGGGATCGGATGCCAGTCATGGAAATGGAGGATATCAAAATTTCCCTTTTTATCGGACTCTTTGAACTGCTCAACCATCGCAATGCTCATGTCCTCACAGTACTGCACGGAATTGCTGCCGTTAGGCTGGCAGTAATGGTAGCTGACATTATTGATCGTCCGGTCCGGCATTGAGCCACGGGTGAAATAGTGCACCTCGTTATTTTTTGAAAGCGTCTCTGCGAGGTTTGTTGCTGCACTCGCAAGTCCTCCTACCCGCTCGGCATACAGGGATTCCCAGCAGAAGAAGGCTATGTTAAGTGACTCCATAACAACTCCTTCCGCTCGTTGATCTCGTTTAACAGATCCTGCCGGTCAACACAGTTCTTTACCCCTGCGGCAAGTTTCTCATCGGCGAGCGTATGCCCGATCCAGTTGGCAATATCTCCCCGCTCCTGGTGGTACGCAATCGAGTCTTCCGGCACTCTCCGGATCAGATCGCAGAACTGGTCCAGACTGTACGCTGCATACCCGACATAACCGGATGGCGAGGCAAAATGAAATGCCTCTTCGGGGGTCAGTGTCCGCAGCGTCTTTGCCGATTTGCGGTTCTTCATATTCCTGATGTTCCGTTTCTCAAAGTCGGCAAGGATCGCCATGTACGTTCTGAACGCATCCTCCGCTTCATGGTGGCTGAAGTAGTTGTGCACCTCGCCGCAGGTCCCGTACTTGGAGGCCATGTAGTAGAAGTGGTCACTTGTGGTGAGATACCGCCAGATCGACTTGTCTTTGGCATAGACTGCCGCCTTCTGGACTGCCGAGTACGCTGTGTGCTGCCGTTCGTTGCCCATCCACGCCGAAGCATCCTTCTCAATATCGGCCCATGAGATGGTGTCATGAACATCGATCGTGCCAACCGGTGGATACTTAAACAGGGTCTCTGCGGGTAGAATGGTATTTACTCCGCGGTCTTTTAGCTCGCCGGGCAGACATGAGATGAAATTAAAGATCCCGGTCTCTTCCCAGAAATGTTCTCCAAATGTTTCGTAATCCAGAAAGATATTGGTGATCTCGCCGGTAGAGCCGGCCAGCCAGCCTGCATAGATATCGGCAGTCAGCGGGTATTTATCCCAGCTGCGGTTGGCAAACCGGAACGCGATATCATCGGAGAGCTGAATATCCCGCAGGAGAACGGGCATGTCCTGGCAGGTGTAGATATGGTGCGGGCTTCTCCAGTTAAGGATCCGGTCTACCCCTTCAGTGAAGATGCCGTCATAGTCCATCTCTTTTACGAGTGCGGCGATCTGGTTGTTGAACGTGAACTCGGTATTTTCAAAGACGGTGGGACGAATCTTAAAAAGATCGTACATCAGGTCGGTGTGCATCCTTGCCTGTTCAATGAACTCTGCCTTGTCCCCAAAACAGCCGGCGATACTGTGGTAATAGGTCTGACCGAGCAGTTCGGTATTTTTATGCCGGGCAACCGCATCAAAAAGGGACAGGGCATCGGGTTGCCACCTCTCCAGCTGCTCGATCAATGTTCCGGAAAAGGAGAATGCGCAGCGGAATCCTTCGTCGAGTTTTTCCAGAATTTTTTGTGTGGCAGGTATGTAACACTTATTCGATACCCGTTCGAGCACTTCTTTATTCAACTCATCAAAATAGAGGGACGGAAGATCATTTTTCTTCACTTTAGAGTCCGGTGAGAAGTGCCGGTTGAGCCGGAACGGCTGGTGAACTTCAAATCCGAAACAAACGTCTGTCATTAGTTTATTACCTCATTTTCCTTTTCATTTTTTTATGATTCTCTGTTATGAGTGATTCTGGCAGATCCGTCGGAGTTACACCCTATTCCGCCACACGCATTCATATTTTTAAGAGACTGGTTTTTCCACGGTTTCACACGGATATACTGGTGTAATGTATCCAGAGTGAGTCTGTTTCTATCCAGATCTGTATAAAAATCCAATCCTTTGTTGCAAAATTTGTTACAACCTGAACGGCTGATGTACCTCAAATCCGAAACAGACATCAGGCATTTAATTTTACCTCCTTTGCCTGTCATAATTTTTATCGGTCTCATTCACGGTGCATTCCGGTGAATCGAGGAGGAACTTACAGCCATCTGCCACACGATCCGCTTTATCCGTAACCTGGATATTTCGCTCCAGCTCGGTAACCGTCTGGCGTAATGCTTCAAGAACAATCATGTTCTTTTTTTTGGCATCTGTTTCAGCCATGAGCAGCGATCGGAACTCATCGACTGCATATTCCCGCTCTCCCCATGAGATGACCCCTCTCGTCTGGCATTTATTCTCATCGTATTTTCCGGCACTATCCTCAATGTTATCGAATTCCTGCCTGCCTGATCCATTCATTCCATTCACTTCGTTCACCAAGTTCACCTCGTTCAACTCACTGCTGAATTTTCAAACGTATGACCAGAGCATCATGACATGTTCCGGTTTTTTTCCTGTAAATTTGAATGAATACTATTTACAGCCGCTATATCAATCTAATTGAAAAAAGGACGAAGCATATCTATCAGAATTGTAATTCAGATTCAATTACCGTAATGGATTACATCATTGTAATGCATTGCAAAGAAATGGCGTAATTCACGTCAGAGTTTCGTAAATAATGTATCGCACAGATATCGTTCAATCAGCGGAATGACGAACACCAGGGATGAATTTGTTTAAAGGAGTTATCATTTCTTTTTTGTGCGATGACCTGCACAGGAAGTTTTGACGGATTGGCAGATGTCTTGTTGATAGGAAATTCCCAATCCCAATTAAAAAAAGTTGATCCGGATTGAATTATAGATGGCAATCGATCTCTTTTCTCCCCGGAGATTCCAATGCATTACATCAATGGAAGATTTAACCGCTATACGCTGCCGAATTACAATTCGGGTTGATTTACGTCATCAGTTTCTGAAAAGGATTAATATAGGGGAAAATTGACAAACAGATGCATCGCTGGAAGGAAAAGGGTAATCGGCGATCTCAAATTCATGACGCTAAGACGATGCAGAATTTGACACCCCAAAAACCGGAGAATTGCAGATGGATTTCAATGCTTCACTAAAAACAGCCGTAAAAGCCGGACACGCAGTGCTCGGTCCAAAAAAGACAGAACAATGTATCAAACAGGGCCGGGCCTGCATGATCATCGTTTCGGGTAATTGTCCACCGGATTACAAAACACAAATCAGCGTCCACGAGAACCTGCCCGTCCACACCTTTGAAGGTTCCAGCAGGGCGCTTGGAACAGCGTGTGGAAAACCGTTTCCGGTCAGCACTCTTGCAATCCTCAGCCCTGACCCGCAGGATTTCTTCTCCTTAATGAGGGTATGAAAATGGTCTGCGTGAAATCTGCAAAAGATATTATGCACCTGATCTGTCAGTTTGAGAACCAGAAGGCTCGGAAATGCTTCGATGGAATGACAGGTGAGAAAGGATCTCAGACAGCGGACGTACAATCGTTTTCAGTCAGGGAATCCGGTTGCACAAAAAAACGGGATGAAAAACAGGGGAATTATGCAAAAATCTGAGTACGGGGGCACCTGGATGAGATACGTAGATCTCAATCGCTGAATCCGGTGGGATTGCCGATTATAGTACAAAGGGAACAATCCCGGCAGGAAACCGGGAACAGATCCCAATCACCGGCCGGAATGAATGAGAAACAGTGGATGAAAGGAGGTATAAAAATGTCGTTTATCGATGATATGAAAATCGGAAAGAAACTGATCGGGGGATTCCTGGTCGTTGTACTGATCCTTGTCGTAGTGGCAGCGATCGGGTATGTACAGATGGGTGCGCTGGATAAAGCTGATACAGCGCTGTATGAAGATCGGGCACTTCCTCTTGCGCAGCTGGGAATAGCTGATTCGGATTTCCAGCAGATGCGGGCTGAGCTGTACCGGTACATTGCGGTACCTGAGTCACGGGCAACTGCTGAAACAACGATTGCGGAGCTGCGTACCGAAATCAAGAAAAATATGGATGCGTACCGTGCCACAACCCTGACCGCAGAAGAGAAGACCAATCTCGCGGCATTTGATACAAACTATGCTGTTTTCAACACGCAATTTGATGCCACGATTGCTGCTGTTGACAAAAAGGATCAAAAAGCGGTTGATGCTGCCCTTGCGGAAGGTTCACCGCTGATCACCGCACGGACGGGAGCTGCCACTGCGATTGACGGTCTTGTTACCATCAATATTGACGAAGCAAAGAAGCTTTCCGATGCAAACACCGCGCTCTACAACAGCAGCAGCATGATGATGATCATCGCAACGATCGTAGGCATCATCATCGCGATTGCACTCGCACTCTTCCTCTCCAAGAGCATCACAGGACCGCTCGATCTTGCCAGTAAAAATTTAAAAGAGTTGGGTAACGGACACCTCGGCAACCGGATGAAGATGAACCGGAAGGACGAGATTGGCGAGATGGCCACAACAATGGATGCGTTTTCGGACGATCTCCAGAACAATGTTGTCGGGGTTATGAAAAAGATCTCTGCCGGCCAGTTCAAGATGCAGTATCTCAAGCCCAAGGATAACCAGGACGAGATCACCCCGGCTCTTATTGATACCCTTAAAGCCGTTCTGGAACTGACCGCTGAAACCACGAAGCTTTCTACCGCAGCTGTTGAGGGAAAACTCGATACCCGGGCTGATGTAACAAAACTGAAAGGCGATTACCGAAAGATTGTCGAAGGTGTGAATAATACCCTCGATGCAGTCATCGGGCCGCTCAATGTGGCTGCGGAGTATGTTGACCGGATCAGCAAAGGCGACATCCCGGCAAAGATCACCGACAATTACAATGGCGACTTCAACGAGATCAAGAACAACTTAAACGTCTGTATCGGAAGTATCAGTGCGCTTGTTGCCGACGCGGCCATGCTCCGTACTGCTGCTATCGACGGTAAACTCGACACCCGTGCCGATGCCAGCAAGCACCAGGGCGATTACAAGAAGATCGTGCAGGGCGTTGACGATTGTCTTGACGCGGTTATTGGCCCCTTGAATGTGGCAGCCGAATATGTTGACCGGATCAGCAAAGGCGACATACCTCCAAAGATCACCGATAACTACAATGGTGATTTCAACGAGATCAAGAGCAACTTAAACAACTGTATCGGTAGCATCAACATGCTTGTCGCCGATGCGCACATGCTCGAAAAAGCAGCAGTTGACGGCAATCTCGCAACCCGTGCAGATACAACAAAGCACCACGGCGACTACAAGAAGATCGTAGTCGGCGTTAATAGCTGTCTTGACTCTGTAATCGGTCCGCTCAACGTGGCAGCTGACTACGTAGACAAGATCAGCAAGGGAGCAATTCCTGCAAAGATCACAGACCCGTACAACGGTGACTTCAACATCATCAAGGGCAACTTAAACACCTGTATCGACAGCATCAATGCGCTTGTCGCCGATGCGGGAATGCTCCGGACTGCTGCCATCGAAGGTAAACTCGACACCCGTGCGGATGCAAGCAAACACCAGGGCGACTACCGGAAGATCGTGCAGGGCGTTGATGACTGCCTTGACGCGGTTATCGGCCCCCTGAATGTGGCGGCAGAATATGTTGACCGTATCAGCAAGGGCGACATACCGGCAAAGATCACCGACAATTACAACGGTGATTTCAACGAGATCAAGGGCAACTTAAACAATTGTATCGGTAGCATCAACGCGCTTGTCGCCGATGCGGGAATGCTCCGGACAGCTGCTATCGAAGGTAAACTCGACACCCGTGCGGATGCCAGCAAGCACCAGGGTGATTACAAGAAGATCGTGCAGGGTGTTGACGATTGTCTTGACGCGGTTATCGGTCCTTTGAATGTGGCGGCAGAATATGTTGAGCGTATCAGCAAGGGTGACATCCCTCCAAAGATCACCGACAAGTACAACGGTGATTTCAACGAGATCAAGGGCAACTTAAACACCTGTATCGACAGCATCAACCTGCTCGTCTCTGATGCGGGCATGCTCGCAAAGGCTGCTGATGAAGGCAAGCTCCAGACCCGAGCGGATGCAACAAAACATCAGGGCGACTTCAAGAAGATCGTTGATGGTGTCAACAACACGCTCGATCTGGTCATCAACCCGGTCAATGAAGCAATGCGCTTATCTGAGGAATATTCCCACTGCAACTTCAATGCACGGGTGGACGAGAACCTCAAAGTCTCCGGGGATTTTGTCAAATTCAAGAATGCTCTCAACAGTATCGGCAGCAGTGTGCAGGAAACCATCGGTCTGGTAAATACCCAGACAACTGAGAATGCGAAATGCAACTTCACTTCCCACATCGATGACACCGCTCATGTGCAGGGTGACTTTATCGCAATAAAGAATTCGCTCAACAGTGTGACAAACGAAGTTGCAAAAGCGTTCAGTTCGGTCAACCTCCAGATCACGGAACTTGCAGCGAATGCGCAGGAAGCTACGGCGAGCGCAAAGGAAGTAGCTGCCGGTGCCGGTAATGTGGCAACCAGTGTCAATAACGTGAGTGTAGCTGCAGAAAAAGGCAACGAGGGTATAAAACAGATCTTAAAAGCAGTTGAAGATCTCTCAGCCAGTGTCGAGGAAGTCACGGCGAACACCGATTCGGTCACCAACCTTGCCCGTGAAACCAACAAGCTCACCAAGGCCGGTGCTGAACTTGCCGGTCAGGCAGAACAGGGAATGGTCAGCATCACAAAATCCACTTCCGAAGTGGATGCAATCATCGGCGACATTAAAGTCCGGATGAACAAGATAGGCGAGATTGTAGGGATCATTACCAATCTTGCCAACCAGACCAACTTACTCGCCCTCAATGCCGCGATAGAAGCAGCGCGGGCCGGCGATGCCGGGAAGGGATTTGCCGTTGTTGCAAGCGAAGTCAAATCGCTCGCAGAGGAGTCAAGAGAATCCGCAGAGAACATTGCCCGGATGATCAGCACGCTTCAGGAGCAGTCCGAAAAGGCGGCAATCGCAATGACCGGAGCCAACAATGAAGTGAAGATTGGCAGCGGGGCCCTCGCAGAAACCATTGTGTTCTTCAACAAGATTGTCAAATCCGTTGACGAGATCACCATCAGCATGGAAGAAGTAGCAAAGGCATCTGAAGCGCAGGCAAAAACGGTAGTGGAACTCACAACAAATGTGCAGAACGTGAGCAATGTCATCCAGAGCACGGCAAAAGAGGCAACAGATGCTGCCGCTGCAACCCAGGAGACCTCTGCCTCCATCGACCAGATTGCAACAGTCATCAACACAGTGAACACGATCGTTGAAAAAGTGACCCGGGAAACATCCAAGTTCAGGGTATGAGGTAAGGAGACATTCTTCATGACTACTGCAGCTGCAACACAAATCACCAATGCATCAACTTCTCATGCGGCAAACGCGGCAACGAGCTTAGATGAGATCCAGGTGGTTGAGTTTCTCTTAGGAATGGAGCACTTCGCCATTGATCTTTTTGATGTGAAAGAGGTGGTGGAGTATACCCGCATAACAGAACTGCCCAATGCACCGCCAAATATCAAGGGCATCATCGATCTCCGTGGTGAAATCACCACCATTTTTGACATCAAGCAGAAGATGAACATCAAGCAGGATACCTCACGTGCCGAGACCAATTCGCGGATCATTGTTATCGATAATAAAATTACCAAATCCAAGATCGGCATTATTGTTGATGATGTGCTCTCCGTCTCGACGTTTTCCCGCTCTGATATGGACGAATCCGCATCTTCCATTGTTGACAATCTGTTAATCAACGGGATCATCAGAAAGAAGACAAAGATCAAGGACAGTCAGAGTACCGAACTGGTCATCTGGATCAATATCAAGAGTGTACTCAATGACAGCGGCCTTGGGATCATCTCCGGAATCTGACAATGGAGTTTTTTCTGATATCGGATCAAAAAAAGAATGATGAAAATTAAAAAGGAGGAGATACTGTATGACAGAAAATCTGCAACCCGAAGAACAGGTAAATTTGCCGGAAATCATCGGCATTGGTGTGCAAGATCATTTCACATCATTTTTACCGGTGTATCACTTGTTGAATGAACCCCTCAATGAATTACAATCCGGTGGGCATGAGTTGGCTGCATGGCGACTTCCCGGAGATCTGACAAATTCACTGGTTGCAATTCAAGACGGTGCCAAAGATCATTTCATACCTTTATTACCGGGATACGTCTCAAGTTATGGAACCATCGATGAATTACAATCCGGTGAGCCGGAGCTGGCTGCGTGGCGGCTTACCGGGGAACTGGCAAATTCACTGGTTACAATATCATAGTGGTTCTGGAGAACCATATTTTCTTAAATAGATTCAGATTCATTTCAATATTCAATTAAAGGATCTCAATCTCCCTGCAGGACAACAATAATTTCAAAGCGGTACAAAAATAAACCTGCCGGTTGGAAAAAAACGGTATTACGTGCCAAAGGAGTAACCGGACTTACGGTATAACAGAGAGGATAATGGTGAAAATGATGACAAATCTCTCCCAGGGCTCAAACGAGCTTGCGTATGGAAAGATCAGGAATTTTTTAATCGATCTCGGTGAAGAGACCGTTTCTGAAAAAGATGAGGAGAAATTCTGGAAACTGGATATCCGGCATGGAAGTACCCTTGTCACGATTTACCATGACAAACGCCGGAAATATATGTCGGTGGTGTATCCGAATTCCATTGGGGACCGGAATATCTTAAGCGTGATCAATA
>Ga0194039_1000693_pt1 | contig 19430 bp, 20 predicted proteins | sample JunL228m_MetaG_FD_148679 | JGI IMG/M metagenome (GOLD analysis project Ga0194039, IMG submission 148679) | Anoxic zone freshwater microbial communities from boreal shield lake in IISD Experimental Lakes Area, Ontario, Canada - Jun2016-L227-8m | ecosystem: Environmental > Aquatic > Freshwater >... | reverse complement strand
CTTAAAAAGAGGTACATAAAATGAAAAAAAGAATCTATATTGCAGGACCCCTGTTTTCTCATGCAGAACTAAGATTCAATGAACTTGTAAATGAATTCGTAGAAAATAAAGGGTACTCAACTTTTTTTCCTCAAAGAGATGGGAAAAAATTAGCAGATCTTTTGCATAAAGGAAAATCCAAAGAAAAGTCAACAAAAATTATTTTTGATCTTGATGTTGATGAAATAAAGAAAGCTGATATTTTAATTTTTATTCTGGATGGACGAGTTCCGGATGAAGGGGCTTGTGTAGAATTGGGTATTGCATATGCGTTAAACAAAATTTGTATTGGTTTAAAAACCGATTCCCGCTATTTAATGGATAATTTAGATAATCCACTAATTCTTGGAGCACTTAAAGGAAAGATAGCAAAAAATATTGAAGACCTTGAAAATTTCATTTAATTTTATTTTCATATCCATAAAAAATATTCAAAATTTTTCTGACCCTCATCATCCTGCACATGCCGGTTCATTCATCCCCATCAGACGGCTCGCTATCCAGTCGGCAAGGACACCATAGATGATCCCAAAGACAAAGAGCAGCCCGGCACCTGTATAATTATGGGCAAACAGTGGGACAATACAGAGCATAAGACTGAAAATTGCCCCAAGAGCGGCTCCCCGCACGACAGGGTGAAGGGGAATACCGTCGGCAAAACCGATCACAAATCCCTGGATTGTCCGACCGTAGAAGATCATCACCATGAACCAGGGTTCAGGTGTTACCCCAGGAGGGGTAAAAACCAGCAGGCTACCTGCGCAGTACAGTCCGGTGATTATGCCAATTGCAGTAGTAATCAATATTCGCTTTTTCCGGATCATTATCTCTCCCACAAACAGAAGACCGGGGACAGGGAAAAGTTTTGCCATTCACCACTCCCTTTCTCAGGTTTAACAGGAATGGGGAAGTCCTTCCCTGTCATTACCTGGTAAAACGAATCCCCAAAAGGAAAAAAAAAAGTTAATGGGTGAGTTATGGTAAAGCCCGGGGGATAATTAAAAAAAAGAAAAAAACTCTAACGCCTAACGCAGTAGTATCCGCCGCGTAGATGGTGTTTTGTGAAGAGCTCGCAGGCCGGGCAGAAGCAGCCGATTATTTTCATCGACGTTGCCGACGACTGACCGCGTGAGCAAAAGAGTTCGGTGGGCTGGTAATTTTCAAGCGAATGACGCTTGTAGTTCTGGCAGATCGTGCAGTACTTCCTGCAAAGCTGCCGGTTCTCTTCGGTATCCTCTACAACCGGTTTGCCGGAATCAATCATATATTATAACGTGTGCGATGATGGATAATAGGTTTTTTTAATTGGATTTTTCTGGGTTTACCAAAATAAATTGACTACTGGTTGACGCAGAAGTATCCGATGTTAAGATGGTGCTTTGTGAAAAGTTCACAGGCCGGACAGAAGCAGCCGAGCTCTTTGATGGCCTGAGCGGAGGACTTTCCACAAGCGCAGAAAAGTTCGGGGGGCTGGTATTTTTCTAGGGAATGACGCTTGTAGTTCGGGCATACTTTGCAGTATTTCCTGCAGATCTGCCGGTTCTCTTCAGTATCTTCCACCGTATCTTTGTGGGGTTTTATCATGAAAATGAAGTATGTGATGATTGTTATTAGGTTTTATTGATCGGGGTTTCCTGTCAGCCAAGCGTTAAGCAAAAATCAGGAAGCGGCCTTCACAAAGTCCGCCTTAACCCACGGATGGTCGAACATGACCACATGGACTCCCGTAACCGTCCCGTTGCTACTGGTAATGAATTTCACCGCAGTCCCGGTCCCTTTCTCACGGAATGTGTCTCCATCATAGGGCACAAGGGAAAACGGCTCTGTCAGGTGACCGGCATACAGCTGGAGCCCGCCCGTGTCCGGTTCAACCCGTAGTGTGCCGTAATAGTCCTGTGTGTACGAACCCTGGTAGGCTGTAGCGGGCCGGGACGATTGTGCCCCTGCCGGTGCAGGTGGGAGCGGTTCGAGTGGTCCGGCCGCCGAGGCACCGGGTTTCATTGCAGCGACAACTCCTGTCTCAATCTCGCTATACCAATCCTTCTGAACCGCCCCGTTAAAGTACAGGTCATCCCATCCGTTGATCACGGCTTTTTTGAGAATATACCCACCCGGAAAACCATTAGTCAGGACAACAATTGCCATCTTCTCATCCGGATATAATGTGATGTACGTGGAAACCCCGCTTGTCAGGTCGCCGCCGTGTTCAACCCGTAACCTCCCATTCTCGGCAACCGTTTCCCAGCCGAGATCATAGGCCGTGATGCTGGTGTTGGTAGTCTTCATGATGTTCTGGGGTCGGTGAGTCTCTTTGATAGCCGCGGCATCTATGATCTGTTTCCCGTCAATACTCCCATCGTTCAGTTGGAGCCGGGCGTATCGTGACATATCATTGATAGTAGAGCTCACTCCTCCTGCAGGACTGTTTACGTCATCGTTTAAGAGCTGGCCTGCCAACGGTGTCCCGTTCATCATTGAGTATGTATCTACGCGGTCAGCAGCGTTCTCGAAGTCTGCGAACCGTGCGCTTGTATTCTTCAACCCAGCGGGAACTATCACCCGTTCGGAAACGAGGTCCTCCCATGACATCCCGGTTTTCTTTGCAACGGCTTCTGCTGCCGAGGTCATGCCGATGTTTGAATACGCATAGGAGGAACGGTAATCTCCAGTGAGCGGTATGAGACGAAGTTTGCTAATAATTTCCGAGCGGTTGTACCCGATGTCCTGGAGTTCATCGCCGGCATAAGCAGGAAGTCCCGTTCGGTGCATGAGAAGGTCGCGGACAGTGACATGGTCGGTTATCCACGGGTCGGAGAGCCGGAAGCCAGGATACAGGGAAACAACCCGGTCATCCCACGAGAGTTCTCCTCTGCCAACCATGGACGCAATCGATGCGGAGGTGAATGTCTTTGAGATGGATGCCAGCTGGAACCGTGTGTCAGGACCAACCGGCTCCCGGGTCGTGAGATTCTTAACTCCGAAAGTGCGGAGGTAGATGACAGAGTCGTTTTTTACAACCGCAACTGCCATTCCTGGGACCCTGCTTTTACTAAAGACCTGTCCGGCATATGTATCGAATTGCGGGATGAGGCTGGCAATGTTTTTTTCCCCCATACTACCGGTGGGGGTGTTCACGGTCCGGGTTTCTGCCGGCTGGCTCTGAGGTGACATAACACAACCGGCAAAAAGGATCATGCAGAAGAGACCTGTGATGATAAGTATTATTGCGAGTTTCTGGGAAATGATATCAACTACCTGCTTTTGAATCATAGTATCTTTTACCGGCATTTCTTTATTGCGATATAGAATATTGTCATCAGTGAAAACCGCACTGATTATCTCAGCTATAATCTTTACAGTTCCGGAGGGTGAATGTTCATGGCGGCGGCAGCCGCCTCAGATCCCATTCCCCCACGATCTGGCCTGTTCATTTATCGCGTGAGCCCGAGCCCTTCACGGTAATATTCTTAATCCCTGTGCTTCCGCCACGTTCATGGACAGTAAAAATCTGGCAGGAAAATCTCTCTTCAATAACATTACAGAAGAAATTAAAAAAAAAGGTGGTTTAGGGAAACCGGACTACAACATTGTTCTGCATAAGCCGGTTAACCTGGGGAACTACCTGCGGGAAATACGTGACAAAATTGCCGAATTCCGTCCACAACTGCGTTAAGGAATAACCCGGTGAGGACATGCGCTCTGCTCCACGGGTCTCATTGACTTCTCCAGTCACATTGAATGAGCGGTAAACATGGGGATAACCCTCAGCACCCAGGAAGGAAGGGATGTCTGTTACAACCTGGAAATGGAGGTGCGGAATGTCAGAGTTCCCGCTGTTGCCCATCAGGCCCAGCACCTGGCCCTCTTTGACGATATCTCCGCTCTTCACCCGGACTGACCCATTAACCATGTGAGCATAGCAGGCATATTTATTATTCCCGATATCGATGATAACGTAATTGCCAGCCGCTGTTGCAAACGTGGTACTCCCAGCGGAGTAGATTGTTTCAAAGTCCGCGAGGCCGTCCGAGGCATCCACTACCGTCCCGTTGGAAACTGCAAAGATCTCCTTACCAAACCCGAGATAATTTCTTGCGAGCGTTGCATTGCCGGACGTGGCCTGCCCGCTCACCGGGTCTAGGTAGACCCAGTCCTGTGCGTACCGCTGGGGAACACGGGTCACACCGTTCATGGTGATCTGGGCACGGAAATGGTGGGTCATGGGAGATGTGGTCTCCATAACCATCCAGCCCGGGCCATGCACCGGGAAACCTATAATCACCGGTGCCAGATCCTTCTTTACGACTACTTCTCCACCATTAATGATTGACGGGGGCAGACCTGCCGCAGTCTGGTTCAGTGTGAGCCGGTGTGAGAGCCGGTCCGGCACAGTATCAGGACTGACTACAAACCAGAGCGATACCCGGGGCTGGGAAAGTTTTCCAGTACCGTTACGGAGCTCAGCTACCGTTGGCGGTGGGACAGATGCCGGATGATATAGGGCAGCCAGTAGTTCACCATCTGCTGAATAGAGGACCTTTCCGGTAGCCGGGTTAAGGACTTCTACCTTATCGACAACGGGTATCTGACCATCGGCAGGCATTAGTTCAAGTTCATACGCGAGGTTGATCCCATTCTGGCTGGGAACCGGGATGGGCGCAAACGGCACGGTCATCTTAAGGACTGGGGGCACAGCTTGTGTCTGCTGCACGGTTGCCGGCTGCGTGCATCCGGCAATAAAGATCATGGTGATTGCGATAATGAGAATGAGGACTGAGTGTGTCGCTGACATGATGGAAACATCTCGATCGTTGATTTACATGATAATAAACAATTGCTTTTTATCGATGGACCTGCCAAAAAGTGCCCCGTAGAATATTGCCGTAAGAGTATACTGGATTTAAAAGTTCCAGGCTTGGGATCTGATACGAAGGGCTTGATTATGAATTTCAGTATTTCATTGTTATCCGTGCCATACCGCGGTGCATAACAGGAATTATTCGTCAAGTACGTGACAGACCCCAGTAATCTATGCAGGGTTAAAAAAAGGGGAACTTAAGGGAACCGGACAATCGCCCAGTTCTCCTGTAGCTTGTTCTGCTGGGGCACTAGTTGAGAGTTGAACTGGATAAAATCGCCAAATTCCGACCAGTACTTCTGGCTGGTATAATCCGGAGAGGAGGTTTTTTTATCTAAAAGTGTCTGGTTGAATTTTGCGATCAGGTCAAAGGAACGGAACACAAAGGGATATCCTTCACCGCCCATGATAATTGGTTTATCCGTCACCACTTCGAAGTGGAGGTGTGGGATATCGGACTGGCCGCTGTTGCCCAGTAGGGCAATAACCTGACCTTCTTTCACCACATCGCCCTTCTTTACCCTGATTGATCCGGGAATCGTATGTACATAGCATGCATACTTGTTATTCCCGATATCGATGACCACATTGTTGCCGGGTCCTGTCGTAAAACTAAAGGGTGGTACTTTATAGATCCCATTATCCGGCAAATCGTCGCGGATATCAACAACTGTCCCGTCAGCAACCGCTAACAGTTCCTTACCGTACCCCAGGAAATTTTTAGTAACGTTCACGTCCCCATTGGCAACCTGACCTGTAACCGGGTCGATGTAGAACCAGTCCTGTGCATAGCGCTGGTCAACCGTTGTTACACCGTTAATCGTTACTGGCATCAGGAAATGATGGGTTGTTGGCTCAGTAGTTTCCATAGCCACCCATCCCGCTCCTCGCATAGGTGAGCCGATGACTACCGGTTTGAGGTCCTTTCTCACAGTCACCTCACCGCCGGTGACACTCAACGGGGAAAGTCCGATCGCAGTCCGGTTCAGCGTGAGCCGGTGGACAAGCTTGTCCGGCACTGCATCCGGGCTGACCTTGAACCAGATGGAAATTCGCGGTACTGGAACTTTCAGGGTGCCATTTATCATATCTGCTGCGGTTGGCGGGGGATTGGCTGCCGGCATAAACGTCTTCTTTAACACTTCTGCACTAGGTGTGTAGATGGTTTTTCCGGTGGCTAGATCGATGACTTCGATCTTTTCCGGAACAAGGGCCATACCATCCGGGGTTTTGAGTTCAAGTTCATAGGCAATGTTGACACCATCCGTGCTGGCTACAGGGACCGGCGCTACAGGGTTGGTCATCGTCAAGGCGGGTTCCGTCAGGGTTACTGTGGTTGCAGGTACAGGCTGCTGTTGTACTGCAGGCTGGGTGCATCCTGCTGCAAGGATCACGGCAATTCCGAGGATAAAGATGAGGATGAAGTGTTTCGTTGACATGATAGTAACACTCCGATCGTTAGTTTATAGGATAATAAATTGAGTGATTTATTCACTAGACCAGCCATAAAAAACAATACAAAGACCAAAGGCAGGTGTCGGCCCCCGGTCCTGATATCCCGAATTTTTACCGGGCCCTGATGGTGAATTTATCCCCTGTCTCCCAGGACCGGGTAGTCTGGTTGTACATTTTCTGAATTCCGTCATATGTCCCGAGGTCTTCGTGAACAGTAATGACGAGATAACCGACCTGCTGATCATCCTGTGCAATGGACTTTTGGGGGTATTCCAGCGTAAGTGATGGATCGACAAGCGATGTATTGAAAGCCGGCATTTTTGCTCCGCCATTCCCGCTGATAACCTGAAGGACACTCTGTGATTCGCCACGGACATACATGTGGGTATGTCCAGAGAAATAGGCAGAGACGTTGTTGTTCACCATGCTTTCCCAGAACGCAGCGGCCTCTTTGGGATGCACCTCGAGGCTGTAGATGAGATCTCCCTCATCGTGTTCCACGTGGTATACCGGGGAATGCCCGAAGACAAACATGAACGGTCTTTTGTCCTGTGTGAGCTGCCCGTTAACCCAGCTCTGGTTGACGGTCTCTTTGATACCATTATGTGCGATATAATCGTCAGTGGCAATGAATTTTGCACCATTGTGCATGAACGAGTAGGTCAGCTTCTCTTCCCCGGGCGGACCATTCACCGGCATGCCAGATGCTACTGTAGTAAGATAGGTGTTAAGAAGGGGAGCTTCAGCCTTGTCAGGTGCGGCCTCGTGATTTCCACGGACAACATATATCGGGATTCCGGTACCCGAGGTATAATTATGCATGGGAGATGCAGCATCCATCCAGTTCCCGAACTGTTTCGGATAGTTATCCTGTACCGTGGACTCATTGGTTACCATCCACCCATTGATCAGGTCACCGACATACAGGACCAGGTCCGGATTCTCCTTAGCTACTGCACTCGCAATCGGGCTGAATGCCGGGCTGATACCGGTTGTCGTGTTCTTTGAAGGGTCAGGAGAATCCCCGAATACCACAAATTTCCATGTTGTAGATCCGGCAGGTGTAGTGGATCCCAAAGGACCCGTTACGGTCGGGGTAATATTGATATCGAGATATCGGCCCTGCTCCCGCGTGTATTTCGGCCAGGTCACATTCATCCCGCCGTTCGGGTTTCCGGTCTTTGCAAACCGGGTCCAGAGATCCACGATATTGGCAGCTACTACCGGATCCTCTGGAACCGGCACTCCGAATAACAGGAGTGTCTCACTGCCGTGGAACGCCCCATCGGACTGATTCGGCAGGATATAGCTGTACCGGTACACGTATGTGTCCGGTCTGATGTCTCCCATCGAACCTGCCGCAAACTTTACTGAGTCAGTAAAATCATAATCCGTCATGATTTGTGCCAGCCGGAGCTGGACTTCAGTAGTCGAATTGGCAGGATATTTTAATAAGACCGCATCCGCATCCTTGCCAAAATAGCCACGGATGTATGTTATATACTCCGGAACGGTCATATTGGCTTTCGCGGAGAGCGTTGTCCCGTCATTGGCATTGTTCCCGATCATGAGGGGGACCGGGTTCTCCTTGTGGAGACCGAAGAGCGAATTGACGGAATCGGGGAGCAACCACCCGTCAATTGTTGGTTCGAAATGCAGGGTATGAGTAAGTTCCCATGAGCTTGATGGCCAGGGGGTTGCATTAATCAACTGTTCGGTACTTAATGTTCTCATCCGGGCAATCGCACCCGTCCCCGAATATCCGAGACTTTTTGCGTATTCAACTCCGAATTGCTCTGCGTCAGATTTTGAATGAACATTATCGATAGTAGGACCGTTCGCCCAGAAGGGACCGCTTTCGACAATCGCCTGCTGATAAAGCCCTTTGCTCTGGGGGCTAACCAGGTGAATAAGAACACTCTCTCCTCCAGCCGATTGCCCGAATATGGTCACCCGGGACGGGTCGCCGCCGAATGCTCCGATGTTTCGCTGGACCCACTTCAGGGCTGCCTGCTGGTCCATAAGTCCATAATTGCCCGAGCTGTTATTCGGGGACTCAGCGTCCAGCTCCGGATGGGCAAGGAACCCGAGAGCGCCAAGCCGATAATTGGTTGTGACAACGATAACCCCTTTCTTTGCAAGGGTGGTCCCGTTATAAAGTGCAATCGTATCAAGCGGAGCTACCGTTCCAAATGCCCCGCCATAGAAAAAGACCATGACCGGTAGTTTTTCATTAGCACTTTGGGCCGGGGTCCATACATTGAGGTACAAGCAGTCCTCACTCATGTTAGGAACATAGGATCTTGTGATCGGCTGGGGAGGTTCTGCAGAAAACAATTGTGCTTCCCTAACATCGTTCCATGGTTTGACCGGTGCGGGAGGTCTCCAACGCAGGTCTCCGGTCGGAGGGGCAGCAAACGGGATACCGCGATAAATCCAGAAACCATTCTGGTTTATTCCAGAAATCAGGCCAGCGTCGGTCTTCACGATGCCGGATATATTTGCCACACCGGGCTCCGATCCCTTCTGGGTACATCCTGCGAGGAAAGAAAATCCTATGAGAATCAGGCAGATTATCAGAACACAACTTGTCAGTTTATTCGTTTTCATATGATTGCATCCCCTTTTTTAAATGGAAAAACCGGGTAATTACACGAGTTGCGCAGATCTTCACGGATCCCGCCACTCCTTATCATCTATAAAAAATAACCCGGCGATTTTTTTAAAAATATTACGCTACAACAAATTAACGCTTTGTATCTACCTATGTCAGATAACAAATTTTCACACTGGAGATAGGCCTCGTCACTTTTTATCTCTTACAATGATACCAGACGAAAGTTTCCTATTATTCTGTTCCACTTTGACGATCGAAGTAGTTGAGACCTCTCTTACGATCTTTCTAAACCAAGCCCAGCTCTCCCTCACCTACGTGCTCACAACCGCACCTAATGCAGTGCAGCGCATCCATCTAAACATTTTATGAAAACAATTAACCATTCAGCGCACTTGTTAGAGAGAAGTGATACTCTTGGAAAGACAGTCCGTTAAGTCCGTTATTCTACGCTCTGTGGGATACAATGACAGCACAAAAATTCTGGAGATAGAATTTCACTCAGGACTTGTTTACCAGTATTCGGGAGTCCCTTTAAAAATTTACACGGATCTCATGCATTCAAGTGAGATTGGAAAATACTTTTCCGACAAGGTCCGGACCCAGTTCCGGACAAAGCAGGTTGTCGCATAAATCCGGTCTATAAAAAGATCTGACGTAAAATTTCCATTTGCATGAGATCATTTATAAAATTTAACATCTTACTCAATGGTTAATGAAAAAATGTCCCGATTGCGGTAGAGACCTATCCTCTCCGGATATTGAATGTCCCTCTTGTAAAAAAGTGGTAAAAAACCCTTTTACAATCCGGCAGTTTTTATGGGATAATTTTCGTTTTTTTACCATGATTGGTATAACCGGAACCATGATCTCCCTTATACCCAATATGGGGACCCGGATTCTTGGGTCTACCTGGATTACCGATACAGAGACTTTTCTTCCCTTGTTCCTTTCAATAATCATTTTTTTTGGAGCAATATTTTTGACAATCTGTTTTTTAATTATATTCAGCATGATCATTCAGGGAAGGGATTCTGAGAAGATCTGGAAAAAAATCTCTCTTCATAAAAAAACTCTCATTACCTGGTATGAAGGTGATTCCCAGCGCTCCATACTGCTTTTTTGTTTAGTGCCGATGTGGGTAGGCTTATTGCTGTTTTTCATTATGTTAATGCCATTGATTCCGAATAAATATTCATGGCTGTTTGCAACAATTATCGGACTTACCTGTATTCCGCTTTTCATCTATTCATGTTTAGGGTGGAATATCGGGAAAAAAGTTACCGGAATCATTCCGGGAATGAGAAAATTCCCGCGGCTAAGTGTGGTTGTATTCACGATTCTGGTGGTAGGATTTTTACTCATTGTACCCTTTGCGATCCCCCGGTTTTTTGATAATACGGATACTTTTTCAGGAGATATTAAAATCCGACCGGATCAACCGTATTTCTCCCCTCATCTATCCTCAGCAAAAGGATTGCGATTAGAGATCACAAATTTGTCCGGCCGTGAATTACTGGCAAGCCGGCATACATGGTCTGCAAATTATGGATATTTCATCAGGGTCATTCCATCAACTTCCGAAGTAATAATATTGGGAAATCCTGTGTATAACGATAATGCAAGGGATATTTACTGGACTTATTCACAAAATAATCCTGAACCGATAAAGAAACCTGTGAAAATTAATCTACAACTCTATCCATTACAGGGAAATGAAGAGATCGCAAATTCATCATTATACCTGACATGGTACAACAATGATATTGTGTATGCCAATAACTCGTTTGGCACATTGCAATAATCTTTTTTTTAGAGATGATTAAAAAGTAAAAAACCGGTTTACATATTTCGTCCGTTTCAGATGAGAGAATTAGTTGATTAAACCTGAAACCTTGCTATCACAACCCATGTGAAAGGCAGTATTTTTTCGGATCAGAGCGGCCATCTGCTGTTCTGCCCTGACTTACCAAGTCCCTTGCACCGGTTGAAGTATGTCTCTCCCCAGATCCAGGGCTGATAATTGCAGCACATCTCGGGTTTCACCAGATGAATCCCGCATAGGTACCGCTCTTTTGCTACGCGGCGAAGGAACGGGCAGACCGTGACATACTCACCGGTATCGGGATTGCGCATCTCGACAGACACAATGTTCCCAAGGTCTTCAGCAACGAGGTCCGCACAGTTTACCGGAGTACTTTTTTCCATGAACGCAACAAACCAGCGCAAGATATCGGTCCGGCCCTGCTCCATCCAGATGTACACGTTCGATGGCGTTGGCGTAATACCGGGGCCAAAGATCCGGCAACAGAGTCCGCACTGCTCACAGGGTTCATCTTCCATTGCTATGTTATCCATTCTAGTTTCCATCCCTATTCATCCGGCATAAACCAAAAAAAAAGATTTTATTTGCTCAACGGTGACTCATTCGTACCAAGGAAATACAGAGCGTTATTTCCGTACTCGACCGGTGCATAATGGGATCCGACATGCGGGAGACCCTTGAACCGCACAAGCCACGAGCCATTGATCTGCCCTGCGATCTGGACTGTAACCGACTCAGGAGTCAATACGTCTGCTGTACCCACAACGAGCATGACATCTTTATTAATACCGGAAAGATTGGCATAGGATCCGTTCCATACAAGGTTTGCCTTTGCCTCTTTGTGAACACCTTCAGACTTGGCAGGATTGACTGCATTTAATTCAATGCTATAAAGCAGAAGTTTTGTCTGGGGTATCCGGATGCTGTAGGTAACAGAATCGAGTACTAGCTTTCTTACACGTTCTGGGTGATCGATGACTAGCTGCTGGGAGATGGTAGATCCCATAGACACCCCGTAGACATGCATGCTGTCATAACCGAGAGCAGGCATGAGTGCTGCAGCATCATCGGCGTACTGGGAGAGAGTTGTTGTCGAATTACTATCACTGCTGTACCCCATTCCCCGGTTGTCAAAGGTATAGACATGGTATTTTGTGGCAAGGATGCCAATGAAAGTCTGGTTCCAGTCATTAATAGTATTACCAAATCCCTGGATCATGAGGATGGGTTCACCGGATCCGAATTCCCGGTATCCCAGCGTCACACCGTTTATCTGTTTATACTGGACGGGTGTTGCATTGAACGATACTGTGGGAATCTGTTGGATTGCCACACTTGTGGCAGCGGGTTGTACAGTGCCGGAAGTACTCATACACCCCGCAGCGGCAAGCAGGCAGATGGTAACGGAAATTATCAGAATTAATTGCAGTGTCTTATTCATAAGAAAATCCTCGTAACCGATTAATTAGTATAAAAAAATCGTATTGGACTTTATTGGACTAAACCTAAAAATAATTTGCTGCGATTTTAAATCACCGGCAAATATCAACCCGTTGAGCGTCAGATCCTACTTCCATATTATACAAATAAATGATCAAACTCACCGTCTTGTTTTTCAACCACGGAAAAATGAGCTCGCTAATGGGCCTTTTCCTTTTTAAAAGTCCACTTAAACGGGCAAACTACATATAATTTCCATGATGCATAAAAAAAATATTTTCAACCATTTTATAAACAATCAGATGAATAGTCACAAACAGGAAGCAAAAGTTTTGAAACAAAAGATCAACTTGTGGCAGATCATCGCGGTGCTCATACTCATAGCAGGAGCTACCTTGACCATCTGGTCTGCTTATCAGGAGGATGCGACCCTGCGCTCGGATCTTCTCACAGAGACCCGGCTTGCTGAACTGGGGATCGGTGCCGGGCAGGTTAGAGCACTCTCCGGCTCAGCTGCCGATATAATATCACCGGACTACCGGGCACTCAAGACACAGCTGGAACGGATCCGATCAACCACCCCACAGGCCCGGTTTGCATACCTGATTGGACAACGGCCGGATGGGACCCTATTTTTTTATGTGGACTCAGAGTCCGCAGCATCGCGAGATTACTCACCTCCCGGACAAAACTATCCCGAAGCATCGATAGGTGCCAAGCAGATTTTTTCAAGAGGTGTCGGGATCACTGAAGGTCCATTTTCTGATCGCTGGGGAATCTGGGTGAGCGGTTTAGTACCGGTCACGGATCCCACAACCGGAAATGTAATCGCTATCTTTGGCTTAGATATCGATGCTGCCGATTGGAATCTGTTGATCTTACGGGCATGTCTGCCCATGCTTATCACAACACTCCTTATCCTGATGCTTGTATTGGTATTTGCACGTTTCCATAAGCGCAGTGAAGAAGAAAATAAGCGAATTGCAAAATCAGAAGAACAACTTCGTGAGAAAGAATCTTTCCAGCGGATATTATTAGACAACCTGACCTCTGGCATTGTTATTGTGGATGTAAAAACTCATATCATCGACCGTGTCAACCCGACTGCTGCAGCGTTGTTTGGGGCAAATCCGGACCAGATCATTGGTAAAAAATGTCACCTATTTCTCTGTCCTGCCGAAGAAGGGGCATGTCCAATTACTGATCTCCATTTAGATGTTGATAATGCCGAACGGGTGATGTTGCGCTCCGATGGGACAACAATTCCTATCTTAAAATCCGTAAAGAAGATCCAGATCGGTGGAGAAGAAAAACTGCTCGAAAACTTCATCGATATCTCAGAGCGCAAGAAGGCAGAAGCAGAAATCAAGAGGCAGGAAGGTTTGATTAGATCCCTTCTCGATTCTATTCCCGACATCATCTTTTTTAAGAATCTCAATGGTGTTTACTTAGGTTGCAATCCTCCCTTTGCCGAGTTTGTCGGAAAGTCAAGAGAAGAGATTATCGGAAGGACTGACTATGATCTCTTCGATAAAGAAATTGCTGATTTTTTCAGAGAGAATGACAAGCACATGCTGGAATTGGGTCAATCCCGTCATAATGAGGAATGGATCACTTATCCGGATGGCCGGAAAATATTGATCGATACCTTAAAGACGCCCTATTGGGGGCCGGACGGAATGATTATCGGTGTGCTCGGCATCAGTCGCGATATCACCGAACGCAAAACAATAGAGGAGGCACTTCTGGAGAGCAAATTGCGGGTCGACCAATTGGCCGAACAGAGCAGAATCATCGCCTGGGAAGTTGACTCTCTGGGACTCTACACTTATGTCAGCCATGTGTCTGAAGCCGTTTGGGGCTATCGTCCCGAAGAACTGGTGGGCCATGTGCACTTTTATGATCTGCATCCCGAACCTGGACGCGAGGCATTCAGGAAAGCTAGCTCTGCGACATTCGAGCGGAAGGAATCATTCCAGAATATGATCAACTCTGTACAGGCCAAAGATGGCCGCGTTATCTGGGTCTCAACAAATGGCATTCCTCTCCTGAACGCTGATGGAACCCTGCGGAGCTACAGGGGCAGTGATACCGACATTACAGAGCGTAAAAAGGCAGAAGATGCCGTTCTTGCAGCCAACAAAAAGCTCAACATTCTCAACAGTGTTACCCGCCACGATGTCCTCAACCAGATAACAGCGCTCGTCTTGCTCCTCGAGATTGTTGGAGATAGCGTTACAGATGAGGAGACTATCGATTTCGTTCTCAAGGCAAAGGGGGCAACCGAACGGATCAACCATCAGATCGATTTTACCCGGGAATACCAGGACATCGGTGTCCAGGCACCCCATTGGCAGAATGTTTCAGACCTTATTATGAGTGCAAAGGCCCAGCTGACCGAATGCCCGTATAAGCTTTTGATTGATCTCAGCACCCTCGAGATCTATGCAGATCCGCTTCTCCTCAAGGTCTTTTACAATCTTCTGGAAAATGCCATAAGGCATGGGGAAAACGTGAGCATAGTTCATTTTTCGAGTCGTGTATCCGGAGACGAACTGGTACTGGTCTGTGAGGATAATGGGGTCGGGGTTGATGCAGAGTCCAAAAAGCACCTATTCCAGCGGGGTTTTGGGAAAAACACGGGTTACGGGTTATACCTGATAGAGGAGATTTTATCCATCAGTGGCATTACTATCAAAGAGAACGGCGAGCCGGGTAAGGGAGCACGGTTTGAGATGGTGGTACCGAAGGGAGTCTGGCGTATGGGGGTGAAGGGAGACTGATGGCCGCAGGGAAGATAAAGCCGGTAGAGAAGAACACTGACACTACGCATTTAGAGCGTTTGTTGGGAGACGATGCAGAGAAACAGCTCGTACGCTCCCAGGTCGGGGGGGAAAATGCTGCTCATGGTCTGTGCAGCGCATGCGGGGCATCGGTACAGGAAACGACGGAAGATAATTTACAAATTCGTTTAAAATATTCCGATTTAAAGAGATCCGGGGATTATTAGCAGGTTTGCGCATTTCGTAAATTATCAGACAGATAATTCGTTTTTGTCTGATCGTGCCTTAATTACAGAACAAAAGGGATTGTTTACCCCAATTCTATGCGTGAAATTGTTATTGCGACCAAAATATTTATTAATTCTTAAATTTAAAAAAAATATAACCCATTCCGGTAGGAGGTGGAAATCACATGGCAGCAGCAAAGAAAGCAGCGGCAAAGAAGCCGGAAGTAAAGAAGGCAGCGGCAAAGAAACCTGTAGCTAAAAAGGTAGCAGCTAAGAAGCCAGTAGCTAAAAAGGTAGTTGCAAAAAAACCAGTAGCTAAGACGGTAGCAGCTAAGAAGCCAGTAGCTAAAAAGGTAGTTGCAAAGAAACCCGTAGCTAAGACAGTAGCAGCTAAGAAACCAGTAGCTAAAAAGGCAGCACCCAAGAAGAAGTAATGCCTGAATCTCAACACTTTTTTTGTAGGAATTTTTCAATTACAAAAAAAATTCCCTTATGCATTCTTATCGAATATTGATAAAATTGAAACTCCAAACTCAATCCCCTTTTATATGATCCACTGTCAGCAGATTTCAAAATTTAAATAACAAATCTGCATGAAGCCAAAAGGCTTTTACACCAGAGTCATGAAAATTTTGAATTGTTCAATAAGGGTTTCCGGCATGCACAGATGCGAAACTATACTCATCCTTTTTTAAAGATGCGTTTTTTAAAAATGCCGGAACGGACAAAAGGGACATGTCATAAAGGTTGTCCATTAGTATTATGATGCACAGAAAATCATAGAATAGAGATGACTGATAAAAAGTACGATTCCTTAAAGATTGAGAACATTGTTGCATCCGGTGTAATCGCCGAATCCATTGATCTTGTTACCTTGTCAGAAAAGATCGAGAACTGCGAACTTAATAAGAAACGGTTCCCCGGTGCTGTATATCGTATTCAGGATCCCAAGATTGCAGCCCTGATCTTTTCGTCTGGTAAGGTAGTGCTCACCGGCATCCGTAACGATAAGGCGTTAGCAGACGGACTTGCAATCATCATAAAATCGTTAAAAAAGGCGGGTATTAAACCCTTAAAAGAGCCCAAAATTGCAGTTACCAATATGGTCTGTTCATACAATCTTGGCACACATATCAATCTCAACAAGATAGTTGTCACGCTCAATGTAGAAAATATCGAGTACGAACCCGAACAGTTCCCCGGACTTGTATACCGGATAAAAGATCCCAAGATCGTTGTTCTTATTTTCTCTTCAGGAAAGATCATTCTTACTGGTGGCAAGAATCTTGAAGACGTCAAACGGGGGCTTGCTGTTCTCGAACAGAAACTCGAAACTATTATGTAAAAGAGAAAATATTTTTTTTTGGTTTTTAAAAAATCGCGATAAATTCGATGTTTTACATTGACGCAGGTCACATCAGCATCCACATGTCACCCGGCCGTATGGATATGATTGTCGGGAAACAATGCCACACAAAAGTGATCCCGGTCCAGTCAGCAAGGAGGAAACCGGCAGGAATCGCGATGCTCCCCGCCCCGCTCAGGCACCGGTACGATCCAATCTAAATGTGAACTGCGGAGAAAACACCAGACCCGATAGATTTTTTTCCGGATCTTTTTTGCCGTCTTTGAGATAGAAGGATACGTGAGCACTACGGTCTTCCAGATCAAAAACCGATGTCCAGACTGTCCTCATCGGAAGGGGTCTGGATCCACCCTCCATTGCCAAATCCGTATTAGCTAAAACAAGACTCATGGAATGAAGTGCATCTTCCTCAGTAAATTGCCCATTGTGAGTGGTGATATACACTTCCAGTCTTCTGTAGCGGTTGAAGCTGTCGTACTCATCAGTTGCCGGAACGCTGGGGAATGTTCCAATGTCCGGATACTTGTATACCGCATGGTTAGTCAGTATCTGGGGCTTACCGGTATTGTTAGTGAAATGCCACTGGAAATCTTTGTCAGACATCTCGGCTATAAATGACCGCCCGTTCCGGTCAGCGATGAGCATGTGGAGCGGCACCCCAAGCATTGTCACATTATTGGCAAGTATGATGCGCTTTGCATCGTCAACATCAGCAGCGGTATCAAGCACGAGGCGCATTACCTGAAACGTGGAGAGGCCGAAAGCCCTCGAGGAATCCGTAATCGTAGCATGTGCAGCATCATTATCAACCAGCATGCTCACCGTGACTCCCTGTGAGTTCATACCGTCCAGCGGTGCGTTCAGGAGATCGAACGATCCGATAACAATTGAAGGGTACCCTGAATCAGGATACAGTTCAAGAACATAATTTTTCGAGCATAATTTCTCGTCAGAACCGGCATTTGTGTTCCCAAAGACTTCTCCAGGTGTGACAATGAAGTAATCCATGTTCCGGGAATATCTTGCATGACCGTCTGCTGTCACGTTACCGGGGAAATAGATCAGTGAACAAGCTGCAGGTCCGATCCCGTACGGAAGACTACTGGTGTCATAATTGCCATCACCGGGATCCAGTCCATAGGATCTGGCTACACCATTCATCCGATCAAAGAGAACCGGGTAATTGTTTTTCATGTAATCCTGTCTTTCCTTGCCGTAGAGCGGGGAGGCATACCGACTCAGTCCAGATCCAAAATCTTTACGGGCAATATTGCCAAGTACCCGGCCAATTTCTTCGTTGGTGCCCCTCACAACAATGTGGCGCACCTCCATGTATTCCCCTGACCCCTTTGGCAGGATTATTTCATTTTTCACAAGAGCTGGATCCGTTAAGGGTTGGGGCTGTTGCCAGACAACCAGTCCCGCCAAAAAAATTCCCAGTGCCAGAAAAAGGAAAAAGGTCATGGTTCTCATACTCATTTGATTTCATGTGCTGTTACAAAAAAAAGGTTATGCAAAAGAATGAGCTAACTCGATACGACGGACTTGGGTAATAAAGAGGTCCTAAATTAAAAAAAACTGACAATTCGTACCAGTGAATTACTCTGCGCCAAGTTTTGATTGAGGGAATGCTGCAACGTCAATGAGTGAGATGTCAAAACCGGTAGGGGTTATGAGTGGACCTATTCACGCTTTGTCGCTCTTCTGCGCTCATTGAACAAATAATAGTCAGGGTATATCTTTATTTTTTGCAGTGGCAAACCCTTATTCTTCCTCGTTCTTCTGATCGTAGTGCTCAATAAGTCTCCGCACCTCATCGTACGCTTTCTGCTTATCCTTGATCCCGGTAAAAAGGATGCGAACTTCCTCGATATCGTCTTTTATGTAAACTGCTTCATCGTATGCGATCAAAAGAATTTTTCCATCAGGGCCAAAGGTGTGCTCTTCAAATTCTCCTGTCATATACCGCTCGCGCTGCTCTTTTGTCGGTGCCGCATATTTGTTCTCGTACCGGAATACTGCCATGACAACTCCTCGTGATTACTATTCTATTTGCCGCATCAACTTTGTATTCATATTCAAATTCATGTTTTAATCGATCCCTTTGGCAATCGCGTTTATTGATCTATTTTTACCAATTATTTTTTGATTCACTAAATAAAAAAAACGCCAATCCGATTTTGATCCACCAAAATACCAGTTCCACCCAATACCCAGATCAAACAAGGTGAAACTGAGGTGAATAACATGAGAAGATAAATGGATCGCTTCTTTAGTGCCAGTCAAGTCCTGAAAATTTATGCACCTGGAAACGATTGCCCCGGAGACTGTTCAATATATGGCATGGAGAAGTGAACCTGCTCAATTATCCACCGGCTTCCGGTGTTTCGCAATACCATCGTTGACCTACCACTCATTATCTGCTTCTTTATTCCCTCAAGAGTAAAAGTAATATTACTCTTTGAAGTTACCCACGCGATTCTCCCCTCACCAAAAATTTTCACACTGGTAAATTTCACCGAAACAGATGTCGCCTGGCTCAAATCACGCTTGATTTGCCGGGTAAAATCTTTACGATCCAGGACAACTTCGTCAGGTCCGCTACCAAACCCGCTAATCTCTGGGGAGAATAAAGCCAATAATGCTTTTATGTCTTTCTTCTGGTATGCCGTGCCGTAATTGTGCAGGGTTTCTATAACTTCTGTTTTCTGATTTTCAGTGAACTTCATATCTATTGGTTATCGATGCCATTCTAATATCTTTTTTGATATTTTTGTTTAAAAAAAAGAGAGAGGATAAAAGAATATTCATACCCAATAACGG
>Ga0194039_1000689_pt1 | contig 19493 bp, 10 predicted proteins | sample JunL228m_MetaG_FD_148679 | JGI IMG/M metagenome (GOLD analysis project Ga0194039, IMG submission 148679) | Anoxic zone freshwater microbial communities from boreal shield lake in IISD Experimental Lakes Area, Ontario, Canada - Jun2016-L227-8m | ecosystem: Environmental > Aquatic > Freshwater >... | reverse complement strand
ACAACTGGTAACCCGAAGGGGTTGACGTGGCGGCTACGAAGGTGTCAACCCTTTGACTCAGGGCCTCCAGTGCGGCAAAATTCCAGGAGGTGTCCATCGCTGTTTTCGAAAATCCTGCAGGAACCACATTTGACACACTCACCCTCAAAGTGTCACCCGGGGAGGGCATGTCGGACTGATCAATGACAACCTGAGCATGGAGCGTGGCTCCAAGCCAAAAAGTCACCAGGTAAAATACGAATATGTGTTTTACAAAATTTTTCATATTTCATTTTTTTAGCCGGCATTCACCTCAAATTACAATTTAGCCGTTCTATTCCTTCTTCTTTTTACTCGAGGAGAACAATTCCCTGAAGGTCGTGAAATCACGCTGAAATTTAAGCCCGACTCCCTGTGTGTAGGGCGCATTGTTGTTCAGGATATTTAAAGTATTGGTGCGGTTAAAGGCATGCACACGCCATCTCCGGTTCTTGGTAAGCACATATTCCACATTGATATCACCCACAATGGTGCTCGATTGTTTTATGGCGGAATTGCTGTATGAATTCATCCCGAATGTTCCGTCAATCAGCAGGCGGTCATCGAAAAGTTGCGTGGAAATCCCGACATCAAATTCCTGGTTGGTGGTGCTTGATCCCGGTTTATAATTCATATTCACATTGACATTCGAAGATATCTGGGACAGCATGCTGTTGATCTGATTGGTGACCAGCGACATGGATGTTGCACCGACATCAACCGTGCTGGACGTTGCTACAACCGGCTTGAACTGGTTCAGAACCATGAGATAGACAACCTGTTCCGTCATCGTGGTTGCATTGTTTGTATCAATGCTGGAGTAGACCAGGTTTCGTATACTCTCCTCAACATTTGGCAAACTGATGGCAAATGACATCTCAGGATTCATTAGTTTTCCGCCCAGCCTTACAATGCAATCCACCGGGATCCGGACACCCTCTTCTTCCGGGCTGGTGGTAAGCCCCTTCAAGGGGGCTTTGGTTTTGTAAACAGCGCTGATGGCAATATTTGCATCCGTAGGATTCCCGCTCCAGCTGATGGTGCTTCCCTCCTTGATCGACATTGGCAACCTCAGCAGATTTTTAAACTGAAAAAGGAAAAATCCTTTTGAAAGTGAATACCTGCCTGATAAGGTGAAGGGTGTTGTCGGAGTCATTCCCAATAAAAAATTACCGGTACCGGATGCCTTCAGATTTCCTAACTGGTCCGGAAAAAACACCTCAACTTCAGCATCCTGCGTTACCCTCAAACCAAGATCCAGCGACAGGCCCGTTGTATTTAATGGAGGTTTTTCCTTTACAGTTCCGACCGAATCCACATTGGGATTGACAAATATGATATAGTCGTTTTGCCCCACCGACTGTGTCAGGTCGATCGGGATCACCACATGGGTTTTGCCGCCGTTTGAGGCCTTAACGGTGATATTGATATTCTCGAATGGTCCTGTTACCGTTGCATTTCCTGTCGCACGTGCATTACCGTAAAAAACGCTGTTCTGTGACCGTGTGTTGTTAAAGGCAGCAAAATCATTCATCTCAACATTTAAACCCAGCCGGAGATTGCGGAAGTAGTTGTGCGTGATTTGCCCGTTGAGCACCGCCTTATGACCCAATGAATCGAAGATGGTGATATTTTTAAAGAAGAAGCCATTGGTGTCAATGGTCACTACATCGGCAAAAGAATAGGGAACATTCAGGTAATTGATTTTAAACTCAGTACGCATCAGTTTAAGCTGACCGGTAATGGAGGGCTTTTCAAATGACCCCTTGATTTTAACCTGTCCTGATGCCAATCCGTTGACTCCGGACATAATGTCGGAAACAAAAGGACCAAGCATTCGTAAATTCAGGTTTTTCAGGGCCAGATCAAAATCAAAATGAGGATTTTTCTTATCTAAAAAATAACTACCAATAAGGGAAAATGGGATGTTTGTGCCGATGTTGCCGGTATAGTAGATTTGAGATTTAACATCAAATCTGGAGGTCTCTGAATCAAACATAATATCAAAAGTGGCATCGCCCAATAACTCCTTGTTGAATTTGAATTTGTCGATACGCAGGTCCGACAGAACGGCGATATTGGCATAAGGTTTGGCAATCCTCACATGCCCGCTCAGGATGCCATCCACATCTACCTGGGAACTGCCGATCAACTGATCGAGCCGCGAGATGTCTACCTTGTTAAAATCAATGTTCAAGGTATCGGCCCTGGAAGTGGATAGTTTCCCATTTATTTTGAGATACTGATCCCCGGAATTAAACCCGATTTTAGACAGCAAGACAGAGGATGTATCAATGCTGGCGAAATTTTCCGGATCAACGCCCCAGTATTTTTCATTCAGGAATACGTGGCAGCGTTCCAACTTCACTTTAATAACAGGACTGTCACGGAAACTCGCAAATCCAGCCAGTTCGCTCTTCCTGGCATTGCCGACCCAATTCATGGAATAAAGGATACTGTCATGCCTTAAATTCGAAACTAACTGGAATGAGTCAATTTTCACCTCCAGCGAATCCTTTTTGTCAGCCTTCTTGAAGTAAACGGTGGATGCCCCTGTAGTAATGGTCATGTCATTCATCTTATTCTCGGCATCCAGGTACCAGTTGTTCAATTCGATATTATTGATGAAAAGTGCAGGAGAACTACCCTTCATCACCAGAGATCCCTTCTCTTCGTTGTAATACCCATGCAACATCGAGTTGGGTGCTATCCGGAGAAAAGGTAAAAAGACATTCGTAATCTCGTCCGAGTTCCTGAAGCGCAGTTCGTAGTTCATCTTTTGATTCGACTGCGCCTCACTCAGCGCGATCAACGAATCGTTCATATTGAAGGAGGCCAGGTAATTCTGAATGAAGGTGCTTAATGACGGAACCAGCGCCTTGAATGAAAAGGCACCTGTTATGTCTGCATCCACGAAATCGGACTGAAGATGGTAACTTTTTCCGGCTGCGGTATCCTGCCTGGTCAGAAGCGAAAAGTTATGCATGGTGACAACCTTGGTTCCCTCGGCATAGATCGTATTGTCGATGAGGATCGACCCATCGATGTTATCTAAATTGGTCCCTTTAAAATTCACCTTCAGAAAGGCAGCAAGGTTTTCAACGGAATCACGCTTAAGCAGGTGAAGTTCAAATAATTGGGCGTGATGAATCTGCGCCTTGAAATCAAATTCAGGCAGGCTGTCTCCCATATTGACAAGCCCGTTGAAATCGAGATGCAGATTTGGATCGTCGACATTAAGTAACCCGGTAAATTGTTTGTCAACCAAAGATCCGGAAATATCCAGGTTCTTGAAATTGTAATTATTCAGGTAAGCCGAATCGATGCGGACATTCATTTTAAGGTCGGCTTCATCCAGTTTGAAACCCTTCCCGTTTATATCCGACTTCATGGTGATGATGCCAAGGTATTTCTGGTTGCCGGTCAGTTTCCCGATATCAAAGGAGATGACATTCAACTGGCCTGTGTATCCAATAAGTTTGCTCCCCTTCTGTTTTTTCAGCGAAAGATCCGCTCCAATGCTCCCCAGGTTGGTATTGACATGCGCATTGGCCACAAAATCATTGTAAAAACCGGTGAAGACCCCCCTCAGGTTCACTACGCCTATGTTGGCGAGCATTCCGGGTAATTCAACATGGCGCATGTCGCCCGGGATCAGCATCGATTCGATATCCTCCTTATTGGTATTCATCGCTTTGACATTCAAATCAATGAATGTTTCTTCCACATTGGGCAACCCCAGGGCACTGACATTCCCGTAAAAAAAGGTGTTCTTCCCGAAAGCAAAGCGAAAATCGCGGGCCTTGAAATTGCTGACCGTTCCTTTGATACTGCCCGACAATCGAATCCTGTCCTTCATCACCAGCAGCTCCGGCGCAAAATATCCGATATCCTGAAGGTCAAGATAGGATGGTTCGATCTGGGTCTGAATGGTAACTTTGTTGAGAAAATCGTTGTAGGCGTTCCAGCGGTCATACAAAAAATCAAAGGTCAGAGCCAGGTCAGAGTGATCTGTGAGGATCTTCAGATTATGTGCCTTGAGAAATTTCGGGCCGACCTGGAATTCGCCGCTTAAGTTGTGAAGGACAAACCCACTGCGTTCCCTGGCCGACAGGTGTTTGATATTTGCATGAATGGTATCTGCATCGAACGCAATATCAGTCAGTTCAAGGTTGATTTCCGATACATCTATGTTCGTATAATCCATTCCTTCAGGAGAGAGAGGTTCATTTTGATCCTGCAAATGAAATTTTGTGTCTGAAAGGTCGACGGCTGAGATTGAAATCCCCCAGGGGGAGGAGGCCGTAGTATCTGTTTTGGTTATCGTATCTGTCGACGAGAAATAATCCACGATAAACTGCAGGTTAAGCGTGCTGTCTCCGCGATGGGTAATGAGCTGAACATTTCCCTTCTCAATAAAAACCTTGTCAAGATTAACATGGTGGTTCTTCAGGGATATTTGTCCCGGCCTGAGCCCCAGTGTGTTGGCTGAAAAAAGAATTTCATGGTGAAGATCACGGACTGATATCCCCTCGATCAGAAGTCCATTCTTGAATGACAGACCCAATCCGCTGATCCTGATCTCGGTTTTCATCTCCTTCGAAAGATAATCAGCGGCCAGGCGCACCAACATGGTTTGCACGTCATCGCTCCGGAAAACCGAATAGAGGGTGGTCCCCAGTGCCAAAATCACCGTGACAAGATAAAGCAGTATTTTTGAACCCGTTTTTATGGTAATTTCGCCTTTAATTATGCAAACTTATATTCTCGGCATCGAATCCTCCTGTGATGATACGGCAGCAGCTGTTATCATGGATGATGTCATCATTTCAAATATCACTGCCGGCCAGGATGTTCATAAAAATTTCGGGGGCGTCGTCCCTGAACTGGCTTCGCGTGCGCATCAGCAAAACATTATCCCTGTTATTGAAACTGCCATACAAAAAGCAAATATAGGTAAAAATCAACTTTCTGCCATCGCATTTACGCGGGGTCCCGGTCTTCTGGGATCACTGCTGGTCGGGACCTCCTTTGCCAAGGCTCTTTCTCTTGGATTGAAGATCCCGCTCATCGAGGTGGATCACCTGCAAGCCCACGTCCTGAGCCATTTTATCAGAAATACCGGCAGGACAAATCCCATCCCACGGTTTCCGTTCCTTTGTTTGACCGTATCCGGCGGGCATACGCAATTTGTCCTGCTCCGCGATTATTTTGACATGGAGGTGATCGGGCAAACCATTGATGATGCAGCCGGTGAAGCATTTGATAAATCAGCCAAGATCATGGGCATTCCCTATCCCGGGGGCCCATTGATCGACCAGTATGCCCAACTGGGTGATCCCGGGCGTTTCACCTTCTCAAAACCCCACATTCCCGGGCTCAATTTCAGCTTCAGCGGGCTAAAGACCTCCATCCTCTATTTTCTTCGCGACAGGTTAAAAGAAGACCCGGACTTCATTGAAAAGAATAAAAATGATCTTTGTGCCTCCATCCAGGCTACCATTGTCGACATGCTTATGGTAAAACTTTGTGTGGCGATGGAAAAAATGCGAAACCTCAACCCTGATCATGAATGGCCTGATGTGGCCATTGCCGGCGGTGTCTCAGCCAACTCCGGATTGCGCAGGGCCCTTGAAAATGCCCGCGACCAATACGGATGGAACATCTTTGTCCCTCCCCTGCAATATTCAACGGATAATGCTGCCATGATTGCCATTGCCGGGTATTTCAAATACCTGAAAGGTGATTTTGGCAGCCAGGCCGATGTTCCTTATGCAAGGGCGAAATGAAAAGGGTGACAGGGGGACAGGGTAAGAAGTAATAAAGTAATGGAGTAATGAAGTAATGGAGTAAAAATTGGTAATTGGTAATTGGTAATTGAGCAAGGTTCTGTTTTACTTCGGTCCCAGGATATCGAACCGTTCTTCGTAGGCAGGGGCGAAGGTTTTACGGTTCCGGTCATAGTGGTAATAATCCATCATTTTCATGCCTTCGGGCAAATGTTTGGCAATGTATTGATTCATAAAATAATCATACATATAGTCTGCATGCTTCTTCCCAAGATAGGTTGCCATGGCATATACATCCTTCAGGTTCAATGTATCAATGGTGTATTTATAGCGTACAGCGCCTGTAAAGGGGTCGTTAAAAAATCGTCCGTCGAATGAATCGTAGGATGTACTGGAGGAATAAAGCACCATTTTTTTTACATTCTCCGCATTGGCCTTATGAAGCTCAAACCAGGAGCTGAAATCAACGGCATTGAGGTTGATTTTTTTGTAATAGGTCGTATCCATGAAATCCTCCTGGTCGAGAAGCGGATAAAAATATTCATCTACCTGGATCTGCGCGATATCCACAATATAAGATTGGGGTTTCCCGGTCATAAACGAATCGATGTCGCTTGCCAGGTAAACATTAAATCCCAGGTCGCGGAGCTCGGTTATAAATTTGTTCATATAGGTTTCAAGGACAATGCTGTCGTTAAGATACTGAACGAAGATGCTGGACGACCAAAGAGCCGAATCTTGTTTTGATTCGGACAATGAGTCGAATCCTTCGACAATTTCACCCTTGTGGTTGTATTTAAAAACAAATTCGGGCGGATTAACCAGCAGATTCAACACATGCTGCGATTGAATAAAATCATTCGCGATTTTACGTTCAGGCAGGCAGGATGAAAGGATCAGTATGCCTGACACAATCCAGATGGAAAATATGATTGGACGAATTCCGAATTTCACCTTTGAAGCCAATTCTTTATTCTCAATATAACTTTGAATTTACAAATTTAGTATTTGTTTTCATACAGGATTGATCTGTCCCGAGCCGAATGAATTCAACCCGGCAAAGTTCAAGTTCCCTGAAGCAGTTTCAATCCAAACCGATGACCGTATTCGATGCATTTGTCCTTTACCTCGCTATGGGGCGTGAATTTGATCATCAAACCTTCATCCACCACATTGAGCTTTAATGAATTCATTGCTGAGACCATTATTTTCGCCCCCTCCCCGCTCCATCCGTAGGAACCAAACGCAGCAGCCAGTTTATTGCGGTCGCGAATCGGATTAATCAGTGCAAAAACCTGGTAAATTGGAAGCAGGATATTCTGGTTGAATGTGGGACATCCTAAAACGATGGCAGATGCCCGGATGAGCTTATGCTCGACCGTTGCCATGTCCATGTGTTCGAGATCGCAGAGGTCGACTTCAATATCGCCGGCCTTTTTAATCCCTTCAGCAATCATCGCGGCAATGGCTCCAGTATTCCGGTATGCCGAAACATAACCCAGGAAAACCCGGTTCTTCTGCTGGTCATGCATTGCTTCGCTGGCGTAAAGTTCTGAAAGGTCGACATACTTTTTCCAGTTTTTCCTCAACACCGCGCCGTGACCCGGACAGATAACAGAAATATCAAAGGTCCTTATCCGCTCAATCGCCTGAAGCATGAACCTGCTGTATGGCTTCATGATCACATCGAAATAATACCTGAAAGCATCGTCAAAGTCACCAACCAGATCATCGAAAACTGCCACATTACAATAGTGTGCTCCAAAAATATCGCAGGTAAACAAAATGTTGTCCCCGCGGAGATAGGTCATGATGGTATCCGGCCAGTGCAGATTTGCAGCAGCAACAAACTGAAGCGTTTTATTTCCAAGATCCAGCGTTTGTCCATCCTTTACGATCTGGTGCTGAAATTCGAATCCAAGCAAATCTTTGAGATACCTGATGGCATTCCCGCTGCCGACCACCCGGGCGTTCGGGGCGATTTCAAGCAACCGGGCCACACATCCTGAATGGTCAGGTTCGGTATGATTTAAGATGATGTATTCGATCTCTTCCGGGTTTACACATTTTTTCAACTTGGCAAGATAGGTTTCCCAGAATTTCTCTTTGACCGTGTCGACCACGGTTTTTTTCGCGGCATTGATAAAATAGGAATTGTAGGTGGTTCCGAATTTCGTCTCCATCACAACATCAAAGGTGACAATGTCACGATCAAGAACACCAATCCAACTGACATCTTCTGAAATTTGCAATACTTTATCGTCAACCATTTTTAAAATTTTTATTCTACTTCATCAAAAGGGATTTTCAACCGTTCACTACAAGGGCAGTTCCATCTGTATAATATCCCCAGAATCTGCCCCCTCTTTAGACTGTTCTGCCCCTGGTTCCTGTTTCTTTTTTCTGCCCCTTTTCTTAGGAACAGCAGTCTTCTCCGGAATCTCTGCCCGGTTTTCCTGCACCGCTCTCATCGTATCCGAAGGGGAAGGCTCTGTTGATGTATGAGGCCGATCACCCTCTTCGGGTGCCGGGTCCCGCGTAGTAAGGTCATCAACTGACTGAGACACCTCGTCAGAAAGCAGCATAGAATCTGCCGGTCCGGCCTCTTCATCCTTCGTGGCAAATCCACTGTCAATGGCCGGCTCCTCAATGATCAAGGGCTCAAGCCATGTGAGCTTCTTTATGGCATGAATGGATAACCGCTTCCCTTTGGCCTTTAACCCCTTGACTCCGATAAACTCATGTACAATGATCTCCTCCTGTTCATCCCCTTTGGTCTTTAATTTCATGTCGAACAACAGCTCAATTCTCGGATGGGGATCAGCGGAGAAGAGAATAAGCCGGTCGGCATTCTCGACAAATTCAACTTTTTTCTCTGTCAGCTCGGCTTTAAATCGCTTTACAAAGTAGTGTTTTGTTTGATTTTCATGGTAAACAGCAGTATAAACCCTGCCGGGATGGTATTTCTCAATGCGCATCATCTCCTCATCAAAGTGGGTGGACAAATCGAAGGAGGTGATTCGATAATAACCTGACTGCATGAATGTGATAATCCGATCAGCGCCCGAAAAAGCGCCCAGGAGCATACCACGGTCATCGGTATTGAGACGTTGAACAGTCTCATCATACCAGATATTCAGGGAACCCAGGGTAGAGATTCCCTCCTGCCGCTGTTCGATTTTCCTGACAGCATACTTTGAAAGCGTATTGCCGATGGAACTTCGCCCTTTAATGACAATTTCGGCGAAGTTAAAATCAAACGAGCTCTTTTTAAGGCGGGGTTTGGGCTTCAGGTCAACCCTTACCACTTCAGCCTCCCCATTCGGATTGGCCGTGAAATATAACACCTTTGAACCCGGTGTCCCTTTGGTAACGGCATATTCCTTGTCCCTGGTCACCCCAAGCACGCTGAACCGCTTGACCATGATCTTGCCGTTCTTTCCATCCCGGTATATCAGGTTATAAACAGTACGGTTGTCATTCTTGTTGAAGATGGCAATGTGAATGATATTCTGGCCAACGAACATCTTGTCGGCAACCTTAACGACAAGAAAGGTTCCGTCGTCACGAAAAACAATGATGTCGTCGATATCGGAGCAATCGCACACGAATTCATTCTTCTTTAAACCGGTCCCGGCAAAACCCTCCTCGCGGTTCACATAAAGCTTTTCGTTGGCAGCCGCGACCTTGGCTGCCTCGATGTTGTCGAAACTTCTGATTTCGGTCCGCCGGTCGCGGTTTTTACCATATTTTTTCCGGATCTGCCTGAAATATTCAATGGCATAATCGATCAGGTGTGCAAGATGATTTTCAACCTCGTCCATCTCCACCTTGATCGTCGCCATTACCTCATCAGCCCTGGCGGCATTGTAACGGGAAATCCGTTCGATGGGTATTTTCCGCAGTTTATGAACGTCCTCTTCGGAAACCGGCCGGATGATCAGCTTTGCAAAGGGTTTCAGCCCCCTGAAAATGGCAGCATCAATTTCCTCGGTCGTCTTGCATTTTTTGATCCCCTCGTATACCTCGTTTTCAATGAATATTTTCTCCAGCGAATTGTAGTGGAGCTGATCGAGCAATTCCTGCCGCCTGATATCCAGTTCCATCTTCAGAAGGTCAACCGTACGTTGTGTATTCACCCTGAGTATTTCGGAAACTCCCATGAAACGGGGTTTTCCGTTCTCAATCACACAGGCGTTGGGTGAAATGGAAACTTCACATTCGGTAAAGGCATACAGCGCATCCATGGTGGTATCGGGTGAAACCCCCGGCGCCAGGTGGATCAGGATCTCCACATCGGCAGCAGTATTGTCATCTATTTTCCTGATCTTGATCTTTCCTTTGTCATTGGCAGTCAGGATGGAATCGATGATGGACCCCGTGGTGGTGCCATAAGGAATTTCGCGGATGACCAGTGTTTTTTTATCTTCGAGAATGATCTTTGCCCGCAGGCGGATCTTGCCTCCCCTGAGGCCGTCGTTGTATCGCGATACATCGACCATCCCTCCGGTAAGAAAATCGGGAAAGAGTTCAAATTCCTTATCCTGGAGAATTTTTACCGAAGCGTCAATCAGTTCATTAAAGTTATGCGGAAGAATTTTTGAGGCAAGTCCGACGGCGATGCCCTCCACTCCCTGAGCCAGCAGAAGTGGGAATTTGGCCGGCAGGGCAACCGGCTCCTTGTTCCTGCCATCATAAGAGGCCTGCCAGAGAGTTGTTTTGGCATTGAATAGAACCTCGTGTGCAAATTTCGAAGGACGCGCTTCAATGTAACGGGGAGCCGCGGCACTGTCGCCGGTAAGGATGTTGCCCCAGTTCCCCTGGCAGTCGATCAGCAGGTCCTTCTGTCCAAGCTGCACCAGGGCGTCCCCGATGGATGCATCCCCGTGAGGATGATACTTCATCGTATGGCCAATGATGTTGGCAACCTTGTTGTAACGGCCGTCATCCAACTCCTTCATGGCATGAAGGATTCTTCTCTGCACAGGTTTCAAACCATCGGTTATCTCAGGGACGGCCCGCTCCAGTATGACATACGAGGCATAATCAAGGAACCAATTCTGATACATCTCCGAAAGGTGAACCGCTTCCTGCAATGTTCCCGTTTCAAGTTCGGGGTGGTCACCATTACCGTTGGTCAATTCTTCAGTGGACATAAGTAAACTCAAAAATCAAATCTCAAATCATTTTATTTCACCAGCCTTGAAATCGCCTTGAAGGTGTCGCCGCCGGAGTACCGGAGCAGTTCAAACAGGATGGCTTCATAGGTTGTAATGATCACCCCCTCCTGCCTCATACGTTCCAGTGCAATCCTTTTATCGTTTTCCTTCCGGGAGGAGATGCAGTCCTCAACCACGATGGAATGATACCCGTTTCGCTGGAGATCAATCACCGTTTGAAGTACACAAACATGGCTTTCTATTCCCGAAACAATCACATAATCCTTACCAGATGAGGCCAGTCCCATCATAAAACCCGGCTCGTCGCAACAGCTGAAGGATGCTTTTTCAATCCTTACGATTCCCTCGATGGTTTCGGCAATCACCGGCACGGTAGGTCCAAGTCCCTTGACATACTGTTCAGTCACCATCAGGGGAATCCCGAGCGCCTTCAGTCCTGAGATCAGGATGGGAACATTTTTTTCCAGCTTTTCATATTCCCAGATGGCCGGGAAAATCCGTTCCTGAAAATCAATGACAACCCCGATAACACTATCACGTAATATACGCATGTGATATAGTTTTTAAACAAAGAATGTGTTTTACAAAATTAAGATTTCCCGTGAAAGCCCCGATCATTTGTTCAAAACTTAATATTTGTTACTTTTGCAGTCCAATTGGGGTCCCGTAGCTCAGTTGGATAGAGCAACAGCCTTCTAAGCTGTGGGTCGCGCGTTCGAATCGCGCCGGGATCACAAAACACCTTCTAAAATAAGGGATCACTACTTAACGGATATCACCGTCAATGACAAATGATCACCTTCCGGGTGAAGACCAATCCCCCGTATGACACTTTAACAAAATAAACGCCATCCGGGACTAACCGGAGGTCAATGGCTGCATCTGTCACAGCGACATCAGAGGACCGGAAAATTTCCCCGCCGAGCACATTATAAACGGAGATGGTCTTTATTTCCTGACCTGAAAAACCACTGGCTGTTACAACAAATTTTCCGGCAGTTGGATTCGGTGAAATGTTTACGGACCCAACTTTGTTTTGGCTTTCGGGAATGGCACCTGAAACATCCACACATCCGCTGTCGGCAGTCTGGAGGATATCTGAAACGGGAACGTTGATATGACTCAGATTACCTGCACTCAGTGATGTAAAAACAACAGGCTGAAGTTCGGCAAAAAATGGATTGACAACCACACTCCTTGTCCCTCCGCACAGGATCATGATCCCAAGAGAATCGGTCTTGATAATCCCTATCTGCTGATCGAAGTAGGCCGGTTCCTTTTTTACACCGATCAAAGGCCCGTTCCCGATCACGAGGTAACCATTGTCAAAGGATTCCACCGCATCCATCGGGGCCATGAAAAGTTCCTGCTGCCAAAGCGGATCCCCGGTGGAATCGACTTTCACCAGGCCACCCGCCATAAACTCAGAACCATAGGTAAAAACAAAACCGTCATCGGAGGTCTGCCGAAGCCGGGGTTTTGGACCCAGATTGGAATCCCAGAATAAAGGATAGCTTCTGGCCCACAAAAAGTTGCCTGCAAAATCAGTCTTCATCAACACAGGTCCCTCATACCCGGCATTGAAATAACTCATAATCCCATCTTCAACAATCCCGACGTCATATCCGTTGGCAACATACTGCGGAGCTGAAACCTGTCGTTTTCCCCATAATATTTCACCTGAGGCGCTCAGTTTCAGGAGGAACATGCCAATATCGGGGGGCGGATGATTTTCATATAATCCGGTTACAACAAACCCCGAGTCGGGCGTTTGAGTTATCCCTGTGGCCATGTTTTCAAGGCTTCCAGCGGTGAAGAGCTTACTCCATGCCAGATTTCCTGCCGAATCAAGCTTCATCACAAAGATCTTCGACATGTCGCAGTCCCCCGTGAGAATGAATCCATGATCAAAGGTTTGTTTGACCGAATAGGCCTGTTCTTCCCCATAACCCAGATCAAAAGAGCGCGACCAAAGCGTATCCCCATCCGAATTTATTTTCACGCAAAAAACATCAGATAAACCTCCGGGATTACTTATATAGCCTACCAGGATGAAGCAGGAATCATGGGTGGCCGCCAGCGATAAGAAACCGCTGTAGATGCTGCCCATCGTTTTACTCCACACCACTGAACCATCGGGGTTTAATTTTATCACAAGTGCATTTTCGTTACGCTTACCTGCAACCAGGTAATGCTGATCCCATGTTTTTTCAACACAATAGCCTTGCGCCATATGGATGACCTTGCTAAACAGCGGTTGCTGTGCAAACAGGGATAACAATCCCTGGAAAAACAAAAAGCTGAGGAACAAAATCCGGAACATCGTGTTTTTTTTTAATTCACTAAATATCTTTCCAAAGATAATTTAAAGTGTATCGAAAAATCCAGGTTCCCTGAAAAATAATGTCAGGGTGTTTTCGAAATTTCAGGGCGTTTCTTGGTCTAAACCAAGAATTCCTGATTTTTTTTCGTATCTTTGCACAAATACAATCAGTCCAGATGGATTCACTTAAAAATCAAAGTGAAACATCAAACACCTCCTGGATAAAAATCGTAAGGAAGTACAATCGCCCTGATGCCCTAAAAAGCTGGTTGCAACTTTCCGTCAACTTCTTCCTCTATTCTCTTGCCTGGTTTTTGATGTTTGAAAGTCTTTCCATATCCTGGTGGATAACCTTGGGACTTTCGGTGCCGGCTGCAGGCATGCTGGTGCGGCTGTTTATCATCTTTCATGATTGCGGTCATGGTTCATTTTTTAAATCGGTAAAACTGAATGATTCCGTAGGATTTATCATCGGAATTCTTTCTTTTACCCCTTATTTCAGTTGGACCCGCAACCACTATATCCATCATGAAACTGCCGGGAATCTTGATAAGCGTGGCGTCGGGGATGTTTGGACGATGACAGTATCAGAATACAAGGAAAGTTCAAAATGGAGAAGGATCACATACCGGTTTTACCGTCATCCGGTGACCATGTTCGGGATCGGAGCCTTTTATGTTTTCCTGATCGGAAACCGTTTTACCAAAAAGGGTATGAATAAAAAGAGCAGGCTGGGCGTTTACGCCACCAATGCAGGACTGTTGCTTTTTGCTGTTTCAATGAGCCTTTTAATAGGGATCAAGGCTTTTATCCTGATTCAATTTCCCATCATTCTGCTGGCGGGCATTTTTGGATTCTGGCTCTTTTATATTCAGCACCAGTTTGATCGCACTTACTGGTCGCGCAACGAAACATGGGATTACCAGAAAACAGCACTGGTAGGCAGTTCATATTACAAACTCCCTCTGATCCTCCGATATTTTTCCGGCAATATCGGATTCCATCATATTCATCATCTCAGTCCAATGATTCCCAATTACAAACTGTCACGCTGTCATCGTGAGAATTCACTGTTCCTGGATGTTAAACCGGTCACAGTGTGGGCCAGTTTCAGGGCGCTCACTTTCCGTTTGTGGGATGAAAAAACAAAAGTGTTGATTGGATTCAGAAAACTTAGGCTAACCTAAGAAAATCACAAATCCGACATTTTTGTCTACAGTTACGAATCAACCATCCACACATGCTTATTTCCGATTGAAATGCTTCCACTGGCATGGTACTTTTGTATATTCAGCCAGTGTAAAATGCGCGATATTCAGTCCATTGAAATTCCCGAAATCAAAATTCCCACCATCACGATGGTGAGAAGAGAGGTTGATTTTTCCCGGCTTAAACAATTAATACTGGAATTCGCCACCAGCATTGATTTCGATCTTTCCTATCAGAATTTCCTGCTTGAACTGTCAACCATAAATGATGTTTACAGCCCTCCCAGCGGCATCGCTTACATTTTAAGCCAGGATAACAATACCATTGGATGCGTGGGTATTCAAATCCTTAACCCTGGTGTTTGTGTGGTGAAGCGGCTCTTTATCCGGTCTGATTTCAAGGCGCCTCACTTTGGGAAACAACTCCTGAAGGTGGCCATTGATTGGGCAACGCAAAAGGGGATGAGAAAATTACTCATGGATTCAGCCGATATCATGCATTGCATATCAAAATTATGCAAGGATGAAGGGTTCTTTGAAGTCTCCAACTTCAATGATGACAATATGGGCAGTCAGAAATGCTACGAAATGAGATTAACCCCGAAATCAGTCCTTAACCTCCAGGCAGCCTCCTGATTTTTATAAGCGGACTGTAAGCCAGTTGATCCTGGTTATTTGATCACCACCAGTTTACGAACCATCAGCTCCCGGTCAGTTTTTATTATAATATGGTATCCTCCCCTGGGCGCCCCCGACAGGTCGATCTGATATTCTTTCTCACCTTTGAACTGCTTTTTCATGATCACCTTCCCGGTCAGATCCTGGACACTGACATCCAGTGTTCCGGTACCAAGGACGCCTGGCTGGATCATGAAAATGCCCTTGGTGGGATTGGGATAGATTACGAGTTCCTTGCTGGCCACTTCCTCGACCCCGATGGTTGACTTAGCCTGGATTACTGTCACCTTCTGCACAGGCAGACTGGCAACGGTAACCTGGATGTTCGCGGTGCGAACCTGATAGGAGGTATTTACAGAATAATCAGCTACAATGGTCCCATTGCCGGAACCTGAGGCCGGAACCGTACACCAGGATGCATCACTCACAATGGTCCACGATGTATTTGAAGTCACCTCAAAAGCGGTACTTCCCGCCTGCGACGGTACATTTTGGGTAAGAGGCGTGACTGCAAGTGAAGGCAATTCACCAGCCTGGGTTACGGTAACTATCTGTGGAACGACCCCCAGGGCAGATACAGTAACATTGCATGTCCGTGGATTCACCGAGGTGTTTACTTCATAGGATGCATCGATGACTCCAATGCCCGAACCGGCCGGGGTAACCGTACACCAGGATGCGTCACTGACAACGGTCCATAATGTATTTGAGGTTACCGTGAACTGAGTTGCACCAACCGGTGGTGTCACATTCTGGTTCAATGGGGTAACGGAAAGCATCGGAGGAGCCGCTGCCTGTGTAACCGTGACAATTTGCGAAGGCACCCCGGTTCCGGAAACCGTGATCTGGGCAACACGGGTAGTTACAGTCGTATTCTCCGCGTATACAGCCCAGATGGTATCACTGCCAGTACCCGAAGATGTTACGGTGCACCATTCTGCATCGCTTTGAACAGTCCAATCGGTGTTGGAAAATACCAGGAATGAGGTATCTCCTGCCATGGTTCCTACAATCTGTTCGGGAGGTGAAACATTGAGAAAAGGCGCAACTGCTGTATTAAAAGACACAGTCATACCAGAGGCTGTTCCACCAACATTCACCCCGATGATCTTGTAACAATATGTTGTATCAGGAAGCAGGTCGGCAAGATCTGCACTTACCTGGTGGGTCGTTGTATCGGGATCCACCGCTACGACCGGGGTTGAATTAATCATGGTCATGGGTGAGTGGCCGTAAATGAAATGATATTCTGTAGCCAATCCATTGGGATTAACCGTTCCGTTCAGGGTAGCAGAGGAATGGGAAACTGCGGATGGTTGCAGGGTGGCTACCATAGGGCCCATGTTAAATTTAAAGGAGGCAATTTTCGTTTTCCTGGCGCCGCCGCTGCCTATATATTGAGTTGTATACCAGAATGTTTTATCATCCGTCGGGTCAACTGAAAGCTGGGAGTAATCCCCCCATCGGTTGACACCCGATTGCGAATTTGCACCTAAATGAATGGTATCTTCCGCAATATCAAGTATCCCTGAAGCAGCATCGTAAGCTTCGGAAGATTGACCACAATAAAAAATACTCGGATACATGGTCAGGCTTGAAACAGAATAACCGAGGCCAATTTCATTGTTTCCATTCAGCATGATGCTGCCCATCCACCGGCTGTGGATATCAGGGGCATAGGTACCCCACTGCCTGACCCCCCAATCTCCCGTGGTTTTCCGGAGCTCATACCAGCGAATGCCTGCATGATGAACACCATCTATGTTGATTGTATGGCAACAGACAATGGTTTGGTACGATCCGAAATTCCGGTATTGCGGAACATTCATGATAACCTGGGGGATGCCATCCACCCGCTGACTGGTCCCTTTTTGTTCAATGTTGTTCCAGTTATTCCCGAAACTGCTGTTGAAAGGCTGAACATTCACCTGCTGGGTTCGCACAAAGGAAGAATTGGAAGGAGTTGTCCAGTCAACCGTTAAATTATACAGCCACAATTGGTCCTGACCGCCACCCAATGCATCATCGTTAAAGGCAATAAACATTCCCGGAGATCCTGCGGGAGCAAACTGGCCATCATTGTCGATCGGGGGTACACACATGAAACCATCAATCGAGGTAGGCCGCCATGCATTGTTAAATCCCACCATCTGAGCCGTCTCACCCAGCAACATTTTTTCGCGCTGGAAAACATAAATATCATTTCCTGATGTATTGTTATCGCCCATGTAATAACCGTCCTGCCAAACGCTGAATTTGGGATAGTCGGGCATGGTCGCCACAGGGAAGGAATATTTATGCCAGGTTCCTGTAGGGTCGTTGGTTGTGGAAACAGCCATCAGCATATAATCGGTCGATCCACTAAAGGAAAATTCGGTAACAAGCCAGCGGTCGGCCTGCTCATCATACAAGATGATCGGGTCTCCATCGTTGTAATTTGCCCCGGGGACACCTGAGAACAACTGATTCAAATTCGTAGGACCGGCAAGCTTTACACCTGTTTTATCATAGATGGCATAGACACAGTTAATGGTTTGCATAAAATGATTGGGTCCTGCAGTTCCATTGCAATCGGGAGGATAATAGGGAGATGTCTGTCCATCGAAATTCGCGACTGGAGACTTATTCCCAATCGTTTTCCCCATGAAGTTCTGGTATACCTGATCAGCTCCCTTGGGCAAAGCACTGCCTGCATAAGGAAAAATACGGTTCTTAAGGCTCTTATTTAAAGTCCGTTTAAGTCCTCTGAGTTCCAACTGATGAAATTCTTCGGCTGACATTGCGGGAATGTCGCGCAACGGTTTACTCAGGCCAAGATAGGTCCCTGTTCTTACTTCGGTAGGATGAACGGGGATATTTTGGGCATGTATAGAGAAAAACAGGGTGCAGAAAACTGCAGAAAGAATAAAGTTTATATGTTTCATGTTATTTCTGTTGTTTATTTTACAAATTTAGCACATTTTTTCAGACACCTGAAATTTTCAAAACCAATTTATGATTAATCCGGATAAAGAAATAAAGTACACTTTTTGCCGCATTTGTGAAGTGTTATGCGGACTTGAAATTTCCACTTCGGGGAACAAAATCACAAGCATCACTCCGGACAAGGAACACCTGGCGACAAAGGGATTTGCCTGTCCGAAGGGGTTAAAGCAACACCTGATATATGACTCCCCCGACCGCTTGAAATATCCTATGAAACGCGAAGGGAAGGAATGGAAACGGATTACCTGGCAGCAGGCACTTGAAGAGATCGGTTCAAAAATCAAATCGATACGCCATGAATACCATCCCAATGCGGTTGGCATGTATGTGGGGACGGCAGCCGGTTTCAGTACATTGCATCCTGTCTTCGGCCAGGGATTTATGACGGGTGTAGGTTCAGTAAACATGTTTTCGTCCTCCACCCAGGACTGCAGCAATAAATTTTTTGTTGCCAATGAGATGTACGGATTTCCTTTTACCCAGTCTTTTCCCGATCTTCCGAATATTCAATGCCTGATCATTGTTGGTGCAAATCCTGTGATCTCAAAATGGAGTTTTCTGCAGGTGCCCAATCCAGTGGAAAAGCTCAGGAATATTACTGCACGGGGAGGGAAAATTTATATTGTAGATCCCCGCAAAACTGAGACGGCTAAAATCACCGGAGAACATCTGTTCATCCGTCCGGGGACAGACATCTTTTTCTATCTCTCGTTTTTAAATGAGGTGATCAAGCAAAACGGGGTCAAAAAAGAACATGTTGAGAAATTCATGACCGGTTTTGATGAGATCTCGGCAATGGCTTCAGGCTGGCCGACTGAAAAGACCGCCGGGGTTACCGGTATTAAAGCCGGACAATTGAAGCAGATGGTTGCCGATTATCTTTCGGCGGACGGGGCTGCACTTTACTGCTCAACCGGGGTCAATATGGGAAAACATGGCAGCCTGGCTTTCTGGATCCAGGAGTGCATCAATGCCGTAACCGGGAACCTGGACCGCATCGGGGGAACCCTGGTAAGCAAAGGGATCATCGACTTTCCGAAATTCGGAAAGAAAAAGGGTCTTTTAACACGCACGCTGCGCTCCCGGGTTGGTCAATGCCGTTCGGTGAATGATGCTTTCCCCGGTGGGATCCTGGCCGATGAAATCCTCACTCCCGGCAGAGAGAAGATCAGGGCGCTTTTTATCAGCGGCGGGAATCCACTGATCACCATGCCCGATTCAAACCATCTCAGGGATGCATTTGAACAGCTTGATTTACTGGTCGCCCTGGATATTCTGCCCACTGAGACCGCTTCACTGGCCCATTATGTGC
>Ga0194039_1000688_pt1 | contig 19499 bp, 14 predicted proteins | sample JunL228m_MetaG_FD_148679 | JGI IMG/M metagenome (GOLD analysis project Ga0194039, IMG submission 148679) | Anoxic zone freshwater microbial communities from boreal shield lake in IISD Experimental Lakes Area, Ontario, Canada - Jun2016-L227-8m | ecosystem: Environmental > Aquatic > Freshwater >... | reverse complement strand
CATAAATGCGTCTATCTCTCTATCATTCTATACAAAAATTCAAGGCTCAAGTCCTTGGAGAGATTGTTCATCTCTGATAAAATTTGCAACAACATCCGAAATATTGACAATTACTGCCTCAAAATTATAGTTCATAAGATCAATACCCAGAATCTTTCTTAAATATTTCCCTCTTAAGATGAATACTTACTTAGTTTCCAAATAAAGTATAAGGTGGAATCGATGAATTTCAAATGGGTGTTGATCACTTATTCTTTTTTCTCTTTTTTGGACCCATTCCCGCAGTTTGGGGAAGACCAGTTTTACTAATCCCGCTCGGCATGCATATCGTTGAATGTGCTGCTCACGAACACATTGACGGTCTGCCAGGAGAGGGACATGGATAAAAGAGATGCTGCATGAGCGGTATTAAAGGGTAGGATTTTTATTTGGGATTGGAATGCTCCCTATCATAGTCGATGAGATATTCATCAAGTGCAAGTTTCAGTGACCGTATCGGATCGTATTCTTTAAAAAATGGCTGGGACGACCTGAAACCGAAGGGGTTCTCAACAGACTGGATATCGAAATTCGGGGCTATTCTACCCCCCTCATATCCGATAAGCCCCTCATCAAATGCACGTTTCAGGATCATATAGGCCTGCTCCATATTCATCCATTTGATGTCAAATGCAAGAAAGTATATAATCTCATTATGCGTGAGCCGATTTTTCCTTGTACGCTGGAATGGTGCAGCGATTATGTTAATCAGGCTCAAACCCGGAATCTCACCCATAAATATTTCCTCATTTCTCCTTTCCGTTACTTCTTCAGTCTCGGTATTATCTGATTTTCGAGTCCTTCTGAAAGAAAAATAGACAAAATCACTGGGTTTACTTTTCCTACTCCATATAAGAACAAATCATTTCAGCAACATTCTCTTGTACCACATCATCGACAAACAACAGCTTATCTGTAAAGAACTGATCTCCAATCCTGAGTACCGGATCTCCTATGGTGAAGCAACCATTCACTCTCAATTCTGTAAGAGACTCTGCGGTACCAATATTTTTTTCTTCAAACCGGATATTGTTCGATTGAAGGAATTCTTTTAACTTTTTACAATGACCACATAAATTAGCGGAATATACCGTTATTTTCGATTCCATCCGGGATACCTCATTTTTCAACTACTTACATACTCGTGAACCCGATCCGAATTTATTAAAATCATTTACCCATGAGTTTACATCCGTATTTACGTATTATCCCTCTTCCGAAATTCTGCGACAACCATAAATACGATTCTCCTTTGTTCATCATCTAACTGAATACAACGAATTTTTTATTTCCCCACTATCAACATCGTGGTTCCATTCGATCTCATCGGTATCAATGTCACCATGTCATTCTTGTTAACACCGGATTCATGGAATGGTTGGTTGAGAAGAACCCCTTTGTACAGATCATCACTATCTGAATAGCTTTCCAACCTGACCCAGATAATTTCTGGGACGAAACCAGCCGATTCGTCAGACTCGGGAGATATGACAGCCCTTGGTGAAAGAATCGCCTGGACGTCATCGAAATATCCATCTGCTCGGAGATGATCGATCGATAATTTATCCCTTGTGATATTCAATTCCGGATTCCCATAGAAATGCAGCCAATCGGGTTGATCTGGTTGGGAAACGCTGTCCCGCTCATCCTTGGTGAGAACCCGGAGGTCCAGGAGTTTTACAATATCGTATCTGAATTTCAGGCTGACAGAATTACGCAGGAAAGCAGATATTGTATCAATGTCTTCTGATCTTTCATTGTCACCAGGGAACAATCCCTCGACCTTGAGAGATATGCCTGCGTCATGGTCGATGTAGATATATCCTAGCAGTGGAATGTCCTTTGCTTTCTGCAGGTCCGGAATATCATTCAGGTCCTTCAAATCAGGGATGGCTTTCAGGATTCCCAGGTGGTCCTGGAAACAGACCCATTGGTAGATTACCATCCGCTGTGTGAGATCCGGTCCAATTATGTTCAATAATGTCACCGTATACCATGAATCAATCTTAATTCCCCCTAATCCTCTTCTCTGCCACGGCAACGTAGTTCGGATCGAGTTCAATCCCAACACTCCTGCGCTTCAGACGTTTTGCCACGGTACCCACCGTGCCTGAACCGGAGAACGGATCAAGTACCGTATCGCCTTTCTGGGACCCTGCCAGCAGGCACCGTTCCACGAGCTTTTCGGGGAAGACCGCGTACCCGATAGGGGGATGGAGGATGGTCGGGAACTCCCAGACCGTCCTCGCTGCTGCAGCTTTCATGCCTTGACTATTATAATCGTACTGTTCTGACTTTGAGAAGAGGAACACGTAGTCATGAGCCCGTGTAGGGCGGTCTCTGACCGGTTCCCGCGGCCAGTTGGGAATAGACCAGACAATGTCGGACCTGAGGTACCATCCGTCCTTCTGCAATGCCATTGCAAGGAGCCAGGGGATCCCCATCAGGTCCTTCTGTTTGAAGCCTTCCTGGAGCTCTTTCCGTGGACCTGGGTCTCCAGGTGAATTATTATGGTACTGCTCCCACCACTGGGCGTCATCACTCGCATAGGTGTCACCAATGACGAGCCAGAATGTCCCGGACGGAGTGAGGGTCCTTCTCACCTCCCTGAAGAGGCTTACAAGAGTCCTGATATAGTCACGGTGGTCCAATTCTGCCCCGATTTTATTGATCCGACCACTGTAACGGGTATCCCAGTAGGGTGGACTCGTGATGCAGCAATTGAAACACTCGTCAGGGAGTGTCCGAAGTATGGTCCCTGCATCCCCACATAAAATAGTATGATACCGGTCCAATACATGACTGATATGGCCACCATGAGTAAGTGGAATTGGCATCCTTGGGCAATTATCAACGGACACGGTGTCTCCCTTAAGGTACGCAGTATCATAATCCTCCTGCAAACACTCAAAAAATGGCAAATCCCGGGTCATAGAAGGCTCCCGGAGATCACATTCTGGGCTGTAACAGGGTTAAGATAGCCATTAATCTCCATAATCATCTCTTTCTGACATTTCGGGCAAATAGAATCGTTCCGGTCCAGGTCTTCAACATGCCGGTGATAGCTGACAATACAATTCAATTGAGAACACGAACTGACCTGCAATGCCAGTGATAAGATCTTTATGCTCTGTTTTCCGATACGATGGTAAAATAGTCGCTTGTTTGCACATTCCTTCCGAAACCTCGCCAATGAAAAAATTCCTGACCCATCATGGTTACCATACCCGAATATATTCCTCCCGTCAGCCGGAGAATACAATCCCCCCTCGGTCAACCCAATCCTTACATTTCCTTCAACGTGTCTCATATCATCGAAATAATAATGCTGCTGATTCTGTGATGTTCTGATCTCCGGAATGTTCCGATCCATCTGCATAAATTTGGGAAATTTGGTGAGTTTATCTCCGATTGAATCAAGATAGGATTCGAGGGCTTCCCGTACCGTTTCAGTTGTCGTTGAATCGATTCTTCCATAGACGATGAACGAAACCCCTGGCCAGTCTTTCCGTAAGAAACCACCATCAGACATATCAGCCATAAACCCCTCCGTGATAAATTAATCCCGCATTCAACCATAATAGTGGGATATTCGCACCCCACTCGCCGTTTTGACTAATTAAACGTAGGGTTTTCATATTAACTCCCTTATCATCAGTAATGTAAAATAATCAGAAAATGAGGCTGAATTGGAGTCATTAAACCGCAATTCAGCATCAGTCACCCCGCTTGTTATCATACCGCATGTATGCAATATCGAAGGTGCTCATTTTTTCGAATACCGAATATGGGATCATACTGGTCGGTAATACCTTTATCCTATCCGAGCCCGCCTCAACGTCATTCAATTCATGTGGTGAATCAGTAAATACGAACACAGTTTTTGTATGTTTAAGCCCTTCCTCAACTGCGGTCTTCAAGGGTTGGGTTTTTTTGACATTACAGAATATCTGGGTAGAAGGTAAAGCTAATTTTGAGAAGGCGACCAATATCGCGTTTTCATAATGATTACCTTTTGACCATGCCACCCCGATCCAGGGGTAATACTTGTCGTAAAAGATATTCCCTGGATAATCGCCTGAGGCATTCTGGTTTGTAACAGCACCTTCAAGGTTGACCTGTGTACTTCCTGTCTGTCGCATCTGGTGAAACGCACGGTAATCTAATACATAACATGCCGTGTTTTCCATTACCGGCTCTTTGTAATAGATTTTTTTCGTGTTCCAGTTCCGTATTGTTTCCCGGACGTCAAACCCTTCACCAAGCCCGCAAACGCATTCCTCGGCAGTGAACTGGTCTTCAGAGGGTTCCCGGAAGGTGAACCGTGCAGTAATATACCTAATAAAATCCCGCTCGGCCTGCTGCGATTCAGGGGTCCGTGTCCACCGCGAGTAACCCCACCGGTGTAATCTTTCTTCTTTTTTCTTCCATTTTCGTGGGCGATATCCGGAATTTTCAATCAGGTTACGTTTCAGTTTGAGGACCTTTTTGTTTCCGAGAGACCTGAGGTTGTAATCAAGGAGGTCCCAAATTGATATTTCTGACACCTTGCCTTTATTCGGAGGGTATGACTTGGCCCGGTCAAAAACCGCAATTGCATAGTTGTCGTTGACCACATACTTCGCTGCAGCAACGGCATTATAAATATCCGGATAGAGCTGCTGCTCGGTAAGGGCAAGTTTGCCTGAATACAGCGTGGAGGCCTTTGCATCTCCCGCCATGAGTTTGTCATACTCGGTACAGGAAAAAATTGAGCGGAGCCAACCCATCCGGTCGACAGGCATGTCCCGGTAAAGTTCGTAGAGATACATGATGAAGGGGATCTCGTACGTCAGGTGGACCATGTCCTCCTCGCTTACGGAACATATCCGGGAGGGCACAATGTAACTGTCATCAATAGGCGTGATTTCAGATTCCAGGTAGTGGAGAATTCCCATGGCATGAGCACTGGAACAGACCAGAAGGATATCATTTCCTTCTTTCAACATTTCCCTGATATTCAAGGCCATATACTGCAGGCGGGAAAGATAGTATGAAGAAAATTTTTCAGGGTCAAATACATCATCCTGTGCTGTGGCGATGGAAGGGACATGGACAAATGGTGCCGAATAATTCTTGTCCGCCTCTGAGCATATCCATGACTTCACAATATCCCCGGTTGGAATGCTATATTTTTCAGGGTTAAGGAGGACATCATCAATCCCGTGAATAGTACAGGAATTGACGAAGAGCTGGTAATCATCGAGACTACCGATTACCGGAAGGCTTGTGTCAATGAACCGGATATCCAGACCATACTCAAGATATGACCTGACCGCTTCAATTGGAGCTGAAGTCGGCGTGATCGGTATCCCTCGCATCAGGCGGTCAACAACAACTGAAACCTCGGGTAATTTCTTTGTCGCCTCAAGTATCTGGGATTCAAGACCGTGCGGAAGATCAACTGCAATCACGAAGTCTGAATCTTTCCGGTTCACTATCTCCTCCCTTACCCGGGCAGCATATTCTGCGTATCCTGGTATATAAGGGATTACACGCAGTGTTGGTTTTTTTTCGGCCAGTTTCATCAGTTCACCTCTTTAATTGTAATGACGTCCATCATCAGAATTCGCCGAATTCAGTTCAGATTGCCCATTGGACACGTAAAGTCTGGTGCCCTGTGTCTCTGACCTTGATGATCCTCCTGGCAATTGAATCGAGGGTCATCTGGTTTTCAGGAGGAAATTTCTGTGCATACCGTGTAATCTGAATTGCATCCCTGATTGAGAAATCATCAATTGACCGGGATTCCTTCTTCTCTTTCAGGTACATGACAACCGCATTCACCATGTCCTCCGGGACCGCAGGGAGGTGGTGCCTGATAATTTCCAACAGTTCGTCCTCCTTCGGAAACTCGACTTCAAGGACCGGCTTCAACCTCGATTCGATGTATTCAGGCAGGTTGAAGGTCGAGGAATCATCATTCATTGTTGCGACAATCCGGAACTCCGGGTGTGCTGAAATTTTAACTCCTGCAATGATGGATTCGATATATCGGCGGTCATCGAGGAGTGATGCAAGGCTAGCCCAACTTTTCTCGGTCATCCGGTTCGCTTCATCGAGGATACAGATCCCCCCGTTTACCATTGCAGATACGAGACTACTCGCCCTGTATACCACCTTCTGTTCCGAAGACAGTACCGGAGTAATGAGCAGGTCCTCAGGTCGCATGTCTGAAGTACAGTTGATCAGGTAAATCGGACGATTGAAGTCCTGGGCAACTGAGCAGGCTAGGGTTGTTTTCCCACAGCCCGGAGGGCCGACCAGTAACGGAGACATGATTCGGTCAGAATCGTTCATTTTCAGCCAGGCTGCACATAAGAGTCGGTATACTTCTTTCTGTCCAATCCAGAAGGTGTCGATGACATCCGGTTCCCGGAGATCAATGGTGACGTTGCCAACCGTGATACTCCGGACAAATTCAGAATCGTTTTCCATAACTAGCTCACCTCATTAATAATTTCTGTTTCACGGGCATCGGTCCCGATCAATACATCTTGTAGTGTGAAGGATGGTGTGGCGGAATTGTAACTGTTGAGCAGTTCGAGGACAATCCTCCAGTAACTGATGGGAATTTTAGTGTTTGCAGCCCTTGTATCTCCATTGAGATCGGACTCAATTTTGCGATTATCCCCCTTTTTATTACGAATATTGGCAGACTTTACCTGTAGGGTGTGTTCAAGGTGTTGCATACATCTAAGTGTTGTTCCAACAATTAATAATATTATCTGATGGATTATCCAACAGTAAAGTGTAGAGCCTCATAAAAATTCCGATATCGGAGGATTTATTGCAACCCTGTTTGATCGCGCAGCGTCGTCCAACACTAACACTCAGTAACCATGGACAAGGAATGTTCACCTTACGGGGATTAATCGTGGGAAACAACAGATCCCTGTGTTAATCCCGCAAGGGATGCATTTTCGTTGAAGGTCCTCTGCTCGAAAAACTAATAGTTGGGACCTATCTGAAATGGGGGGGTCAGAAAGGAAGCGGCGAATACAAAGCCTTTCCAGTTAATGGTTTTTATCCAGCGCAGTGGATATGCCCCACCTGTCATAGGTACGACTGGACATAGAGTGAAAGGTCAGGTATTTATTATCGAAGTTAGTTCTTGAGTTGGTAAAATCAGATCATATGTAACCGCAAGATCGATATATTTATATATAACATATATTTCAATATGTCAATTTTGTTCTCAAGAGAGAACCACTCACAGCAAAAGAAATTGAAAAGTGTAACGCAAATCCCAGAACTTTTCTGGAGGGAAATGGATATAGTCCTTTCTTCATAAACAAAACAAAGACCGTCATTCATCATCCGGTGAGTTACATAGCTGGTTTGATAACTCTTCCACGGGGATCAAACATGAGTAAAATCGCTGACAACGTGGTCGAAAGTGGATCTTGTCGTGATATTAGCCACTTTATTTCCTCTTCTCCCTGGTCACACGAAGAAGTTATGAAATTAACCAGATTCAATGCGATTCGAGATCTTGGACTAGGCGGATCGATAATTTTTGATGAGACGGGTCAACAGAAGTATGGGCCGGCCTCGGTTGGAACATCACGGCAGTATCTCGGAAAAAATGGTCACACCTGTATTGCCCAAGTGGGTGTATTTGCTTCATATTGCATAGATAACATCTCTGCGTTGATCGATTATCGACTCTTTTTAGCGGAATCGTGGATCAATAATCATGAAAAAAGTCTGAAATCCGGGGTCCCTCTTGAGCGATTGGAGCATAAAACAAAGCCTGAATTGGCCTTGGAGTTGTTAGATGTATTCATATCAGAAAATCTCCCCTTTTGCTATGTGCAGGCTGATGCCCTTTATGGGGGTGATTCGCACTTCATCACGGGTTTGTATCAGCGGGGAGTCTCCTTTATTTGTGATATTCCCAGCGTTATTCAGGTTTACATAACCAAACCAGAACTTACCCTTCCCGAGCGACAATCGAACAGAGGAAGATTCCATACGAAACTTAAAGTGTTAAATACGTTTCCAGTTTTAGTCAGCTGGCTGGCTGAAATTCAGACCTGCTGGAGTTCTGTTGATGTCCGGTTCACCGATAGGGGAATAAAAACGGTTGAGTGTGCTGAATTAACTGTTTGGCGCCGCCAGGATGGGGTACCCGTGGATCTTCCTATCCGATTGATCATGATCCGCTATCCTGATGAGGAAATGATCAGGTTTGCATTTTCTAACATTTTTGAGGTAGATCTGCATAATCTCGTTAGGTATCAGACAAATCGATACTGGATAGAGAGAAATTTCGAAGACGCAAAAGGTTTGTGCGACTTGGATAGCTTCAGAGGAAGGGGTTGGGAGGCCTGGCACCACCATATTGCGCTTTCTGCCACGGCCCATCTATTTCTTTTATCGCTTCAGCGATATTTCGCGGAAAGGTCAATATTCTTGTCGTTAACCCAGATTGTAACAATCATTCGTCACAAAAACCCCTTGCGACAATTATCCACAGAAGAGCTTGCGGATTCGATAAATCACATCAACGATCTCCGATTCAGAATGTGGTTAGGCAAGATGAGAAAGTGCCTCAAAAAGAGAGGGGATAATGCTTTGAGTTGGGACATCCGTTTGATTGAAACACGTTCTGAACTGATTATTTAGAAATACGGAGATTAATCGAGTTCTATGTGTACCGTGAGGTATAGATCTTTTTCGCATTTTTTTATAAAACTCGATTAAGATTCAAAAATAATTGAAGCATCTTGATCTTTTTTCTGATAATGCCATGTTGCAGATCCAAGAATTGAATATTATGGAGTGGAAATAGCTTAATTTCTACTGAATTTTTGAGGATGGAGTTTTGATTTTACCAATACAAGAGTCTTCAGGAGAAGTCTCGGGATATTCCCGATATGTCAATGGATCCATCTGCATCTTCTTCCCACACCATGAACAGGAAACCTCACCCCCGAGGTCATTCCGCTTTAGGTCAAACCACTGCTGACAGAAAAAGCATTTACAGCTCAACAATCCGTCTTCACGCTCATTGGCCGTGGTAACCGGGTGGCCCGTTGCCATTCCTTCGAGCCTAAAGATATGAACCCTGCCCGTTTCCTCACCAACGATGACCGTTGTTGGGTATGAAATATCACATGCAACTATAGGCCCTTCACCATGTACTGTCACTAAGCACTTTCCTGTCACGATGTTCCATACTTTGAGCGTATTATCCCAAGATCCCGAGATTGCAAATTGCCCGTCTGCCGTCACCACAACTGTTTCAATCAAACCGGTATGCCCTTGGAAAGTTTTTGTGCACTCACCTGTCGTAATGTCCCAAACTTTGAGTGTCTCATCAGCAGAACCCGAAACAATATACCGACTATCACGGGTCACTGCAATTGAATAGACCCAATCAATATGTCCTCGTAGGGTCTGCTTACATGCACCTGTCGCGAGATCCCATACCTTGATTGTATTATCCCAAGATCCCGAAACTGCATACTGGCCATCAGGAGTCACGGAAACCGCTGTAACAGAACGAGTATGCCCTAGGAGGGTTTTTGTACACTTACCTGTCGCAATGTCCCACACCTTGATTGTATTATCATCAGATCCAGAGACGGCATACAGATTATCATTCGTCACCGTAACTGCTCTAACCCATCCAGTATGTCCTTGGAGGGTCTTTGTGCATAGACCTGTTGCGAGATCCCACACCTTGATTGTATTATCATCAGATCCAGAGACGGCATACAGACTATCATTCGTCACCGTAACTGCTCTAACCCATCCAGTATGTCCTTGGAGGGTCTTTGTGCATAGACCTATTGCGAGATCCCACACCTTGAGCAATTTGTCATAAGATCCAGAAATTGCACGCCTCCCATCCCGTGTCACCACTACTGCTTTAACTTGATTTGTATGCCCCTGGGGAGTCTGGATAAACGAACTTGCCTTTAGATCCCACATCTTGAGTGTTGTGTCATCAGACCCTGATATTACATACCGACCGTCAGATGTTACTGCTACTGCCCTGATCCAATCAATATGCCCCTGAAGGGTCTGTGTGCATATACCTGTCTTGAGGTTCCATATTTTGAGGGTTTTATCCGTTGCCCCAGAGATTACATGCCGCCCATCCGGTGTTATTGCTATTGCTCTTAACTGTTCAGTATGCCCCACAAATGTCTGTATGCATGAACTTGTCTCGAGATCCCATATCTTCAGTGTCTTGTCATCAGACCCTGATACGATATGCCGCCCATCCGGTGTTACTGCTACAGCCCTTATAGAACCTGTGCCATCAGGGAAAGTCTGGAGACATGAACCGGTTTCGATGTTCCATATCTTGAGGGTTGCGTCACTGGATCCCGAGATTACATACCGGCCATCAGGGGTTACTGCATTTGCGTAAATCACCCCAGTATGCCCTCGGAGTGTTTTTACGCAGGTACCTGTTGCGAGATCCCACACCCTGAGTGTTGTGTCATCAGACCCTGATATTACATACCGACCGTCAGGTGTTACTGCTACTGCTCTGATCCATTCGGTATGTCCTTCAAAAGTCTGCTTGCAGACTCCAGTGGAGAGGTCCCATACTTTTAGTGTAGAATCATGGGATCCCGAGATTGCATACCGACCATCAGGTGTCACCGTAACTGCTGTAACCCAACTAGTATGCCCCTCGAGTGTCATTTCGCACGCTCTTGTCAGTAGGTTCCACACTCTGAGCGTATTGTCTCCGGATCCTGATACGGCATATCGACTATCCAGCGTCACTGTTACGGCATTAACATCCCAAGTATGCCCCTGAAGAATACATATGAGTGGTCCACCCGATGAAGTAAAGGACCGAGTGATAGGATGGAACCAGGGGGTGACCTGGATATTCATAACCTGGTCGAGGAACTTTTGAATCATTGGTTCATCAGAGGAAAGAAGCCGCCCGTATAACTGTGTTGCAATCTCGGCGGGATTGTTGACGAGAACATGTGCGGATAGCCTGATTGCACTCTGGATAAGTTTCAAGGCTTGGATTTTCTCATCCGGGATAAACCGTGCAATTCGATCACTCCCTTCAGCCCAACTAAAATCTTCGAGTAGGCTTTGAACGCCAAGTGTACTCTCCCTAATTTTTTCATCAAGAAACTTGAAACTAAACAGAAGTTCTCCATAATCAAGAAAACGACCTGCATGAAAGAGATGGTACGGAAGGTGGGAAAGAACGAAACGATCGTGAATTCCATCTTTATATCTTTTTTCCATGAACCAACTAATCAATTGATGTCCTTCAACCAGATCAACCTGATAAAGGATAGGAGGATCGTTGCTAGTTTTCTTTCCAATGAGCCATTCAGAGAACGAGCTATGAAATGGCCGGTATCTCATATCGTCATTACTCCCTTCAATCTCAAAAAAAGAGCGGATAGGGTCCATGAGTTCTTTCACTCGGTTTGGCGTGATATCAAGGAGTTCTCCAATAAGCCATATCGGGAGTGGTTCACGTGATGCCAGGATTAGATCAAGAACACACCGGGTCTTCGCGTACTTGCGTGTATTTTGATAGATTCGATTAAAATTTTCCTGATAATACCCTGATAGCCCGAGTGGAAAAAATGCTCTTTCAAAGGGGTTGATATATCCTTTTTTATTTTTAATATCTTCGAGAACCAGGGTCAGGTAGAGAAAGTTTCCATTCGAAGCGCGAAGGAGCATCTCCTGCAATTTGATCGGGTCTATCTTCCACTTTTTTTCCTGCATCGCTTCCTGGAACAAGGCACTTGTCATCGTATCCTTCAGGTAATCTTTCATATCTCCTTCGTTCAGCCAAGGTTTGCTCTCTGTCAGGTCGCATCCTGGATATTTTTCGAATGAACTGAGGATAATTGGCATCGGTCTTGTGCTGATCAGGAACCGAATCCAGGGAGGAAAACGCTTCTCATTTAGCTGTTCACTGAGTAGGTTGACTATCGGGCTCTGTCCCTTCTCCATTTCAACAGACTCATCGAGGGCATCGATCACAAGCAGGACCTGCTCCTGCCCTGTTTTCGTCTTTTCAAGAGGATTGATAATTAGGTTCCAAAGGAGATCACCCGGGCTCTTTCTCATAAAAGAATCTGACTGAACGAGTGAATCCAATAATGTTCGGTACGAAGGAACCTGTGATGCAATCATGGATGCCAGGGAACAGATGAACTGCTCAGGATTCCGAGTAGCTTCATGGGACCTGATACAGAAATGGACTGCCTTGACTGCTGGGTGGTGTTGAACGAGATGAGCAAGGAATGCCGATTTTCCGGTCCCTGGGCCGCCTTTCAGAAGAAAGACCTGATCTTCAGACCCCGTGAGCCAGGTATCGATCAGGCTGGTGAGCCAGGAGCGCCCGATAAACCCTTTTGTCTTTCGACCGATCTCACCGGTGAAATCAAACTCAAACATCTTAAGAGTACCCTGCCCCGAAAGAAGTCTGACCGAGAGGCCATCATACTGCTGATCTGCATGAATAGCACTGATTAACTCGGCAAAAAGGGCATTATAATCCAATTTCCAATTTTGGTAATTGAGAAAATTTAGGCGGTGGATGCAGAGTGGAGGCCGGCAGGGCTTTCCATCTTCGTTAATTTCAATAAGGAGAGGGATGATCTTCCTATGTAATGATCGGGCGAGTGATATCTCATCTAAACAGTACCCGTCAGGTCGCCTAACTGCATGGCAAGTAAGAAGGGAAATAAATATTGAACGTTCTTCAATTTGTTTTTCAAGTTCCCACTTCCAGTCATAACCACCCTTCAGCCCTAGTATGGGGTTTTTGTCCCGATAAACATTATATTTTCTGTCGAGAAGGTCATGTTCTAGACGCTCAGCTAATATAAGTCCTTGACCTTTCCTACCGTAGCTAATGAAGATCGAGAGTTTAGATGGATCTATGCAAGAACGATCCATTGAATTCTGATCTCTTGAATGCTCAGGGTAGTTATGCTCTGGAGGGTCCAAGTCCAGATCCATCAGATTTGAGGTAATTTCAGAATGAGGAGGGTCAGTAATGGATTTTGGAATCTGGTATAAAGCATCAGTCGCCTCAATACCTACACCGTCAATGTCGATTGCCCGCCTCTCTAAACGAAGTGTTTCACAGATATCGTATATCTCTTCAGTTTTACACCCAATGGTCACTATCAGATCTTTGTATCCAACGCGCTTCTTCTCCTTCAAGAGCGTGATAATCCGGGATCGGATCTCCTCATGGTCCATGGCTGAAGTGTTTGAATGATTAGTCAAATATGACCCTTGGTATCACTTTACAATAGAAGTATATTGTTCAATCTGAAGGTCCGTCTTCCTGTGTTTTTGCTCATTTGTAATTGATCCCCTAAGCAATGTCATCTCAGAACTATTACAAGATTGGCAGGGAATATCTGGGTTAAAAAATATTATGGATCCTCCAAATGAGCCTTAGCAATTTCAAAGTTGATGGAGGCCAACAGGTCAGGAATTATTCTGACGTTTATACGGTCTTTATCTTTCTCAATTTCAGACAATTCATCCCACGGTACCAGGTTGGGATTAATCTTTTTCTCTTCAATCCTCTCGGGCCCCCATTTCCAACCCTCTCCTGTTCTCTCTTCCATCCACCGCTCGTGCTCCATGATACCCATAATCTCGATCTCCTCAGGGCTGAATGTTATAGGGACGACAGGGGGAGTTCTGGTTAGGTGGACATTATAGCCACATCTCCAAAGCTTCCTGAAAATATCATCTATCTGCTGGCGATCCGATTCCTTGTATTGCTCGGGAAATTCAGACCATGGTTTTCTTGTAGGTTTGGATTTCAGTTCGTGTTCATGAAGTTTCTGTGCCAGGGCTTCGCGGCAGTCATCTTTTAGAAGATCACCAAGCAGGTGCCGGATAAAATCGTCCTCGTCGACATGGACTCGTAGTTGTTCCCTGGGAGGGAGAGAGGACTGATCAAATATCCTTTTCCCAATTAAAGAGCTTCCAAGAATAATAGCTCCCATAGACCTTGCTCCATGCCTGTACTCCTTCACATTCATAAATGCCCTGATAATTTCAGGATTTATCGCCATCTCTCCGCTTGCAGAGAGAAGGTGACCCCTCTCCCGCTCAATGATCGAACGGAATAACATCGCCCTTCTGATAGGATAGAACTGATCTTTATAACTACTTGGATTACATCCTTTGATATCTATATAGCCTTTCAGACGGCTGATGAAATCAGGTCCTTTTGCATCTTTGATTTTATGAACATTTTTGAAAAATTCACTGTAACTCTCGCAGGTCCCCCCGGCAAAAATAAAAATTGCCTTCCCAATCGGGTGCATTCCTTCCCCGTCCAGAAACTCGCCATCCTGCATGGGGGCAAGGAAATACTTTAACCACCCGAATTGCTGATTATTGAGGGTGGTGTCGAATTCATCAAAGAAGACCAGTGGAATCTTTCCGTGAAGAACTTCATCCCGAATTTTGTGAAACATCATCGGAAAGACATCCGGGGAATCCGCCTGTGAGAGGTTATACACCATTTCTTGAATAACCGTTTTATCAATACTCGCTGCTATCTGTTTTACTCCAAAAGATTTACCAGAACCCGGGGGTCCGAATACTGAAATACAAAGTGGAGAACGGTCGGACTGGTTTTTTATATACTCCTGGATGAGGTTTCGGACACTCTGGAAACTTTCTATTTCGTGACGATCGATAGTAACCAGTTTTCCCCAGGTGCCGATGGGTACCTTACTTAGCTCAGGACTTTTCCCTTTTTTAATATAATCGCTGGCGATATCTTCAATACCTTTTGAAGCAACGGTCCCCAGAATCGTCCAATTCCCCGAGGGATCATAAAAGTAAATCACCGACTCAGGGATTTCGATTTTTTTAATTACAGGATCACTTGATGATGGCTTATAAATGCAATTATACGCCAGTTTGGGTTTTTCTCCTTCAACTCCAAATCCGTTTCTATGCAGACGCCATTGAGCAGCAAGTCCCTCAATCATTGCTGCAGAGGGAACTACACCATCCCATTCATTGAGATGGTACACAAAGGCAGCAGTAAAGGAATCAAAAAAACCCTGCATCTCCCCAGGAAACAGGTCCTTCGCACTATCCTCGGAAAATTTTGGTGTGTAAAAGAGATCTGCAGAGATATGACCCCCATTGTTTCGATAATATAATGCCCCTTCAATACCAAACCGTACAATGAGATGCCTGGCAGATTTCAGAGGGACCAGTTTTTTATTGTTATTAAGCTGCCAGAGAAAATCGGATACCGTTCTTTCCCACGAAAGGCGGTGACTGATAAATATTCCTTCCGATCTAAGGTCATTAACGTTGACAATTAAGACGAGATTGTCTGGATCTCTTTCCTGTATTTTTTCCCACAGAATCCCTTCTGCCAATGGTCGGCTCATTTTAAGTACAATAAGTGGGGTGCCTTCAATATCCCTGATACAGGCTGGCCACGCTTCTGGATTATTGCGAAATCCATTCCCACAATCGTCAAGAACGACAATATCAGGATTGACTGCATTTCCCTCTAGTGGATAATTTTTGAATTTCTGTGGGCCAGCAAATCCACAATACCGCCTCACGCGCCAAACTTTCTCTTTTCTCTCCTTCTCTACCGGGAACTTATCAAGAATTGTATTAGAATGAATGATCTCAGACGGTGGAATCATTTCAGGTTCACCAATAGCATGCGATATCAGCTGTGGCTCCGTTTCAGTTGCCCACGGTGCTGCCTTTAAAAATGAGTTAAGAAGTAATACCCCGCCCTCCTGGCAGTTCATCCATAATCCTGGCCAGAATCTCCAGTTTTGAACACCCGTAGTGTTCATCACGCCTGATTCATCTGCAGGTATCTCCCATCCAATCCAGTCTATTGCAATATCACCGGCAATGATAATGGATTTTATATTTGAAACCTTCACTTTTTCACCTATTCTATCATTTTCGCCTGAATCGGCCTTCGTTTTCACTCCTTCGGTTATCATGGTTTTTTCCGCACAATTTCAAATCCCACTTCTGACATAATGGAGGGGATGATTCTAACAGATATTCGATCTTTCTCCTTTTCACTTTCAGAAAGCTCTTGCCAACAAACCATACTAGGATGAATTTTTTCGTCTTCAATTCTCTCGGGCCCCAATTTCCAACCTTTCCGTACCTTCTCTTCTATCCACCTGTTATGCTCCATAATAGCCATTATTTCGACCTCTTCAATAGAGAATACATTTTGCCCCGAACTAATTTCTGATACTGGTTTAAGGTGATACCCACAACTTTCGATTAGATAAACAACATTATCTGCTTGGGCACGGTTAGAATCACGGTATTCTTCAGGTAAGGTTGCCCATTCTTTTGCTGCTGGCAAATCTAGGTCGGTCTTTTTGATATTTGCCAGATAGTTTTCATGTATTTTGATTGCTATTATCTCGCGTGCATCACCTGTTAGTTTCAGGTAACTTTTTGCAAAGATTTCGGGATATATCATCACCTCTGTTCGGAATACCTCTTTATCCAATTCATCGAGATTTTCCCACGTTTGGTGCCATAATTTTCGTCGGGGGTTATCAGAATCAGGTAGTTCTTTGAATTTATCATGTTCATAATTGGAACACCAATGTGCGTGGATCTGGCGGGCCAGTATAGTACGGAGCGATCCAATTATTTCTTCAGGACTTTCATCCCAAAAAATGAGCGGTGTAAGAGTGTATCCATTTTGTTTAAGAATTGAGAGGATATACCTTATTTTTTTACTTTTCAACTCCATCATCAGGGTTCGTTCCGTCTCCTCATCCTGTGGCGATATTTTTCGATCACGACGCAACCGAGGACGAATATAATATTGAATATATTTTTCGGGGAAAAATTCTGCAATTGATATGACCAGATCATTCCTGATTGAATCAATTACGGTTAATCTGCATTCCGGAGAATGGTATCGTTCAATATTTGAATCCTGTTTAACGGTACAAAGTCTCTCCCAGGTCAATTTTTCTGAACGGTACCGTTTTAAAACAGGGAATACGGTAAGGTGATCTAAGGGACTTGTGCCACCATGTAGTGAAGTGAAAAGATAAGTCAGTCCAAATTCATCTGTTGTTCTTATCACCACATTGGTTCCTGGGATACCGATATAATGTTCATCATACCGTTTACGTAGTTCGTAATGGAGTCTGAGACCAATTGCGGTAGCGGTCGTCTCATCAGAATGGCAAATAAAAATTGTATCATAACCACACACACCAACCTGATTTGTTAAAAATTTCGCTTCCCTGAACTTGGGTGAAAATATATCTTCTTTTTCTGGTGTCAGATTGGCATAATCTTTGATTGAAGGATGGTCGATATTGATTAACTCGCAAATTTCGGTGGCTTTAAGGTCCATAAGGGTTATTTCAAGTTTTTTCTTGTTCTTCTGATTTATCTGATTTTTTATAAGGAAATTACGCCACTTTTTGGCTGCATTAATGATGATACTCTCACCCATTTCCCCAACACAAATAATGAGAATATGGAGTGGATTGTCCGGATCTTTCATTATAAGATGTTCTCTTGCAGCTGCTTTTCCGGCGATATGATAGATGTTAAAAAAGTCTATATTCAACTGAGCATTTCCAACAAGCCCTGCTTCCCATTTCCGGAGAAGGGGATATAGGTTGGAATCTTCAATGTGAGCATAGCAATTAAGATTTGATTCATCTTTATGATCTTGGATAATCCGATGACAGTCAGCAATAATAGATGCATTGACCGCATCTTTTCCCGTTACAGCAAATATAAATCGTCCTTTATAGACCTTGATCCTTTCAAGTGTGCCTGATCGGGATGCATCATCAATTAAAACCAATGCCCCGGTCGCCTTGCATCGTTCAATTTCATCTGCGTGTTCGTTTTTCTCGATTACCACTACATAATATCCTAACCCATCATAATATTCAGCAATAAGAGGACCCAGAAAACCTGCACCACAAATGATTACATAATTCCTCCTGAAACGTAATATAAAAAGTGTCACCTCATCCTTGAAAAAATTGACAATTATAAATCCCACAGCACAAAATGCAACTATAATAGCAAGGAACCGAGCTATCTCAAGATAAATGGGTGGTGTTGTGACCAGCTCACCGGATTTGAAATCAAAGAGCTGAAGTGCCATGTAAATATCGTCACTCAAACCAGGAGGATCAGACTCTTGAAAATATTCGATCTCGTGGTTTTCTACAGCCTTCATAAAACCGTACGTTCCGAAGGCAACTGCAACGATTCCTAATGATAATAGGACGATAAACCACAATTTATTTCGAAAATATTTATGGTAAAATGCTCGCGGATTCTCTGGTTCCCTGGAAAATAGGTGAATTTTTTCCCTGATTTTATTCCACATTTTAAGATCACCCCAAAAAATTTGAGTTTTTAGGTTGAATTTGTTGTTATATTAGATAGTTTTTATAATGAGAACTGAGTTACTCTTGAAATATTAATGATGTCGATTTGATCTTCGGATAATGATAAGAATATCATGTAATGAATCTAGTAAAAGGGAGTCAGGAAGGAGACTGCGAAGGAGGGGAGTCAGAATAGAATCGGTGAATACGATGAAATGCCATTCTGAATGAAACCGATGCCTTTTAAAACCAACATCATAAAATAATCCCGTTCATCACTCAGTAGGCTCAAGCAGATCAATCACTCGATTAGGTGACTTTTTATTAAACCAGTTTTAAGAAAATATAAGATATTCGTGTATTCCTACTACTCAAATTTTGACAAATACTACAGATTCATCAGTGAATTGTCCAATAATAGGGTATTTCTTCGGGAATACCAATCTATCCTTCCACTCCTCTGCTTGCGGAGCCATTCAATATGGCATACATAATTTTGAAAGACTTGCTTATTTTTGATTCGGATTCTGGCACTCAACGGGTGAGGTAATTATTTTGGTGCTCTTATCACATATCTGGATGACACGAGTCCTTAGATTCATCATGGTTCACCCCTATACACCCAGTCCCATTGCATAACTGGCATGGTTCGGGAAGTTTCCGTTTCCAGACAGATTGCCCGGGCCGATTCGTAAAAAATTAAGAGTTGGAAATCGCAGGAACTACTGTTTAGCCTTGAGGGGCCTGGTATACGTTACCGGACACCAGTCATCTGAATTTTGTGATTCTAAATCTGACCCTGGATCATCAGCATGTGCATCATGCGATGCAATGGCATCTGGTGTGGATTGATCATCGGTTTTGAGATCGTGATCAATCTTATCGGGAAGTGATCCGATTTGTTCGACATTCTGAGCATCAAGGATATCCATAATTTTTTTGATATCCTTTGGGTTACCACAGAGAATAACGTCGTCGCGCTTCATGCACACACCGACTTTTCTCATGTGCTTCTCTCCAGTTTTCGCTGAAGATTTTGGG
>Ga0194039_1000687_pt1 | contig 19506 bp, 8 predicted proteins | sample JunL228m_MetaG_FD_148679 | JGI IMG/M metagenome (GOLD analysis project Ga0194039, IMG submission 148679) | Anoxic zone freshwater microbial communities from boreal shield lake in IISD Experimental Lakes Area, Ontario, Canada - Jun2016-L227-8m | ecosystem: Environmental > Aquatic > Freshwater >... | reverse complement strand
GGGGGCGGGAGTGGCGGCGAACTTGATGCCGGTCTCCTTGCTGAAGTCCTCGAGGTTGCGGCGGGTGAAGAGGCTCAGGGCAGAGCCGTCAACCATGATGTCGCGGAAGGAAGAGTAGGGAGCCAGGGCGGCGAGTGACTTGTCCAGGGCTTGGGTGACCACCGCGAGCTCATCGGGAGTGGGGCGGAGAGGAAGGCTTGGCGTGTAGCCCTCGCCGGGAACGAGACCGACGCCCATGAAGCTGTCGCGGCCGCTGCCCTCAAAGCCAAAAGTGAACAGGGAGGAGAGCGGGATTTTTACGCCGACCCCTTGGCGGGCGGCGCGGTCGCAGAGCCATGTCTCGCTGGCGAGGGTTCCGGCGTGAAAGCTGTCTTGCCAGCTCGGTCGGGGGGTGTTGGCGATCTGGAGGAAGAGCAATTGCGCGGGGTTCTGGTGGTTGGTCCAGACGGCGTCGTAGCCGGCGAGTTTCGGGAGCTGATCGAGAGCCCAGGGGCTGGTGGTCTCGGAGAAGACGCTAAGGTGGCGCCGAGGCCCCTTCGGGAGGAGTTTGCCCAATTCGGGCAGTTGGGGCATGTGCTTGATGCGGTAAACGCTGACGCTCTTGACCGCCAACCCTTCCGGGAGGTTTTTCGAAGCGTCGACGTCCAGCCAGGTCTTATACCAGCCCCAGGCCAGGTGGTTGGAGAAGCAGAGCGAGACCACGGTGTTCTCTGGGTATTCCCGGGCGTCGGAGCTAAAATAGAAGACCGGCTCTTTTTTGAAGGTGCCCGTCCATGAACCTTTGCCGGTGTTGAGGGCGCCGAAGGGGGCGCTGCGGCCCCAGAGCGAGACGCCCCGCGTCCCGGAGGGGTCGAGGCCGACGGCGTGGAACTCACCGCGGCGTTCCTTGTCGAAGGCGTGCTCCACCACGATCAGGTAGGGGACGCGCGGGCTGAACCGCGTCCTGAGATTGAATCGGAAATAGGTGGTGTCGTTGGCGTTGATCGCCCGGCACATCTGGCCCAGCACTTTGGTCAGCGGGACTTGGCCCTTCTCCGGAGTGTTGACGAACTGCAAGCACCCCACCCCGTTCTTCTTGAGTTCGGGGAGCAGGGGGTCGTTGGAGACGTCGTAAACGGGATGAGGGTCGTTGGGGTCGGCGAGATTGACGGTCTCCATGAGCTCCAGGTCACCCGCCTTGAAAGGAGCGAGGCCTTCGTCGCCCTGGTCGGCCAGGGCCGGGCGCCAATTGTAGGTGAGCATCTCGGGCTGGACGCCGGCTTCCGGGCCGATGGGCAACGAGAAAGCGGCTGCCAGCGTGTTCCCCTTGGCGAAGAGGTCGATCTGGAAAACCTTGCCCGTGCAGTTGGCGACCGCTTGGTCCGCGCCCTCGACGGCGAGACCCACGGAGCCGGCTGGGGTGGAAAATGTCTGGCCTTTCGCAGGGATGTCGATGGCCGCAGCGGGGTCGGAGTAGTTGGCGAAGACCTCTGTGGAGCCTTGCATCTCGAGGCCCAGCCTGGCACCCTGGGGCAGGCCCTTGGCCTTCAGGGAGAACTTCACCGTGTCTTTGAGCTCGATGCCGAAACGGGCGGTCACCGTTACGTCCGCCCCGGCGATTTTCAGGGTGTAGGTCAGAGTGTCGGCGCGGCCGTCGCTTGTGGTGGTGACGGTGTAGTCGCCTGGCGCGGCGTGGAGGCGCTTGCCGTCGAGCTCGACAAAGGGCGCGAGTTTCCGCAGCAGGCCTTGGGCGTCGGGGAAGATCTGGGTCGGGCGGCCGAAATAGGTGTTGGCGATGTGCAACTGTTCGATTGTTCCGGGTTGCTGGTTGGAGTAGACGACCTGGTAGGCGTCCATTTGGAAAACCGAGAGGTGGTTGTCAACGAGCGGACGGTTGTGGAGCAGGAGGGCGATGTCCATCACCTCGACGAAATTGTCCGGGCCTTGGACTCCCAGGTAGAGCTTCTTCACGGTGGTGGGTGAGAAGGTGAAGGTGGTTTGGTCGCGCGGGAGGAGGGGGGCTTTGGCGTCGAAGGCGAGGCGTTTAAAGTTGCCGTCGGCGTCGAGGATGCAGGCACCCCAGGAGCCGAGGCGGGGGACGTTGTCGCCCCAGTAAACGACGGCGCTGTCGAAGAGGGGCTTTTGGTCCGTCATGCGGGCGAACTGGCCGGCGGCAGCCTCGTAGGCGCCCCAGGTGGGTTTGAGGGGCTTGTCGAAGATCACGCCGCAGAGGGAGTTGCCGCCGTCGCTGAGCCAGCCGGTGCCGAAGCGGAAGTTGCCGGTGAGCCGGGGGTTTTGGCCGCGTCGGTAAATGCTGGAGCACCATTTGTAGCCGAGCTTCGCGCCGGTGATCTGGTCTTCGCCCTCCGGGGTGTAGCCATAGTCGTTGGTGGAAAAGAACTCGCCTTGCTTGGAGAAGTCCAGGCACGCGGAGACGCCGTCGGTCCCGGCCAGCTTGCTGTGCCCGAACACCACTTCCGCCCGGGCGGTCCCGGCCCAGAGCGTCAGAAACACGGCGGCAGACAATTCCATTGCAACGTTGTAATTGAGCATATTTTTTCTTCGTGCGCCGGGCGGGCGGTTTGTCCGCCACGGATTGTTATTTTCCTAAGATAGTGTTCAAAACGATCTCCTGCTCCAAGCCTTTAATCCTCCGCCAATATCGGGAGCTGTGTCCACGGCCGGGGCGACGAACCATCTGGTCGCATCGGCCCGGGCTGAACCACTCACGAAGAGAAGCCGGATCGAAATGATAGGCCGCCAGCCAGGGGCCGGGTAAAGAAGCTATTTTTTATAGTCATGGCTGAATATGTCGTGCATGTTTGGTTCACACAGTTCGTGATGAATGCCTGCAATTGCTATCGCGTTCCAAAAATGAAGGCCAGCAGGCAGTCCGTCTTCAAACTGGCGGCGAGCCGCGACGCCTCCGTGATCTTGGCCTTGATCTCGGCTCGCACCTTGGGCTGGTCGTAGAGGCACGGCAACTCGTCCCCCGCCGTCCGGGCCTTCTCCTCATCATACGCCTTTGTCAGCTCCGAGGTCTTGGCTTTCAGCGCCTCCAGGCTGACGGCGTCCGGGGTCAAAGGCGGAACGGAGATATGCAACTGGCTCCCCGACAGGGCGACCAGCCCGTTGAGGCTTGTGGCCAGCTCCCGCCCCGACTCCATGGCGTCGCCTTTCAGGCCTGCTCCGATTTTCATCGCCTCGTCCAAGCTCGCCGTCACGGCGGACATCTGCACGGCGTAAGCCTCCAGCACCGAGCCGGACCTGGCCATCATCGAAACGACGACTTTCTCACCTTTCGTGACCACGATATCCCGGCTGGCGCCGGCGCAGGGGACGGGGTAAAGCTTCAGGCAGGGCTTGCCGGAAAAGGACAGCGCGGGGTCGGTAACCAGCTTGCTCTCGCCCGCCAGGGGCCGCGGGAACGTCCAGCCTGAGTTGTTATCGATCAGCACGCCGTTAACCTTGATTTCGTCGTAGTAGTAAGGAATGTCCCCCTCACCCAAGGGCCCGACGCGAATGCAGACGAGCCCGTCATTGCCTTCGGGCGTGAAGGCAAAGCTGTATTCTTTCCATTTCGCGGTAAGGCGCGGCCCATTCATCCAAAGACAGCCGCTCTTTTTTCCGGAGGCATCGACAAGTTCTATCTTGCTAACGGCTCCTGCCACGGGCGAGAACATGGTTCCCTCGTAGGCGGAGACATTTGTCGCGAGGAGGCCGAGAAGCGCGACGAGGCACAGGATTCCAGAAGGTGTCTTCATGGTTTCAGCCCCCATTTCCAAAGATGACGTCCAGGACGATGTCCCGTTTCAGCTCTGCAAGTTCCCGTCCGGACTGGACGTAACGGCTGTGGAGTTCCCGGTAACGCTCCAGCGTCACGTCTCCCGCCTTGCCGCATTCAGTGGCGAAGGCGTCCAGTGACGCCAACTTCTCGGTGGCTTCCTTGGTGAAAGGAGCCTTGGCAAAGTCCTTCTTGAACTCCTTCATGGCCTGGGTCAGATTCTCGCCCAGCAGCGCCGGATTGATGCTTCCCAGGAATACCCGGTCCTCGGGCGAATGGACGCCCGGCGGAGAAATGGTGGCCACCTCCTCGCCGGAACCGTCGGGGTTGAAACCGTGCCGGGTCACGTCGAGGGTCAGGAAAGAACCCGGCGTCCAGAGCGTTGCCAGGATCGGCGCGGGTATTTCGATCACCGCTGTCCAATAGCCCGGCTGAGTCGTCACCTGGCATTTCCAATCGCCGTTCCAGCCGGTGCCCGCCTTGGTGCTGGAATCGAAGATGTTGCCGGCGGCATCGAAGACGAGTTGGTAATAGAACCCCCCGTCAAAGTCGCCCAGGAAGAGTTCGACGCACTCTTGCGTGTAGATGCTTTGATCCCGCATTTGGTTGGGCGTCACCCAGAGCTTCGGCGAGTCGGGGTTGACGCATTGGAAGGCTACGAACAAGGAACCGTTGGCATACAGCCAATAGCTCTCGGTCGGGTATTTCGTGGTGTCGCCGGGACCATTTTCCAGCTGGGCAAAGGGGATCTTCAAAGCCTGCGCCCATGCCGGGTCATCCAGCCCCAGGTCAAGATTCGGTGCCTGGTCCATGGCCGGAGCGGCGAACCATTTCGGCTCGGCGGCCCGGGCCCCGCACAGGCCAAAGGCCAGCAGGGCAATAATAATGTTTTGTTTTAAGTTCATATCCATTACCTCACTTGATTTCCAGGGTTTTGAGCGACCACTGTTCCAGGTGGAGTGTCACCGTCCGCTCCGGGGAGACCGGCAGTTCCTGGCGGACACCGTTGGACAGGTCGATGACGGACTTCGCTCCTTCGGGGAGGGTCAAGGTCACGTCGGTGGGCAGGTTGCCGGCGTTCATCAAGCCATAACGGTCGCCATATTTTTTGATGACCGCCTGCTTGGCGGAGTCGGCCAATTTTCCGGTGTAATCCTCGGGCTTGGCAAAGGGCAGCAACTGGAACGGGACGGCGAGGGCTCGCAAATCGTCGACGCGGCCGCGGAACGGGTCATACCAGTAGGTGTCGACAAAGAACTCTCTGGCGTTGGCATACAGCAAAGCCTCGACCAGTTCCCGCCGGAATTCACGGCTGCCCTTGACGTAATCGCAAGTCCAGCCGACAAACGGTTTCGGGCATTCGTCGAACTGGGGGGCGTGGATACTCAAGCCGCCGCCGAAGCCGTCGCGGATCTCGGCAAACCATTTAGACTGGTAGGGCGAAGGCCACTTGTAGTTGTTGCAACTATTCAGGGAAGTCTCCTCGCCCTGCATGACAAAGCAGAAGCCGTCATTGCCAGCATAGAGCTTGGGATCATGGCAGACGAACTTCATGAAGTCGAGCGGGTTGTTGATCCCGCGGGCGGCCAGCTTGGCGTGGTCGAGCTTGAGGTGGACGGACTCCGGGCCGTAATAGGCGGCCAGAATCCAGTTGAAATGCCAGGCGTGGTTGATAAGCAGGTAGAGGTCCGGGCGTTTTTTCCTCGCCTGCTTGAGCAGCCAGTCAAGGAACTCAAAGCGCTTCTGGCCGGACCATTTTGTCCAGGCGTCGACGGTCTTCTGGTCGCTGTCGAGAAGTTTGTTAATGTTCTCGTAGACCACGGGCGAGGACTTGAAGGCGATGCCTGTCTCCCGGCTGAAGTCATCCAGGTTGCGCCGGGTAAAGAAACACTGCGGCGCGCCGCTGATCGAAATCGAATAGAGTGACTTGTAGGGCGCCAGGGCACCGAGAGACTTATTCAGGGCCCCGGCGATCAATGCCAGCTCCGCCTTGGTCGGGCTGAGCGGAACACTGGTCTCGCCAGCTCCGCTGTAAGTGCCCTCGCGCATGAACGCGCCGGCAGCATCGCTGTCTTCCCAGCCCAGGCTCAGCAGCGAGGAGAGGAACATCTTCACGAAAACCCCTTGCCGTTGCGCCTCCTCGAACAGCCACTGCTGGCCCTGGAGCGAACCGGGGTGAGTCCAGCGGTTGGGGCGCGAGACATCGACCTTGCCACCGTTCAGGAGTGAGGCCGGGGCCATGTGGTTGGCGATGACGGTATTGTAGCCATACAGCTTGGGAAACTGCTGGAGATACCAGGGGGCGGTGGTTTCGGCGGCGTAGACAACATGGCGCAGGGAACCTTTGGGCGCGAGCGACGCCATGTCCGGAAGCTCCGGCATCCGGTTCGCGCGGTAGATCCAGATCTTCTTGATGGCCAGTCCTTCCGGCTTGTCGTTGCCAAGGTTGTTCCATTGCAGGACATTTGAAAAGAGAAGCGAGAGCATGGATGTCTCGGGGCTGGCCTCGAACCATGGCCTGAAGACAAAGACGGACTCCTTGATGAACTTGTTGGCATAAGGAGCCTTGCCGGTGTCGAAGCCGCCAAAGGGGCAAGGGTTCGGCCACATGCTGCCGTCCGGAGCTAAAGCCTGCCCGGAACGGTCAACCGGGACGCAGTGGAACTCACTCCGGCGCTCCTTGTCAAAGGCATGTTCGACCACGATCAGGTAGGGTGTTTGCGGGTTGAATCGGGTCTTCAGGTTGACGCGGAGATAGGTGGTCTCGTTGCTGTTCATCGCCCGGCATTTCTGGCCCAGGATCGTAGTCAGCGGCACCTTGCCCTTCTCCGGATCGTTGACGAGGTTGAGGTGCCCAAACCCTCCGGGCAGTTTCTTATCCCCGCTTTTCTTCCAGTTGAGGATGAGCGGGTCGTTGGAGACGTCGAAGACCTCATGCGGGTCTTCGGTGGAGCCGAAGTCCACGGTCTCGAGCAACGCCAAGTCCTCCATCTTGAATGGGGCGACACCGTCGTCACCCTGTTTGGCCAGCGAGGGACGCCAGTTGTAATTTAGCATGTCCGGTTGGATGCCGGCGTATGGCCCGATCGGCAAGGAGAGACCGACCTGCAGCGCGTCGCCATCGGCGAAGAGGTCGAACCGCAGCATGCCACCCTTGACGTTGAGAATGGCCTTGTCCGTCCCCTTCAGAGACAGGCCCAGCGGCCCGGCCGGAGTGGAGAACGACTTGATCCCATCCACGGGGACAACGACCCCCGTGGAGCTATCGTTAAGATAGTTGTCGAAAAGCCGCTTGCGTGCGGACATCTCGAAGCCGAGGCGGGCACCTTGGGGCAGGGCCGAGGCCTTGCAGGCAAAGGAAACGGTGTCCTTGAGTCCGACCCCGTAAATCGCCTTGACCTTAACCTCCGCCTCCTTGCCGCCGGGGAGGGAGTATTTCAGGGTGTAGTTCAGGGTGTAAGTCCTGCCGCTGGATTCGACCTGTACCGGACGGTCGCTCTTGGTGGCGAACACGCGATTGGCTCCCAGTTCCACGAAGGGAACCAGATCGGTCAGGATGCAGAGGTCGGGAGAGGCGGAATTCAAATACTGGCCGAAATAGATGTTCGCCAGTTTCAGCCCGAGCAGCGTCCCCGGTTTCTCGGCGGAGTAAAGAGCCTGGTAGGCGTCCATTTGCCAGACCGTCATGCGGTTGTCAACCATCGGCTCGTTGTAAAGGTTGAGAACGAGGCTCCTCACCTCGGCGAAATTGTCCTTGGCACTACCCTCGCCGCCCGTGAGTCCCACATAGAGCGTCTTGACCGTGGTGGGGGGCAAGGCGATGGTCGTTGCGCCATAGGGCAGGATCTCCTGCTGGTTATCGACCTTGACCCTCTTAAATTCCCCTTGGGCGTCCAGGACGCAGACGCCCCAGGAGCCTTTCTTCGGGACCATGCTGCCCCATTGGATGACCGCTTGGTCGAAGAGCGGGACCTTGTCCTTGAAACGGTCGAACTGCCCCGGGCCGGTAACGGATTTGGACCATGTGGTCTCGAAGGGCTTCTCGAAGGTCAGGCCGAAAACGCATTTTCCGCCGTCGCTGAGCCAGGGCAGGTAAGTGGCGCCACGAGCAAAAGCCTCCCCGGCTACTGGATTCTGCCCGCGGGTATAGAGGGCGTTGGCAACCATGTGGTTGTTCAGGCCGAATTCCTTGCCGGTGAGCTTGTATTCCCCGCCGGGGATGAAGCCGTAGTCGGCGGTGGAGAAGAAGCGGCCTTGCGGACCGAAATCCTGGTATCCCGTCGCCCAGGTGTATGGGGAGGATGCCGCCTTGCCGAAAAAAACGCCGGAGGCGTCCGGAGCCGCTAAAGCCGTGGATCCAGCCAGAGCCGCCAGCACGGCAGCGGCCACCTTCTTGAGCATTGATGAGTTGAACATGTTGAATTCTTGCTTTTTTGGTGAGTTGGACATGTTTGCAATCCTATTTCCTGATGGATTTAAACCGACCTGATCGATAACTTCTATCGCTGCACCAAAGCGGGATTGTGTTAGGATGTTATACTCGCTTTTCATTTGAGCGCTTTGCAGGTCATGCCGTATTCCGGATGCACGGTGACGCTGTGGATGGCACCCTTGAGGCCGGTCTCATCACGTTGAATCGCGTTCATTTCCGACCAGGTATGGCCGATCTTGGCCAGACTTTCCCGCGTCGGTGTGGTGGCCAGCAGCATCGCGTTGCCCAGGATGCCGGGAGCGAAACGACGCAACCCGATCCACCACTGGGTTCCGTTATTGAAGTTGTCGTGTACCAGCCGGCCATCGATGTAGGCGCCGCCCGTGTCGCCCACATATTCCGTGCTGATGAAAACATCCTGTATCCCGTTCAACGTCTCCTGCGGCACCCGGAGCGCCATACGCCGGGGGCCCAACGATTCCGTCGTGATCCCATCATTCCACGTCGGAACTTCCGCTGCATACTCCCGCCATGTCTTGGTGTTTGTTGCCCGTAATACGCTCTCACGACTCGACAGATCATGCGCCGGCGGCGGAAAAACGGAAAACCGGAAAGCATTAGAATCCAGTTGGGAAAGCGAAATGCCGTCGTTGTCAAAACAGACTCCGGACGCGGTGATAAGGAATCGTTCCGCGCCCCAGGCTTTGCCGGACCAGAACTGGCGCGATTGGGCGTCGGTGAGCGTGACGATGCTGATCGTCTGGCCATTGCGTGCGGTCAACTCGATGAAACTGTCGAGCCCGGCTTCCGGTTTCCACACTTGGACGGAGTCTCCCCCCGTCGGTTTGGGATCCTTGAGAGTCGTGGCGTCAAAGGCGAATTCCGGAGCGATCCCATCGGGCGCAAAAAAGGCGTAGCAGGGACCGGTGTCGGTCATGATGCGCGTGATCGGCTGGGCCGTGCTGCTGATCAGCCGAATGCCGTCCATATCGAGGTTGAACGGCATGATGGCGCAGATATCGCGCTTCAGCCGAAAGGCGCCGTCAGCCGGCAATGAGACCATGCCCCTGGCTGTCTCGATACGGAACAAAACTCCCTCCCGTTCGGGCATGTCGAGGTGATCCTGGTAGTTGTTGACGAACAGAAAACCGCTCTCACCGTCGGTACGAATGGCGGCTCGCACCGGGAGTGGATTCCCGGCTTCCACCAGTTCCTGTTCGGCGGGCAACACCGTCGGCATGGGCGCGATCCGGGAACCGAACGCCTGGATGAACAGGTTCTGACGTCGCAGCAGGTGATAGGATGGTTTGAATTGGCCGAAATCTCCAATCGGCGCGAAGAAGTCATAGGAGATCCGCGGGCAGCGGTGTTCGTTGAGGAACCCGAGGCGTCCGACCGGATTGCAGCCGCCGTGATACACATAGTAGCCGATCAGGTTGACCGCGCTGCCGAGTTTGACGCACCCCATGGCCTCCACGCTCTCGGGCGGCACCACCGGGCGGTTCTTGTAGAACGCCTGCATGCCGCTCCCCATCTCGCACTGGCCAAACGGCGTCATGGAATCCGTGCCGTCGCCATTTTTGTGCCCGTCGCGGAAGACATAGTTCGGGGATGGGGCCTGTGTGGTGGGGTCATCCTCCCAGGCGTAGAAGGCATAGCCGCCGTGGAGGGGAAGAAACTCGCCGGGCACCGATGATCCCCAGCCGGTGCAGGTCCACAGCGGCACCTCCATCCCCGTTTCACGCGCGATGATTTTCAACGCGCGCAGGTGTTCGGCCCCGCCCTTGCCTAACGGCGTCAATTCAATGTCGGGATAATGGGTGGTTTCCCACGGTGCGGCGCTGGCCTGAAATTCGTTTTCCAGTTGGATGCCGAGCACCGGCCCGCCATCCTGGAACAGCAGGCCGTGGCACTGGGCCGCGATTTGTGCGTAGTAGCGGCGCACAAAGTAGAGATACTTGGGATCGTTGGAGCGCGCCTCCAGCGGCATGCCATAGATCCAGTCCGGCAGCCCGCCGTTGCGCGCCTCGCCGTGGACAAACGGTCCGATCCGGAGCACGACATCCAGCCCCACCTCGCCGCAGAATAGGAGAAAATCGCGCAGGTTGCGCTGACCAGACCAGTCGAACACATCACGTTCCTCTTCGTGGTGAATCCAGAAAAGATAGGATGCCACCGTCGTCACACCGCCGGCCTTGATCTTGAGCAATTCCGCACGCCATTCCGCGCGGGGGTAGCGCGAAAACTGGAATTCCCCCATCACCGGCAGCCACGGCTGTCCGTTGCGTTCGATGAAAAAGCTGTTGACCTCAATTGTCCCGCCCTGCCCATCCCCCTGCGGCGGGCCGAAATGGCCGCGCTGGACGTCAAGGTGCGCGCCGGTGGCGGTGAAACTCAATTTATTATTCATATCGAAGATTCAGGAGTCAGCGATGGCTTCGTGGCGGGCGCGGAACTCGGCGAGGTCGACAACCTTGCCAGTGATGCGGGCTTCCTCAGAGGCAAACCCCATCATATGGCTTTCCACGGAAGCATGGACACCGCTTCGCATCTCGTGCGCCGGTTTGCGTAGTTCGTGGTCGAGAGCGAAGACGAGCCCGGGGTCACCGCCGCCATGTCCGGCGTATCCGCCGACATCGGTCGGGACGCGATACCGGACCTCCTGCCCAAGGTGCGTGCGGACAAGGATGTCGTCCTCGGTTTGCTCCTTCAGATGGCCGCCCCCAATGAGAACCCCCTTGGTGCCTCGAATAAACACAGTGCGATGGCGATCAAAGGCGGTCATGGTAAACGTGCCGGAGATGCCACCATCAAACTCCATGGCCAGAACCTGACGGTCGACCACATCGTTGTCGCAGCGCCAAGCGCAGCGCCCCCACGGGCTGGTCTTGAGCCACTCGCGGGTGACCGCTGGCTCTGGAATGAATCCGGATTCGTGAACGTGCTGCATCCAGTGGCTGTGTTTGCCGGCGTAGAGCATGGCGTTGTAGGCGCAGGTATCCCCCACCGGGCAGCCGTCGGTGCAGCGTGCGGGAGAGCCAGCCGGGGCGTTGGCGCTCGTGAAATAATGAAGGCCGCCAAAGCTGGCCACCTTGCGGCATGGCTGGTCAACCATCCAGCTCATGATGTCCATGTCGTGGCAGGATTTGGCGATGATCATCGGGTTGGATTTTTTTGCGGTGCCCCAATGTCCCCGGACAAAGCTATGCACCTGGTGCCAATCCTCAACCCCCTCGCTGGCGTCGATCGTCGCAATCTCGCCCAATACGCCGCTGGCAATGATCTCCTTCACCTTGACATAGAACGGAGTGTAGCGGAGCACGTGGCAGACGAGCACCTTGCGCCCCAGCCGGTCGGCGGCAGCCAGCACTTGCAAAACTTGAGCCGGGTCGGGCGCGATTGGTTTTTCCAGCAGCAGGTCGTATCCCAACTCCATCGCCTGAATCGCTGGCTGGACGTGGTAAGAGTCCTGAGTTGCGATGATTGCCAAGTCGGCAAGCTTGCCAGCGGCGAACATCTCTTGGTCGTTGGCAAAGCCGCGGAAATCCGGGTTCCCGGACAACGCTCGCAGTTTTTCCACCCGCCCTGGCTGGGGATCGGCCCCGGCGACAATTTTGTAGCGGTGCGGCATCTCAGCAGCTATGGAAGAATAGGCAAATGCACGGCTTCCGCAGCCAACGGTAACGAAAGAGAGAGGGCGGGTCATCATGTGAGGTTTTCTTGGGTTTGTGGTGTCATTAAGACGGTGGACATGACGCAGCAGAAAAGGAATGCCGCCATTAAGAGCAGCGAGGCTGCCAGGTTCATGAACGTTTTTGAGTTGAACATATTTGGTCCTCACAGATCGTCTTCAATAGCTTCGTCCGGCAGCCGGCTCCGCTTCGCCGGCGGCCTTGACCTCAATCTGGACCTTGGCGGAACCCGCGCCCAGAAATTGGATTTCGAACTCGATCCGGTTTTTGCCGGTGGCGAGGAGCGGCTTGGGCCCCTTTGTCCTGGCGGCATGGAGCGGCCGCCAGTTCATGGCGAAGGTCCGGGCGTTTCCGGACTCGTCCAACTTCAACCCGGCAGCACGCGCTCCGAGCCATTCGGCGTCCTCAACCGTCGTCTCGACGTTGATCTTGAAGCAGCCTAACATGCAAGGGAGGTAATTGCGGCGGTAGAAGCCCAAGTTGGACAGGCGGCTGGACAACTGGCTCAGTCGGAAACTCGCGTAGTGGGCCTCGCCCCAATTCTGGGCGGTCCCGGCATGCCAGTTGAAATGAGTCGGGATGCTGGACTCCCAGAAGATCCGACCTTGCAGGTCAGGCTTCAGATTCTGATACCAGAGGGTGACGATCCGGTTGAAGGCATAGGCACCCAGGCCCGAGGCCCCCGTTCCCTCGATTCCGTCAAAGGCGAACCGAGTGAGCCCGGTCTCGTTGCACAAGCGGGCGAGCGTCACCGCGATCTCGTCGTTGAGAGCGGCGTCGCCCAGGAAGACCCAGTAGCCGTGGTCAACCAGCTTCCCGATGGTGTCGCCGCGCCGGTGCGCCGATGCCGCCGTCCCGAAGGCGCCGCGCACGCAGCCGGTCAACTGCCAGGGCTCCGTCGCCGACACCTCTTTGTAGCAGACGATCTCGTTGCCGAGCATCGTTGCATGGAAGGTGTCCGTCTGGTTAAAAAACTCCGGGGAGACAATGGGCAGTGTCCCCTCCTCCGCCGACACGTCTGCCGCCAGAACGGTGGATCCGACTTTTGCGAGGCGCTGATCGGGAACCGGGGTGACGTAGGCGTCGTTGATGGTGATGAAGTTCGATAACGTGTGGATGCCCATCTCGACGCCTTGTGCCTTGGCCTTCTCGACCCATTGCCGCAGACTGGTCCAGTTATCGGGGAAGAGCTCGGAGTCCATGGCAAAATGCCCCCACGACTCGAAATCATGGAGGTAAAGGTGTTTGCTGCCCGCCTTGTGGACGAGTTCCATGGCCTCGTCAAACGAGAAGTGGCGGGCACTAATGGAACAATAGGTCTCGGTCGCCCGGGGCGAGGTCTTGAACCATTCCCCGTCGATGACCGGATGCGGCAAGCCTTCGGCCAGCTCGATCCGCCCGAGGGTTGCCAGGGCCTGATCGGACGAGCAGCCGAAGAGTGCGATTTTGCTTCCCACGACGCCCCCGTCGTCGAAGGCCGGGGCAACATAGCGATCAAGCCCAAGGCATCGGTTGTTGATGATCCGCGCTTTGTCGCGGTTACGGCAATAGGCTTGCAGAACGCTGCCAAACTCCCGTTCGGCGGCCGCATCGCCGCGCCGCCGGACAAAGCTATCCGGGTCGAGCTTCGTCAAGCCAACCCAGTTGTCCTGGTAGACGGAATCGTCCCACGAGACGGACTCGATCTCGGTGTCATCCTCGAAGTGGGGATATCCACCCAGGGTCTTCATATTGAGAGCTTGGATGCCGAGAGCAAAACGCCGGTCGCGGACCACTCCGACGCTCTCCCCGACGGTCTCCTTGATGGTCGTGGGAAAGGGGCCCCAGAGAACCAATTCGATCTTGGCGTGGTTGCTGATCTTGACCAGTTCGAAGCCGAGATAATCGGCGTTTGCGTAAGTTTGGATCTCCGCCTCCACTTGATTCTTGTCGAAGAACAGCTTCAGCGCATCGCCGTGCCGTTCCAGCCGGGACGGCGTTTCGAATTCGCCGCCACAACGGACACTAAGCAGCGGGGCACCCTGCCCCGCCGGAAGATACTCGGTCCCGTCCGCTTTGCCACAGAGGCTCACGACTTCGCTGTTCGTATTAAGCTCAATCCTAAGGCAAGCGGTTTCAAACGCGATAAGTTTCATAATATGTTTTAATATCTGGTGGTGAGCGATTTGGGCTCTACGGGGGTGTAGCAGAATCTATTCTTGCTGGGTTAGAATCCATGGTGCCAGTAGGGGTCGTCTTTCCGACCGACATCGTAGAGGTAGGGACGGTCGGTGAGCTTGCGTTTCTGCGTGACCTCGGGATCTTCGAAAATGATGCGGACCGGTCCCTTGCAGATCCCGCCGCCAATATTGAGGTCGTGGAGCTGGACTTGGATCCAGTTGCCGGGCTTGAAGAGTTCTTTCGGGATGGGGTAGCTCCGCCGCGCCTTGTAGTAATCCGTCGGATTGGTATCCTTGCCGGTGTGGCCGATTTTCACGCCGTTGAAGTAGGTGGTATCCTCGTCATCCACCGCCCCCATGATCAACACTGGCTGCGCGTTCTCTGGCAATGGCTCCTTCATCATGAATATTCTCCAATACCAGAAATAGCCGGTGAAGTTTGCCCAATCCGCGTGCTGCGTCTGGACATAACCCGGCACGGCGACGCGATGCCAGGGAAGCGTCGAGTGGGTCCGGTTGATATCGGGGCAGGGAGCGGTGGGATCCTGAACAGCAATCCCCGACCACGCCGACGGCGACTCCAGGTCGATCGGGGCTAACATATTAGTTTTTGTTGTCGCTTGAAAGACCCTGAGCTCCATCGGCGCGGCGACTTCCCCCGTGCTCCCACGCATGCCCAAGGCCGCATTGGTATCATAATCAACACGCATCACCAGGTCGTTCGCGCCTTTCTTAAACGCGCTGCCTGGAATCGAGTAGTCGCGCACGACGGTCGCGACTCCGTTGACGTCGGTTTCGGTATCGGTGCGGGCGACCTTCTCGCCGTTGACAGAGATGATGTTTGAGCCGCTGATGCAGCCGATGCCGAGGCGAACCGGAAGATCGCGCGGCACTTCCTTATCGAGCGTCAGCTCCCGGCGGAACCAGAAGCCGCCCTTGACTCCCTTCCACTCCGGATAGTCCCGTTGCGGGGAGCCGGGCAGCTTGATGTCGCGCCATGCCGGATCGTTCTTCGCAGGAGCGGCATCCGCGCCGGGCAGAATCGGGCAAACCTTCCAGGCCCCGGCCACGTCGAGCGCGTAATCCAGCTCCTCGCTCGCCTTCGGACGGGCGAGCAATTTTGGGTCGTCCATCTTTGCTCCCAGGTTCGTGAGGAGCGTGCGGATCAGCCGTTCTGTGTAGCGTTTCGAATCCTTGAGCCAATGGTCGCGTTTGATGTCGCCAAAGGCAGCCGGTTCGATCTGGCAGAAGACATATTGTCCTTTGCCCCACGGGACGCTGGCCAAAATGCCCGTATCAAGGAGGAGGTTCGATCCCTCGACACTTTGCAGGCTGGCAATTTCGATGTTCCCTTTCCAGTAGAGATCGCTGTTGCCAAGACCCGCGAGAAGCGGGGCGGCTGACTTGCCGATGAGCGTGTGGTTCACCGGGCGCTTGCTGGTTTTGACCGCAAAAGGCGTCCAGGCAGCGGCGAAGTCGTCTTCGGTTCTTGGCAGGCTGAAGACGGTTCCTCCAGCATTCGCAAAGGCAGCAACGACGTCCTTCCAGCCCTTGAGCTGTTCAGCCGAGCAATCGCCCACTACCAAGAGATCGCGGTCAGGCTGCGCTTCGGACGGCGCGGTGATTGACCGGGTTGGGATGGAGAGCTGTTTGAGCAATTCGGCTCCCTTTTCGCCACCGAGATAGACCACCTGCCGCCAGTTGGGTTTGGGGGCATTCTCGGCGGTGCGCACGAGGTTTTGCAGGTAGCGAGTTGCCTCGGGAGTGGCCTCGCTGCGACCGCTCACGTCCACCTGGCTGAAGAGGATCGTCCCATTTTCGCTTTGGAGTTCCCAGGCTGCCGCATAGTTGTTGGCATACCCGCAATCGAGCAAAGTCCGGAAGCTGCCGGTGTCGGGCTTGATCGCGACTACGGTGGCCACGTTATGGGTATTCCCCCACTTCATCGGACGGTTGTGCGGCTCTCCATCGTTCCATGTGTAAAACCACGTCCCGCCGTTGCCGAATTCTCCTGCGCGGGGTTTGCTCTTTGCCCGGGCGACCTCGTAGCCATCGGTTAGTGTCGCCGATCCGCGCCAGTAGCTCAGGAGCCGGTCGGGAAGTCCGTCAAGGAGGGCTGCCGAACCGCCTCGTCCATAGGCTTCGCGCGGGGAGAAATACTCGGTGCGGAGCTTGAAGCGCTCGCGCAAGGTTGCCTCGTCCTGCTCGAGGATAAGGACGCGCTTGCCCTCGCGCATGAGCTTGGCAAGGTCGAGGCCCTCGGGGAGCAGGTTGAGCTCGTAGTTGAACGACCGACGCCCGAAGATAATCGTATCGAACGTGGTAAAATTCTCGTCAAAGTTGAGGAGCTGGAACTTCACGCCGGCAGCCTCCAGGGCTTTGGCTGAGTCCCCTTCGGGGTCTATCAGTGCCACTTTTTTGCCTTGATTGGCGAACGAACGCGGAGCGATCACGTCGATGTTGCACGAGTCGGATCGCAACGGCTTCCCGTCTTTGATAAAATGAACCGAGAGCTTGCCCGACTGGTCGCCACCGGCGGGGATGACGGCATGGATGGGAACAAAAACATCTCCGCCAGCGGGAATCGTCTCGGTTTTTGAACCTTCGGCCACCGGCTCACCTCCGAGTTCGAGCTTCCACTGGCAGGTCAGATCGGCAGGCTTGCTTGAATTGTTGAGCAGGAGCGCACCGCGATTCAATGTCTCGCCGGGAGCGAAGATGTGGGTCTTCAGAGTCGGCTTGTCCTTGGTTCCGGCGAGGAAGCCAGTGACGGGGGCTTGGTATTCCTGATAGCACAAGTCGAGCCGGGGACCGCCACCAGCGAAGAAGAAGCCGAGGAGGGCAAGATGGTTCGCCCTCCAGTTGAACACCTCCTCCCGGATGCGATCCTTCCAGATGACGTTGTGCATGACCTCATCCTTGTCGAGATAGACCCAAGGATTCAGGGCCATCCGGATTTTCGCCAGGGCGACGTCCCGCTCGAGCGGGTTCTTGATGGTTTCGATGACCTTCTGCCGCTGCTGAGCGACCGCCTTCTCCAAGCCGAGGAGGTAGCTTTCGTCGAGCGGTGTCCGGGCGTAAGCGTCGTCGCCAAGGGTAATGGCGGACCACTCGGCAAAGCATGGCACGCCGTTCCACCCTTCACCTTGGGAACAGGCGTCGGTCCAGTTCGGGAACATCGGGGCCGCCTGCTCCTCAATCAGAAAAGGCTTCGTCCCATGGGCGCGCCAATACTGCGTTTTCTCGATCATTTCCTGAATGGGCAAAAAGCCGGCATACTCGGTGATGTGCATCGTGTCGTTGATGCTCCCGGAATCCTGGGCGCTCACCAGCCGGGTCGGGTCCCCTTGGTGGAGCTGGTCGATAATCCGGCGGCCGACTTTGAATGCGCGGGTCAGGACGTCGTTGCTCGGCAGAGGCTCGTTCATCCAGGTGCCATTTTGAAAACAGGGATTATACATCCCGCCGTTTTCGCCCAATCCGCCAGCGAGCGCGCCGCGCTGGAAGAAGATCCCGGGATGGTTGCGCCGAACCTTGTTAGCGGTGTCCAAAAGATGGACGACGCCGGCCCAGAACTTGGGGTCGGACTCCTTGCCATTCTTGGCCATATCCAACGGGGCGATCTGGACAGCCTCCATGTGAACGCGTTCACCCGTGGCGGTTTTCCCTGCCTCATCGAGAAGCCGGGCATTTTCCTTCCCTTCGCCATCGTAGAAGACGCTGTAGCCGAATTTCTCGCACCAGCGGCTCTGCTCCGGAGCGTCGGCGATGCCGCCCGCAGTGATGAAGAGCGACACGGGACGGCCATTGATTTTAAGGTCAGGTCCGTTGCCGGTGACCTCCCGGAAGCCGAAACGCTCCGGCCAAAGGCTGGACAATGTCTTGCCGCCGGCATCGAGCAGCACGGCATCCAGATCGTAGAGATACGGGGCGTTGAGGTCCCAGAGGATGGGATTCTCCCATGCGGAGGAAACCTCCACGGTGTCGTTGGCGGTCTTGGCGGTGAAAGTGGTCTCGGGAAGTGCCTGGGCGATCTGCCCGGCTGCGGAGGCTGCGGCCTTGAGCCGGTAGGTCTTTCCCGGTGCTAAGTTGGAAAGCTCGAATATGGTTGTCATCTGTTTATTGGCGACCGACGTCCTGATGGCAACGCCGTCAATCCGGGGGCCCTTGGCCACGGGGAAGAGGCGGACGTCGCCGGTCAGCCCGCGAACTTCGCAGGAAAGCGGAACTTGGAATTTCTCGCCGATGCACTCGCGGGCGAGCTTGTAATAGCCCGAAACGGGATTGGCCTGTACGTGGATCGCCAGGTCGAGCGCCTTGCCGGGGGTGGCGAAGGCGGTCACGTCGAGTTCGCCACCTGGCCATTCGACCGTCCCCGCGCGTTTTCCGTTGGCGAAAACGGTGGCGATGCTCTCCGGCGCTTCGATTTCGAGCATGATTTGCTGCCCTTTCCAGGTGGCAGGAACTTCGACCCGCTGATGATACCAGCCCGCATGGTAGGTCCGTCCCACGTTAAAGTAGTTACGGAAATCGAGCCACGGGCCGCGCAGCAGAGTGGTCTGCGACCAGTCGGAGGGCGGAGCGCTCGGGACGGCCAAATCTTCCTTCGTCGGAACGCTGGCCCGTGCGGCGCTGAGAAACTCGTTCTTGCCGATGGGCAGGAAGTCCCATGGGCGACGGAAAAGCTCGAGCGGTTTTTGGGTGGCTTGCGCAAATGCGGGATTGATAAATTGGAGGTTAATTTTGCGCCGGGTGGTTTCGACGGGGCCATTGGCTTCCCGGTAGCGAGTCTCCAGCCAGAAGTTGCCCGAGCGCGGCGGCGTGGGCAGCTCCACAGCTAATTTCTTAGAGTCGCCCTTCTTCCAGTCAATCGTTGACTTGGCAGTCACAATCGTCTCGCAACGGCCGTCGAGCAGGACGACGCTCAGCTCCCCGGACTCGGCGCGCGCACCCTTGGGATCGAGCTGCAGATCGACTTTGAGCTTTTGTCCGGGGTTCAAGAGAACCTGGCCATACGGCTGGTCGGGCAGGATATTCTGGACAGGATTGGGCCGATAGCTGTCGGGATTTGAGTCAAAGACGACCTCGTCGATATAGGGGAGGTTTTCAGTTCCGACGCTTGCAATGGAGAGATATTTATCCGGCGTTTGGAATGCGGCGTGCCCGTCGATGGAGATCGTAAACGGTCTGGGCCCCTTGCCGACAGGGCTTACAATATCGATGCGAGTCCATCCTCCACGGCTGGGAGCGTCGTTGAGCGGATAGTAGCGGGAGGTCGGGGATTCTGGAGGAACTGAAAGCCTCCATCCATCGTTATATCGGCGCAACATCAGACCCGTCTTCTACAGTTTGGAGGGTCACATAAAGTAAGGATCCTTTATTGATGCGGGTTTGCGGGTGGGCGGTGGCGTCCGAGTTGAAAATGTAGTGCCACAAAATGCGACGAAAGGCTGATTTATT
>Ga0194039_1000682_pt1 | contig 19603 bp, 13 predicted proteins | sample JunL228m_MetaG_FD_148679 | JGI IMG/M metagenome (GOLD analysis project Ga0194039, IMG submission 148679) | Anoxic zone freshwater microbial communities from boreal shield lake in IISD Experimental Lakes Area, Ontario, Canada - Jun2016-L227-8m | ecosystem: Environmental > Aquatic > Freshwater >... | reverse complement strand
ATCATAACCGGCAGAGAGGGTTTTTTTTGCATTAAATCAAGTAAGAATTTGACACTTGTTGAGGCCCTTCAGACTTACCGGAAAAAGGACTCTGTCGAGAAGATTTTCCATTCTCTGAAGAACGAAATTGAAATCAAACCGCTGCGTGTATGGAGTGATAACAGCATTTATGGGGCGATAATCATTGGTTATATTGCTCAGTTATTCGTCTCGTTGATGAGATACGAAATTTCAGAACTCAAGCATATATCCACAAAATTCATTAAAAAAGCTCTTTCGAATTTGACAGTGACCGTTGATTCATGGGAACGGAAGGTCAAAACGTATGTCTACTCCAACTTTGATGCCATTAACACGTTGGTTTTAAGGCCGAACTGGGGTGTTTCATGAGGTGATATGCGATAAACTGTTGAACTGTCAAATAGGTTTTCCTGACAAAAAAAATGGTTGCGATAGTTTACATCATCTTGAGGTTATGTGACCAAACTGGCAAACTTGGGTTTAAATATTTTCTTTGACAGTAATGAAATATAAATAAAATTGAATATTCCCGCGAACAATTTTCTTAGTTTCAACTAAATCAACCTCCAGACGAGGATCATTTAGTGAATTCTCTGCAATTGTAAAACCATTTTCATCTGTCGATATTACAACAATATTTTCAGGCCCGTAATTATGTATCTGCCAAAGAACATCGTTTTTATCAATATAGGGAAATTTTGTGCTGATATAACTGTATACAGCGAGATATTCCGAATTTATACTATGAAAAATCATTCCATAGTTATTTCCTTCATGAACTTCACTCCAATTATACCAAAATTTTACCGGTTCTGTTGGAAAGACCTCTTTAATCGCGGAACCAGAATCCATAACCGCCAGATAGGCATTCTCATTGCTGTCAAACCCCTGAGTTATATACTGGGAATATAACCCAGAATTTAAACAGCCAAACAGGAGACAGAATGTTATTAGACAAGTCAACATTTTCTTTTTCGAGATTTGATCGAAAAAAGAGGACGTAATAATTAATAAAAGGAAAGGAATCGTCAATGATATAATAAGTAAATTAAAGTCCAATATTGAGAATATCGAAGATGAAATTGTTTTTAAAAGCATAAATGGAAGAAATATGATTACTGCAGAAATAATAATAAAAAACTCATTTACAGTAATTCTTTTTAAAATTGGAGAAATCATAGAACCCAATGCTAAAAACAAAAATGGTACTAAATATATTGCATAATAGGGGAGTTGTGAAAATGGGAGTCCCAAAATTTCGCCTATAATAAAAATTGAACTAAGGAAAATATAATTTATTTGAAAGATAACCAGAATTCTTTCAGAAGGAGAGAAAAAAAATTTCCACTTAAACGCAATATAAATAAGAGATCCCATTAACACAATACCCGGAAAAATCAACCAACTGGCGCCAGTAATCCAATCCTGAATTGGTCTATATGCGATAATCGGGCCATGTGACAAATTAAAAATCTCTAATATTTGCGGAATAAAATAGAAAACATCTCCGATTAGCAAATAATAAAGTGTAGCAAAAAAAATCGAAATCGCACAAACTCCCGCAATGACGTATAATATCGTTAATAATATGAATTTTTTCTGATTTGGGTCACTTATAGAAAAAAAGTAAATGCAAAAAAAAGGTATGAAGACTATAGAAAACATATTTGTTATGATCATACATCCCAAAAAAATTCCGGTAAAAACAGAATATATCTTCCAATGTGTCTCTTTAGCAGATAATGTCACCATCAACATGGTAAGAAGAGAATATGCTACCACCGCAGGGGTGACATAATTCGAGCCCATTTGCCATAAAATGTGGCTATAACTGCAAAATAAAATCGAAATAAACAATGCGGTTTTTTCATCAAAATGGATTTTTAAAATCAGGTATAATGAAATAATAGCGACATAAAGGAAAACTAGATGTAAAATATAATTCGCTATGACTGGGCTAAATAAACTGTGCAGCAAATATCCTGGAAGGATCCAGGAAAGTCGGCTAATAAAATAGAGTGGAGTTCCATGAAAATCTGTTCCAAAATTACTATATAATTGTTGGAAGTTTACGAAATAGCCGGTATATATCCATTCATCGGCGAAGCCTACAAAAGCATTAGAAAAAATCCAATCCTTATTGATAATTACCAGTAGTATTGGAACTAGCAACAATATTTTCAGATAATTATCATCCGTAATCTTTTTAAAAAAACTATTCATAACCAACTATCCCTCAATAAATCCTATTATTCCCTAATACCTTTTTGATCTCCCTACCCGTATTAGATTTATTTTGTACAAATTCTAACATTTTCGATGTGTATGCTACAATAACTTTAAAACTATATTTTAAAGATCTTCGGGCAAACAGACGTTTTAAAATTAACAAATCCATGAGAGAAAACCCTGAATTCAATAATTGAAAGCGTATCCAATTGAAATTCTAATTGTTGAACTGCAGAATTTTTCAACTGATCAAAAGTTAATTCTTTTTTTGATAAAATTGTTTGCCCCCCATCTTTGCATACATCAATAGTACAAACAGGCGCATTCTTAAATTGTGTGATCGAAAATTTGTTTGATAAAATTATTGTATATTCTACTGAATATTTCCCTGGATTGTAGTTTTCATAGGGACCGAATAACGCAAAACCGCACATTCCTGAAGTGATGTTAATGAAATACTGCCCCTCTGTTTCAATAATTGAACCAATTTGGTGATAGACTGTCACGGTATTTTCTGCATCGTTTGCGAAATAAAATTTTTTTAATAAATTATAGATTTTGGGACAATCAATTTGACCCAGTGTTTTTTTTGAAACAATCCACCAAATAAACGCATTTTCGGGATCGGCGGTAACACAAATATTTGGACTTTCGTCAATAAGATTGAATTCAAATCCAGAATCTAGATAATTACCATGTTTTTTCTGAGGTTCACCTAATAGTGCTACCGGTAGAATTCCATATGCTTCAGATATTGTAAATCCTGCCTCTTTAAGGATAATACTAATCTGATTGAAGGATAGTTCACATATATGCTCAGGTTGTTTCCACCCGTAACGATTTGTGTTTATGAAGTTGGGGCTATCCAGTACAAAAAGTCCATCGCTAACCAGCACCCTCCGAACTTCCATAAGGAATTGAAATTGTTTTTCCCAAGACATATGCTCTATAAATTGACCAGCGAAAACAAGCTCAATTGAATTCGAGGGTATCTGTGAGAGATCTGATCCGTCCTGCTGTATCCATTGAATATTTTCGGGAAGATCTGAGGGTTCGGGATTTAGATCTATCCCGATATGTTTGTCTATATTATGTGGATAGTTTTTATGAAACCATTCAAAGTACCAGGTTCCCGAAGATCCAACGCTAAGCAACGATTTTGCAGCCGGGATCTTGCTGATGCATAACGATCTGCAATTATGTAAATAATGGTTTAAATCAAGTTTTGACAATTATATCCCTCACCATTCTCGTTGTACTGTTTTCACGGACTTTTTTATTTCAATATTAATTATTGAGCCGCAAATTTAAAAAATTGGATAAGCGAGATCCAATTTTTTTAAATTAATCGCATACTGTATCCCTTGTAAATATTGTAAAGCGGTTATCTCCATCGACATCGTTTCATTTGCAAAAGTAAGTGCATTTTGTTCCATTTTTTTTCGAAGATCGGTGTTTAATATTAATTCATAAAGATACTCCGTAAGTGTTTCGATTTCATACAAATCAATATCAACCTTCCAGCAACAATTATCTGGATATTCTTTATATTGTGCATAATTTGAGGTTATCGTTGGAATCCCATAAGCAAGTGATTTAATAATTGATGCAGAGGTTTCTCCAGAGCTTGGGTAGCGGAGATTCACACAGATGTCAGTATTTTCATAATAGTGATTAAATCCGTTTTTTTCCACAAATCCCGTTAACGTAACAAAATTTTCAATTTTTTCCTCTTTTATTATTTTTAATACTTCTCCTTTACAGTCCTCGAGTAATTCCCCGACTAAAAATAAATGTATATCGCTAATCCTTTTAATATGAATTAAATTAGAGAAAGCTTTCAATACAATATCGGGTCTTTTACTTTTTGTAATCCTTCCGAAAATTGAGATATTTTTGTCCATTCGTTCTTTTTTAGTCAGATATTTTTCTTCAATAGAAGAATATACTACCAGGTGACCAAAATTGATTTTCCGTATATTAGAAAAACTAATCTGTTTTAAAAGAAACTTTTTTGAATAGTCATTGTGTACGAGGGTTAAATAGTTTTCATCTACAAATATTTTTGCAAAATTCTGAGTATTGTCAAAAAAATCTAAAAATTGACCTTGAGATATTTTATCTGAAGTTTTTATATATTTTGAATATCCATAGTTTTCGAATACATAATCAAGATATTTTTCTTTATTAAAACCCTTTTTGTTGCTACAGTCCGTATAAACAAGTCCATGTAAAATAAGATCATGTTGTACCATTATACCGGGGAATTTACTCATATAATCAATCATGTATGTATGAAATTCAGAATTTCCCACCTGGTATACAATCATATCATAAGAATTGTGCATATTTTCGAATTTTTTAGCCGGAAAAATTGAACAGAATTGTTTGATTGATTGAGAAGATGGTAAATAAGATTCATCAATGAAAATATCGATATCCATAAATTTTGTTAAAAAAGGAATAAGATCTTCAGAGTAATCTGAAATTCCTGATTTTATTGGATTTAAAGGTGTAAATAAAGCAATTTTATTCCGGGTATTACGGGTATTCTGATGTATAGTATCCGTTAGAGAATACGATTCAATAACCCTTAATGCAACCCTATCCCATGAAAATTTTCTTGCTTGAACTTTGCCAAACCGAATCAATTTATTTTTCAGGTTACTATCCTCAAGAATTTTTTCAATCGATTGTGCAATATCCCCTGGATTATAAGGATCCGCATACAACGCCGCCTCTTCACATATTTCAGGCAAAGAGGAAATATTTGATGTTATTACGGGACAACCTCTTGACATGGCTTCAAGTACTGGAAGGCCAAATCCTTCATAAAACGAAGGGAAAGTGAATAATTCCGCTGTATCATATAATGCAACGAGTTCGTCTACCGGAATGTAATTTGTGAGGACTAAATTTTTTGAGGGTAAGGATAAATTATCCCATAATTTTTTAAGATATCTTTCTTCTGTAGGTAATAATCGACAAACAAGAACAAGATTTAATGAATCCCGGTACCTTTTATTTAATTGTGCAAACGCATTGAATAAACCCGAAATATTTTTTCTGAAATCGATACCGGGTGTTGTCAGGATAAAGCGATTATGTAAATTGTATTTCCGCAATACCTTCAAATTTGAGGATTCAGAATAATTTATTATTTTAAAATTTTCATCTAATCCTGCACCAATTACCTTGATTTTTTCTTCCGGGATTTCTAAAATATCGATCAAATCTTTTTTTGTCGAATTTGAAATTGCATAAATTAAATCAAAATCAGGAAGATATGATAATCTTTTAAAATAATCGTCGATTATATTTTTTGGTAAGGTGTCAATATAATTCTCCCAAAAAATGACCGGAATAAGATCATAAAAAATCAGAGATTTTTTACATTCAATTTCTATTGGATTTAAATATTCTTCAGAATCCAACTCGATTAAACTTGTAATAATAAAATAATCCATTTTATTGGCATCATCAATGCTTGGTTTTTGACTAGATACTATAGTATTTTTTCTTGAGAATTCTTGGATATTGGCTTCGGGAACATTAAATAAATAAAAGAGGTTTCTCTCATCATTTCTTATTAAATGTTTTACCAGGTTGTAGGAATATTTTCCAATACCTCGAGTAAATGAATATGTTTTCAGGGGGAATAAATCAATACCAATTTTCATTATTCCATCAACCACTAGGAAGATATAACTCCAACAATATGCAATTCTTCCTTGTAATACTCTAAATCTAAAATGTGTAATCCACCTTCATTTAGAAGAGTTCGCCATTCCTCCAAAGTCATTTTCCTTTCGTTACCGATTTCTCGGGTAGCCCAGTTTACAGAAGGCACGGAAAATACAACATAGTTTGCAATTTCCAGTTGTTTTATAATGAGTGTAATTATCGATTCATTATCAAAATGTTCTAATGTTCCCTGTGAAAATGCTACATCAAATTCTTTCGTTTTGAGAATATCCAGGTCAAATGCATCCATGAGTAAAAATTTTATATATCCCCCCAAATGTTTGTTATTCTTTATGCAATATCTCAATACATCGATGTCGTTATCAATCCCATAGACATTATATAACTCATTTCTTGAAAAAAAGATCGACATGGTCCCATTGCCCAATCCGATCTCGATGATTTTTGGTATTTTTGACTTTGCAGATAATTTTGCATGTTTCCTGATCAGTTCAATAAAATATGAATGATATTCGACATTATCCATCAAATCTTTTTCAGAAAGATCCTTGCAATACAATTCACCCCATTTCGTCATATCTGTCTGTTTCAAATAAGTATCATATCTATCACATCTTTCAGTAATCAGCTGAATGATTTCTGACTTAAAGTGATCTTTCTCTGTGACGATCTCAGAGACTTGATCGTTCAACTTTGAAATCGATTCAAAATGGTCAGTTGAAGATTTTTCAATATGAACAATTCTATCCTGATTTTGTAATATTGATTCTTTTACCTCAGAAATCGATTCAAAATGGTTATTTGAGGAATGTTCAATCTGAGCAATTCTATCCTGATTTTGTAATAATGATTCTTTTATCTCAGAAATCGATTCAAAATGGTTATTTGAGGAATGTTCAATCTGAGCAATTCTATCCTGATTTTGTATTATTGATTCCTTTATTTTACTTATTATTCTCACTAACGTTCCATTGAAAAGAGATTGTTTGAATAAAATAGGCTCCGCAGATCGTTTAACTTCACCATTAATTAAACTTCTGCCTTTTATGAGAAAATATCCAAAAAATGGACGATGTGACCTAATGGCATATGAATTATTCTGGATATTTGAATTTTCATGAACAAATTTAAAATCTTGATCCTGAAACATTGTAAATTGTGGTTCCATTGTATTTGATCCTGTAATACCCGTGCAAGGCATCGTTTGCCTTTTTTTAATTACATTATTTTTAATTTTTTCCATCATCTCTGCTACTTCACTATCAGTTAAATAATTACGAGTGTCGCTCATTTTGAATCTCCAACGGCAGGAAACTGGATCATCAAATGATCACATCTGGTTAGTCTCATTTGTTTAAAAATGATTAAGATCGAATTACTTCTCTAGAGAACAGTCCAACGCAACATACAAATTGTGTTGGATAGTTCCTAGGGATTTATGGAAATGCCTAGATGGATTACACCTCAATCAATTAAAAGGTTAGATAATGGTTTAATATTTGGTTTCCAAGCATGAAATTTACCTAAATTTTCAGCAACATGTTGAAAAACTACGGTATAACCTGCCTCACTAAGATATGCCTTTAAAGCAAATCCTGTGAATTCGGGATGACTTGGAATCTTTAGACATTCTGGTACATTTTCAATTTCATGATACTCCCCAACAATTTCTTTGACACGATATAAATGCTTGCTAGTAAATAATATCGGAAATTCTGATCCTTCAGCATCAATCTTAAGGAGATCGATACATCCGATTTGACATAGAATCTCATCGAATTTAATAGCCGGCACAGGAGTACCTGTTTGAAACATTACGCCACCACCACCAGTATTAAGTTGATTAGTATATTTTTGAAATAGTACATTTGACACTGCTATATCCGAACGCCACACAGCTGCATAATTTATCTCAATTCCATTGAGATTTTGAAGATTTTCTTTCAATAATTCGAAGTTTTCTAAAGATGCCTCGTAGCAATATATTCGAGATGCCCCCCTATTCTTGGCAAAATAAGCAAAACTACCAATATGTGCCCCAATATCCAATATAATTGAATTATCAAAATTTAAAAGACCATATTCATTTTTATTAACTACCCAATCATATATAGCCTCATCCCAAGTGTTGTTAATAGCCTCATCCCAAGATTCATTTCGAAAGTGCATAAGATCTCCGATAAATTATCTATTTTTAAAGGAATTTCGTCTCAATTAATTAATGGTTTTTTTTAATAATTTCGGCTTTGTTGAAACACCCGCCCGGAATCTCATAAACGTCTTACCGTTATATTTGGTTTAATATCAAAGATACCTCCGTATGTTTGAATGCATTCCCTTCGAAGAATTTTAACAATTTTAACATCATTAATATGTATTAAATATTCATTAAATGCTTTATTGGAAAGTCCCCCATTTGCAACCCCAAGGGAGATTGAATAATCCCCTGGGAATAATGGGACATTACAGGAAATAATTACTTTTCCAATTTGATCTTTTAAGAGGGGGGGTGTTTTTACCTCAAGTAATAACGTGTTGGACTCATAAATGGACAACCCTAGATTATTCCGAATTATAAAGCCATAATGCGGGTCGTACAAGTCTCGTTTTGAGGCAATCTCAAAAACGATTTTAATGAGGTCACCACTAACGATGCTTGAAACTTCTTGGTCATACACATTCAAAATTTTTATGGAGTGTAACTTTACATCCCCCGTGGATATTTTTTCCTTTTTTGTGGCTGATTCATCAATTGACGATGATTTTTGTAATTTTGTTTCTCCCTGATGCAATTTTATTAACAGATTGTTGGTATATGTATCCACAACATCCATGGGCTTCCCTGCATCAATCCTCTTTCCATGATCCAATAATATCGCTTTATCACACAGTGACTTTACCGCAGTCATATCATGTGACACAAACACGATCGACCCGCCACCCGCCCTGAACTCCTGGATCTTTCGCATACATTTCTGCTGGAAATAGGCATCCCCGACAGCTAACGCCTCGTCAACCAGGAAACATTTCGGATCCGCATGAATGGCGATAGAGAATGCGAGTCTCATCGTCATACCGGAGGAATAGGTCTTGATGGGCTCATGGATAAACTCCCCCAGTTCTGAAAAGTCAATGATTGTCTGTTTCTTCCGGTCGATCTCATCCCGGCTCATCCCGATGAGTGTCCCATTCATATAAATATTTTCAAGACCTGTCATTTCGTAATTGAATCCGGTACCCAGCTCGAGGAGCCCCGTGACTTTTCCGTCAACCTGAATTGTACCGGAATCCGGAATAACAATACCGGAAAGAATCTTTAACAGTGTGGATTTCCCGGCCCCGTTCTGCCCGATAATCCCAAGTGTCTCTCCGGCATCAATCTCAAATGAGATGTTGTCAAGCGCCACAAAATCCTTGTGATATTGTTTCTGAAAGAAGATCTCTTTGAGCCTGTCGGCAGGTGAATGGTAAAGTTTGAATTTTTTTGAGACCCCTTCGACTTTAATCATGCTTGTATATATTGTGGTTGAATCGTATGTGGATAAAAATATCGAAGTGACCGAAGAATGGGACGAGAAAAATATTCCGCGTATGGCAGAGGTTTCAACGGGGCGGAGTATCCGCACCGTGAAATATTCACATCTATCAACCATACCCATCGCGAAGGATCACGGATGTAATTTTACACCGTTCGAACTCTTCAGGCATAGAAAGAAGTAACCAACATGGACGAGAACCTTGCGTCGTATCCCTACACCGTGCCCGACAAAATTCAACAGTAAACCTGGTCCCATAGAGGGGAACTGACCTGCACCAGGCATATGGATCTCTCATCCCGGATAACCCTTATACGGGCTTATTTTCCACGGTTATTCGAATAAAATGGTTTTTTCCATCAGATAACCGGTGACAACATGGCAAATCATGTTAAATGCGCTCTATTTCTAAAAATAACCAATATATGTGCCATAATGCGAGCCCAATAGACGTTCAATAACAGGGGGTGCTGGCAGAGGTACTAACGGTCATCATGGAATGAAATCTGGCGTTTACGGGCCTTAGATGAGGCCGGAAAATACAGGGATTTGAATAATCAGGCAGGAAATTCAGGTTAGGTGCTCAGTTGGCATTAGATCAGAAAACACCTTGTTCTTCAGGATCGGGCCCACTCGTTCGGAGAGACCGGACTGGGATAGTGGATGACTGAGTTTTCAACCTCCTGTCCAGGTAAGGAGTTTTTCATCCAAAGACATGACGGATCAGGGGTGATACAACCGGCTGATGGTGAAGGCTGGTGACTCGTCTTGTAAAATTACTCATATTAACAAGGATGAACCGTCGTCAGGGTACTGCCTATCAGATACAGCAGCGGATTCCGGCTTATCCTCTATCCACTTTCCCACCGCTATCATTTACACCCGGGTCGTCTCTCCGTTACCTGGAGTTGGCGCGGCATCCTCAAAAGAGCCAACCCCCACCATCCACACGGTCCCCCCCTGATTTTCCCGTGAATCACACTCATGGAATTCACATCGAAAACGACATCCCTCTCTCTTGTGTTATCTTTGACAGGACAAAGAAGAAGATCTGATAAGAGAAAATATTCACCGGGATCCGAGGTGCAGGATGGAGTTTCTGTAATGGTTTTTGGGATGAGGAAACAACTGTAAATGGGGGCCCACTAACTCCACAACCATAAACTTCCATGAGCCTTTATCGATACCGCATGATAGTTTTTGCAATATGCCGGTGTTCGCAATAAGAGATATCAGTCACTATAACCTATGTTAGCGTACCATGAGGTTCTTCAATACAGCAGGGCCGGTGAATTGCGAGAAGCACTACTGCCTTCCTCCTCTTTCACGGTTTGACCTGCCTGAGATCCTGTCCCTCATTGCCCAGGAGAAGTACTTCGTCCTTCATGCTCCACGGCAGAGTGGGAAGACTTCCTGTCTGCTAGCCCTTCGGGATCACTTGAACCGTGAGGGAAACTACATTGCACTTTATATCAATGTGGAGGGCGGTCAGACTGCCAGGGGGGATGTCAGGAAAGGGATAAAAGCAATTCTGAGCGAACTTGGCTTTCAAGCTGAACGGACACTTGGTGATGCAACCCTCCGGGAACGTATCAATACAGGTTTCAATGAGTTCGGTGAGAATGCAGCCTTTAAAATAATTTTGTCTAACTGGTGCACCGGGTATGAAAAACCGCTTGTCCTCTGCATTGATGAAGTTGATGCACTAGTTGGTGATACACTCATCTCCCTTCTTCGTCAGATCCGCTCGGGTTATCCTGAAAGGCCCGTCTCATTTCCTGCTTCAGTCATCCTCTGCGGAGTCCGGGATGTCCGGGATTACCGGATCCACTCGGAGAAAGACCGGGAGATCATCACCGGGGGAAGTGCCTTCAATATCAAGGCTGAGTCACTCCGGCTTGGAAACTTTTCAGAAGAAGAAACCTGGACCCTGTGCCTGCAGCACACCAAAGAGACCGGTCAGGTGTTTGAAGATGAAGCACTTGCAGCGATCTGGCACCTGACCTGCGGTCAACCGTGGCTGGTTAATGCTCTTGCGTACGAGGTATGTTTCAAACTTGAGGAGGGGAAGGATCGGAAAAATCCGATCACATCATTGATGGTTGAAGAGGCGAAGGAACGGTTAATCCAAAGGAGAGAGACGCATCTTGACCAGCTGGTTGATAAACTCAAAGAAGAACGTGTCAGAGGAGTTATCGGGCCTATTCTTGAGGGTACCAGGATTGAGGATGTTGTAAGTGAGGATGATATCGGCTACGTTATGGATCTCGGTCTTATCACGAGAAGAAGTGGAGGCCTTGTGATAGCAAACCCTATCTACCAGGAGATTATCCCCCGGGCGATAACATATATCACTCAGTTAAACCTTGAACCTGCGGTTAACCCCGGGTGGTATATCGGTCCCTTAGGCAGACTGGATATGCAACACCTACTTTCTTCGTTTCAGCAGTTTTTCAGAGAGAATTCAGCGAGTTGGACTGACATCGCAAACTACAAAGAATCTGGTCCACAACTTCTGCTTCAGGCATATCTCCAGAGGATCATAAATAGCGGCGGGCAGATAACTCGGGAATATGGCCTCGGTATGGGCAGGACCGATCTTTTTATTTTCTGGCATCTTCCTGACGGGAACTATCAGCGTTTTGTTATCGAATGCAAGGTGATGAGAGGATCTCGTGAGGCGACAATTACTTCAGGGGTTACCCAGGTGCTCAACTATGCTGACTCCTGCGGTGCTGATGAGGTATACCTTGTCATCTTTGACAAGACAAAGAAGAAGAGCTGGGATAAAAAAATATTCGCCGAGACACGTGAGCTGGATGGAGTTCCTGTAACAGTCTTTGGGATGTGAAGATAACTACCAGTGATAATTATCCTATTTACAACCATTAACTTTAGTGTGGCTTTCCGGACACCGTATGGCAGTTTTTGCAACAGACTGTCGATCTCAATAAGCGATATCAGTCACTATCTCCTATGATATCGTACCATGAGGTTCTTCAATACAGCAGGGCCGGTAAACTGCCAGGACCACTATTGTCTCCCTCCGCTTTCACGGTTTGACCTGGCTGAGATCCTGACCATCATCGCCCAGAAGAAGTACTTCGTCCTTCATGCTCCACGGCAGAGCGGGAAAACCTCCTGTCTGCTAGCCCTTCGGGATCATCTGAACTGTGAGGGAAACTACATTGCACTCTATATCAATGTGGAGGGCGGCCAGACAGCCAGGGGGGATGTCCGGAAAGGGATAAAGGCGATCCTGAGCGAGCTTGGCTTTCAAGCTGAAAGGACACTTGGTGATGTAACACTCCGGGAACTCATCAATACCGGTTTCGAGGAGTTCGGTGAGAATGCAGCATTTAAAATAATTTTGTCTAACTGGTGCACCAGGTATGAAAAACCGCTGGTCCACTGCATTGATGAGGTGGATGCACTAGTCGGTGATACGCTCATCTCCCTCCTTCGCCAGATCCGCTCGGGTTATCCTGAAAGGCCCATCTCATTTCCTGCATCAGTTATCCTGTGCGGAGTTCGGGATATCAGGGATTACCGGATCCACTCAGAGAAAGACCGTGAGATTATCACCGGTTGCAGCGCATTTAATGTAAAAGCTGAATCACTCCGCCTGGGCAATTTTTCTGCAGAGGAAATCCCGTCCCTCTGTCTCCAGCATACGGAAGAGACGGGCCAGGTTTTTGAACCTGCTGCTCTGGATGCCATTTGGTACATGACCTCCGGTCAGCCATGGCTGGTCAACGCCCTCGCCTATGAGACCTGTTTTAAACTGGAAAAAGGAAAAGATCGGAGGAATCCGATCACAGAGCAGATGGTTGAAGAAGCAAAGGAGCGCCTGATACTCAGACTTGAGACCCACCTCGATCAACTGGCTGATAAACTCAAAGAGGAACGGGTGAGACGGGTGATCGAACCCATCCTTATGGGAGAACACTATGAAGGGATGCTTCGCGCTGAAGATATCGAGTATGTTCAGGATTTGGGTCTGATTACCCAGGCAGGAAATGGGGAGATTATGATCTCAAACCGAATATATCAGGAGATCATCCCCCGTCAGCTCGCCTGGGAGAGTCAATCCGGGTTGGCAATTCAGCAGTCCTGGTTTGTCGGTGACGATGGCAAATTGAAGATTCCCATTCTCATTGAATCCTTCAGGCAGTTCTTTCGGGAAAATTCAGAGAGTTGGATCGAACGGTTTCACTACAAAGAAGCGGGCCCACAGATCCTTCTCCAGGCATTCCTTCAGCGGATTATCAATGGTGGAGGGCGGATAGACCGCGAGTACGGGCTGGGCAGAACCAGAACTGATCTCTTCATCCTCTGGCGACATAAAGGGCGGCTCATTTCAGAGAATAATGATAGAACTAAAAATTCTTCGCAGTTCCCGTGAGCAGACAATCATTGAAGGGATGGCCCAGACGTGGAAGTATGCAGCTAAATGCGGAGCGGACGAGGCTCATCTGATTATCTTCGATCGGGCGGTGGAAAAACCATGGGACGAGAAGATATTTTTGGAGCCCCGGGTTTTTGAGGGATCAGGAGTTCATCCCGTGCGATTTCCGATTACCATCTGGGGGATGTGAGCCGGGGGGATATAGGATCGACGGATAGACGGCTGTCCGGGATCACGATGCCGGAGTGAATTTTTAACAGCGTTGATTTCCCGCCCCCATTCTTCCCGATGATCCCAAGGATCTCGCCGGCTGCAATCTCAAAGGAGATGTTGTCGAGTGCTACGAAATCGTTGTGGTATTGTTTCCGAAAGAAGATCTCTTTCCCGCCTGTCGGCAGGTGAATGATACAATTTGAATTTTTTCGAGACCCCTTCGACTTTTATCATGCTTCGCGTACTAAGTAGTTTGCCTTCATGCAGGTAAAGAATATTCAACCGGATGTCAATATTCACATCTTTAACAGAAATCCTATATGAAGTCCCTGATATCTTTCTCCAGTTTCTTGAAAATCACGTAATCCAGCATAACGAACATAATACTTATTCCGAGCAGGATACCGAGATAAAAGAATGATGGCATCGTCTGATATATAAAAATACTGTGATATGCGGAGATGAATGCGTATGCAGGGTTCCACATCATGATATCCTGGACATACGATGGAAGGATGGAAAACACGTACACAATTGGCGTGAACCAGAACCAGATCTGCAACACGATTGCAACAACCTCCTTAAGGTCCCGGAGAAATACCACAAACATCCCAAGAAAAAAACCAAGGGCATAGGCAAACAATTGTTGGATAAGGTAAATCACCGGAATAAATATGAGATATAATGAAATGGTGGACCCTGTAATAACAAGGATACCGATGAAGATCAGGAGCGTGACGACAAAAGTAATACTCTCCGAAAGCACGATATAAAGCGGTAACGTAGGCAGGTCCAGGTGTATCTTGCTGATAATATTCTTCTTATCAAGAAACACGGTAGAAGAACGTGATACCGTGTTGGCAAATGCAGTCCAGGGAACCAGTCCTGCAATGAGGTATATGCCGTAGCCCCATACGGTGGAGGTCCCCGGTAACCGTGCTCCCATCAGGTTACCAAAAATGACCATATAAATCAGGATATTAATAAGCGGATAAATAAATGACCAGACGAAGCCAAGTGTTGAACCTGAATATCTTTCAATAAAATCCCTTTTTGCAAGCTCAATAATCAGGCCGAAATTCACAATATTTCCTCTTTTTTGGGAATGAGAAAAAAATCCCAAATTAATCTTACTATACTGGTGATCAATTGAGTTATTAAAGGATTTTCAAACTCTGTGATGGTTTTTCAATTCCAATATACACAATAACAAATTTCCAAAGAAAAGTGCCGGGTGATATCAACTGAAAATGGCTTTCATCAAGGGCCGTGCAGATTTCTTCCACTCATAGAAATAAAAGTAGCTCTGCCAATAAAATTGCTGGTAATTGGCTAGTAACAGATTATCAACTCGGGGTTAGCTAACCTTGTCGTGATCACGGCTGGTTAACTTATTTTCAATACTATCAAAAAATTTCATTACATCCATCTCAAAAACTTCAGAGGAATAGATGTTACCCTTTTTAAAAGCGTTATTAGCGATAATTTTTCTTTCTTGTTCATCATTCAGCATTGCCAGGGTGAAATCTTTTAATTCATTGGGCGTCCTGAAGCGGAACCCGTTTACCCCTTGATCTACGATTTCTCTTTGTCCGCCCCCGTCAAAGACAATGGGGACACAATAATTCTGCATGGCTTCAACGGTAGTCATACCAAAATGTTCGATAAGATGGGGGGCGGTTTCACCAAATCCACACGCATGCCAGAATATTGTTGCAGTTCTATAGAGATCTTTTAATTCTGAATGGGTTACATTCGGCTTTAAAGTGATGTTTCCATAGTTCATTGAGTTGATTTCTTTTCGTACCTGTTTGAAATACTTATTTTCGGGATCAGCTCCCCCGGCTAGAACAAATGACCATGAATTACGGATTTCTTCGTCATTATTGCAAATATCCTCAAATACTTTGATCATTTCCAGTTGCTTTTTACTGCCTCCTGGTTCGAAACGGGCAACCGATAAAATAACGTGTTGTTTATCGGTCAGGCAAGGTTCAGGAGACACCAAATCCACAGGAGGATATAATATCCGGGATGTCTGAAGCCCCCAACGTTTTTTCAGCCAGAATGTTGTATATTTACCATTTGTGATGATGAAATTATAATTATCGACCTGGAAAAACCGTTCCTTGTCCCTGTCCGGGAAATGACAGATAAAAATCGAGACCGGGGACCGTGGTTCAACCTTGGTGAGCATGTTCGCATTGATGAAAATATCGTAGTTTTTACTTTCATCACTGATTATTACAAAGGGGTTGTGTAATTCATTGATTACCATCCGCTCGTCGATGTAGGCGAGGTTTTTCTTTTCAAAAAACGGGATCTCAATAACTTTCTGCCGGCATCCCGACAGGTCAATATTGAACCATTCCATATATTTTGAAAATGGACAAGTCTTATTGAGAATATAGGTTACATCGTATCTGTCCTGGAGAGTTTCTGCCAGTTTTGCTACATATTCCTGGCCACCCCCTGCAAAGTGGAAGGCATGGTCATATATTCCGAGCCTGATTTTTCTGCCTTCGATGTGCGGGATTTTTTTCAGGTCACCTTCCATGGGGTGTTGTTCCGGCCGTACTTCCGGGAATTCCATCTGCAGGAAATCACTGCAATCTTCAGGTTGAATTTTTTCTTTTGACACCGAAGTAGTCGTTTTAAAATCAGCCCATGGCTTAATCCATTGCCTGATTTCCGTTTCCGGAATGTTTATCCGGATTGTGTCCCTTTTCCTGGCAATCTTTTTTATTCCTTTTAGTGCATCGATTTTAGACTTGACTAACAACCTTACCATTCCACTGAAAAGATAACATGGAATAATGCCGATGTTTCGTCCAATTATCCAGGGGCTACACATAAGAAGAGTTTTAATGGGAAAATTTTTCACAACATACCAGATAATGTTCCGGTTCCCGTAATAAACCGAAACCTGTGATTTATACCCCGCCGTCCCCCCGTGCAGATGAGTTACCCGGGCCGATGGGACAAACATACATTTCCACCCGGCAAGCCTTGCACGAAATGCTAAGTCAACATCCTCCATAAACAGGAAGAAGTCCTCATCAAAAAGACCGATCTCATCTAACATCTTTTTCCGGTAGAGGCCTGCACCGGCACAAGGGCCGAACACTTCTTCAGGAATATCAAACTGGCCTGTATCCTGCTCAAACATCCCCCGGTCCCACGCGGCCCCGCTCCTTGAAATGCAAATGCCGGCTGAGTTGATGCTCCCATCAGGGAAGAGCATCTTCGGAGCGCACATGCCTATGGTATCATCAGCGTCCATTGCGTCCTTCAGGTGTTCTAACAACCCGGGACATGCAATGGTATCATTGTTCAGTGTCAGGATGTAGTCCCCGCAGGCAACCCGGACACCATCATTAATTCCTCCCGCAAAGCCACGGTTTTCTATATTTTCGACAACTTTTACAGAAGGAAACTGGTTATGGACATATTCAGCGCTGCCATCTGCCGAGGCATTATCAACAAGAATAATCTCAAAGTCCTGGAAGGTCTGGTTGGTGAATGACGAAAGGCAGGCATCGAGGAAATGCCGGCCATAATAATTGACAATAATAACACTAATCATGATGATTCCTGGGGATTGCAGCCTTCCATTACCCTATACCCTCCATTTAAAACGGTTACAGGAGGTATGGCAGGATGGGGGATAAAGGGATACGGTGATCATAATGGGGAGCTTTATGCGGATTCATCAGAACCTGAACCCGAGTTCAGGTTACAATAAACATACAAACTGATGAACGAACCGAACAGATGCCCGAAAATATATTCGCAATCACGAGGGTGCACTTCATCGACCGAAACACAGGTCCTTCGCAGGGAACAGGGGCGCTGGGTAGAATCCTGTGACCCTATATGGCAATTTTGTACAATGTGGCTGAAATGCACAAATATAAATTCACTGTTGGTCAAAGGATATGTATGTCTTCCAGCACCACTCAAACCAGTGGTAATCAGATCAAGCGCATTCCAGTGAAAGAACACACCTGGATAAGCCTGTATGACTTAAAAGAAGCCGGACAAAGTTATGATGAACTACTTACCGGGATGATCCAGCGTGAGCGGGACTACCGGGATTGGAGGATGATCACCGAGATTGACAGGACCGGCGAGTTTGTAGCCTTTGACCCGGAAGAAATTATGAAAGACGATTAACGCGTCGGGGAGCAAAGAGAGCGTGTTTACACTTGTCATTGAAAGAAAAGCTGAAAAATTCCTAAAAATGCTGCCCAAAAAAACCCGGCGCATTATCGTGAACAAAATCCTGTGCCTGATAGAAGATCCTTTTCCGAGTGGAAATAAGGAAAAACTGAACTATTCTGACCCACCTGCGATCTATCGTCTTCATATCGGTAGATCCTTTACGGTATTTTATATTATCGAAACTAATGAAAATGTCATAAAAATCGAAAAAATACTGACGATTAAAGGGGTTCATAAGGAGTATTCCCGCAAATAGTCTCGCGTTTTGGATATTACGGCCTTCTAGGTGACGATTCCCTGCACCTCTTCATGCATCAGCGGATGTAATGAAATCCTCGCTTGGTGGATTAACAATATCGACGACCATAGAGGTGGATGGAAAAATGATTCCACGAACAGCACAGACTACACCGGAGAGGAGTATCAGGCACATGAAATACTTCAGTTTCGTCAACTAGCGCATTGCGAAGGATCAGAGACGTCGTTGTACGATGTTCGAATTCTTCCGGTATGTAACAAAAATAATCAACCGTTTTGTCATAAAAACTGTTAATCCAAAAACATTAGGGCATAAATAAAATATGCAAATTTCGATTTTCATTGCTTTTGTGCGTTGCCTTTTGGCCTCAAGCAAGTTTTTTATGGGAATTTACCAATTTATTTTCTCAGATTCAATATTGTCCCCGTAACCGGTTCTTTCTGGACTCCCCAAAAAATAGGTCATTGACTCCTGATCTGGACATCAGTTAGATTCTGGTCAATTCAAAGAAAAATCCGGCCATATTCCGGCCTCGTTATTGCAACAATAAGCCTGGTTAATTATTATGCCACCCGTTGCTACCTCCCTCCTGTGAGTGGCCGGAATTTTGTTTGTAACAGGCCGTATTTTTGCACGTTTAACAAAATAGCGAATAATAAGGCTTATTTTAAAACTGCAACATTTTCACCTGATTTTATCAGGATCCGAGCGCATAATGAACCAGGATTAACACTATCCTACCACAACCTGCCTTATGGGATGACCGGTAAAGGATGCATTCGATCACCCGGAACTTAGGCTCCGCATCGTTCCACAAATTGTTAAAGAATGCAAGAAGATTTCAATAAAGGTGCCTCATCTCAAAGAGATTTCCGCGGGCCGGACGGTAAAATATACTCGCCTTTCATTGTGGGTGCGGAGACCCCATTATGCAGATTAAAAGTTGATCCAACTGATTCCAGGTGCATCAAGATCCACAGTATTTATTATATCGAGTTGTTTTATTCA
>Ga0194039_1000681_pt1 | contig 19652 bp, 15 predicted proteins | sample JunL228m_MetaG_FD_148679 | JGI IMG/M metagenome (GOLD analysis project Ga0194039, IMG submission 148679) | Anoxic zone freshwater microbial communities from boreal shield lake in IISD Experimental Lakes Area, Ontario, Canada - Jun2016-L227-8m | ecosystem: Environmental > Aquatic > Freshwater >... | reverse complement strand
ACTGTATACAACACCTTGAAATAATTTTATTACCGCGAGGGCATAGGGCAAAGTCTCGTTATCCATACCAGTCTCACCTGCAAATGATAATTTGAGGAAGTTTAATTTCGAATTGTTTATTTGATATTTTATTCCATACGATCATCGTCTCAAAAATTTCTTCATTGACGAGAATGTTCTCATTTTTTAATGCGATATCAACATAGATAAGAATCTCCGCGAGTCCTCGTTCTACAGGATATTTCTCTATGAGCGTTTTCAATGTAAATTGAGAAGTGAGCGTGAGTAATTCACTTATTCTTGTTTTAAGTTCTTCCGGATTGATATCAAATTGAGAATACAATTGTTGTGTATCAACCAACGTCGATAAACCCTCTTCCAGATCGTTTTTTCTCAACTCCGGACTAACAGATACATCCCATAATGGACGTTCCATAATCATCTCAATTTGAGGGCGGCCTGGAATTGTAATAATCTCTTTATTGCTTGGGGGATTGTTTTTTATTTCAACGGCAATCGTTTTAATCTCTCTAATTATTTCAATAATCCTTTTATTTTCCAAATAAATTCTGTCATCAAGGTATTTTCGTAATTGCTCAACTAAAATGTGATTCGTATTATTGACCCTATATCCTGCTTCAATAAGATGGTTTTTCAATCCATCAAGAGTGTCATCCCTTTTAATATCCTGGATTTCTGGTAAATGAATAATTAATTCGATCAATTCGTCTAATTCGTCTTGCTTGTTTTGGGACATCAATAAATCCCAAAATGCCTGAAAACTTCTTCCTTGATCGGAGTCTAAGAGAATATCATGACTTGAAAAAATATTTTTTAACAGTTCTCCTTTTTGTATGTCACTGGTGATCTGTTTTTCTCTGACCTCTCGATCAAGTTGGCGGAAATTATATTCAATTTGCTTGAAATCCGAGAGTAATTTATTCGAGGTATCATAAACATCGAAATATCGTTCTTTAATTTGTGTTTCATTTAATTTTTCAAGGATTCCTGAATTGATTTTATTGATTTCTTCTTCGATCTCAATCTTTTTCCGTTCCAATTCTTTTAATCGTATTGTTCGATCATCTGAATTTCTATAAGCAATTTCCTTCAGCATCTCAATAATTTTAATCAGCCGAGATTCTGTTCCAACAAACTCCCGATTCTCTAACTCATTTATCCATTCTAATGCTTTTTCAGTCTGTGGAGTCAGTTCAAAACAGGGTTCGTCGTTATCTGGAGGATAATATTTTCTTAGGTATACTTCATTTGCCCAGTTATCAAGGTAGTTCTGGGCAGAATCTGGAAATAATTCTTCGCCGTAAGTACTTCGGATGGAATAAATTGTGTCGGTAAGATTGGAAACAAGCTCATCATTTGGGATCGTAATTTTGTTGTTCTGCTTAAAGGCTTGGAAAAGAAAACTAATAATTAGTGGACTATTAGCGGCGTTGAATAATCGTATTGTTGGATGATCTTCTTTCAGGATTTTAATTCGATGATAGTCCATTTGGATACAAGGATAGTATTATTTTCACATTATATGTCCTTATCGAATCCCGACTATGAAGGTTGATGATTGAAAATTTCTCAATAAGAGCGTAATGATACAAGCGCTGTTGCTAGAATAGTGATATCAGAAGTGACGGGTCCAAAATGTTCAAGATACCGATATCTCCCCAATACCTGTGAGGGATAGAATTCGAACTCATGAACTTCGAGCATTCCCCCAACCACTATATCCCTGTACAACCCATCACTACCCATGGCAGTCCACCCCATCGAGGAGCGCTACGGCACAACGGAGATGCGTGCCGTATGGAGTGAGAAGAACCGGTTCTCGTGTGTAGTCGCCGCCGAAGTCGCTTTGGCAAAGGCAGAAGCACATCACGGCATGATCCCGGCAGCAGCGGCAGTCGAGATCAGCGAGAAGGCCCACAATGCCTCGCTCGAACGGGCAAAGGCAATCGAGCTTGAGATCAGCCACGACATGATGGCGATAGTCAAAGCGATCTCGGAAGTAACAGGAGAGTCCGGGCGCTGGGTGCACTACGGTGCAACGAGTAACGACCTCCTCGACACAGCAACCGGGCTCCAGCTGAAACAGACGCTTGACCTGATCGATCAGAAACTTCGCCAGCTGTTGAGGATACTCCTCAAACGATCCGATGAGACCAAGTCTCTCGTCTGCATCGGCAGGACGCATGGCCAGCACGGTGTTCCTACTACCTATGGCCTACGGTTTGCCATCTGGGCAAGCGAGGTTGGACGGCACATCGGGCGCCTCGAACAGATGCGCCCAAGGGTCGTAGTCGGGCAGATGACCGGAGCGGTCGGGACACAGGCAGCACTCGGGCCTAAAGGGATTGAAGTGCAAGAGACCATGATGGAGTACCTCGGTATGAGTTCAGTGGACGTCTCAAACCAGGTGATCTCCCGTGACCGTTATGCGGAATATTTCATGTTTTGCGCAGGTGTTGCAACCACGCTCGACAAGATCGGAGTTGAAGTCCGCTCTCTCCAGCGCACAGAGATTGGGGAAGTCGAGGAAGCTTTCGGGGCAAAACAAGTGGGCTCTTCCACCATGCCCCACAAGAGAAACCCCATCAAATCAGAGCAGGTGTGCGGTCTTGCCCGTATCATCCGGTCCGCCGTAGAACCTGCGCTCCAGAACAACACGCTCTGGGACGAGCGCGATCTCACCAACTCTTCCTGCGAACGGATATTGTTCCCGGAAGCATCGATCCTCACCGATCATTGCCTGAGGGTGATGGCAAACGTGCTCGAAGGTCTCGTAATCAACCGCGCCGCAATCCGTCGGAACCTTGGCTTTCTTCACGGGATCAACATGGCAGAATCGGTCATGATCGAGCTGACCAAAAAAGGCATGAACCGGCAGGATTCCCACGAGCGGGTCCGGATGGCGAGCATGCAGGCGCTTGCCGAGAACCGGCCACTCGCAGAAGTGCTGGGAGCTGACCCAGAAATTGTGCGGTACTGTTCAAAGAGCGATATCGCCGCACTCCTCAACCCGGACACTTACATCGGTACCTCTGTCATGCAGGTGGAGCGCGTGATTGAAAAACTCTCCCCGCTCTGCACATAAGCGCAAAAGTGCAGGTTTTACCCCATCCCTGTTTTCATGAGAGGGAAAGCATCCCCCGATGATTCGTTAAAGGTGGATGGAAATATCGATTGGTACCGGCAGGATCACTTCCTGGTCCTGGTGGTTTATTTCACACATGCATAGAACCTTTATCTCCTCATACAATCAACAACGAAAATATCCATGGATCGGTATGTTTCCCTCTCCCGAATCAATATTACACATACTGACCTTGTACGACTGATTGTCATATTATCCTTAACCCTCTGCTGTATTGCAATCACAGTTGTCTCCCTTAAGGAAAACATTGTAACCATCTCCGCCCAGCTTTTCTTCTTCCCTCTTCTCTATGCAACGTATTTCTACCCGAGATGGGGGATATTTCTTGCCGGATTTTGTGCCGTAGTCTACGAGATACTGGCCTATGTTCATCTGTTCCCTGATACCGGTCTTTTGATCTACGCCACAGGACAGGCCGTTCTTTTCATCTGTATTACTGCGGTTGTTGCATATTTCACAGAAAAAGTGAACCGGAGCGAAGCACGCTACCGGAGCATCTTTGAGACTTCTCTTCTCGGAATTGTCCTGTTTGACCAGAACAGCTTTGCAATCCGTATGACCAATAATTACCTGTCGCAGATGCTGGGTTACACTCCCGAAGAATTTCTGGGTATGACTCTTCCTCTGTTATTTTTCTCTAACGAAGATCAGCGCAAATTCTTTGAGTACTTAGGTTCGAGCGAGGATGTGAATAATTTTGAAACCCAGTTAATTGGTAAGGACAAAGAACCGCTCTGGGTAAACCTCTCATGGAGACGGGTTAACGACAACCTGGTGAGCTGCTCGGTGATCGATATCAACAAGCGCAAGTGCGCTGAACAGGCAGCAGAAGAAAATTATACCCGTTACCAGCAGGTAACCGAGGGTTCTCCAACCTGTATCATCATCACCAGTGATCAGAAGATTGTCTACACCAACCCCGCGTTTCAAACCTTCTCCGGTTACGATGCCGATGAACTTGCTGGTAAAGATCTGCTCTTACTCATTCACAATGATGACAAGGCGGATTTTCTCGATATCCCGGCACATTCCGGGAATCTTGATGGGAAGAGCAATAAGGTTGAGTACAGGTTTCTCTCAAAAAATGGTGAGATCCGGTTGGCAGCTGCATTTTTCTCCCCCATTCAGCAGAAAGGGGAGACTTCCCTGTTGATCAACCTCGTTGATATCACAGAAAAAGAGCAGCTCAAAGAACGCATAGAGCAGGATAGTGAACGAAGTCGCGTGATTATCCGCTCGGTTGCCGACGAGTTGCGCACCCCTCTTCAGCCGATTATGGGATACTTAAATCTCCTCACCGGGGATCCGCAAGCGTACGGTGTCACTGATGAGACCCGAGTCATCCTTGATCGCTGTGCAAAAAGTGTTGATCACGAACGTCAGATTATCAACCAGATGCTTGAGCTGTCAGTGCTTGATGCAGGCAAGATCCCGCTGAACTACTCGACGTTCTCTCCAGGAAAAATGGTCCAGTCGATCATCGATTCAGGAGGATATGCAACAAAAGCCAACCTGACTATTGACATCCCGAAAAATCTGACGTTCGAAGCGGATGCTGGCAAAATATCGATTGTGATTGAGTCTATGCTTTCCAATGCCGTCAACTATTCTAAGCCTCCAAGGAAGATACGGATCTCGTACCAATCCGGCATTTCGGACAAGATGCACAGGATTGCGATTCAGGACAATGGTATTGGTATTACCAACACCCAGCTTGACGAAATCTTTGAACCGTTTAAGTTGCCTGATTCCGGCAATATCAACATTAAATATGATCGCATCGGGCTCTCTTTATCCATTGCAAAAAAATACATCCAGATGCATGGCGGTTACATCAGTGTGGACAGTATCGTGAACCTTGGGAGCACATTTACCATCCACCTCCCAAAAACCCGATCTGTGGCGGTTAAGACTAATGACGTGTAATTTTTTATTGCGAAGGATGATCAGCCGATTTTCGATCTGATGGAAAAATGTGTTGCGGCAATGGACAAGTTAAAAAAAGGATTTTAGATATACCGGGCCTTCATCGATAATTTGCGTGGTGTATAGAGCGGACGGAACGGTTTACCTTCCGTATCCTTCTTCACTGCCGCAATCAGTTCTTCGGTTGTGAGCTGCTCTTTGTGCGGTTTGTTGGGCTGCGATTTCTTCCTTATAGTCACGGTCAGTTTCTTTGATGCGATCTCCTCATCACCGACAACGATCACATAGGGCACCCAGTCCATACCCGCTTCTCGGACTTTCTTGCCTACGCTCTCTTCCCGGTCATCCATATCGCACCGAACCTGTGCGGCATTGATCGTAGCACATACTTCTTCTGCAAATGCGGTGTGACGTTCGGTAACCGGTATCACCCGCACCTGTGCAGGGGAGAGCCACGTGGGGAGTGCGGGAACCTGCTGTGTGGAGATATTTTCAAGAATTGCACAGATCACCCGTTCGACACTGCCTGTTGGGGAGCAGTGGAGGATCGGCGGGTGGACAACGGTGCCATCTTCCTTATGGTACTTGATGTTGAACCGTGTCGAGCTCTCGACATCGATCTGCACGGTCGGGTTCTCGATCGGGCGCATCTGGCCATCGATGGCCGCGAGATCGATCTTGGCCACCCAGTAGTGGACGCGATCGGAGAGGATCTCGATGAGCATCGGGCAGTCCGAGTCTTTGACGATCTTCTTGACCCAGTTCTCGTGCTCTGCGTAGAAGTCCTTCGTGCACCGGAATGCGGCAACGAGTTTTGTCTCGAAATCTATACCCGTCTGCCAGCCCATTGCCAGCTGCTCTTCAAAGCACTTCAGTGCTTCAGGCATATCAGTACAGAGCGAGTGCATATCGGGCATGGTGAATGCACGCAGGCGTTTCAAGCCGATGACTTCTCCCTTCTGTTCGTGCCGGAACGAGTAGGTGGAGAGCTCGTACATCTTCATGGGCAGGTTGTGGGGCGAGATGTGCATGTCGCGCATGATCGAGAACATGCCAAAGCAGGCGGCAAACCGCAGCATCATGTTCCGGTTGTTGGACTTGAACCGGTACTGGCGCTCACCGAACTTCTCGGCATGCTCATAGATCGCCCTGTCGCCAAGGTCGTACATGACCGGGGTCTCAACGGGCGTTCCTCCGTATTCGAGCACGAGCCGGAGCACGTAGTCGGCGATCAGATCGCGGACGATCTTGCCCTTGGGCATCCAGCGCAGGCACCCGACATCGCTGGCAGGCTCGTAGTCCACGAGTTCTTTTCCGCGCATCAGGTCAACATGAGCTGGTTCGCCACCGGTCGGCACTGCAACTCCGAGTTCCTTTTTCACAAGGCAGCCGAACGCTGAGTCGTTGAGGAACTCTTTGTAATCGTGCTGTTTTCCGTCAGGAGTCAGCACGAACCAATCGTGGGTGACTTCCTTCTTCTCCTTCTTGACCGCGCCGTCTTCGCCGGGCACAATCGTCTTTGAAAGCTCGGAGAGCGGGTGTCCCTTGCAGGAAAGTTTGAAGGATTTGTACCAACCGAAAGGCGCACGCTTTACGGCAAAGCCTTCGGCATCAAGACCAGCTTTGAGGGCCTTTAAGACGGTAACTGCCGTTTCCGGTGAGGAAAGATCGCTGGAGAGGTGGGCATACGGGTAGACAACGATCTTTGTTACGTTGACCTGGCCCGCCGTCTTTTTTACTTCAGCAATCGCCTGAAGGACAACGCCTTCAAGGTCTTCTTCATCGATCGATTCTACTGCGCAGAATACGGTGAGTGCTTCTTCTTCCCTGTCGGAAAGAACCGTGCACTCTTCCGCTATCTTTGTCCGTTTTTTAGCTTCGTATTCTATGTAATCTGAATGAATGAGAAGAAGTCGCATTATTTCATCTCCCTTCTGGTATGATCATCTGCATAAAATGGGTTTTTATGATATATAGTGCTTAACCCGGTACCATCATAATGGGTATACGGTTTTTTAAGATACACTGCTGCATCATCAGTCATCACGAAATCTTACGACCTTTTCTTATTAGCATGGTATCGTGACAGTGTTGCCTGCCGCTGGTCGAGATATTTTGCATCGCCCTTTTTGAAGTAGGGTTTCTCTGCCCGTTCGGTTGTGTAAAAGACGAGCTGGCCGATTGGCATGCCAGCGTAGATTTTTACCGGGCGGGCGTTGACGTTTGCCATCTCAAGTGTGATCGTGCCCCGGAACCCGGCATCGATCCAGCCGCCGGTCTGGTGGAGGGTGATTCCCAGCCGGGCGATGCTTGATTTTCCTTCAATTGTTGCAACAATGTTGTCCGGTAATTCTATGCACTCATGTGTTTCTGCGAGAATGAACTGGCCGGGATTGAGGATGAACGAGTCTGCGTGCACCTCTTCCACATCGGAGGTGACACTGTTCTGGTTATATGGGTCAATCACTGCTGTGCCCGGCTTGTACCAGACAAAATGGTTGCCGAGCCGGATATCGACAGAGTTGGGCTGCACTAGTGCAGGATCGTACGGATCGATTTTGATAAAGCCCCGTTCTATGCGATCAAGGAGCTGCCAGTCCACTAGAATCATTGGCAACAGGATTGGCGCTGATCTGTCATAAGGAGATCATCCCGGCGCTGTGGATCATTTTTGAGTTGGCTAAAACACCCAGATCCATGGATATCCCGTCAACCCCATTATAATCACCATTTATCTCAGCGTATAACCCTCCAATCGCTAAAATAATTCCAAATAGAGGCGCATATAATGCGTTCTAATGCCCCTTATAGCGGTTTGGGGGCACTTTAATTCCGATCCGCTATATACCGTTGAATTAATGATTTAGAGCGAAAACTCACGCAGATCCTGAAAAGGTTAGAATGAACCCCTTTTGAGGTTTTATCCCCTATACAAGTCCCGATGGAATCCGGGCCTTTTACGGGGTTTTTCAGAAATGCCCCGTTTGACAAACGGAGTGTTTTAAGGCGTTTTCGGGGTTTCAGCCCTCTCTTTTCCCATGACCCCCCGACCATATGGTGAAAGGGGGATTTTTGGGATTATCCGGGAGTGGAGTGGCAGGAATTGGTACGAGGGGGGGATTGATGAATGGGACAGTATGGATGTGTATCCCAAAAGCTAATCTTTATGTAACACCCTCTCGCAGGTTTATTGTCCGAAAAAGGGACGAGGTGAGTAATGCTATTTATTGCACTGGTAAAATTCAAAACAAAGTTGAGCACAGAAGTTGTTGCCCAGAACCTGAAGGATATTGAGTCTGACACGAAAGGACAAATCCGGCACATGGACGTATACTGGACGCTCGGAAGGTACGATACCGTAGTCCTCTTTGAAGCCCCAAACGAAAAAGTGGCAATGAATATGGTCTTAAAACGGGCGGACCGGATGGAGATAGAGATTCTTGTTGCCATGCCCGCTGACAAAGGAAGTCCAACTGGACCGGCCTGACCTGATTGTTGATAAAAAAATATAAAAAAGTTACCCACAAAAAAAAGATTTCCATTATTTTTTCTGCAGGTTTTGTAATGCCTCGTCCCGCGAACCATAGATGGTAAATATTTTTGTGAATCCGGCGATCTCAAACACCTGCCTGACCTGATGGGAGAGTGATGACAGGGCGACTTTGCTTCCCGCTTTCATGAGCGTACGCGTTGTACTGAGAAGGACCCTCAGCCCGGCGCTTGCGATATACTCGGTTCTGGAAAAATCAAAGACAACGGATTCCGGGCATTGCACAATAATTTTTTTTAATTCGATCTCTATCGCGGGTGCACTGTCCGAATCAAAACGACGGACGAGAGTGATCAGAATTGTGTCATTAATCGTGGAAATATCAAGAACCATGCAATCCCAACTCCTGTATCCGGTATTTACATCATGTAGTTATTTAGTGTCTGGTGCATTTGCCGCTCCAATGTGTCTGTTCAACCCGTACGGTAAGGATCAGATGAGATGAGATGTGCCTTCAATAGCACCCACAAGCGTTACTAAAACCGGTTGGGCGTTTTTTCCGGGGATATGTTTTGTAACAGTCGTCTTTTTACCTGAAAGCGAAATTGATATGAGGAGATAAAAATAGCGTGAGAGATGAGTCCGGTGCCTGGGAAAAGGAGTATCTCTGCAAGGGATCTGTCTGGGGGGGTGCAGTACATCATCTCCCGGTTTTACCGCAAGGTTCACGCGTGCTTGAACTGGGTTGTGGGAATGGCAAGACACTGTCTGCCATGATTGGTCGAAGCTGGGATGTAACTGCAATTGATTTTTCTTCCAGTGCTGTTGCGATGAGCAGGATGAACACCGGCACGCTGCAAAAAGCAGAAGTCTGTGTGGCAGATGCCCGCCACCTGCCATTTGCCCATTGCGGGTTCGATGCAGTATTTGCCTTCCACATTCTTTCGCACCTTGACAAAATGGATAGTACGCGGGCGGTTGCTGAAGGAGTGCGGGTGTTGAAAACCGGAGGCATCCTGTATTTCTCAGGCTTTTCTACCGAAGATTTCCGATCCGGCAAAGGTTCCACAGTTGAAGATGGAACAGTTAAGAGGGGTTCTGGGATCTGCACTCATTATTTTACTGAACAAGAAACGCAGGAATTGTTTAGCAATCTTACGTTAGAGACAATGACAACAGAACGATGGTTCATGCGTGTCCGTGGACAGGATTTCCCACGGGCTGAAATCCAGGCTGCTTTTATCAAATAACCTGTCGGGAGTTTTTTTATCGAAACTAAAATTTTTTAGCCTTTCCACAGGAAAAAGGCATTTACCCCCTACTCATCATCCTCAAGATTCTTCCTGCCCGTCTTATCCCTGTCCAGCAACGCCGGGTCAATATGCCACTCGCTCCTTCGCAGCAATCCGTGCAGGGTGCTCGCCTCGCGGATGGTTAAGTTCGTCCTTCCGAGAATCCGCCGGATGAGGATCATCGTATTCTCCCGCTTGAACTCCGGGTGATGGATCTCGTCTAAGTACCGGTCAATATGCTGGAACAGGTGGGCCATATCCTGGGGCGGGCAGAGAGCAAAGCTGGGTAACGGAAGGTTTGAGAGTTCATAGCAGACAACACCGACTGCATGCGAGAGATTGAGGATCGGGTATTCTTCCATAGTCGGGATCGTGCAGATCATATCGCTGCGCTTCACCTCTTCGTTGTTGAGCCCCCAGTTCTCCCGCCCGAAAAGGATTGAGATGCGCCCGTCAGTGTCCTTTATCCGCTCGCGGATCTCTTTTGGGGAATAAAACGGCATCCGCATGGCACGGCAGACCGATTTGCTCACCGTGCCGGTGGCAGCAATGACCATATTGCTCCGGGCAAACACGTCTTCAATTGTGCAGACTTCTGCGCTGTGGAGCACGTCATAGGCATGCGATGCTCTGGCATCCGCTTCATTACCCAGCTTGCAGGGATTGATGAGCACGAGGCGGTGAAACCCGAAGTTCTTCATCACCCGTGCAGCAAAACCCACATTGCCCTCGTAGATGGGTTCGACAAGGACAATATCAATCTCGGGCATAAAAAAAATTACTGGATGGCATCCACGGTTGCTTTCAAAACCGCAGCGCCCTGATCGTAGACTGCATTACCTACAACAATCGTATCTGCATATTTACTCATCTGTGCAGCCTTATCGGCAGAGTTGATCCCGCCACCGTAATAGAGGATGGAGTGTTCAAGCGCATCCGATGCAGCTTTAACAACCTCAGGATTGCCAAACGTCCCACTGTATTCAAGGTACACAATCGGGAAATGGAAGTAGTGGTCAGCGACAGCTGCGTAGGCTGCCACTTCATCTGCTTTCAGATCGCAGACCGCTTTTGTGACTTTTCCCACGGACGAGTTCGGGTTGAGCACAATGTAGGCTTCGGGAACCAGATACTCCCACGGAATTTTTCCATTCTGCTGCTGCACCCAGAGCCGGTGTTTGCCCACAATCCACTGGACATCCATTGAATTCAGCACGCTGGGAACAAAAACATAGTCAATACCCTGCAGGAGTACCGCCTCAGGCCCTGCCGGTTCCATAACGAGCGGCAGATCATAGGCCTTCAACTGTTTTTGCAACGCAGCAAGGTTCTCTTTTGTCACGTTGAGCGTCCCAGAGAGCATCAGCGCATCGGTACCGCTTGCAGCGATCGCATCAATATCGCCGGGTTTCAACTGCTTATCGGGATCGAGTTTGGTCACATGCACCCAGTCTTTCCACTTCATCACAATTCTATTTGTCCTGCTTCCCCATAAACCGTTGGCATTCCGGGATTGCCGGTTTTATGTCAGGGGACACTGAGTGGGTCTTTATGAGAATGAAAAATTTACATATCCATTAATTCCTTCCAGTCAATCCGATACTTTATATTCGATCAACTGAAACTGGAAAGATGCCGGTCGATACCAATGAAACTCCAGAAAAAAATACTTTTGGTTTTTGTCGTTTTGCTCATTGCAGTTCTCATTGGTATCAGTTTTTTTTTCTCCACAGTTCTTCTGGCAAGTTACAGTGCTCTTGAAGAGCAATATATTGAAAAAGACCTCAACCAGGCCGTCAACAAACTTAATGACGAACTGTTTTCCATGTCTTCGATCGCATCGGACTGGGGACCCTGGGATGATACGGTTGATTTTGTAAACGGAAAAGATCCCAATTATCTCAACTCAAATCTCCAGCCTTACGGCTTTGATAATCTCAACTTAAACCTTATTGTTCTGACCAATACCAAAGGAGAAGTGCTCTTTTCAGGGGTATATGATCTTAAGAACAAGGTGATGGTTCCGGTTCCTTCGTTCTTTTCAGGAAAAATGGATCTCAAAAATCCCCTGATGAATATGTCAGATTCCCACCAGATAACCTCAGGAATTCTGATGCTTCCTGATGGTCCGATGCTCGTAGTCTCACAACCGATTGTGCATTCCGATTATTCCGGTCCGCCTCAGGGAGTAGTGATCATGGGACGGTACATCAACAAGGAAGAGATCGCGAGGTTGGCAGAACTCACACAACCCAGTCTTACCCTCACCCGTACCAATGATCCGGCATTGTCACCAGACATTGTTTCACGCATCAGGGATAATGGCGGGTCCGCACCCGGAATTATCCGTCAGTTAAACATGGATCAGGTAGCAGGATATGCCCTTATCCGCGACATTTATGGAAATGACGTGCTCGTTCTCGAGATAACCGAAGCCCGAAGCATCTACCACCAGGGAATAAACACGACGTTGCAGGTCATTCTCATCATTCTTGTCGGTGGTTTGTTCCTCGGACTTGTGGTAATTATTATGTTGGATCGTGAGGTACTCAAAAGAATTGGCTCCCTCGCTCTACAGGTAAATAAGATCGGCAAATCCGGAAGTACCGGGGATCATGTAGTCATCGAAGGTGATGACGAACTATCGGGACTTGCTACAGAAATAAACCGTATGCTGGAGACTATCGAAAAATTCCACATAAAACTGGGTGCCAGCGAGGCGAGATTCCGTGAAATGTCCGACCTGCTCCCCCAGATCATCTTTGAACTCGATACAAACGCCAACGTAACCTATGTCAATAAGTTTGGGAAAGAATTGTTCGGGGTTTCTGAAAATGATCTGGGAAAGGGTCTGAATGCCCGGCAGCTGATAATACCGGAGGATGTTGAGCGAGTGGGCCGCAACCTGAAAAAAGTTGCGGCTGGCGAAAAATCACCCGGTGAGATCTACACACTCGTCAAAAAAGATAAATCCACTCTGCGGGTCATCATGTTTACTTCCCCCATAATCCGTGATGGCCGGCTGGAAGGGTTCCGTGGTAGCGGGGTCGATATCTCCGAACGGCTCAAACTGGAAGACGCGCTCTCAGAGAGCGAGGGATACCTCCAGTCCCTGATAAACTCAATCCGTTCTGGCATCATCGTCATTGATGCAAATACCCACACGATCCTTGATGTAAACCCGGCAGCTCTTGAGATGATCGGCACCACAAAAGATGCCGTTCTCAACCAGTTATGCCACAAGGTTATCTGTCCGGCAGAGGTGGGAAGATGTCCGATCACCGATCTCGACCAGACAGTGGATAATTCAGAGCGTATCCTTCTGACACTGGATGGCAGGAAGATTTCGATCATAAAATCGGTAGTTCCGGTGATGCTTCATGGCAAGCCCTGCCTGCTTGAAACATTTATTGATAACACATACAGGAAACAGATCGAACTGCAGCTGGCAGAGAGTGAGGAAAAATACCGCGCCCTTGCCGAGAATTCAGCAGATATCATTTTCTCCATTGATTTAACGGGAACATTCACTTATATCTCCCCACAGGTATCCCGGTACGGGTTCACACCTAGTGAGATTACAGGAAAAGGGATCCAGCAGTTCATCCACCCGGATGACCAGGCAATTGTAATGAAAAATTACCGGAATGAGATGCATGCCGGCAAATCCATCTCATCAACTTTTAGGATCATTGACAAGCAGGGAGCACTCCACTGGATTGAAGAGAACAGCAACCTCAAGCGCGACGAGCAGGGCAACCCGAAAGGAATGGTAGGAATCCTGCGGGATGTGACGGACCGGGTGCAGGCAGAAGAGGCGCTGCGGGAGAGCGAGCAACGGTTCGATCAGTTAGCCGAGCAGAGTAGCACCATCGCCTGGGAAGTGGACGCCCATGGTCTGTACACCTATGTCAACCATGTGTCCGAGGCCGTTTGGGGTTATCGCCCGGACGAACTGGTGGGCCGGATGCATTTCTACGATATACATCCCGAATCCGGCTGCGAGGCGTTCAAGACAGTCGCCTTTGCAATCTTTGAACGGAAGGAACCCTTCTGGAATCTGGAAAACACCATACAAGCTAAAGATGGCCATCTGGTAGAAGTCTCCACCAACGGATTCCCTCTTCTGGACCCTGATGGAATCCTGCAGGGTTACCGAGGCAGCGACTCCGACATCACCGAACGCAAGGATGCGGAAGATGCCCTTGTTGAAAGCGAGAGAAAATACCGTGGGCTCACAGAAAATACCGGTGATGTTCTCTTCTCTATGGATATGACCGGCATTTTTACGTATATCTCACCGCAGGTCAATAAATATGGTTTTCTTGTAGAGGAGATCATCGGAAAAACGCTTCGGGATGTAATTCATCCGGAAGATATTGCAAGGGTAGAAAACGATCTTTCCCATGATCTGGAAAAAGGCGCACAGTTCCATTCCACGTTCAGGATTCTCGATAAATGGGGACATGTCCACTGGTTTGATGAAAAAGGCACCATGAGGCTCGATCAGTCCGGAAAACCTATTGGTATATACGGGGTGCTACGCGATGATTCTGAACGGAGGCAGGCTGAAAATGCACTCGGACTTGCCAACAAAAAATTAAACTTAATGAACAATATTACCCGTCATGATATCCTTAACACAATAACCGGAATATACGGGTGTGTGGATATGGCAAAAGTGGCACATTCTGCTGACGAAAGAGAACCCCTGCTCAATGATATCAAAGATCTTATAATGATTATCCAACGCCAGATCACCTTTACACGGGAATACCAGGAAGTCGGTGTCAACCTGCCACAGTGGCAGAATCTCAATGATCTTATTCATAAAGCATTACAGAATTTTGCAAAATCCGGAATTATCTTTTCTACAGATTTCGAAAAGATGGAGATCTATGCTGATCCTCTGCTCGAAAAAGTGTTTTACAATCTTGTCGATAATGCGATCAGGTATGGAGAAACTATCACGACTATCTCGATATATCCTGAAATTTCTGATAAAGGTCTATCGCTGGTTTTTGAAGACAATGGAATTGGAGTTGAAGCCGGGCAAAAACATGAGATCTTTAAACGTGGTGTTGGTAAGAATACCGGCATGGGTCTTTTCCTGACATCAGAAATTTTAGCGATAACCAGCATAAACATTGAAGAGGACGGAGTTTATGGGAAGGGTGCACGGTTTGAGATCCATATACCAAACGGTGTCTGGAGGTTTCCAAGGGATTAAAAAGAGGTAAGCATATTAGTCAGATGCTCTCTTGATCATATACGGGGAGTGGGTGGAATGTCTGGTGAAAAGATCCTTATTGTAGAAGATGACGATATCATCGCACGGGTTGAAGACTGGCGGTTAAAAAATCTTGGCTATATGGTCTGCGGGCGGGCAACAAATGGTGCTGAAGCCATGGAACTTATGGCGAATAAAAAACCCGATGTTGTCTTAATGGATATCAACATCAAGGGGGAGATCGATGGGATTGAAACGGCCCGTATGATCAAGAAGGAATTCAACATTCCGGTGATCTATGTGACTTCCCATTCGGATGGCGCCACGCTTGTGCGGGCAAAAGAGACAAAGCCCGATGGTTTCATTCTCAAACCTTTTGAGGACAATGATCTGCGCATTGCAATCGAACTCGCATTATCAAAATAGATTTTTTTAGATCTGTATAACAGCAGTATCCTTCTTTTTCTGGATCGCTGCCTGAAATTCCTTAATCTTACCTGTCGCAATACCTGAATTGCGGGCAACGGTTTCTGCATCTGCCGAAAGCAGGGATGCTATATTGGTAATTCCTGCCACGGAGAGTTTCTCTATCAAGGCATCAGTAATTCCCTTAATCGCGAGCAGTTCCTTTTTACCTTTTTGTGCGCTGGCTTTCGGTATTTTTTTTACCGCTGGTTTGTTTAAGAATGTGCAGACCAGATCCACATGGCGTTGCACGGTGGCTTCAGACATGCCGGTGAGTTTGCATAATGTGGCAGTGGGACGATTGCAAAACATCTCGGGATCTGTTATTCCCGCTGCAAGGTATTTTTTTAAGCTGACTGCTGGAATGCCAATCTCTTTTAACTTCTGACCATAGTACGTGATCTTTGCTTCAGCAAGGATCTGTTCCGTCTCCGCATCACTCATTCCCGCTTTCTTCAACATTGCAGCGTCTGCGTGTGCGAGACCGGAAAGTTCAGTGATTCCCATCTCCTTAAGGGTAGTGAGGATCTTTGCAGAGCTGCGGCCTTTTCTTGGAACCAGACGCTCTCGCATGAACTTGCGGCACTCAGAGCGGCGACGCAGTTTATCGAGAACGGACCCGGCATCGATTATGAGTTTTTGTGCTGCATCAAGCGACAGATCGAGACGTTTTGCCAATGTTTCGGGAGTACTGCGGGCAATCTCCGCTACCGTGTATATGTGCTGCGCAAGAATCTTTGCTGCGAGTTTCTCATTCATGGATGGAATCTCGGCAAGGGATTCTTTATTGGATCCGATCTGGTGGCAGAGCGGGCATCCGATATCCCACGGGCGGGCACCTTTCCTCACGAGCCGGACCGAGTTGAGCTTGTGCTTTTCGCAGATATCATCGGTGCGTACGGCAAATCCCCACTGCGCATTGGGAAGACCGATATTAAACCCGCATGTCGGATACTGTGAGCAACCGATGAACTGCGAATTGCCCCGCATGTGTTTTATCGCAATCGTGCCACCGCAGACCGGACATTTTCCCAGGTTCATCTCTTCAGCAGTCCTGCCCCGGATATCTTCTCCTATCACTAACTCATTTGCCTCCAGCTGATCGAATGCCCGGTGTAGCATCTTCTGGGATTCTTTGATCACATCCTCGCGTGTCCGGTTGCTCTCCTTGATCTGCTGCATGTGTGATTCGAGCGTCTGGGTCATGTCGGGTTTTGTGATCATGTCCGCATGCTGCTCTAATGATTCGATTACCGCCCTGCCGACAAGTGTGGGGCGCAACGGAGTACCCTCCACATACTTGCGTGACACAAGTTTTGCGATCACTTCGTGGCGGGTACTCTTGGTGCCAAGACCGAGCTCTTCCATCATCTGGATAAGCTTACTCTGCGTGAAGCGTGCAGGAGGCTGCGTCTCTTTCTCATCGAGAGTGACTTTTTTGATCGGAAGGCGTTCTCCGACAACAAACTCCGGCAGGATCCTCTCTTTAGCTTCAGAAAACGGGTAGACTACATGCCAGCCGGGTTCTATGAGCTGGCCCCCGGTTGCGGTATACTCCTCACCCCCGGCAACAAAGAGGATCTTTAAGGTCTTCCAGAGTGCGTCAGGAGAGAGTGTGGCAAGGAAGCGGCGGACGACCAGTTCATAGATCCGGAACGCATCGTCTCCAATCGCTTCACGGGTTGCGGGGCCGGCAGGGTGGATTGGGGGGTGATCGGTGGAGGATTTTTTGCCCCGGGTCGGAACTGCCCGGCGGTTTGCCATGGTCCATTCCACATCTTTTTTGAACGGAGAATTCCTGATATCTTTTAATATTCCATCCAGATTCAGAGATGGGGGATAGACCGTATTGTCGGTTCTTGGATAGGAGATGTAACCGTTCATGTACAGGTCTTCAGCGATCCGCATGGCATTGGCTGCAGAAAAACCCAGGTGTGCAGCAGCTACGATGTAACTGGTGGTATCAAACGGTGAAGGAGCCCTGTCCTGCTTGGTGCCGCTTTTTACATCCGTAACAACGAGCGGTGCTTTTGTCCGGTCATGGGCGAGTTGTGCAGCGGGTTTCTCATGGAAACGCCCATGGGTGTGTCGGGCTTCGATTAACTCTCCTGATTTCTCGGTATCGAGAGAGAGCTGCCAGTATTTTTCCGGTACAAACGCTTCGATCGCTTTCTCTCTGTCCACGATCATGGTCAATGTCGGACTCTGCACCCGCCCAACTGACAGGATATTCTGTCCCCCACGGCGTGCAGCAAGCGATATGAAACGCGTAAGCGAAGCACCCCACATGAGATCAATGGACTGCCGCGCCTCTCCTGCTGCCGCAAGGGCAAAGTCGAGATCTGTTGTGTGGGAAAATGCATGCGTTAGTTCCTGCGAAGTGATAGCAGAGAACCGGGCACGGTCAATGATCACTTTAGGGTTGACTGCACGTACAAGCTCGTACGCTTCTTTACCGATCAATTCCCCTTCTGTATCAAAATCTGTTGCAATGGTGATGCGTTCTGCTTTCTTTGCCAGTTTCTGGAGGAGTGAGACGATCTTTTTTTCTGTTGGAATCTTGATAGTTTTTGCATCGATCAGGCTTCGGGGTGTGTATTCTGCACTTCGCCAGTTGCTGTATCCCTCAACGAAATCGATCTCTACAACATGCCCACGGAGACCAACGGTGGTGGTTTCGCCAAAACTGTAGGTTGAAACACCGGCATCCTTATTTTCAACAATCCTTTTTCCATGCCCTAAAATCTCTGCAATACGGCGTGCAGAGATGTTCTTTTCAGCAACAATAAGATGCACGGTGTTTACGCCTCCTTTTTCTTTAACGCTTCGATCAGCATCCGGTTCAACTCGCCCGGGTCGGCTTTTCCCCGCGTCTTTTTCATTACCTGCCCGACAAGGAAGTTGAGTGCTCCGCCTTTTCCTTCAAAATAATCTTCAAGCGCTTTTGGATTTTCATCAATTGCCTCATTGATGGCAGCGGTGATGGCGCCGGTATCACCGGAAGTTTTTGCCAGATTCAGGCGCGAAACAATTGCTGTGGGAGTTTCAACAGTTTCGTTTTTCATGCGCTGGTCGAGCATAACTCTTAACACCTCGATACCGCTCTTATCCGTGATGGTTCCCTGCTTCAGGATACCGATAAGTTCAGTAAACCCGAAAGCATCCACACTGTCGAGGTTCATGCTGCGGAAATTCAGTTCACCGATCAGGGTATCTGCAATCCAAGTGGCCGCAAGAGTTGAGAGCCCTTTTGGATCTATGGCAACTACGCCTTCAAAGAAGTTAGCGAGTTTCAACTCACCGGTTAAGGTGCGGGCGTGGTTCAATGAACAGCCATATTGTAAAACGAACCGTTCCCTGCGGGCATCGGGGAGTTCCGGCAGCACAATGCCGTGTACCCATGACTGCACATGCAGCGGGCGAAGATCAGGTTCCGGGAAATAGCGGTAGTCGTGCTCCTGCTCTTTTGATCGTGACGACTGCGTGATCCCGGTTGATTCAATGAAGTGCCTGGTCTCACGCTCGATCCTTTGGCCCCGCCGTATCTGGTTCTTCTGACGGGTAACTTCATAGGTAAGGGCCTTTTCTACCCCTTTGTAGGAAGTGATATTTTTCACTTCCACACGCTCGTTGCCTCGGATCGAGATATTGGCATCCACTCTTAACGAACCCTCTTTGTCGCTGTCAAAGACATTGAGATATTCGAGAGTGGCACGGAGTTTGTTTAAGAATTTCCGGGCCTCTTTTGGGGATCGCATATCCGGCTCTGAAACGATCTCGATCAACGGGATTCCAGCACGGTTGTAGTCCACAAGTGAATACTTGCCCCGCTCGGCATTACCCATATGGACAAGCCTTCCCGGATCTTCTTCAACATGGATACGGGTGAGCCGGATACGTCTTTCGCCGCCTTCATCACTCTCGATCTCTAGGTAGCCGCCTTCTGCAAGCGGTTTGTCGTATTGCGTGATCTGGTATGCCTTGTCAAGGTCAGGGTAGAAATAATTCTTACGCGAAAATTCGGATTCGTGAAGCACTGTGCAATTCAGTGCCTTTGCCACTTTCATTGCATATTCGATCGAC